>Ga0247727_10001560_pt1 | contig 54042 bp, 38 predicted proteins | sample WisWelCaveWW1625_FD_202498 | JGI IMG/M metagenome (GOLD analysis project Ga0247727, IMG submission 202498) | Biofilm microbial communities from Wishing Well Cave, Virginia, United States - WW16-25 | ecosystem: Environmental > Aquatic > Deep subsurface > Groundwater > Cave microbial mat | place... | reverse complement strand
CGTCCTCGTCCATGGGCATGTTTGCCTCGGGGAGGTCGGGCTCCGCGAGGCAAACACGGCAATCTATGAGGCCCAAAACGATTACTCGGACAGGCTCCTAGCCTAGGATGAAATGAAGACGGGGATCGCCATGATCAAGCGAATCGTTCCGGCCGTCTTTCTTTTGCTAGCCAGCCCGGTGGCCGCTCAGGTGACCGTCAACATCGACGCCACGACGAACGATTCGTCGAGCCCGGTGGTCGTGATGGTGGCGGCAGGGACCTACCAGGCGAAGCTTACCGGCCCTCCCTCCCCCTCCACCGCGTGGAGCAGCGACACCGGGGAGCCGGGCACCTGGGGGACCCACTATCGCATCCAGCGGACGAGCGACCTCCGGCTGTACTACGGCGGCCGCGCGGCCGCCGCGGATTCCCCGTCCCAGGCGTACTCGCGAACGCCGAACCGGGCGCTCCTGATCGATGTCCCCTTCCCTCAGCCCCTGCGCTTCTTCATTGACGATTCATTCCTTTCGGACAACCAGGGTGGCGTGTCGGTTCGCCTCGAGCTCGTGGCGACCCAGCCGGGCCGCACCGGCGCCAACCCCGCCGGGCAACTCAGAGTGTCAAAGGTCCCGATGTCCGGCAACCTCAATCTCCAGTGGGGGGCAAGCTGCTCCCCGGCCGCAACCGACTACGCGGTGTATGAAGGCACCCTCGGGAGCTGGAGCAGCCATCTTCCCAAGATCTGCAGCACAGGGGGAGCCTTGTCGGCCACGATCACCCCGATGTCGGGAAGCGCCTACTACCTCGTCGTTCCGCAATCGGCGACCGAGGAGGGAAGCTACGGGACCGACAGCGCCGGGCTCCCGCGAAGCCAGTCTTCCACACCCTGCCAGACGCCGAGCGTCCTCGCCGAGTGCCCCGTCCGGACCGAGACGGTCTTCATCGGGATGGGCGACGTGGATGAAACGCAAGACTACAATGGGATCCTCCGCATCACGGAGACGCCCCCCGCAGATAGCGGGTCTTGCGCCACGCCCCGCACGCCGGACGCCAGCCTGGCCATGAACACCTGGGGAGATCTCACGGACGGCGACCCTCTCGCCGTGCCGCCCTCGGCCTTGGGAATCTTCCCCCACGGGATTTTCTATTCCCGCAAGACCGACGAGCTGTTCATTGCGGCCATGTACACGACCGACACTCCTGCAAGCCTCCCCACCGCACCGATCGGCTCGATAGGAGTCCTCGAGGGGGCCCGGTCGCTCGCCGCGGTGTCCCCGCTATCTCCCGCCTGGTACGAGTACGATCGGCACGTCTACCACCACGGCTGGGACCCGAGCCCCGATCGTCCCCAGCTCGACCATCCGCACAGCGTCTGGTATGACGACGTCCACCAGGAGATCTACGTCGCCAACTCGTCGACAGGAATCGTCTCCGTCTTTGACCACCGGGCGGACGGGAACGCGGCGCCTCGGCGTACCTTCACCCACGCGGAGTTGAACGTTCCCGTCAGCGTGGCCTACGACGCCACGACCGACACCCTCTTCGTCGGGACCCTGGACGTGAGTGGCGCCGCGCAGGGCCAGGTGGCGATCTTCAAGCACGCCTCGACTCGCCCATCGGGGACCCTCACGATTCCCCCCGACCTGATCGTTTACGACTCCGCCTGGGGGCACTTCATCCACAACGTCTGGTACGACCCCGTCGCCGACACGCTGTGGATCGGCAACCACAGCGAGACGGTGTACCGGCACTCCCTCGACGGTCTGCTCGGCGCCAACGAGGCCATGGACTTCACGACGACGGCGGCGACGTGCAGCCTCACGGGCGGTGTGTGGAGGTGCGACCTGGCCGGGGTGCAGGAGCTCGCCCTCAACGTGCGACCGTCCTGGCCGACGACGCCGAACAGCTTCGTCACGGGAGGGATCTGGTTCGACGTGGACTGGGGAAGGCTCTACGTGAGCGTGGGTGAGCGGGACTCCATGGGTCCCGTCCCGGGGCCCCCCGACCCCCTCATGGGCACCCACGCCGTCCTGGTGTTCGACAACGCTCGGGTCCCCTTCGCCCCGGCGAGCCCGCTGCCCAATCGGACCCTGTGCTGGGACAACGTGGGGACCTACTACGGACCCCAGCCGGTCTCGGTGCTCGTCGAGTATTGGCCGGCGTCGTGCGGCGACGGTGTGGTGGACAGCGGGGAGACGTGCGACGCCGGGGCGTTGAACTCGGACGTCACTCCGAACGCCTGCCGGACGAGCTGTGTGCCGGCGTCGTGCGGCGATGGCGTGGTCGACAGCGGGGAGACGTGCGACGCCGGGGCGTTGAACTCGGACGTCACTCCGAACGCCTGCCGGACGAGCTGTGTGCCGGCGTCGTGCGGCGACGGCGTGGTGGACAGCGGGGAGACGTGCGACGCCGGGGCGTTGAACTCGGACGTCACTCCGAACGCCTGCCGGACGAGCTGTGTGCCGGCGTCGTGCGGCGACGGTGTGGTGGACAGCGGGGAGACGTGCGACGCCGGGAACACGAGCGACGGGGACGGCTGCTCGTCGACATGCCAGTTCCAGCACAACGTGTTGCTGATCATCGCGGACGACCTCGGTGTGGACAACCTACAGGCGTACCACACGATTTTTCCCTACCTAACGGTGGTGACGCCACCGACGATGCCAAACGTCGACACGCTTGCGGCGAACGGGGTGACGTTCTCGCGGGCCTGGTCGAATCCGACATGCACGCCCACCCGTGCCGGTCTCTACAGTGGCTTCCACGCCTTTGAACACGGGCTGACGCATCCGGGGTTGGTGAACCTTGACCCCGGGGGGTGCGGGCCCTCCAGCCTCGAGGAGAAGCTGGCGACGGGGTTCTCGGGCGCGCCGGCGCTGCCTGGGGTGTTGCCGGGCAGCTACCGGACCGGGCTGTTCGGCAAGTGGCACGTGGGTGGGGACTGCACGGATGGGAACGTGTACGACACCGTCAACGAACTGGGCTGGGACTACTATGACGGCTCGTTCGAGGACATCAAGGACGACGGATTGGTGAGCAACGACTACTGCTCCTGGCCGCAGCATGTGATCGACGGGGTGCTCCAATCGACGCCGGAGACCATGTATGCCACCGACTATGTGGTCACCGAGGCGCTTTCGTGGGTCACCACCGAGCAGGCGTCGCCGTGGTTCGCGACCGTGGCGTTCAACGTGCCCCATACTCCTCTCCATGACCCGGCGACCTGTGACGAGACCGGCTGTTCCGGATCGCGCACCTGCTTTCTTGCGATGGTCGAGGACCTGGATGATGCCCTCGGTCAGCTTCTCACTGGCATCAACGCCTTGGGAGAGCTTCAGGACACGATCGTGATCTTCATCGCTGATAATGGTACGGACGAGAGCGCGGCGTACGCGGCGGCGTCCGGCCCTTATCCCACGGGGCACTACAAGAGCACGGTCTACGAAGGAGGAGTCAACGTGCCGCTGATCATCGCGGACGGCTGCCACATGACCGGGGGAACAGGGTGCACGCCGCTGATCAACGTCCCCGGGCGTTACAACGCGGCCCTGGTCCAGACGCTGGATCTGTTCGGGACGATCCGCGGCATCACCGACGGGACGGATGACGAGGCGACGTACGGCCGCCGCACCGAGTCGATGGTACCCTATCTCGTCAATCCGAGCCTGCCGAGCATCCGATCCGAGCTATACACCGATTCAACGTCCAACTGCACCATCCGGCGAATGCGCTACAAGCTGATCCTGCCGATGTGCAGCCCGACGGCGACGACCTGCGAGTTCTACGATCTCCAATCCGATCCCACCGAGACGAGCGACTTGCTGACGGGGACACTCGCCCCGCTTGCGAGCGTCGCGCTGGGAAACCTGAAGACCGAGCTGGCAAGACTGCGGGGCTGGAGCTCCTCGCCCTGTCCCTACTGTGGCGATGGCGTGGTCGACTCGACAGAGGGATGCGACGACGGGGCGTTGAACTCCGACGTGGCACCGGACGCGTGCCGGACGAGCTGTGTGCCGGCGTCGTGCGGCGACGGGGTGGTCGACAGCGGCGAGACCTGCGACGACGGGGCGTTGAACTCCGACGTGGCGCCGGACACGTGCCGGACGAGTTGCGTACCGGCGTCGTGCGGCGACGGGGTGGTCGACAGCGGGGAGACCTGCGACGCCGGGGCGTTGAACTCCGACGTCACTCCGGACGCCTGCCGGACGAGTTGCGTGCCGGCGTCGTGCGGCGACGGCGTGGTCGACAGCGGGGAGCAGTGCGACGACGGGAACACGAGCGACGGGGACGGCTGCTCGTCGATATGCCAGTTCCAGCACAACGTGTTGCTGATCATCGCGGACGACCTCGGTGTGGACAACCTACAGGCGTACCACACGATTCTTCCCTACCTAACTGTGGTGACGCCACCGACGATGCCGAACGTCGACGCGCTTGCGGCGAACGGGGTGACGTTCTCGCGGGCCTGGTCGAATCCGACATGCACGCCGACGCGAGCCGGGGTCTACAGCGGCTTCCACGCCTTCGAACACGGGCTGACGCATCCGGGGTTGGTGAACCTCGACCCCGGGGGGTGTGGGACGTCGAGCCTGGAACAGGCGCTGGCGTCGGGGTTGTCGGGCGCTCCGGCACTGGCGGGGGTTCTGCCATCGTCTTACAAGAGCGGTCTGTTCGGGAAGTGGCACGTGGGTGGGGACTGTACGGACGTGAACGTGTACGACACCGTCAACGAACTGGGCTGGGACTACTATGACGGCTCGTTCGAGGACATCAAGGACCAGCCGCTGGTGAACGACTACTGCTCCTGGCCACAGCACGTGATTAACGGGGTATTGCAGTCGACGCCTGAGACAACGTACGCCACGGACTACGTGGTCACTGAAGCGCTTGCCTGGATCGGTAGCGAGACAGCGTCACCATGGTTCGCAACCGTGGCGTTCAACGTGCCGCACACGCCACTGCATGATCCGTCGAGCCCGACATGCGACGAGACCGGCTGCTCGGCGTCGCGTGCTTGCTACCTCAACATGGTCGAGGACATGGACGATGCGATCGGCCAGCTTCTCACGGGACTCAGTGGGCTGGGAGAGCTGTCGGACACGATCGTGATCTTCATCGCCGATAATGGTACGGAGGAGGACGAGGTGTACGCGTCCACCTCCGGTCCGTACCCGACGGGTCACTACAAGGGGACGGTCTACGAGGGCGGGGTGAACGTGCCGTTGATCATCGCGGACGGCTGTTCGATGGCCGGCGGGACGAGTTGCGCGTCCCTCATCAACACACCGGGGCGGTACCATCCCGCGCTGGCGACGACTCTGGACCTGTTCGGGACGATCCGGCAGGTCACCCGGGGGACGGACGACGAGACGACGTATGGTCGGCGGACCGAGTCGCTGTTCCCGTATCTCGTGAACCCGCCCCAGCCGAGCATCCGGACCAGCGTGTACACGGAGTCACCGAGCCGATGCGCCATCCGGGGCTTGCGTTACAAGCTGATCCTGGACGGGTGCGATGCGGCGACGACGAACTGCGAGTTCTACGATCTCCAGACCGACCCGACGGAAACGAGCGACCTGCTGATCGGGCCGCTCACCCCGGCGCAGACATCGGCGCTCAACTCGCTGAAGGCCACACTGCGTACTCTGCGCGGCTGGTCTTCTGGCCCGGCGTGCCCTTGAGGTAGAGTCGATCACATCTATTTCGTTGTAGGCGTTGTCCCTCCTGAAAACCCGGTCCGGCATCTTCGGCGCGCGGCGAGAGGACCCGCGGGGGGTGAAGCCCGCCAGGGAAAGTGCATGGCGCGAAACGCCACGCTTCCGAGCGTATCCAAAAACCCCCGCGTGCAGTCAAGCGGCGTCCGGGGATCGGCAGGGGAGCGTGGAACGCCCCAGTGCGGGAGACCGGGGATCATCCGGAGAGAGATACACGCGTCGCGGACGCTCCACGAGCCCGGGGGTAGGGAGGCGGAGTGACGAATTACGCCGCGTCGCGGTAGTAGTAGCGAAGTATGCCGCCGAGGTGCTCGCGAGAACGCACCGGACCGGAGGCCCTCGCAACCCGCCCGTCGGGCTGTATGATTCGGTTATCGAGGCCTTGGTGGTTTCGCTCGGCGTGGTAGTGGGCGATGAACTCGCGAACCGCGCATCGTAGAGACGATTCCCCGAAGAAGATCATCCGGTCCAGGCACTCTTCCTTGATGGAGCGCACGAAGCCCTCGATCCAGGCATTCAAATTCGGCGACCGAGCCGGCAGGCGGACGGCCTGTACACCGGCGCGTGTCAGCAAGGCACGGAACGCGTCGGTGTACTTGCTGTCGCGGTCCATGATCACGAAGTGCTTGCCCTCGAGGAAGCAGTCGGTCAAGTTGCGTCCGATCTGCATCATCCAGCGTTCGTCCGGGCCGGGCGTCACGCCTGCGCAATGGACACGCCTCGTCGACAGCTCGAGGACGAACAAGACGTAGAAGGTAACCAGGCCGTGCCTGCACCAGACCTCGACGGTCGTGAAGTCGATGGCGGCGATCGTGGTCCAGTGCGCACCGAGAAGCGTGCGCCAGGGTGTATGGCGACCACGCTCGGGGGCTGGATCCAGGCCGTGCCTTCTGAGAATGTTGGAGACGGTGGCTCGTGCTACGCGGTGGCCGAGGTTGCTCAGGGCGCCTTCGATGCGGCGGTAGTCCCAACTCGGATTCTCCCGAGCACAGCGGACGACGATCCTCTCGATTTCCTTCATCACGCCCGGACGGCCCGGTCCGAAGCGTTTTTCGCGACGATCCGGCGCCTTCACCCTCTTACGATCGCGGAGCAGGGCGATCTCTTCGATCTGGAGCGGACGCTGCGACTGGGCAGCCTGCCGGCGGTTGTCACCGGCGACGAGGCCGAGGCGCGGGACCTTCTCGAGGCCTACGGTGGGACCTACATGAAGGAGGAGGTCCAGGCCGAAGCCTTGGTGCGCAACCTGGGGGGGGTCGCGCGATTCCTCGACGTCGTCGCAGCCCAGTGCGGGGACGTGGTCAACTACTCCGCCGTGGGTCGGGACGCGGCGCTGGCGACGCGCACGGCCCAGGAGTACTTCCAGATCCTCGAGGACACGCTTCTGGGGTTTCGGCTCGAGCCCTGGCGCCGCAGCGTCCGCGCCCGGTTGATCACCCACCCGCGCTTCTACCTGTTCGACACCGGCGTCACCAACGCCCTCGCGTACCGTCTCGCGGCCCGTCTGGACGCCGTGGCGCGCGGCAGGCTGTTCGAGCAGTGGGTCGTGCTCGAGACCCTGCGCCGGATCGACTACCGCCGGAGCGAAGCGCGGGTCTTCTACTGGCGCACCCACCACGGCACCGAGGTGGACCTCGTGGTGGAGAAGCATGGGCGGCTGGTCCTCGCTGCCGAGGTCAAGGCGAAGAAGACCGTGGTCGGCGCGGACCTCCGAGGGCTGCGCTTCTTCCGCGAGGAGCACCCCATAGGTGCTCTGGTGAGCCCCACGAAGAGAAAGGGTTCTAGAGAGCGGGCGTTCTTCTTTCTGGTCCTCGCCGCGGCGTTTGCGTCGGTTCCCCGTCATTCCCCCGGCCGGGCCTCGCCTGGCAGGGCTGACCGTGTCCCAGGTCCTCGGCCTCGTGGCCCTCGCCGTCGGAGCGATGGGTCTCCTCGGGCGGCGCTCCGGCGCGAGCCGGTCGGCATGACGATCTGCCGATTGACTTAGTCCACCACTTAGTCCATATTTGGACGCGATGACCACGGTCAACGTGCACGAGGCCAAGACCCATCTCTCGCGGCTTCTCGACCGGGTCGCTGCGGGGGAGGAGATCCTCATCGCCAAGGTGGGCAAGCCTGTGGCTCGCCTCACTTCCCTCGGGGTGCGTGGGGCGCGGCGAGTTCCGGGGACCTACGCGGGAAGGATCAAGATCCGGTCCGATTTCGACGCACCGCTGCCGGCCAAGCTTCTCGACAGGTTCGTTGGCCGGCAGAAGTGAGGGCCCTCCTCGACACACACGCGCTGCTATGGTGGCTCGTCGCGGACGAGCGTCTCTCCGAGCGCGCACGTGAGACCATTGCCGACCCTCGATCGGAGCTGTACCTCAGCGCGGCCAGCTCCTGGGAGATCGCCATCAAAGTCCGGCTCGGACGCCTGCGGCTTCCGCGGCCGCCACGGTCCCTGATTCCGGCGGTGCTGGCCGAGCAGCGAATCCGCCCCCTGGAGATCAGTCACTCGCACGCCCTGGCGACCGCGGACCTCCCGCCTCTTCATCGGGACCCGTTCGATCGCCTTCTCGCCGCGCAGGCGCGCATGGAGAAGCTCGTCATCGTCTCGAGCGACCCGGTTTTCGGCAGGTACGGCGTCCGAACGGTGTGGTAGCCCATGGAGGCGTTCAGGGTCCTCGTGGGCGGTCACACCCGAGGCGTCGATCCGTCGTACCGCGCCTCCTCGGTCGCCCGCCTCCCGGGCATCCTCCACGCGAAGCGAGCCGCGTAGGGGTTCTGCTTCCTCTCCACCACGTCCGCGATGATCGTTCCCAGGACGGGCGCGAACTTGAACGCGTGGCCGCTTCCCCCCGAGGCGACGACGAGACCGGTCCGGTCCGGGTCGTGGTCGATCCAGAAGTTCCCGTCCCACGAATCCTCGTAGAGGCACAGCCGCGTGGCCGCGACCGGTGCCTGGGCCAGAGCCGGCAGGGATTCCCGGAAGAACGCGCGGAAGCGGGCCTCGTCTCCCGGGTCCACCCCGCGCGCATCCCCCGGGCCCACCTCACGGCCCGGGCCGTGGTTCGCGACCTTCACGATCCCCTGGGCGTTCGCGGGGAACCCGTACCAGCCGGTCGAGGAGATGTCGGCGCAGAAGACGGAGAAGCGCGGCGGAGAGAAGAGCCCGGGATCGTCGGGACGGAAGTGGAAGACCGGCTGCCCGACCGCGCGCAGGGCCCCGCTCAAATGGGGGAGGATCCAGGGAGTCGCGGCGCCCGCCGCGACCACCGTGACGGGGGCACGGTGAATCTCTCCCTCGCCATCGACGATCCCCGTGACCCTCGAGCCCTCCTCGGCGACACTGGCGCAGCGAACCCCCTCGCGCACCTCGACGCCGGCCTCGCGCGCCTCGGCGAGGAGCCGGGCGACGACCCGGCCGCTCTCGGCCCAGCCCCCGCGCGGGTTGAAGTAACCGTCCACGTATCTTCCGGCCGCCCACGCCGGGAACCGGCGACGGAGCGACTCCGGGTCCAGCCGATCGAGCCGATGCCCGCGCCCGCGCAGGAGGTGGAAGCTGTCGTGCTCGAACCCACCCCGACGCATCTTGCCCGAGGACAGGAACAGAACCCCGTCCTCGTGATAGAGCCTCTCGCCCCATCGCTCGTTCCACCGGTCCCAGCCCGCGAGCGCCTCTTCCGCCAGCGCGGCGTAGAGATCGTCCGAGCCGTAGTCCATGCGGATCGCCTTGCTGATGTCGGTGGAGGAGGCGTCGGGGTGGGGGAGGGGACCGGGATCCAGGAGCGCGACCTGCCATCCCCTCCGTCGCAGGTCCAGGGCGGCCGCGACGCCGAAGACGCCGGCGCCGACCACGAGAACGGACCTCACCGCACGCCGAGCTCCGCGAGGAGGAACGCGTACTCGTCCGCCCACCGCTCGACCTGCTGCCGGATCAGGTCCGCACCCCCGTGGCCCGCGTGTCGCTCGATCCGGAGGAGCACCGGGTGGCTGCCGGTCGTCGCGGCCGAAACGGCGGCGGCGAACTTGCGCGCGTGCATGGGATCCACGCGGTCGTCCGAGTCGGCGGACATCAGAAGCAGAGCGGGATAGGACGTGCCGGGCCGCACGTGGTGGTAGGGAGAGTACGCGTGGAGGGCCCGGAACTGCTCGGGGTCGTCCGCCGAGCCGTACTCCTCGATCCACGTCGCGCCGGCGCCGAACCTGTGGTAGCGCACCATGTCCAGGAGAGGCACGGAGCACACGACGGCACGAAAAAGGTCCGGCCGCTGCGTCATGGCGGCGCCGACCAGGAGGCCGCCGTTGGATCCGCCACTGATGGCGAGCTTGTCCGGCCGCGTGATTCCGTCGGAGACGAGGTGCTCGGCCGCGGCGATGAAATCGTCGAAGACGTTCTGCTTGTTCTGGAGCATCCCCGCCCGGTGCCACTCCTCGCCGTACTCGCCGCCTCCCCGGAGGTTCGGGATGGCGAGAACGCCCCCGTGCTCGAGCCACACGACCGCCGTCGACCGGAACGACGGAGTCTGGCTGACGTTGAAGCCGCCGTAGCCGGTGAGCAGCGTCGGATTCTCGCCGGTTCTGGCCATGTCCTTGCGGTGGACGACGAACATCGACACGCGCGTCCCGTCCTTCGACCGGTAGAACACCTGATCCACGGTGAAGGCGGAGGTGTCCGCGGGGATCCGGATCGTCTCCCACAGCGATGTACGCCCGGTCTTCGCCGAGGTGCGGAAGATCTGCGGAACCTGGGTGAAGGACGTGAAGGAGAAGTACGCCTCGTCCTCGTCGGCGTTGCCCACCATGCCGTTCGTCGTGCCCAGATCCGGGAGCGCGACCCTGCGGACGAGCTTTCCCGAAAGGTCGCGTACTTCGAGCTCGCTCGTCGCGTTCCTGAGGTAGGTCAGGACGAGACGCCCGCCGACGACCTGGACCTCGTCGAGGACCGCGGAGCGCTCCGGGACGATCTCGCGCCAGTCCTCTCGGGCCGGTCGGCGCCGGTCGACCTTGAAGACCCGGTAGCGGGGAGCACCCTCGTTGGTATGGACGTAGAACGCCTGCTTCCACGCGGTGACGGAGTACAGCGCGTCCCGCCCCACGGCGAGCGGACGGAATCCCGCGGCTTCCGTCTTCGAGGCGGGGGAGCCTAGGCCGGCACGCGGGCCGGGCTTCGCGGCGGGGTCCATGAAGTAGACGTCGGTCGCCCGCCATCCTCGCTGGATCGACAGCAGGAGAACCCTGCCATCGCGCGAGATCCCCGCGCCGAGGAACTTCTTCGGGTCCAGGAGCGCGGGATGCACGATCCGGTCGGTCCCCGGGTCGGTCCCGCGCGCGTGAAAGCGGACCTCCGCGTGACCGGGCAGCTCCGGCGGCGGGATCGAGGGATCGGCGGGAAGCCACGTGTAATAGAACCCGCCGGAGTCCGGGGTCCAGGACGGATTCGCGTACTTCGCGTCCGCGATCACGTCCTGCTCCAGATCGCGGCCCTCGTCCACGTTGCGAACGTACAGCGTCGCCGAGTCGGCGTTGTTCCGTCGGAGCGCGTACGCCACCCACCTGCCATCCCAGCTCGGCGACCAGGTGCCGAGGGAGATGCTCCCATCCTCGCTCAGCCGGTTCGGATCGACGAGGACGCGCTCGGGCCCGGTCTCGCCCTCCTTCCAGTAGAGCACCGCCTTCTCCTGGCGCGCCGCGCGGCGGAGGAAGAAGTAGCGGTTTCCCCTGTGCCTGGGAGCGGAGACCCAGTCCACGTAGAGAAGCTCGTCGAAGCGGGAGCGCAGGGTATGTCTCGCCGTGAGCGAAACGAGACGAGTGCGAGCCGCCTCGTCCTGCGCCCGCATCCATTCCTGGACTCCAGGCCCATCCACGGTCTCGAGCCACCGGTACGGGTCGGCAACCGGGATGCCGTGGATCTCCTCCACGGTGTCGCCGCGCACCGTGGCGGCAAGGGAGGGAGGATGTTGCGGCTCGTCGGCTCCCGCGGGACGGACGGGCGGCTCCGCGGAGCCTGCCGATCCGAGAAGGCAGGTAGCCAGGAGAAGCACGAGCTCTCTCGTGCGACGCGCGTTCATGGTGGGGATCCTACCACGCGGCGCCGGCGCCCGAACCGCCCCGTGCGGTACAATCGCGCGCCCGGCCCGAGTCGATTCCGGAGGGCTCCCATGCGACAGAGCCTCGACCTCGCCCGAGTGGCGCTCGGCCTCCTTTCCCTTTTCGCCGGGAGCGGACCCATCGTCGCGCAGACCGGCGCCGGCTCTCCTTCGGCGCCGGTTTCCACCGGGGCGGAGGCTCCGGACGGAGAATCCCCGCGCACGGCGATCCTCGGATACCTCCTCGCCTCGCGGAAGGGAGACGACGAGGAAGCCGCACGAACCCTCGACCTAAGCGCGCTCCCGGAATCGGACCGCGCGGAGGCCGGCCCAACGCTCGCCCGACATCTCAAGGTCGTCCTGGACCAGACTCTCTGGTTCGGCGGCCTCGACGACGTCTCGGACCTCCCTGCCGGTCAAGCGGACGACGGCCTTCCGCCGGACAGGGACCGGGTCGGCACGATCCAGTCCCGCACCGGCGCTGTCGAGGTTCGGCTCAAGCGCGTCGCGGAGCCGGACGGGCAGATGGTCTGGAAGTTCGGTCCTGGCCTCGTGGAGCGGATCCCTGCGCTCTACGACGAGTTCGGGCTCGGCTGGATCGGGGATTACCTTCCCCGCGGCGCCTACGGCGTGCGCTTCCTCGAGCTGGAGCTCTGGCAGTGGGTGGGGCTCCTCGTCCTCGCGGTTCTCTCCTACGGCGCGGCGTACGTCGCCACCCGCGTCGGGCATCGCCTCCTCATCCTTCATGCAAGGCGCACGAAGACCGAGGTGGACGACCGGATCGTCGGAACGGCGATCCCGGAGATCCGGATCCTCGTCGCCCTGGGGATTCTCCTGCTGGGAACCCACGAGCTGCACCTGTCGATCCCGGCCCGCCAGGCGACCTTCGGCATCGCCAGGCTCTTCGCGATCGTGGTCGTCACGTGGTTGGTGCTGAGGCTCGTCGACCTGCTGAGCATGGGGCTTCGAGAGCGCCTAGAGCGGGAAGGCCGAAGAGAGGCCGTGGCGATCGCGGTGCTCGGCCGAAGGCTGGCGAAGTTCTGCGTCTGGATCCTCTCCCTGGTGGTCATCCTCCAGCACACGGGGTTTCAGGTCACCGGCCTCATCGCCGGACTGGGGGCCGGAGGGCTCGCCGCGGGCCTGGGAGCGCAGAAGAGCGTCGCCAACCTCCTGGGCGGGCTGACCCTCACCATGGACCGCCCGGTCCGCGTCGGAGACCTGTGCCGCTTCGGCGACAAGCTCGGCACCGTGGAGGACGTGGGGCTCCGCTCGACGAGGATCCGCACCCTCGACCGCACGGTCATCACGGTCCCGAACGCGGAGTTCTCCGAGGTCCAGATCGAGAACTTCGCCATGCGCGACAGTATCCGGCTCCTCGCCACCCTGAGCCTGCGCTACGAGACCACTCCCGAGCAGATGCGGCGGGCGCTCGAGGGTCTGAGGAAGCTCCTCCGCGAGCACGAGAAAGTGCTCGCGGATCCACTCCGCGTGCGCTTCGTCGCGTTCGGCGCGTACTCCCTGGACGTGGAGGTGTTCGCCTACATCCGCACGTCCGACTGGTCGGAGTTCCTCGGGATCCGCGAGGAGATCTTCCTGCGGATGATGGAGATCGTCGCCGAGAGCGGGGCCGGCTTCGCGTTCCCCTCGCAGACCCTCTACATGGCGCGGGACGCGGGAAGCGCCGGGGCGCGGTAGGGACAAGGGTCATGGGTCGAACGGGAAGATCTTCTTCCAGTCATCCTTCATGCTCACGACGGTCCAGCCCTTGGCTTTCGCTTCATCCAAAACCGCATCGGTGTGATGGACGTAGAAACACAGGCGCGCCCAGCAGGTCGGCGGCGAGCGTGCTTGTGGGGAACAATGCACTCAAGGTCTGCGAGTCTTGTTTTCATGATTGACCGCCAGCAGGGCGAGGCTGGTGCAGATCAGAAGTGGTTTTCAGTGCTGTGCCTTTTCGGTTGCTTGTTGTTGATTTGTCGCTGTGCCCGCCGCAGCGCGGACGGCGGGCGCAGTTTCTCTCTCCCCTACTGTCCGATGGCGATGGCGGCTTTCGCCCGGCGGATCTGCTCCTCGTCTTCCGGGCTGAGCGGGGAGTCGGTCAGCCGGACGAGCACGCGGTTGAGCTTGCCTGTGAACTTGAAGGGCACGTGATAGTCCTCGCTGACCGGCGTGCCGGTGTCCTCGCCGATGTCCAGGGTCTCGTCCAGCGACATGCGGAACGGGGTGGTGCGCTCGATCCGGCCCTGGGCGACCTGCTTGTCGTCCACCAGGATCGTGGCCGTGGCGCCCTTACCCAACCCACCGTCGTACTTGAAGTCCGCCATGATGACGTGTTTCCCGGGCGCGAGCTGCTCCGGGGCGGTCACGCTGTACCGGGAGACGCCGACGAGGTTGTAGTGGAACACCGGCTTGCCGCCGAGCAGGTAGAGGCCGAATCCGTTGAATCGCCCGCCCTGGGTCACGATCATCCCCTCGGCCCCGCCCTTGGGAATCTCCACGTCCGCGCCGATCTTCCACGACTTGTTCTTGAAGTCCGGCGCGGCGCCCTCGGGGATGCGTGTCTGGCCGTCGTAGTAGGTGAAGACGGAGCGGCCGCCGGTGAGGCTGGGACGCAGCTTGACGTCGAAGCGCTCGACCTTGCTGTTGTCGAGCGGGAGGACGTTGTGCTTCGCGGCTTCGATCCAGAATAGGTCCTGCAGCTCGCGGAGCTTGACGGGTTCGTTGTCGGCGAGGTTGACCGACTCGGTGAAGTCCTCCGCCACCTTGTACAGCTCCCACGTGTACTCGTCGACGGGAGGAGTCTTGCTGCTGCCCACGACCCAGGGGGCAATCGCGGGCGTGGTACAGGCGACCCAGCCGTCGTGATAGATGGCGCGGTTGCCGAACATCTCGAAATACTGCGTCCGGCGCGCCGAGGGGGCCTTGGCGTCGGCGAACGAATAGACCATGCTGACGCCCTCCACCGGCTTTTGCGGCACGCCGTTGAGGACGGAGGGCACCTGGACGCCGGCGGCCTCGAGGAGGGAGGGGTAGATGTCGATGACGTGGTGGAACTGGGTGCGGATGCCGCCCCTGTCCTTGATGCGCGCCGGCCAAGAGATCACGAGGCCGTTGCGCGTGCCGCCGAAGTGCGAGGCGATCTGCTTGGTCCACTGGAACGGCGTGTCCATGGCGTGCGCCCAGCCGACCGGGTAGTGGTTGTAGGTCATCGGGCCGCCCAGCTCGTCCATGCGCCGGAGCACTTCCCTGGAGTCCTCCGGGATGGCGTTCATGATGGCCATCTCGTTCAGCAGACCCTGCGGCGTGCCCTCGGCGCTCGCGCCGTTGTCACCCATGATGTAGATGACCAGCGTGTTCTCCGTCTCGCCCATCTCTTCGATCGCGTCGAGGATGCGGCCAATCTGGAAGTCGGCGTGCGCGAGTGCTCCGGCATAGACCTCCATCATCCGGGCATAGAGCCTCTTCTGGTCGGCGTTGGCGCTGTCCCAGGCGGGAATCTCCGGGGGCCGCGGCGTCAGCTTGGCATCGACGGGGACGATGCCCATCTTCTTCTGCCGCTCGAAGGTCTCCTCGCGCACCTTGTCCCAGCCCTGGTCGAACTGGCCCTTGAACTTCGCGATCCACTCCTTGGGGGCATGGTGCGGCGCGTGCGCGGTGCCCGGCGCGTAGTACTGCAGCCAGGGCTTCTGCGGCGCGACCGAGCTCAGGAGTCGGATGCGGCCGATCAGGTGATCCGCCATGTCCCGGTCGAAGTGGTAGTCCTTCTGGCCGTGCGGCGGCTCGATGGGCTTGGTGTTTTCGAAGATGGCCGGCGCCCACTGGTTGGCGTCGCCGCCGATGAAGCCGTAGAAGTACTCGAAGCCGAGGCCGGTGGGCCAGAGGTCAAACGGCCCGGCCTGGCTGGTGTGCCAGTCGGGGACGTTGTGGTTCTTGCCGTACCAGGCGGTGTTGTAGCCGTTCTGCTTGAGCACCTCGGCGAACGTGCCGGCGCTCTTCGGCATCAGGGAGTTGTAGCCCGGGTAACCGCTGGCCAGCTCCATGATGACGCCCGTGGAGGCGGAGTGGTGGTTGCGGCCGGAAAGGAGCGCCGCGCGCGTGGGCGAGCAGAGCGCGGTGGTGTGGAACTGGGTGTAGCGCAGCCCGGCTTTCGCGAGCCGCTCGAAGGCGGGCGTGGGAGTCGGCCCGCCGAAGGGGCTGCTCGCGCCGAAGCCGACGTCATCGGTGAGGACGAGCAGGATGTTCGGCGCGCCCTTGGGGGCCTCGACCTCCTTCGGGAACTCCTTGATGGAGTCCTTGGTCGTGCGACCGACCTGGCCCTCGAAGGGCTGTTCGGGTCTGGGCAAGACTTCCTGCGCCCCTGCCGGCAGCGCGATCGCCGCGCCCAGCGCGAGGCTGAGTGCGGCCAGCATGGTCTCGATTCTCATTCATGTGTCCTTTCTGTGTGTTGCCGGGCGGCGACGCGGCGATGGATACCACGTCGCTTGGGCCGGATACAAGGAAATTGTCGCGCCGCTCGTCTCGAGGTCCCTCTACCCTGCCTCGTCCTCGCCGAACACCTCGGCGCGGAAGGTCCAGAGCTCGGCCCCCTGCCATCCATCCTCCGGAAGCCCGGCCTTGCGTGCGAGGTGCTCGAGCAGCTGCCGCGTGTCCCAGCCCTGCTCGGTCGCCACCTGGGGGAGGAAGACGGCGCGATGCCCTTCCTTCTCGAGGGTGACGCCATCCCGCCCCGGGAGGATCGCCTGGGGTCCCTCCACGCGCGTGAGCGGGGTGAGCGCGGAGATCTCCAGGGAGAGGCCCGGGAGCTCGCTCGCCTCCACAGGGGGAAAGCGCGGATCGCTCCTGGCCGCGCGCGCGGCATTGTGGATGACGCTCCGGAACAGGGGCTCTTCCGGCTCCACGGTCCCGATGCAGCCTCTGAGGCGTGGGTTCCCGGCGGGGTCCAGGATGTCTTTCTCCCGGAGCGTGACGAACGCTCCGCGGACCTCCTCGAGCGAAGGCGTGAGCGACGCCTCCCGGATGGCGGAGTCGAGAATCCGGGCGATCCCGAGCGCGTCCTCGATCGAGCACCGGGCCAGACGGAGCAGGGTGGTCTTTTCGGACGTGGTGAGATCGGTCAACGGTCTACCCCTCCGCGGGTCGGCGGAACACCAGGGCCGCGTACGAGACCGAATGGTCCCACTCTCCCGTGATGCGCCCCGAGGTGTCGTAGGCGGCGAGGGAGCACGCCGTGTTCGCGGGAAGCATGCGAAGGAGCACGTCGATGGCATCCCGCCCACAGACGGTGGCTCCGGTCCTGGAGAGATACTCCTCGAACTCCTCCACGTCTCCCGCCTCGATGAGGCGCACGGCCCCCATGTCGAGCTCGCGGAGCTTCTCCGGGACGTCCGCGCGGAACGGAACGTAGCCGAATCGGGGTCCGAAGTGGGTGAAGTCGGAGGAGATCACGACGAGGGTCGAGGGGCCGAGGAACGGCTCCAGGGCGCTCGCGACGCGAGCCGCCGCGGACCCAGAAGTGCCGCCGCCGATGAGGACCGGCAGGAGGCGCCAGCCGGGATCGAGGACCCGCTGGAGAAACGGGATCTCCGCTTCCAGGCTGTGCTCGGGCCGAAACGGCTCGTTGCTCGTGGTGACGCCGGGCAGGGCGCCCAGCTCCGCCAGAGCTTCGCGGTCGAGATCCACCGGTCCCAGGGGAGTGCGGTACTCGTCGGCGTCGGGGACCGCGGCGCCGCGAAACCTGCCGTAGTGGCTCGGGCCTACGAGGAGAACCCGCGCGAACTCGCCGGCCGCGACCGCGCGGAACCCGTGCGCCGCCACCTGTCCCGAGTACTGGAACCCCGCGTGGGGCTCGATGAGGGCGAGCACGTCCCGCGGCGGCGAGGACGGGGCCGAAGCTACCGAGAGGAGGTCGTCCACACGGTCCGCGAGCAACCGCGCGTTCTCGGGGTACCAGCTCCCGGCCACGGCGGGGCCGAGGGTGCGGGCAGGGTGTCCGGAATCGCGCGGGCTCAGGATCCGCCTCGCAGTCTCGGCAACGCCTCGGCGACCCTGGCGGCGATGAGGCGCGGCGTGCAACCCGTGGTCTCCACGGTGAGATGGGATTGCGCGTAGACCCGCTCACGCGCGGCCAGCATGGCGCGAAGCTCCGCCATCGCGTCGGGACGGTGTGCCATCGGCCGCCGGTCTCCCTGGGCGACGACACGCCGGAAGTGATCTTCCGGACGCGCCTTGAGCCATACCACCGTGGCGCGGCTCGTCAGCATCTCCCAGGAGGACGGCTCGTTCACCACCCCCCCGGCGGTCGCCAGGACCGCGGGTCGCTCCTCGGAGAGGATTCGCTCCAGCGTCTCGCGCTCGAGACGCCGGTAGTATCGCTCCCCGTGAAGCTCGAAAATCTGGTCGAGCGGGAGGCCGGCGGCCTCCTGGATGAGCGCGTCCATCTCGATGAACGGGATGGAGAGCCGGCGGGCGAGGAGGGGACCGACGGTGCTCTTGCCGGCCCCGCGCAGCCCGACGAGAGCCACGACCGCCGAGCGAGCGGTCTCCGGTCGGAGAAGCTCCTCGGGGGAGGAGTCGAGGGCGTCCGCCAGTGAGGTGAGCCGCAGGAGCGAGACGTTGCCGTCCCCGGCCTCGATGCGCGCGAGGAAGCGCACCGACAGGCCCGAGCGCTCGGCGAGGGCGGCTCGCGTCCATCCTTTCGCGTGACGCAGGGAGCGCACCCGGGCCGCGAGGGCAGAGAGAACGCGGGGAACCTCGCCGTGTCCGATCTTCGAGCAGCCGACGATCGCCACCTCCACCCCTTTCGCGATGCACTATAGTGCATCTCGAGAAGGACGCAACGGATCATTCCTGGGGTATACTCTCCGGCCTGCGGATTGCCCGCGTTCCTCAAAAGAGAAGCGAGACGATATGGAAGCGAAGACGGAGAACTTGCCGCCGATCTCGTTCGAGACCCATCCGGACCGCTACCGACACTGGAAGCTCGAGGTGGCGGGTGGTGTCGCCCGGCTCACGATGCAGGTCCAGGAGGATCAGCCTCTGCGTCCGGGCTACCTGCTGAAGCTCAACTCCTACGACCTCGGCGTGGATATCGAGCTCGCCGACGCGGTACAGCGCCTCCGGTTCGAGCATCCCGAGGTCCGGGCCGTGATCGTCCGGAGCGGTCGCGATCGGATCTTCTGCGCCGGCGCCAACATTCCGATGCTGGCGGGATCGGCCCACGGCTTCAAGGTGAACTTCTGCAAGTTCACCAACGAGACCCGGCTCTCGATCGAGGACGCGTCGGAGGGAAGCGGGCAGAGATACCTGGCCGCGCTCAACGGAACGACCGCGGGAGGCGGCTACGAGCTGGCGCTGGCGTGCGACCAGATCGTCCTGGTGGACGACGGCAGCTCGGTCGTCAGCCTTCCGGAGACGCCGCTTCTGGGCGTCCTTCCCGGAACGGGAGGGCTCACGCGGCTCGTGGACAAGAGAAAGGTGCGGCGCGACCTGGCCGACATCTTCTGCACGGCCGCCGAAGGGGTCAAGGGGAAGCGCGCGGTGGACTGGGGGCTCGTGGACGCCATCTTCCCGCGGAGCGTCTTCCAGGAAGAGGTCGAGCGCCTGGCTCGCGCGCTCGCTGAGGCCTCGCCACCCCGGGAGACGAAGGGGATCCCGCTTCCTCCTCTCCGGAAGACCGTGAGCGCGGATCGCGTCCTGTACTCCGCGGTACGGCTCGATCTGGACCGGGGCCGCCGCCGCGCGACGCTGACCGTATGCGGGCCGACGGCCGACCTTCCCTCCGACCCGGGGTCGATCCGCGCCATGGGTGGCGAGTGGTGGCCACTTCGAGCCTTCCGCGAGCTGGACGATGCGCTGCTGCACCTTCGCCACAACGAGGACACGGTGGGCGTCGTCCTGGTTCGGACCGAGGGGACGGTGGACTCCGTCCTGGCACTGGACCGCCTGCTCGCCGAGCGAGCCAACGACTGGCTTGTCCAGGAGACCCGCCTCCTGATCGCGCGCGTTCTCCGGCGGCTCGATCTGACCGCCCGTTCGTTCTTCGCCCTGGTGGAGCCGGGCTCCTGCTTCGCGGGAACGCTCCTCGAGCTGGCCCTGGCGGCGGATCGCTCCTACATGCTGGACGATCCCGAGCGGAAGAACGAGATCGCCCTCTCGCCCATGAACGGCGGCGCCTATCCCATGTCCCACGCTCTTTCGCGTCTTCGGGTCCGGTTCCATGGAGCTCCAGACCGCGTGGGAGCTCTGCTCGACCGGGCCGGGTCCTTCGGCCCCGCGGAGGCGCTCGAGGCCGGCCTCGTCACGATCGTCGCCGACGACATGGACTGGGAGGACGAGGTGCGGGTCGCGGTGGAGGAGCGAGCCAGCCTCTCTCCCGACGCGCTCACCGGAATGGAGGCGAGCCTCAGGTTCGCGGGGCCCGAGACCTGCGACAGCAAGATCTTCGGCAGGCTCTCCGCGTGGCAGAACTGGATCTTCCAGCGTCCGAACGCGGTGGGGGAGAGCGGCGCGCTCACGCTGTACGGGAAGCCGGAAAGGCCCAGCTTCGACTGGAGGAGAACCTAGGAATGCAGCTCTTCGAGAAGATCCCCAACAACGTCAACCTCTCCCAGAACAAGCAGCTCGTGCGGGCTCTCGAGAAGTGGCAGCCCAACTACCTGAAGTGGTGGAAGGAAGCGGGTCCCTCGGATTTCCAGGAGGACCTCATCTACCTCCGCACCGCGATCTCCGTGGACTCGGCCGGCTGGGCGCAGTTCGACTACGTGAAGATGCCGGACTACCGGTGGGGGATTTTCCTGGCTCCGCCGGAGCACAGCCGGCAGATCCCGAGCGGGGACCTCTACGGGAAGCCGGCCTGGCAGGAGGTGCCGGGCGAGCACCGAAACGCCCTGCGCCGGGTCATCGTGACCCAGGGCGACACCGAGCCGGCCAGCGTGGAGCAGCAGCGGCTCCTGTCGAACTCCGCGCCGAGCATGTACGACTGCCGCAACCTCTTCCAGGTGAACGTGGAGGAGGGGCGCCATCTGTGGGCCATGGTCTACCTTCTCCACTGCTATTTCGGCCGCGACGGGCGCGAGGAGGCGGAAGCGCTCCTCGCGCGGCGGTCGGGAGATCAGGACCGGCCGCGCATCCTGAGCACCTTCAACGAGCCGATCGAGGACTGGCTGTCCTTCTTCATGTTCACCATGTTCACCGACCGGGACGGCAAATACCAGTTGCTGGCCCTCGCCCAGAGCGGATTCGATCCGCTCTCGCGCACGACCCGCTTCATGCTCACCGAGGAGGCGCACCACATGTTCGTGGGCGAGACCGGAGTGGGGCGCGTCGTGAAGCGGGCGTGCGAGCTCATGAAGCAGGACGTGAACGAGGACGCCCGCGCCCAGGGCGGGATCGACCTCCCAACGCTCCAGAAGTACGTGAACTTCTGGTATTCCTCGAGCCTCGACCTGTTCGGAGGAGAGATCTCTTCCAACGCCGCGGACTACTTCGCGTCCGGGCTCAAGGGGCGCGACCGGGAGGAGAGCTACTCGGACCACGTGGCGCTGGTGGGGACCTACGAGATGAAGGTCATGGACAACGGCGTGCCGGTCTCCAGGGAGATTCCGCTGCGCAACGCCATGAACGAGGTTCTCCGCGACGAGTACATCCGTGACAACGAGCGCGGCGTGGCCCGATGGAACAAGACGATCCGGGAGTCCGGAGTGAGCTTCGAGATCAAGCTCCCGGACCGGAAGTTCAACCGGAAGATGGGGATCTACTCCGGTTACTTCTTCGACCCCGGCGGGCGGCCGATCACCGAGGCCGAGTTCGTCGCGTGCCGCGGCGAGTGGCTCCCCTCCGAGGCCGATCGTGCCCACGTCATGAACCTGATGCAGCCCGTTCTGGAGCCCGGAAAGATGGCCCACTGGATCGCGCCGCCTCTTCGGGGGATTCACGGCAAGCCGATCGAGTTCGAGTACGTCCGGAGGGCGTAGGCGGGCGTCCGGAGGGACTCGCATGGTCCGACATTGCCGTGCATCGATCCTGAGCGCCACGCTGCTGGCGCTGGCGACGCCTCACGCCGGTGGCGCCGTGGTGGATACGGTCCTGGCTCCTCTGGACGGGTTGCTCCCCGAGATGGAGAAGACCTACCAGGACCTGCACAAGACCCCGGAGCTGTCGCAGCGCGAAGTGGCGACCGCGCGAAAGATGGCCGACAGGCTCCGCGCGCTGGGCTTCGACGTGACCACGGGAGTGGGCGGGAACGGCGTCGTCGGCCTGCTCAAGAACGGGCCCGGGCCCATCGTGATGCTCCGCACCGACCTGGACGGGCTCCCGGTGGAGGAGAAAACGGGGCTTTCCTACGCGAGCCGGGCGACCGCGAAGAACGACGCGGGCGAGACCGTGCACGTCATGCATGCCTGCGGCCACGATATCCACATGACGTGCTGGGTCGGCACCGCGACCCTGCTGGCGAGGGCGAAGGATCGGTGGCAAGGGACCGTGATGATGGTCGCGCAGCCGGCGGAGGAGAACGGAACCGGTGCCAGGAGCATGCTGGCCGACGGGCTGTTCACCCGTTTTCCCAAGCCGGATTTCGCCGTCGCCATGCACGACAACGCGGACCTTCCCTCGGGACAGGTCAGCTACACGCCCGGTTTTTCCCTGGCCAACGTGGACTCCGTGGACATCTCGGTGTTCGGGGTCGGGGGACACGGCGCCTACCCGCACACGACGATCGACCCCGTGGTGATCGCGGCCCGGATCGTCGTCTCGCTGCAGACGATCGTCGCGCGCGAGAACAATCCGCTGGATCCCGCGGTCGTCACCGTCGGGTCGATCCACGGCGGCACGAAGCACAACATCGTTCCGGACGAGGTCAAGCTCCAGATGACGGTCCGGTCGTACAAGCCGGAGGTCCGAGAAAAGATCCTGGCGGCGATCACGAGGATCGCGAGGGCGGAGGCGGAGGCGGCGGGAGCCCCGCGAGAGCCGGTGGTGAAGATCACGGACGGGACGCCCGCCACCTACAACGATCCCAAGCTCACCGTACGGGTCGCCGATGCGATCCGCAGGGCGCTCGGGAACGCGAGCGTCCACGAGCAACCCCCGGTCATGGGAGGAGAGGATTTCAGCGAGTACGGCCGCGCCGGAGTCCCCTCGGTCCTGTTCTGGGTGGGCGCCGTCGAGCCCGGCAAGTTCGCTTCGGCCAAGGCCGGCGGGGAGCGGCTCCCCTCGCTCCACTCCCCCTTGTTCGCGCCGGATGCCCCTCGCACGATCCGGACCGGGATCGTCGCGGAAACGGCGGCGATGCTGGAGCTACTCGGAAGGCCGTAGTGCGTCCCGTCTGCTACCATCCCGCCTTGTCTCGATCGCAAGAGACGAAGGAGGGAACGCCATGAAGCGGAAGTGGATCGGCCTCGTGGTCGCCGTGGTCCTGGGGTTGGCGATATCCGGGCCGGCAGCGGCGGAGATCGGCTATCGAGGATGGGGACCTCGCGTGGGGTTCTCGGGCGATCCGGACCAGATCGTCGGCGGCGTCCATTTCGATCTGGGAGAATTCGCACCCCACGTGCGCTGGCAGCCGAGCGTGGATTTCGGTTTCGGGGATGACGTCTTCGCGCTCACGGGCAACCTCATGGTCGCGTACTACTTCCAGGTGCAGGGGACCGTCACGCCGTACGCGGGGGGGCAGCTGACCGCCGCCTACTTCAGCTTCGACGACGGCCGGGGAGGCGACGACAGCGACACGGAGATCGGGCCTGCGGGGGTCGGTGGGATCGAGACGAAGCTGAAGAGCGGAACCCGGTTTCTCGCGGAGCTGCAGCTCGGGTTCGGGGACATCCCGGACGTGAAGGTCCTGGTCGGCTGGACCTTCAAGTGATTCTCCGGGCGTCCACGGAGGGGTCGCACGCCGTGAGGCGTGCCGCGCGTCGATCCCGCCGGTTGGCCGCCCTTGTCCTGTCTTTGCTCGCCGGCTCCACCGCTTCGGCGGGAAGATCCCTCGTCGCGTGCGCCCCTGGCCTTCCGGGCGACACCGTCCAGGCACAGCCGACCATGGATGCTTTCGCGCGTTTCCTGGAGAAGTCGGCCGGCTGGAGGCATGGGACCCTGACCGCCGTCTACCACGAGGCCGAGGGGTCGGGGGCGGCCCGTCTCGGACAGGAGGATGCGGTTCTCGCGCTGGTCACCTTTCCGTTCTTCGCGAAGTACCGGAACGAGCTCGGCCTCCTGCCCCGACTCGAGGTGGTGTCGGAGACGGGCTCCTCGAAGGAAGTCTGGAGCCTCGTCGCGAGGCGTGGCGCCATCACCGCCCCGGCATCGCTCGAAGGATGGGAGATCACGGGAGTTCCCGGATTCGCCCCCGAGTTCGTGCGAGAGAGCGTGCTGGGAGCATGGGGGACCTTGCCTTCGAGCACGCGGATCACGTTCACCTCGCGGGTGGCCTCGTCGCTGCTCAAGGCCGCCTCGGGGCAGAAGCTTGCCGTGATCGTGGACGGCGAGCAGGCAAGGGCCCTTCCCTCGCATCCAAGGGCGGCCGATCTCGAAATCATCAGCGCATCCAGGGCTGGGCCCTCGAGCCTGGTGTGCACGGTCGGGGTCCGCGGCGGCAAGGACGTGGAGGCGCTGCTTGGAGCCCTTCTGCGACTTCACAAGAAGGAGGGCGGAGCCGAGATCCTCGCCTCGCTGCGCATGCTCCGTTTCGAGCCAGCCGACACGTCCGCGATCGGGAGTGCGATGGGAGATCCAGGGCGACGCTCCGATTCCGGAAAGTGAGACGGCACTCGCACCGCTCGATCCTCATCCCGCTCTGCGGTCTCGGGATCCTCGGGGGCTGCGCGCGCGCCCTCCGCGAGCCGCCGCCGCTCGCCGCGCTCGCCGGGTCCGCGAGGATCCACGGGCCCGACGAAGCGGAGGGGCTTCTCCACGAGGCCCAGGAGCTGTTCGACCGGCGAGATCTCGCGAGCGTGCGCCGCGCGGTCGCGACCTGGCTCGCCGCGGCCGCGGCGGATCCGGGCAGGAGCGAAGGGCTCGTGGGCGCGGCGCGGGGAGGCTCGTGGCTCGCGGAGCACGAGACCGATCCGAGGACACGGCTCGAGGCCGCCACCGCCGCCGTCCAGGCCGCGCAGCACTGTCTCCGGGTGGACCCTCTCTCGCCCGTGTGCTCCTACTGGCTCGGCGCGGCGCTGGGGCTCCGGGCACGGGAGAAGCCCTCGACCGGTCTCTCCGCGCTTCCGACGATCGTCGATGCGTTCGAGCGCGCGGCCAGAGCCGAGCCGCTCCTCGAGGAGGCTGGGCCGGATCGAGCGCTTGCGCTCCTGTTCGTGCGCGCGCCCGGCTGGCCTGCCGGACCCGGAGATCCCGATCGGGGCCTCGTCCACGCCCGGCTCGCCGTGGAGCATCGGCCCGGCCATCCGCCAAACCACCTCGCCCTCGGCGAGGCGCTGAAAGCCGTCGGAGAACTCAAGGCCAGTGCCGAGGCCTATCGACGAGCGCTCGTGCTCGCTCAGGTGCAGCCCGCGGCCGGGGATCCCGACGCCGCGGACTGGGTGAGTGAGGCCCGCGAGGCACTTCGATCGCTGTCAGGCGAATGACGATCGAAAGTTCTTGTCGCCTCGTGCGAAAGTGGATATAAGTGCGGACGGTCGAGCTGGCCGACCCCGCGGCCCTGTTCGGGCTTCCTTGGGGGGCTCTGGGATGAAACGAGGAAAGGTCTGTGCTGTTGTCGTGGGGTTCGGTTGGTGGCTGACGGGCTCCGCACCCGTCGCGGCGCCGCCGGGCGGACTTCGATCGGTTTCCATGGGCCCGGCTCTTCCCTCGGACCTGGTGGATCCGGAGGGGAAGAGCCGCTGGGATCTGAGCGGGGTTCGGCTGTCGGACGCATCTGCGGGTGCGCTGGGCTGTGAAGTCTCCCCGTCCGACGACGATGCCGAGAGATGGCTTCAACCCGCCCAGTTTTCGTCCAGGCCCTCTTCGGGTGCGAGCGACGTGCTGCGGCTGGGCTGCGGCGCCGACCGCCTCTGGATCCGGAGGGAGATCGTGGGGGTCGGGTGGGTCCACCTTCCCTCGGGCCCGCGCGAGGTGGAGCTCGAGCGGGCCCTCGTGCTGAGGCAGGCGGCCGATGCGGCGGGATACGAGGCCGACCGGATCGTCCACCGCTGGGTCGATCCCGCGCGCGGGGTCGTCGCGGAGGTGTGGGGCCCGGCCAGCCAGGACGGGCGGCGTCGGATCTCGGTCCAGGGAGCCGCGGTGGCCGCCGACGCATTCGCCGTGGCGAGCCTCACGAAGCTCTACGTGGATGAAGTGATCTCGCCGGTCTTCTCCGACGTCGGCTACGGATGGGATCGAGGACGCAACGTTCCCGTTTCCTCGCTGACGGCGCCGTCCTACGCGACAATCGGGAATCTCATCGCAGCGAGCACGTGGGATTTCTCGAGCGTGCCGATGAACACGACCCTCGTCGGGTCGACCACGGCCAACAACGTCACGAGCATCACCGGGACCGGGACCCAGTTCCAGACCGAGTTCAAGGTGGGCGACAAGTTGGCGCTGTCCTCTGCGCCGACCGTGTACGCCCGGGTGACGGCCATCTCGAGCCAGACTGCCGTCACCGTCAGCGCGCCCCTGGGGAACGGCAGCGCACAGAGCATTCTAAGAAAGCGCGGAGAGATCGCCTCCACGAGCACTCCGATCGATTCCAGCGAGACGTGCAACGCCACGAACTGCGGGTACAACATCCCCGGAGCCTGGATGGACCGGGAGGACAAGTACTTCGACGATCCCCTGAGCCTCAACAAGACGAACGCGGTGAACGAGCGCCAGGACCGGGGAGCCGACGTCACCATCTGGCTCCGGGCCGGAACCGTCAGCGAAGGCGTCAGCGGGGGCTTCGGCACGGGGGAGAGCAAGTTCTGCTACGCACCGCCCAAGACGCCAGCGCCGCTCTGGGTCTTCGGCCACCAGGACGCGGGGGGGTATTACTTCCAGCCCGGCGACAGCTGGTCCTCGGGCGTGTTCGGCTGCGAGCAGAACATCTTCAACCAGGTCTGCACCGCGGGATGCGGCTTCCTGTGCGCCCTGTACAGCGGCGCCGGCTCGGGCCATTCGGGGACCCAGAGCGGTGCGATCCTCGGAAGCGGCGTGGTCACGACCCCTTCGGGCCACACGTTCAACGCCCTGCTCGCGCGAACGGTCGCGGACTTCTGCGTTTACCTCACGAGCTCGTGCGGCTCGTGCCTCTCTCCGGTGCGCACGGTGGTCTACCTCTGGCAGTCCCCGTGGGTCGGAACCGTCGTCCGGCTGAACTCGGTCCAGAACGCGCCGGATCTGACGAGCTTCACCGTCGTGGACGAGACGAACATCAAGTTCGGCCTCTTTCCGCCGCGAACGATCCAGGTCACGGGAACGACGGACACGAGCCTCAGCCTTTCCTGGGATCCGGGCCTCGACACCCACCGGATCACCGACTACAAGGTCTACTGGGACATTGATTCGGGTGCTGCCTCGCCGTACGCGTCGAGCCTCGTGAGCGCGGGGACCGCGGCGACGATCTCCGGTCTGACGCCGGGCACGACCTACTACGTCACGGTGACCGCCCGATCGGGTTTCACCGACCCTTCCTCTGGGGTGGCCAGGACGTACGAGAGCCTGCTCTACCCGAGGCAGGTCACCGGCGATCCCAGCTTCGCGTACCCGATCGAGGTTCAGGCGACGACGACGGGCGGGGCGTGCGTCCCCACGGCTCAGGTCACGGGGCTGCGCGTGAACAGGTCGGGTGGAAGCTGCCAGATCTGCTGGGACCCGTCGTCGGATCCGTGCGCGATCGGGTACCGAGTCCTCGGCGCCGATTCTCCCGCCTCCGCCGGGAATTTCACGACCGTCGCGGACACGGGCCTCGAGACCTGCTGGACCGGGAGCCCGACCCGCTCGTACTTCCTCGTGGTCGCGCGGGGAACGGGCGGCACCGGGCCGTGGGGCCACTACGGGCAGTGAGCCCATGAGACGACCGCGCGGGCGCCTCTCGATCTGGCTGCTGGTCGTCGCATCCGCCTTCCCGGGTGTCGAGGATCTGCTCGCGCAGACCACTTCATCCGCGGTCGTCGGCACGGTCCGCACGCGGGAAGGGGAGACCGTCCCCGGGGCGGTCGTCGAGATCGAGAGCCCCCGCACCGGAGCCGTGCGGACGGCGCTGACCGACAGGTTCGGCGCATACCGGATCGATCTCCTGGCCCCGGGCCAGTGGAAAGTAGGGGCCCGTTTGGCCGGCGCGGAGGCGAGCGAGTCCCTGCAGGTCACTCTCCGGCTGCAGCAGGTCCTTCGCGTCGACCTCACGTTGGGCTCCGCGATCGCCGAATCGGTGACGGTCACCGGCACGGCTCCCGTCGTGGACCCCCAGCGCACGGGAGGGGAGCTGCGGCTCGAGGGGGCGCAGGCCAACGTGCTTCCCGTATCCGGGCGGGTGGCGACCGATCTGGCACTCCTGGACTCGTCGGTGCGGCCCACACCACCGGGGAACTTCTACGGAGAGCGGGGCACGGTGTTCGTCGTCAACGGCCAGTCCGGCCGGGCGAACGCGTTTCTCGTGGACGGCCTGGACAACAACGACCAGACGAGCGGCACCGCTCCCAACGCATTCTTCTCCCAGCAGGTGATCCGGGAGCTGGTGGTCAACACGCACCAGTACGCCCCGGAGTTCGGTCGGGCCACCGGCGCCGTGTTCAACATCGTCACCGAGCGGGGGGGCAACGAGACCCTGAGCGACGTGTTCTTCGTGGGGACCCGTCAGGCCTGGAACGAGGAGGGGAGCTTCGTCGGGTCTCTACCGGTGGGGGACACAGAGCAGAGCACGCTCCAGCGCTTCCAGGCTGGCTTTCGCATCGGCGGCCCGATCGTCAAGAACGAGTCGTTCTACTTCCTCGCCTACGAGCACCAGCAGGCGAGCGACGTGTTCCCCTACACGGGGATTACCGCGGACGGCGTTCACGGAGGCGTGGCCGCGGCGCCCGGCCGCGGCGACAATCTCTTCTTTCGAACCGACTTCAACCTGACGCCGGCCCACTCCTTGATGGTGCGCATCTCCGCGGACGACCGCACGACCAGCATGCTCAACGTGGGCGGCATCACGACCCCCGACAGGGGCTCCCGCGTCGAGGAGCAGGACCTCCAGCTCGCAGCCGCGTTCACCTCGGTGCTGTCGGCGGACGTCCTGAACGAAGCGCGGTTACTCGTGGGGCGTTCGATCTTCGACCAGTTCGCGAACTCGGACCGTCCGGGGGTCGAGCGGCCATCGGGCGCATTCGGGGGGAACAACCTCAACCGGCAGCTCCGGCACGAGATCCGGGCGGAGCTCGTGGATAACCTGACCTTCCGGCGCGGGAACCACACGCCGAAGCTCGGAGTGAGCGTCACCCGCTCCAGCACCGACGTGCGGACCCGTTTCAATCCCAACGGGAACTTCACCTACGATACGGACCGGCCTTTCGAGCCCGGCGAGGGGTACATCCGCAACGTGTACGACTGCTATTACGCCGGGGGTCAGACGCAGCCGTGCGACGGTCCAACTCCCGGGGACGACGATGGCGACGGTATCGAGAACGAGCCAGCCGATCCGACCACCTACCCCGTCGTCTACCAGCTCATCTTTGGCGAGCCGCATGCCACGTTCGACGACACCGAGATCGGCCTGTTCACCCAGGACACCTGGCAGGTGGGACCGAGGCTCCTCCTGGACTACGGCGTACGGTACGACGTCAGCACGTTCCATCTTCCCGCGGACGCGCGCGTGGAGTCCACCGTCCCCAATGGTGGGGCCGGAATCGACAGGAACAACCTGGCGCCGCGCGTTGGGTTCACCTTCGCGCCGACTCCCGGAGGGAGGCTCCTGTTTCGCGGCGGCGCGGGAGTCTTCTACGGGAAGATGGTGATCGGCTTCCCCGCCGTCGCGGCGGTGACCTCCCAAACCAGAATCGGTCTCACGTTCCCCGAGGGTTTTGGCTTCGAGATCACCGAGAAGCTGATCGAGGAGGAAGGGATCGCCGCGGTTCTTCCCGACATCGTCTTCCCGGAAGAGTTGATCATGCGGTTCTCCACGGGGACGCGCCTCGACACGCCGTACACGAACCAGATCAATCTGGGGATGGAGTGCGCGGTGGGGACGCACGGGGCGATCCACGCCAACGCCATCCGTGCTCTCGGATACCACCAGCCGCTTTTTCGGGACCTCAATCCCCCGGTGGGCACAAGGCCGCCCGGGATCCCCAACCACATCGCGGACCCCAGCGTGGGGTCGATCGCCGCCATCGTCACCGAGGGGAGGAACTGGTACGCGGGACTGGATCTGGGGTGGCGCTACAGGAGCGACCGCGCGTGGTGGGCGGGGACCTACACGCTCTCCAAGGCGCTCGACCAGGGACCGGATCCCCTGACCGGGGGCGTGTACATTCCGCCGAACTCGAGCGACCTGGGGACGGAGAAGGGACGGGCGGATGCGGACCGGCGACATCGCTTCGTCCTCTCGGGTGATTTCGCGCTCCCGTGGATGGGGCTTCGCGGATCGGGCGTGATTCAAGTCGCCTCCGGAGCGCCGTTCAATGTCACCACGGGACAGGACGACAACCTGGACGGAATGACCACCGACCGCCCGCCCGGAGTGGGACGGAACACGGGGGAGAGGACTCCGCTCGGGCCGGTCAACGATCTGCGCGCCGCCACGGGCTTGGCCCCGGTCGCCTCCCTCCGCGAGCCCACCCTCGCGCAGGTGGACCTTCGAGTGTCCCGACCATTCTTCCTGAAGAACAGCGAGGCGGGAAGCGAGTTCTTCGTGCAGGTGTTCAACCTGCTCAACCGGTTCAACGGCGGACCCGTCGAAGGCCGCGCGACCTCCGCCGATTTTGGGCGCCCGGTGGGGCAGACCGGTCCGGCGCGCATCTTCGAGATCGGGCTCAGGCTCGGAATCTGACCCGCCCGCCGTGGCCCGCCGGCGGGCGCCGACGTATGATCTCGCCGGAAGCGGCGTCCCCTCGCCCTCCCTGAGCGCGGATGAAGCTGGCATTTCGAAGTCTTCTCGTCACCCTCGCCGGCGTGGTCGCAGCGGTCGTGGATCGCTCCACCCTTGCGGAAGGCGTGGCCACTCCCTGGGTCGGACTCGACGCGGGATTCGAGCTGGCGGAGTTCCGCTCGCCGGTGGGAGCGGAGGAAGGCGATTCTGTGATCCGCATCTTGCGCATCGATCCCAAGCACTACTCCCTCGAGCTCCTGAACGCGTCGGCGCCCGGTCAGGGACTCTCGCTCACCGCGCGGGAGTGGTGTGCTCGCAACGGACTGCACGCCGCGATCAACGCAAGCATGTTCCAGGAGGATCTCCGCACGAGCGTCTCCCTCATGAGGACGAAGAGCCACACGAACAACACAAGAGTATCCAGGGACATGGCCATCCTCGCGTTCGACCGCGTCGATCCCGCCGTGCCCGAGGTCCAGATTATCGACCGCGAATGCGAGGATTTCAGCGCGCTTCGCACGCGCTACGGCTCGCTCGTGCAAAGTATTCGCATGATTTCCTGCACCGGGAAGAACGTGTGGAGCCCACAAGCCCGCCGATTCAGCATCGCCGCGGTGGGCACCGACGACGCCGGAAGGGTGCTCTTCGTCCATTCGCGCTCACCCCGCAGCGTGCACGACTTCATCAACGTCCTGCTCGCCCTTCCGATCGGCCTGCGGCGCGCTCTCTACGCCGAGGGAGGTCCGGAGGCGCAGTTGTTCGTCCGGGGCGGGGGCCGGGAATACGAGTTCGTGGGGAGCTATGGGAGCAGCTTCATGCCGAGCGAGGACAACAAACGAGCGTGGAGGATACCGAACGTGATCGGCGTGGCAAAGCGCCCGAGCGGCGGCGGTCCTGCGGCCGCTCCGTGAATCTCCTCCAGATTCCGTTCAGCCACAACTGCATCAAGGTCCGCAAGGCCCTGGTCTTCAAGGGTGTGCCCCACACGACCGAGGACATCAGCCCGATGAATCGCACGCGGGTACGGTCCGCCTCTGGGCAAGGCCTCGTGCCGGTTCTGCTCGACGGACCGCGCGCGGTGTGCGATTCCACCGCCATCCTGATGTACGTCGAGGCGCGGCATCCCAGCCCGCCGCTCCTGCCGTCGTCGCCGAAGGAACGGATCGAGTGCATGGTGCTGGAGGACTGGGTAGACGCGGCGTTCATGGCGCTGACGCGTCGGCTCGCCTACTGGAAAGCCCTGGCGACACCCGGTGCGCTCGAGGATCTGTTTCTCCCGGGCGTTTCGGGGCTGAAGCGACGCGTCGTGGGTGCCATCGCCCGACGGGCGGTTCGCCGCCGCTTCCGCATCTCGGAGACGCAGAACCGGCGCGACATGAGCGAGATTCGAAGGGTGACGACCCTAGCCGTCGACCGGCTCGGGGCGGGGCGTTTCCTCGTCGGAGACGCGCTGAGCGTCGCGGACCTCGCTCTCGCGGCCCTGACGGCACCGCTGTGGGCCGCCGACCCTCGCGTACGCGAGCACGATGCCGTGCGGGAGCTTCTCCACTGGGGAGACGGCATTCTGGGCCGCGAGTTTCTTTCGTACTATCGGTCCACGTCTCCGTCGTAGCCTGACGACTCCCGGGAGCGTCGAACTCGCTTCCGCGGGAACCGCGATGCTAGAATCCCGTCGCGAGACCCGTCCGGATCCAGGGAGGCGCGAGGGGATGTCCGAGTTCATCTGGAGCTGCAAGGAGTTGGAGCGTTTCACGCGATGGGAAGACCCGGAGGTCCGCTACTGGGCGATTGACCGATTGATCCGGCACTATCCCGACGAGTGCTGCGATGCCATCGCGGGCTTTCTCCTGGACGATCACGACGTAACTCCGGGCGCAGTGGCGCGACACCTGGGGGAGCGAGGCGGCACGCGACATCACGCGATGCTGCTCCGCGGCTTTCGGCTCCTGCGCGGTCTCACTCCGGGCCACTGCCTTCAAGCGCTCGCCAGACTCGGCTATCCGGGCTCCGTGGACCTGGCCGGATCGGCTTTGCAGCGGGGGGACCTGGGGGAGCCTGCCCTCGCGATCATCGCAGAGGCCCTCGCCGATCTGGGCACGCCCGCAGCCCGGGAGATGGTCCGCGATTTCGTGACGAGGAAGGAGGAGCTTCTGGCGGAGCCCGCGGCCCTTCGCGGGATTCTGAAGGTCGTCGAGGGGTCGGAGATCCCGGATGTCCTGGCCCGATTCCTGAAAGCGCTCCAGTGGCGCGGCGCACACCGTGCAGGAGAAGGGTTCCGTACTCTCATGGATGCCCTGCAGATCGACGACGCGGGGTGGTGCTTTCGCACCGGACCCTCGGGCCGGATCGAATTGCGCAAGACGATCAAGGCGGTGGAGTCCGGGTACGACTGCGACGTTCTCGCCGCCATGGGGGAGAACACGATCAAGCAGATCGCCCAGAAATTCCGCGCCGGTGGTCTGGCCGAGATCGCGCGCTCCATCGCGGACTGGACACGGGCGGCCGTTGCCAAGCTTGCGAAGGACCCCGAGGACGATCTCCCCGGGCGCATCACGGCGGCGGTCGGCGCCTTCACGACGCAGCCGATGCTCGACGACGTGGAGCGTCTCGGACACCAGTTCCAGCAGTGGGTGCTTGGGTTCCAGTTGTCGGCGGCGCTCACGGTCGCCCGGTACCGGAACACGGCCCTCCAACTCCAGCGCGCGCGCGGGCACGTGGACCGGCTCCTGAAGCTCGCTGAAGTCGAGACCGCGTTCGTGCTTCCCGATCTGCCGCCTGCGATCGCCGTCGTGTGCAAGGAGAACCCGGAGCGGGCGCGCAAGGCCCAGGAGTGGTGTCTTCGAATGCTCGAGGCCCAGGGGCCGTTCTTTCCGAAGGTGGTGGCCCTCGAGACGCTCGGCGAGCTTCAAGCCGTCCATTTCATTCCGGAGATCATCGAGTACCTCTCCGACGAGAACTCGTATGTCTACGGCGCGGCCGAGCGGGCGCTTTCACGGATGGGAGAGGCGATCATCGGTCCCGCTCTGGCGCGGATCGAAGCGGGAACCGTGGATCCCGACGGCGTGCACAGCCTCCTGGTTCTGCTCTGCGACCTGGGGACCCGAGGGGCGTACGAAGCCGTGGCCTCGCGCCTCGACTGGTTCATGGCGGAGATCGGGGCCGGAACGACGGCCGAGTGGGTCAGCCTTTTCGGCGTCGAGGAGCTCATCGACCCGCTGCGGGACTGGCTCGAGGAAGATACCGCCATGGTCGGACAGGGACTCCTCCTTCTGGGGTCCATCCACAACGTGCGCATTCCAGAGGAGGAAGACATCCTCCGCGCGATCGAGGACGAGCGGGTTCGTCAGGCCCGCGAGGAGCCCGAGGCGGAAGGAGCAGCCGGAGCCTCCGAGAAGGACGGCGACGACTACGTGATGTGACGATCGTCCGCCCTTCCCCCGCGTAATGACCATGCCGAAATCTGCCGCCGAGAAGGTTCGCAACATCGGGATCATTGCCCATATCGACGCGGGGAAGACGACCACCACCGAACGGTTCCTGTTCTACGCGGGCAAGAGCCACAAGATGGGGGAGGTCCATGACGGGCAAGCTGTCATGGACTTCCGGCGGGACGAGCGCGATCGTGGAATCACGATCTCCGCCGCAGCGACGAGCCTCCACTGGAAGGAGCACCAGATCAACCTCATCGACACCCCGGGGCACGTGGACTTCACCGCCGAGGTGGAACGCGCACTCCGCGTCCTGGATGGGGCGGTCGTGATCTTCGACGGCGTCGAGGGGGTGGAGCCGCAGTCCGAGACGGTGTGGCACCAGGCGGACCACTACGGCGTGCCGCGCATCGCCGTTGTGAACAAGATGGACCGGATCGGAGCGGACTTTGATGCCGCGGTCCGGTCGATCCGAGAACGGCTCGGCGCTCCTGCGCTTCCAATTCAGTTCCCCGACGGCTCGGCAGAGACTTTTTCCGGGATCGTAGATCTCGTCGCCCAGGTCCACCTGCGCTTCGACTCCTCGTCTCAGGGCCGCGAGGTACAGATCCGCGAGGTACCGGAACACCTCCGGGAGGAGACCGAGCGGCGACGGGCGGAACTCGTGGAGGCGCTGGCGGAGATCCACGATCCGCTGGCGGACCGCTGGCTCGCCGATGCCGGGATCTCTCCGCAGGAGATCCGAGATGCCCTGCGCGCCGGCTGCCTCGCCCGGCGAGCGGTTCCCGTTCTGAGCGCGGCGGCGCTTCGAAACGTCGGTATCCAGCCGGTCCTGGACGCCATTTGCGAGTATCTCCCGTCGCCTCTCGACGGTCCGCCCATCGCGGGAACGGATCCTCGGGACGGAACGCATGTGGTCCGGCCGCCCGCCCCGGATGCCCCGTTTTCAGCGCTCGTCTTCAAGGTGGTTGCCTCGGAGTCCGCAGATCTGTGCTACCTGCGGGTCTACTCCGGAGCGATGCGTTCCGGGGAGCGGGCGCTCAACCCGCGGACCGGCGAACGAGAGCGTCTGCGTCGGATCCTGCGCATGCATGCCGATCGTGGCGAGGCATTGGACCAGATCGTGGCGGGGGACATCGTGGCGGTCGCCGGACTTCATCGATCGGCCACCGGCGATACCCTCTGCGACGAGAGGGCCCCGGTTCTGCTCGAGCCCATCCGATTCCCGAACACCGTGGTGGCGGTTGCAGTGGAGCCGCGGACGACGGCTGACCGGGATCGTCTCGCGGAGATCCTGCAGCGAGTCCAACGAGAGGATCCGACCCTTCGGTGCTCTGTGGATCCGGATACGGGCCAGACGCTCCTTTCGGGCATGGGGGAGTTGCATCTGGAAGTCGTCCTGCGGCGCATGGAGCGGGATTTCGGCGTGGAAGTGCTGTACGGGAAGCCTAGGGTGTCCTACAGGGAGACGGTGCGCGGCCGGGCAACGGGAGCAGCGGAGTATCGACGACAGGTGGCCGGAGACGACCTCTTCGCCCGGGTTGAACTGGGAGTCGAGCCTCTCCTCGACCCAGGAGCCCCGGTCGAAGTGCTCGACCGGCTGCGCCAGGGCGTCCTGCGGCGGGAGCACATCCCAGCGATCGTCGAATCGGTGCACAACGCGGCCGGGGGGGGAGGACTGTACGGGTACCCGGTCACCGGCGTCCGTGTCAGTCTTCTCTCCGCCGCGCATGACGATGTGGGCCAGCCGGAGATCGCGCTGAACTCGGCGACGAGTCTGGCCTTTCGGGAAGCTCTACGGCGCGCGGGCGCGGTGGTTCTCGAGCCATGCGGAAGGCTCGAGATCCGCGTTCCCGAGGAGTACCTGGGCGGCGTGGTCAAGACCCTGAACCAGCGAAGGGCGGTGGTCGAGGACACGCGATTCCAGCGTGACCGGGTACTGCTGCGCGGTAGGGTCCCCATTGGCGAGATGTTCGGCTACCTGACGGTCCTTCGATCCCACACTCAGGGACGTGGGTCCTTTTCGTTGGAGCCACTCGACTACCGGCCCGTTCCGGAAAACCTCGTCGCACTGCACCACGAGCGCCTCTACGACTAGGCGTTCCTCGGCATCGCTCGACACGCGCGCTTGACAGCGCTCGCGCGGAATCCTATAGGCTCGGCGCCGAACGCAATCCCGGCTCGCCCGGGGTGGACGCGAGGCGGCAGAAGGAGGTGGAAAGATGACTCTCGTTCGATGGGAACCGTTCCGTGACCTGGTGGGAATCCAAGAAAGGCTAAGCCGTCTGCTCTCCGAATCGACCGGCCACGCCAGCATCGATGAGGCGTACGGTGCCTGGACGCCTCCGGTGGACATCTTCGAGAAGGGCGACCATCTTGTGATCCGGGCCGAAGTGCCGGGAGTGGACAAGAGCGACATGGATATTCGCGTGGAGAACGGCGTGTTGCAGGTGCACGGCGTGCGCAAGGCCGACCCGGACATCGCCGAGAAGACGGCGTACCGGAGGGAGCGGGCGTACGGGAATTTCACCCGCAGCTTCACCTTGCCGACGACCATGGACGCATCCAAGGTATCCGCGAAGTATCGGGACGGCGTGCTGGAGGTGACCATCCCGAAGGTGGAGTCCGCAAAGCCCAAGAAGGTGCACATCGAAGCAGCGTGAGGTCTTGAGCGGTGCGAGCCCCGGGGCCGGAGGGACCGTCCCCGGGGCTCGTGTTATTGTCTAGAGGAATGTTGGCGAAGGCGCCCGGACGAGCTGCACAGCACCTGCGGCTCAAGGAGGGGACGTGGACAATATCGTGATTCCCTCGGAAGTCGGGGTGCTTCCGCTCCGGAACAGCGTACTGTTTCCCCATGCGATCATGCCGATCTCGGTGGGGCGAACCAAGACCCTCAACCTCCTGGACGACGTCGTGGGCGAGAGCAAGCTGATCGGCGTCGTTTCCCAGAGAAATCCCGCTGACGACGATCCGGATCCGTCGGTCATGTACCGAGTCGGCACGGTTGCGAGGATTCTCAAGGTCGTCAAGCTGAATGGAAACAACGTCAACCTGATCATCCAGGGCCTCAAGCGTGTCCGGGTCAACCGTTTCACCGCCACGGAGCCGTTCATGAAAGCCTCCGTGACTTCTCTCGAGGAGGTGCTCGAGCGAGGCGTCGAGTTGGACGCCCTCGTGCGCGGCGTGATCGGGCAGTTCCAGAAGCTCGTGCAGATGTCGGCCAATATCTCTAACGACCTGGGGGAGATGGTCCTTTCGGCCGGTGCGGGGGATCCCGTCCGCCTGAGCGACCTGGCGGCGTCCGTCCTGAGCATCTCGGTGGAGGAGAAGATCGGCCTCCTCGAACGGAACAACGTGAAGGATCGCATCCACAAGCTGATCGCGATCGTCACTCGGGAGGTGGACCTCCAGGAGATCTCGAGCAAGATCCAGTCCCAGGTCGCCGACGAGGTGGGCAAGACCCAACGCCAGTACTACCTGCGCGAGCAGATGAAGGCTATCCAGAAGGAGCTGGGAGAGGACGACGATCGAGCCCAGGAAATCGACGAGCTCCGGAAGAAGGTCGAGGCGGCGGGAATGCCGGAAGAAGTTCGGAAGGTCGCCGAGAAGGAAGTGGATCGGCTTTCAAAGATGCCGCCCCAGGCGGCCGAGTACACCGTCTCCCGGACCTACCTGGACTGGCTCGTGTCGCTCCCGTGGTCCGTAGAGACCGAGGACAAGCTTGAGGTTCCCGAGGCGCGTCGGGTCCTCGACGAGGACCACTACGACCTGCAGAAGATCAAGGACCGAATCCTCGAGTACCTGGCTGTCCGCTCACTCAAGAAGGACCTCAAGGGTCCGATCCTGTGCTTCGCGGGACCGCCCGGGGTCGGAAAGACGTCCCTGGGAAAGTCCATCGCCCGTGCGATGGGCAGGAAGTTCATCCGCGTTTCACTGGGAGGGATCCGCGACGAGGCGGAGATTCGTGGACATCGGCGGACGTACATCGGCTCGCTTCCAGGCCGGATCATTCAAGGGGTCAAGCGGGCGGGCACGAAGAACCCTGTCTTCATGCTGGATGAGATCGACAAGGTCGGAACGGATTTCCGAGGAGACCCATCGTCCGCTCTTCTCGAGGTGTTGGACCCAGAGCAGAACAACGCGTTTTCCGACCACTACCTGGAGGTCCCGTTCGATCTGAGCCGGGTGTTTTTCATCACCACAGCGAACGTGCTCGATACGATTCCTCCGGCGCTTCGGGATCGCATGGAGGTCCTACGCCTGCCCGGCTACACCGAGGAGGAGAAACTCGAGATTGCAAAAACCCATCTCGTGCCGAGGCAGCTCGACGAGCACGGTCTCACGGTGGACAGAGTCGAGTTCTCCGAGGACGGGATCCGAAAACTCATCAACGAGTACACGCGGGAATCCGGCGTCCGCAACCTGGAACGCGAAATCGCGAACGTGTGCCGCAAGGTCGCTCGCCGCGTGGTCGAAGGTGAGCAGGCGAAGGCCATCGTCACATCGGACCGGGTCGGTGACTTTCTGGGGCCAGTGCGTTTCTTCCGGGAGATCGCCGAGCGAACCGGTCGAAGTGGGGTGGCCATCGGTCTCGCTTGGACGCAGACGGGAGGCGACATTCTCTTCGTCGAGTCCACGCAGATGCGCGGAAAAGGCAAGGTAACGATCACGGGTCGCCTCGGCGATGTGATGAAGGAGTCCGCTCTGGCCGCGCTCTCCTGGCTCCGGAGCAATGCCGGGCCCCTCGGTGTCGACGCGGTCACCTTCGACAAGTCCGACTTCCATATTCATGTGCCCGCCGGGGCGATTCCAAAGGACGGTCCGTCGGCAGGAGTCACGCTCGTGGTCTCGCTGGTGTCGCTCCTGACCAGCCTTCCCGTTCCGTCTGACCTCGCGATGACGGGAGAGATCACGCTCCGCGGCAAGGTTCTCCCAGTGGGAGGAATCAAGGAAAAGGTCATCGCAGCCAAGTCGGCTGGGGTGAGACGAGTGATCCTCCCGGACAAGAACGAGAAGGATCTGGAGGACGTGTCGAAGTCAGTCAAGGAGGCGCTCACTTTTCACTTTGTCGGGGAGATCGATGAGGTTCTGGAACTCGTTTTTGGCCCGGCTCTGAAAGCGCGCGTGACGGTGGGGTCGCAGGTGATCGGCGAGGCGGCGCCGGCCATCACCGTTGTTTCCGGGGACGAAGTGTTGCCGGAGCCGGATTCGGAGAGCGACGTTCCCGTTGCGCACGCCTGATCCACGACCGCACAGAGGATCAGCAGATCGCGCAAGGAGCACTTGCCGGTCCTATGGGAAGAGTTCTATACTTTCGAAGATAGGTCGCCCGGAGAGCCTGGAATCCATCGAAAAGGGAGCATCCGGGACGGCGACGTTGCGAGGTGGGTGCGTCTTACGGCAAGGAGGTAGGTAGCGTGGCCAAAGGAAAGGTGAAGTGGTTCAACAACAGCAAGGGGTACGGGTTTATCGCCCGCGAGGACGGCCCCGACGTTTTCGTTCACTATTCCGCCATCCGAGGTGAGGGATACAAGTCCCTCGACGAAGGTGAGGAGGTCGAGTTCGAGATCACCGAGGGCCCGAAAGGGCCCCAGGCCGAGAACGTGGTTCGAGTGAGCTGAGGAGCGACGAACGACCCTCGGGCGAGAAGCCCCGGCGCGCGGGAGCGAGCCGGGGCTTTTGTTCTTGCGGGACCTATTTTCCCAGGCCTGTTTTCCCATCTTGATTCGGATCGCGACTCACGGTATACGTGGGCTCCAATCCACAGGGCGGGTCGAGAATGTCGGCAGCGGGCGAACGTCCCCGGATTCAGCTACGGGGTCTGACGGGGCACGGTTCTGGCGGCGTGCGCGGTGCGGTGCTTGTACTGGAGGGGGCCTCGCGGGCAGAGCTCCAGCGAGCATCGGCACTCGGAGCGCTCCTGGCGGACAGTTGCATCCTCGTGGCCGTCGATGGCGGACTTAACACGTGTCGTCGCGGACGTCGTCGGCCGGACCTCTACGTGGGAGACGCGGATTCGGCCAAGCGGATCCCAGGATCGATTCCGTCGGTCGTGTACACGACACAAAAGGATTTCAGCGATCTGGCTGGTGCGCTGCGGGAGCTTCGGAGCAGGAAGATCCGCCTCGTGGTCCTCGCGGGCCTCCTCGGAGGCCGACTCGACCATGAATGGGCGAACCTTCTGGAGCTTGCGGCAAAAGCAGATTGGTTTGCGGGCGTCCTCGCCCCCACGGACCGCGGGACCCTTCTCATCACGAGCCGCGGTTGCCGCGCGGTCACCGTGCGCAACCGGACCGTTTCTGTCTTGGCGTTGTCCGCCGCAGCACGTGTGAGTCTCCGGGGCACGCGCTGGACCCTCAAGCGCCGTCGGGTCGTCCCGGGGTCGCTGGGGCTCAGCAACGTCACCGGCAAGGCGCTGGACCTCGTGGTCCATACGGGAGCCGTCGCGCTGGTTTTCCCCCTCGCACGCCGCATTCGGAGGTGACGTCCACAGTTCGGGACCGATCAGCGGACGAGGTAGAGTTGCTCTTGCGGACGCGAGAGCGGGACCGCGTGATCAGGTGTCACCGCATAGATCTCCTCGCACGTGGCGATTCCGTGCCCGGGTATGGGCAGACGCGGCTCGATCGTGTAGCACTGCCCGGGCTCCAAGAGAAGATCGGGGAGCCTCCCGTACCGCTCCCATCGCGGACAGAGCAAACCAGCGCCGTCGTGCGCAGCGCGTCCGATCTGGTGGCCGAGAGCGTGAGGAAACTCCGGATAACCCCTCCCCGTGATGTACGTGCGCGCCACCTGGTCGATCTCTCCCCCGGAGCAGCCGGGACGCAATGCGCCCGCGGCCAGACGGATCGCCTCGACGATGGTATCAAAACCCCGCTGTACGACCACGGGTGCTACCGTCTCGCCGGGTCGGAGAAAATACCAAGTTCTCTGGAGGTCAGAGCAGTAACCATCCCTTCGCACTCCGAAATCCACGTTCATCAAGTGTCCTGGCTCCACGCGGCGGTCCGTGGGACCGGCGTGAGCGCCCGCGGAATCGGGCCCGGTGAAAACTGCCGGGCAGTGCTCCCCGTCCCAGGCGGGTGCGAGGGCCTTGCGCTCCATGTCATCGCAGATGAGTGCGGCCACCTGTTTCTCGGTGAGCCCTGCTCGCAGTCGTGGGGTCAGTTCGTCGAAGATCTCTTCCGTCGCGTCACACGCCCCTCGGATACGGAACTGTTCGGCTGGAGATTTCCGACCTCGGAGTGCGGCGACGACTCTGTCGGCTGGCTCGAGGCGTGACGCGTACGGCGTTCCCTCCAGTGCGCGCACCAGCTTGAGATACATTCCATGGGTCAGTCCGTCCGACATCGCGTCGTCGAGGGAGTAGTTCGCGACGATCCGGCGCGGATCCAAGCGAGAGACGATCCGGCGGAGATCCTCCGTGATTCCTCCAACGTATCCCACGATCTCCGGATAATGACCGTGCAGCTCCAAGCTCGCGCGGTCGAGGCTGCCCACGACCGCGATGCGGTCCCCGTGGCGCGTCAAGAGGAATGCCGAGTCCCATGTGATGTTCGTGCCAAGCACTAGATCGAGACAGGGATCGCGAAGGGTGTGAGTCTCTCGCGCGAAAAGGAGCCAGGCATCGACACCCATTTCCTCCAGGATCCCCGGAACCTGGTCCAGCTTCTCGGAAACCATGGCATCGCTTGAGAACACTTCCGTACTCCTCCTCCTTGCCGCGCGGCGTGTGCGGGAGAATACCCCCTCCCGCGGGGCCTGTAAACGAGCGGTTCTCCATCGTGCCGTGTTGCCCGGGGCGCCCGCAGAACCTAGATTCCGACCGGGAGGCACGAATCATGGCAGATGTTCTGGTAGGCGAAGGCGAGTCCCGACAATCGGTGGCGGATCACCAAGCCAGAGTCCCGCTCGGATCGTTCATCGTGGACGGCCGCGGCACGATCCTTGGGTTCGATCTGGGCATGGAGTCCCTTACGGGTTGGCCGGCGCTCGAGGTCGTCGGGCGGCACAAGGATCAGGCGCAGACGCGCGCGGACGCCGAGAAGGGGGAGCGCCTGAGCCGACCCTGTTCTCTGTACGTGGGGTCCATTCCGTTGCCGGCGACGTCCCAGCGAATCGAGGTGAGGCTCTGCTGTCGGGATGGCCGGATTCTCGACGTCGAGACGGTGGCCACCCGCTTGAGAGGGGCCGGGGACTGGATTGCGGTTGCCGTCCACCGCGTGCTCTCGCGTTCCGCCGCAGACGTCGCCGCGAGTGGTCTCGATCGATGCGACGCCGTGACGGGGCTGTCGGGGCATGAGGCGTTCCTGAGAAAGCTCGAGGGATGCTTGCGTACCGCAACAGCCATGGGTCGGCCGCTGGCCATCGTGCTCGCGGACGTGGATCATCTTCGGAGGGTGAACGACCGTCACGGTCGCGCTGCCGGAACGGACTTGCTCCGGAGGCTCGCGGGGATCTTGCGCGCGGAGTCCGTGGACGAAGATCTGGTGGCGCGCCTTCAGGACGACGACTTCGCCATGGTGCTCGTCGATGCTGGTCGCGGGGAGGCGAGGCAGGTCGCCGCGCGGTTGCGCTCCACGGTGGAAAAGTTCCGCTTCTTCGGTTCTCGTGAAGGCGAGGAGTCGCTCCAGGTGACTCTAAGTCTGGGGGCTGCATCCTATCCGGCGGACGCGGATAACGCGGCAGATCTCCTGGAGCGAGGACGGGAGGCCTTGGACGAGGCCCGTTCCTTTGGACGGAATCGAGTCTGGTGCTACCTTCGGCGGCCGCGGGTTCCCGTGCAGGTCCCCGTGTACTTCGACGGAACCGAGTCCACGCTGCTCGGTTTCAGCCTGGATCTGTCTCCGAGCGGTGTCTTCGTGAAAACCCCGACGCCGGTCGATGTCGGCATGCGGTGCGCGCTCGCGTTTCCCCTTCCGGGAACGGAGGGCAACGTGCACGTCGTCGGTCGGGTCGTCCGCATGGTTCCCTCGGAGTATGCCGCCTCGAGTGAGCATCGGGCGCCGGGGATGGGCATCGAGTTCGAGCGCCTTGGGCCGGCAGATCGCCGTGCGCTCAACACGTTCTTCCATCGACACGACGCTCCGACGCTTCGGCCGGAGGACGGGACCTTCAGCGTCTAGCCTCAGCCTTCGAGAACTGGCGGGAGAGGAGTCCGGTTGGACGCGCAGGTCTCCGGCAGCGGTGGAGTCCGACCGTACCGTTCGAACAGGCGCCCCCAGCCCGTCTCCCGCTTCCAGCGCTCGAAGACGCGGCGGTCCTTGAAAGGCCACCGGTAGTAGTCGTGATAGGCTTCGGAGCCGAGAATAAAGGCGTGGACGAGGGGAGTGCGAAAGAACAGTTTCTGAAAGCGCTTGAGCGGGGAGAACCAAAGCAGGTCTCCGACGAGACTCGCTCCGTTGTCTCCCACGCGGAACGCCCACGATTCTCCGGACACCGGATCCCCCACCAACTCGATGTCCCGCGGATCCCCGGTTCCGAGCCCATCCTCGTGGGCCACGCGCAGGTACTCGATCCCCAGCGGATCGAACCCCATGAGGCGCGCCGCCACGGCGTCGATGGCCACTTGGTCCGCCGATGCGAGGATGACGTTTTTTACCACGGGGCGCATCGTGCGCGGTCCGGGGCCGTCTCCCGCCGTCGTGCCATCCATCACCGCGAAGATCCCGGTGTGGATCTCCTTCTGGATGGCCAGAAGATCCACAAGCGTCCTGTGAATCCACGAATGTGTGTAATGGCGATAGTCGTGCAGGAGGCCACCGAATGCGTTCTTCATGGCGCCAGTGGTCGTCGTGTAGATGTGGCACTTGACCGTCGGCAAGTGGACGATGTTTTTCCCGAAGAAGTAGTCCGGGAGGCGGATCCCCTCGGGGAAGATCCGGTCGAGGACGTGGAGTCGAGCCTTGGGGGTGTACGGAATCCAGCGCATGTCCTGGGCCTTGAAGTTGTACCGAACAGGAACGCCATGACGGGACAGGACGGGCAGGTAGTGGTTCAGGTCCTCTCCCTTGAATGCGTTGGTCACGACCGTCTGATTCTGCACGCAGACGAGATCCTCGAACCCGGCTGCTCGAAGCGCCAGGATCGTGCCGTCGAGTTGCCAGGGAGTGCTGTTGGCGGCAGGGAAGGGAAAATGCCACGAGATGTTGTCCTTGAGAATCGTCGTCTTGCCCTGGGCAAGACACGTGCGCATCCCGGCAAGGGAGCAAGCGCGCTCGATGTCCTCGAGGATGGTCTCGGGGCGCACACGCAGTACCGCGACCCTGCTTTTCACGGGAAACACCCTAGGCGAGCCGAACCGCCTCGTCAAGGCTCGCACGCGGGCTCCGCGCGGGGGGGGAGGACTCATTCAACGACTGGGACCGCCAGCGCTGCCGGACGCCGGACCGTGGTAGCCCAGGATGGCCTCCAGGACTCCTCCGGCGGACAGGATCCGAACCCACTGATCGCGAGCCAGTTCCCCGTTGACCGCTCGGTCTTCTCCCAAGCGGCTCCGCTGCTCGAAGTGGCGCTCGCAGGCGGTGAGGCAGGCGACGAGGCGGCCCGGCCAGTTCTCCTCGAGGCGAGGGCACCGGCCATCCCTCGCTGAGCGCTGCAGGTCGTCCAGGGCCTGTTCGAGCGGGTGCACGAGCTCGTTGCGACGCGATCGCCACGCCAACCGCGCCAGGGAGTCCTGGGGAGCCGGTCCCAGGAGCACAGGGTCGGTGGAGACTCTCAGATCCTCAACGTGCCGAACGGCGTCCACGATTCGTTCGAAGCACCACCGAGTCGATTCGTCGGGCCGCCGCCCCTGAGCAAGATCGTCGCGTACGGACGCGGTGTGCCTCAGAAACGGCTCCTGCCAGGAGCATGGATCCGGAAGGAGCTCGCCGGAATCGGACGCCAGCGATTTTCGAAGTCGCTCGATCGCAACGAACACCCTAGCGAGGTCGTCCGGCGCACCGGCGGGAACCCGACTCGGCGCGAGCCATGGCTCGCCGGGGACCGCGGGGGACTTCTGCGGCGCCGCCTCCGCGACCGCAGGCTCCGGTGGCGCAGGTTCGGGAGGCTCGGGAAGTCCAAGGATCACGCTGGCCTGAACCGCGCCACGGTCCGGAAGCGCCCGAATGGAGAGTTTCCACTCTCGGCCAGTTGCGATGACCTCTTCTCCCACGTCGATCCGGATTCTCTGGGGGGGGGGACCAGAGCGTTGCACCCGGAACGGAGGCGTTCCCGGTCCCTCGATGCGAAACGACAGTACCCGCGTCCCTTCCCAGGATGCCACCAGGGTCACAGAGCCTGCCGTATCCACCAGGAAGGTGGTCTCGTACGCCGCACTGTCGCGGTCCGGGATGGCAACCGTGTACTCGTGGCTCGAAGCCGCAGCCGGAGAAGCATCGAACACTCCTAGTGTGATCACAAAGGCCGCGTGGAGAGTCCGCCGGACCCAACGAGGACGGGCGTCTCCACGCCGCAAGAGCCTGCTCACGGGGAGATTCACGTGGCGGAATATAAGGCGCTGGCTCCCGGGCGGCCACGGAGGGCTCGCAGGCTCCGCCGCCTCCATCAATCCACGGCCGGGCCGGATTTCGACCCACCCACCTGGCCGTACGGACCGGCGGGAGGATGGGGGAGGCGCAACCGGTGAAGCAGCCCCTGTCCGGGAGCGCTACGCGCTTCGATGGTTCCTCCCGATGCCTCGACGATCCTTCGCACCAGGAAGAGACCGAGGCCGACGCCGTTCGAACCGAAGCGCGGCGTAAAAGGTGAGTAGAGCCGGGCCGCAACCGACGAGTCCAGTCCGCGTCCATCGTCCCGTACCGTGAGAACGATGACTCCGTCCGCCGGCTCCGCGAGGACGGAGATCCGGGTCCACTCCCCGGCGTGCTGCGAGACGTTCGCGAAGAGCTCCCGGACGACCCAGAGAATGAGCGCGCGGTCCCCGAAGCAGTGCAGCCACCTTCCGTCACCCGACTCCGAATACAGCAGATCGCGATCTCCGACGACTGCCCGAAAAGACTCGATGACCTCGGCGCACGGCCCACTCAGGGGAAACGAGATCGAGGACGGAGAGAAGGTCTTCGCGAGGACCTGACGGATCTCCTCGAATCGGGCGATGGCGACCGGGTCCCTGGCACTGGAGATCGGCCGCTTCGCCTCCTCCTCGAGCCGGGAAAGCACGTAATCCGCCTCGGCCCGTTGGCGTCCCTCGAGGAGCATCCTGGCCTGCGCGGCTTTCGCCTCGGCCCTGGCTCTGGATCCTCGCTCGATCCTCTTCCGGAACCGATGGACCGCGTAGGAGGCGCCGGCGATGAACAACAGCGCGACGACGAGGATTGTCATGGCATCGGGCCCCCGCATCGATGAGCAGAAACAGGGCGACTACAATATCTCGCGCGGCCGCATCCTGCGAGGGGCCAAGGGCGGGAACAGATGGTCCACGTGGATTCCATACGTCGGCAGTTCGGACTGCGGGTCCTCTTCCAGGATCTTTCCTGGGCGATTCCGCGCGGCGCGCGTCTGGGGCTCGTGGGGCCGAACGGGGCGGGGAAGACGACCCTCCTGCGCATCCTCGCGGGGACGGACAGCCCCGACGCAGGGCAGGTACGGCGCCCTGCGGATCTGCGCGTGGGCTATCTCCCCCAAGAGGTCGAGACGTTGCCGCACGGGAGCGTCCTCTCGACAGTACTCGACGGGTTTGGTGAACTGCGCCGTCTGGCGCAGGAGTTGGAGGTGGTCGAAGGAAAGCTCTCCTCGGTGCGTGCCAATGACCCTGCCGTCAAGACCTTGACTGTCACGTACGGCGAGCTGAGGCACCGGTTCGAGACTCTGGGAGGCGATCGCGTGGAATCGCGGGCCAAGGCCATTCTGACCGGCCTCGGAGTTCCTGTGTCGAGCCTCCACGATCCCCTTGCGAAGCTCTCGGGCGGTCGACGCATGCGGGTCGCGCTGGCCCGGCTGCTCATCGGGCGTCCGGATCTTCTCCTCCTCGATGAGCCGACGAATCACTTGGACCTCGAGGCCACCGTGTGGCTCGAGGAGTTCCTGTCGTCGTTTCCCGGGGCGTTCGTCGTGGTGTCTCATGACCGGTACTTCCTGAACCGAACGGTGCGCGGCATCGCGGAGCTGGAGTACGGCCGTCTGACCTCGTTTCCCGGAGGCTACGACAATTACCTGGAGGCACGAGAGGCTCGGCGGGTAGCGACCGAGAAAACGATCCGCCAGCAGACGAAGGAGATGGCACGCGTCGAGCGATTCATCGAGCGCTTCCGCTACAAGGCCTCGAAGGCACGCCAAGTGCAATCGCGCCTTCGCGGGCTCGAGAAGGTGGAGCGGGTCGACGGGCCGACCGCGGCGAAACGGATCCGATTCGGCTTTCCTCCCGCGCCGCGGTCCGGCGAGGTGGTGGTTCGGGCCCAAGGGCTCGCCAAGGCATTCGGATCGACCGTCGTGTACCGCGACGCAGCCTTCGGGATCCGGCGTGGGGACCGAGTCGCCCTGGTCGGTCCCAACGGCGCAGGGAAGTCGACGCTTCTGAAGCTCCTGGACGGCAGGATCGCGCCGGACGCGGGCACGCTCGAGCTCGGGCACAACGTGGCGGTGCAGTACTACGCGCAGCACCAGCTCGAAGCCCTCGATCCTAACCGCACCGTGCTCGAGGAAATGCAGTACAGAGCGGAACCCGGGCTCACCCAGAAGCTTCGGGGACTCCTGGGCCTGTTCCTATTCACCGGCGCGGATGCAGACAAGAAAGTCGAGATCCTCTCCGGAGGGGAGAAGGCACGACTTGCGCTTGCGGGGATGCTCATCCGCCCGGGGAATCTCCTGCTTCTCGACGAGCCCACCAACCACCTGGATCTCCGCAGTCGGGAAGTTCTCGAGGAGGCACTGGACGAGTACGACGGCACGATCGTCGTGGTCTCTCACGACCGCTATTTCATCAACAGGGTGGCGAACGCCGTCGGCGAGGTCGGAAGCGGCCGCGTGGACATCTACCCGGGTGACTACGACACGTACCTCGAGCGCCACGCGTCGCGCGCCGAACCGTCGATGCCGGGAGGCACCACATGCGGACGCGACCGCGACCTCCGGCGTGTCGAGGCCGAGGAGCGAAACCAGCGCTACCGCGAACGCCGCGCGGTCGAGGACCGCCTTGCACCGATCGAGACGGCCATCGATGCCCTCGAGTCGCGTATTGGATATCTGTCAGGACTTCAGGCCGAGCCCGCTACCTATCGCGACGCAGAGCGTGCCCGTTCCATCGGACGCGAGAAGGCGGACGCAGAGGAGCGTCTGGCGCAACTCTACGCGAACTGGGAGATGATCGCGGCGAACCTGCCCGGGTCCTGAGCCGTCCGTCAGATCTTGCGGCTGTGCTCCAGGATCGTCCTGAGGTTCCTCACCGTCTCGCCGTTCCTGCGGTCTGAGGTCCCCAGGATCTGCTGGAGGGCGTCGGCGATGTGGGGGATGTACTGCTCGATGTATGAGCGCTTCTTGGCCTCTTCGGCCACACGTCGGCGGTGGCGCACGAAGGCGCCGAGCTGGCGGCCCGCTTCCTGGAGGGCAAGACGAATCTCCCGGACGATCTCTGGATAGGATGCGACGGCCTCCTTGGATTCGGATGTGAACGGCACCCAGACGGATGCCATGTGGACCGTCAACACCAGAGGTCCGGTGGGTAAAGCTCCGCGTGCCTGCTGGAGCCCGTAATTCCTCCAGTCGATGGAGATGACCGACTTGGTGATGGCGCACGCCGATTGCTGGTACTGGAGCGGAACCCGGTTGGCGAACCGGTAGAGGTCCGCGAGCTCCTCGGCCGGGAGGCGTCCACCGTACGCCAGACCGACTTCGATCTGGAACGGATTGCCGCGGTAGACTGCCGGCGGACGGGTCACCGCGGTCACATAGTCGGCACCCATTCCCTCCTCCAGACCCCTGCGCAGCAGCTCCTCTCCGATGGGTGAGAGGCAGGCGGTCGGCGGAGCCATGATCTTCACCTTGGGAATCGCCAGGAACAGGAGCTCGACCTGGCCGGCCGTGAGCGTCTTCGGGCGCGCTTCGGGGCGGAGGCGGGCCGTGCGGCAGATCTCGTCGGCCACCGTGGGTCCGACCCGAGAGAAATCGCTCATCAACGCGCCACGGAGATTCCGGGATTTCGTCTGTTGCAGCATTTGCATCAGGATCCCGAGCTCCAGTCCGTGGGGGTGAGGCTTGATCTCCCGAGCCTCCCTGGGAAGGTCGGGGGTCGTCCGCTCGAAACAGCGGGGCTGTTCCTTCGGAGCCGTGTAACGGATGGTGGCGTGGGGGTTGGCCAGGACGGTTTGCTCCACGTAGTCGTCCACCGACCGACGCCCTTTCTTGTAGATTGCTTCCAGCTCGATATCGACCCGCGTGCCATGCGATCGCTCCCATTCCACCACCATGTCCTTCTGGACGACCGGGGCGTTCTTCTGGGTGTCGATAGCGATTTCGAAGAGGTGAGCCGGCTTGCTGGGCTCGGTGCGCGAGACGATCCGAACCGGGCGCCCCGTCGTGAGTTGCCCGTACATGCCAGCAGCGGAAATGCCGATCCCTTGCTGGCCGCGTTGTTGCTTCAGCCGGTGGAATTTCGACCCGTAAAGGAGCTTCCCGAAGATCTTGGGGATCTGCAGTCGCACGATCCCCGGGCCATTGTCTTCCACCGAAATCCGATAGCGGTTCTCGGCGAGCTCGGTGATCTCGATGGATAGCTCGGGAAGGATCCCCGCCTCTTCGCATGCGTCGAGGGAGTTGTCGACTGCCTCCTTGATGGCCGTGAGGAGCGCTTTCTGGGGGTTGTCGAAGCCGAGGAGATGGCGGTTCTTGGTGAAAAACTCGGAGATCGAGATCTCCCGCTGACGGGCCGCCAAGGTCCCGGCAGTCTCGCGCGGCGCCCGCTGCGCCTCGCCTCGAGGAGGTTTCCCGGCCGACGGGGCTTGCGTGGCACCTGATCGGCCCGACTTCCGCGTGCGAGGTGCCGGCCCGGGTTCCCCGAACAGGCTGGACTGGCCGACGTCCGAAAGGACCGAGCGAAGCTTGGGCGGCACGAACGCGATTCCTCCGTCCCAGGGGATTGTAGCAGCACGCGGATCGGATTCTCCTCGATGGTCCCTCCGTCGGTTAGAATCCTGCCGCGCCACGAGGTGAGGAGGGTACCGCGTGCGGCCACGGATCGGATCGACGCGCAAGGCTGCGGTTCTTGCGGCGGCGGTTCTCGCGACCTGTTTCCTGGCAGGGCTGGCCGTCGCGCCGGTTCTCGAAGCGCGGGGGATTGCCTCAGCCCAACTCTTGCGCGATGTCTACGGCTCTGTGTGTCACCGGCTACCCGCAAGAAGCCTCTGGTTCGGTGATCGGCCGCTCGCGGTCTGCGCTCGGTGCACGGGCCTGTACCTCGGTGGCGCTTCTGGTCTGTTCCTCGCGTGGCTTTTCCCGGCACTGGGCAGCTTGGCGGGATGGCGCGCGCTCGCGACCGCCATCTGCCCCACGATCTTGGATGCGTCCGCACTGGTTCTGGGGGGTGCCGGGGTTCCCAACACTTCCCGGCTTCTCCTGGCTGTTCCCGCAGGGTTCGTTGTTGGGCTGCTCTTGTCGGAAGGGATCGCCGACCTGGCGGCTTCAGGTGCAGCGAGGCGTCTCGAGACGGAGTCTCGCGGACCTGTCTCGGGACGACCCTGAGAAAGAGGAGAGGGGTGGACGAACGTTCGCCGGACATGCTCACGTCCACGCTGGCCGCTGGCGTGGTTTTCGGCACGCTCGGGGCTACCCCATACGTGCGCCTGATCAACCTGTCCTGCTGCTGTTTTCTCGTGGCGATGTGCGGGTTCTTCGCGGCATACCTCTATTCGAGGGAGAGCAGCCTGGCGCTCAGCCCGTTCCGGCCTGGCACCGGAGCTACCGTGGGGCTGATCGCAGGTGCGTTCTACGCGTTGACCCAGACCATTGTCGATGCGATCGTGGTGATCACGGTGGGCAACGACGACGTGCGGATGCTCCTCGAATGGCTGAGGCAATTCGCCCCCCTGGAAAGCGTGGGACGGATCGATCAGCTTCTCGATCAACCCGACACGGTTCGTCCGGCCAGCTTGGTGCTGGAATTCCTTACCTCCCTCTTGGTGGGGGCCGCTTTTTCCACCATGGGTGGCCTCGTGGGCGGAGCCGCCTTTCGTGTCGTTCCCCCGCCCCTCCGGCCGGGCCCACCGGAGGAAGACACGGGACCGACGCCACCTTCGGCCCCGACTGGGTGACGTGAGACGGTGAAGAAGTGCCTGTGTCTGTCGGGCGCGAGGAGAGAACCGATGCATGGTCGCTCGCCGGAAATGCTCAAGCCAACACTGATCGCCGGAGCATGTTTCGGGACACTCGGCGCGCTTCCCATCATCAGCCTGATCAACTGCGCCTGCTGTGCGTTGATCCTCGGCTGCGGGGTGCTCGCCTCGTACCTTTACGCGCGGGAGTGTCGGGCGCAGGGGGCTGAATTTCGTCCCGGAAGTGGTGCCCTCGTGGGCCTCATCGCCGGTGGGTTCTATTCCCTGGTCCAGACTCTCGTGGCCGCGACTGTTCGACTCCTGATCGGCGATCCCGTCGCGCAGGCGGTCGTGGAGTGGTTCCAGGGCATGCCAAGCATCCCCACCGAGAGCAGGGAGATGATTGGAAGACTCCTGGAGCAGTCTGGGGCCTGGTCGGTGTTCATGCTCGTTCTCGGCTTCCTGATCACTCTCTTCGTGGCGGCGATCTTCTCGACCCTGGGTGGCCTTGTGGGTGGAGCACTTTTCAAGGTGGCACGCGAGAGGTTGCCTGGGGAACAGGACCCGAGCGCCGGCCCCCCGGACACCTCCGCCTCGACACCCACACTGTGATCGCGCATGCGTTGTTCGCGGCGAGTGGGCGCGGACACCTGGCGTCCGCCGGCGGACGGCACGAACTCCGAAAAGGAACGCGACAGGCCCCGGCACTCCACCTCACCCGTTGGCCCGCGGGTTGCTGGGTTCCCGCACGCGGAGGGGGCGTTGCTCCCAACCGCCGATGCTGGGTACGGGACCCCCGGTATCGGTGGGTCATCTGCCGCCGGGAGCGGGCCGGAGTATCTCGAGGAGGCGGCTCCGGCCCGCAGCCCGCTTTCCTCTGGGAGCGGCTTCAGCGCCGGCGGCAAGGTTATGATACGAGCGTGTACGATCCGGATTCTCCTGTGCCACCCTTCGGCGGGGAAGAGGCCCTCGCCTCGTTCCCGTCCGCTCGTGTGGTCGTGCTCCCGGTGCCGTACGAGGCGACCGTCTCCTACGGCGGCGGGACCGCGGGCGGCCCGGAGGCCATCCTCCGGGCGTCGACCCAGGTGGAGCTCTACGACGAGGAGATGCAGATCGAGCCCCACCGCGCAGGCATTTGGACGGACCCCGCCCTGCCGGTCCAGGGGATGCCAGGCCTCCAGGCGAACCAGATCATCGAACACCGGTTCGGGGAGCTCCTCGACGCGGGGAAGTGGGTGGTCATGCTCGGAGGCGAGCACTCGATCACACCGGGAGGAGTGGCCGCCGTGAGCCGCCGGATCCCGGGCATACACGTCGTTCAGCTCGATGCCCATGCCGACCTGCGGAAGTCTTTCGGGGGCGACCCGTGGAGTCATGCGTGCGCCATGGCGAGATGCGTGGACCTTGCCCCCATCCGGGCCATCGGAATCCGGAACTATTCCGCGGAGGAAGCGCAGTGGATTCGCCGGGGGATTCCCGGATACGCGGTGGTCCACGCTTGGGAGATGGAACGAGAAGGCTGGATCGAGCGGGCGCTCGACGGGCTCGACGGGAAACCAATCTACCTGAGCATCGATCTCGACTACTTCGACCCCTCGGTGATCCCCGCGACGGGGACGCCGGAACCCGGCGGTGGCGGTTGGTGGCCCACTCTCAGGCTCCTGGCGGCGCTCTTTGACCGGGCTCGAGTAGCGGCCTGTGACGTAGTGGAGTTGGCTCCAACCCCGGGTCTCCACCATGCGGACTTCGCGGCAGCTCGCCTCGTCCACAAGCTGATCGGCCTTGCCTTCCGCGGAGCGGCGGCGGGTCCGGTCTTGACAGCCGGCTCGCCGGCCTCCTAACTTACACCCACGATGATCACCGGGTTCAACACGGACGTCGAATACGAGGGGCGTGTCTTTCACGTCCAGACCGAGGACAAGGGCCAGGGGAACCCCGTCGTGGAATCTCTCGTGTACAGTGGCGGAGAGATCGTGGGCTCCCGGCGGTCTGCCTACACCGAACTCGTTTGCACCCCACAATATTCGGAGGCCGCGGTCCTGCGAAGGATGGAAGCGCAGCACCAAGCTCTGATCCGCGACATCAGGAACGGCCGTTTCGATCCCGAGGGGCCCAAGCCGTACGGATCGCATCTCGTCTCAAACCGCAGCCTGGACGAGGTCGTGATGGAATACCTTGCCCGGGAAGCCAACGTCGAGCGTATTCGGATCGAGCTGGTGGGAGACGAGCCGCTCCAAGAAGGGAGCCGGCCACCGCTCCGGATCCGGGTGGTCACCGAGTCCTCCAACCGCCCCGTTTCCGGCGCGCGGGTCGCGCTCAAGATGATCTCCACAGTCGACCGAGCGCAGGACCTGTTCTCTGGCGAAACGGATCCTGAGGGGTGGCTCGAGACCGTGCTCGACTTGCCCGTTGTGGCGGGAGGCAACGCGGCGATTCTCTGTCAGGCAGAGATCGGAGACAGCAGCGCGGAGATCCAGCACCTGCTGCGCAAGCGAAATCCGCCCGCAGAGCCCTAGGAGCCTGTCCGAGTAATCCCCACTTTGGGGCTAGACGGACGGGCGTGGTTGTGGTTTCTATACCGCATGGCTAAAACCTTCCGAGAGTGGAACCTCGATCAGCAGCTGCTCTTCCCTCCGTC
>Ga0247727_10001559_pt1 | contig 54048 bp, 51 predicted proteins | sample WisWelCaveWW1625_FD_202498 | JGI IMG/M metagenome (GOLD analysis project Ga0247727, IMG submission 202498) | Biofilm microbial communities from Wishing Well Cave, Virginia, United States - WW16-25 | ecosystem: Environmental > Aquatic > Deep subsurface > Groundwater > Cave microbial mat | place... | reverse complement strand
AAGTTCGGTCACGTCGATGGTATGCTTCCTTCGGGTCATGGATCGGTTCTCCTTGTTTGAGTTGTTCAGGTTGCAGAGAGAACTACCATGACCCGTCTATTTGCTGAACCTTCCAGACACTACCCCCCAACAAAACCAAAGATGGCTGGTGGGAGCGACATTCCTGTCGCGACCGGTCGGGGCAAGAATGCCCCTCCCACAGAGTTCTGTTAGGCGCTCTAACCCGGATAGGGACCGAGAAACCTCTCGCCGTTGAAGTGAATCATGTGCGACGGCGACTCAGCCACCCAAACTTCCAGCTCCCAAGAGATCTGTCCGAGAGGTACAATCATTTCTTTGCGGGTGAGGAAGGCCGTAACGTAAACCAGTCCCGCCTTCGACCTCGCAAACAAGCGTTTGAGTTCTCAATGCCGGTCAGAATTTCTCGTTCCAATCGCGCGTGCCGTACTTCTCCGCGTCGAGACGTTCTTTACCGGCCACCAAGCCTTCGACGGTGAGAATCTGAATCTTGGGATATTCCTTCTGGTAGAGCTTCATGTGACTACTCCATTGCTTCGGCGGCCTCCCGCGATTTCACTTCGACTACCGCCGGTTGGTCAGCGGAGAATATCGGTGCAAACTTCCCGGCATGTGCGGAAGATTCACGCTGACGGCAGAGACGCGGGCACAGATCGAAGACCGCGCATGTGGCGTGGCGCCCCCATCATCTTAACGCCGATCCGGATCAAGCTCCTGGCTCCGTGCCCGGAGTTGCGTGATGCTGCGCATGGCCACATCCTGCATGGCAATTCCCGATTCGTTGCAGAGTAGGGCGACGTACCAAAGCAGATCAGCCAGTCTGTCTTGAACCTCCCGGCGTTGTTCTTGCGTCAGGGAGAATGTGCCAGAGGCTGATGCCGCCGTCAGCAGTGATCCAATCTTACCGGCTTCTTGCTGCAACCCCAAGACCGGAAGATCGATTCGTTCACGATTGTTCCGCAAAGACAGCGGCAATTTGGCCGCCAGAGTTTGGTATTCTGCAAATGTCTTCATGCGGTGGGTTCCATGGAAGGTTCGTTCGGTTGCCGATATCGGAATGATCAGGCCATGACCTGTTTGGTAACCGCGACGCCGGCAGCGGCGGCTTTGGCTAGCAACAATTCCAGATGTTCCAGACAAACGCGGGACCACGACTCGTAACCGGAGGTATCTTTCACCGCTTCAATGATCGGAATGAATTCAGGACCCACGATGCCGCTGCGCCGGCCCGCGACATTCTCATTCGGGACCTGGGCGACATGCACGACACCAAAATGCACCGCCCCAACCTCCGTGCTGTCATCATTGATGACCGCTACGGCGGCATCTTCCACCTCATCAACGGCAACCTCTTCCAGCAATTCACGCCGCATGCCATCCTGATAGCCGCGATCGTTGGCAAAAAGCCCATGATCCTCCTCGGAAATATGCCCCCCAATGCCAAGGGAATACAATCCGTGCAACCGGGTTTCCTGGCCGCCTTTCCCCCGCCGATAGCGCAAGACCCTTCCATGACAGAAAAGGAGGACGTAGGGGATGAGTTGTTTATAACGTTTGTCCTGTTCGGCGTCCGACCTGTTGAGGTACAGCAGATTCGCAGATGAGGTGACAACTGGCAGATATTTCTCGACATCGAGGCTCAGGCCCTGAAATACACCGAGTTCCTCGAACAGCTCTCGCCTAAAACAAAGCACTCGTTCTTCGGCTGCCATGATGGGGACATCAATAACGTGAAACTCGACAATTCGCCAGATTAAATGTGCAATCCACAACTACCAAAACCGCGTCGGCAACGTCATCCGGTCAGCCGCGTGGTGAATTCGGCGAAAAGCAATGTCCCCGTGTGCATCGTTCCGCTGTGACCTGAATTCATCAGTCAGAATTTCTCGTTCCATGCGCGCGTGCCGTACTTCTCCGCTACGAGTTGCGCTACCGGCTCGGTCGGGACTGATGGGAACGGTTCGGTCGCTCCCCACTCCTTGCGCAACGCATTTTTCACCGTCTCGGCCGGCAGGGACAGGTTCGTGAGGAAATCACGATGCGTCCGACCCTGCCGGTAGGACGGCTGCTTCGAAGGAAATCGCAGCAACTCCTCCACGAGCGTCAGATCGAAGTCGAGCAGGAACGTGCCGTGAAAGAGGATGCAGCGTTTGCGGCGGCGTTGGGAGTTGCCGGAAAACTTCCGGCCGTCGAGCGCGAGATCGGTGTGGCCATCGAAGGTGATCGTGGGAGCGCCCTTCCGGGCGCGATGCCCCCGCCGGTCGCGCCCGGAAGGACGCTCCCACAAGGAAGCAATGGCCGCGCGATTGCGCTCCATGATAACGCGGTTGGTGTCCGTCACGTTTTCCGAGGGGGCCGACAGGATCAGCGCGAAGTTGAGACAGCCCGGCCCCTGGACGACCGTCCCGCCGCCAGTGCAGCGGCGCAGCACCGGTATCCCGCGCGGCCGGCACGCTTCGAGGTTCACTTCCGTAGCGACCTTGTTGGCGTAGCCGACGACGACGAAGTGCCGCGGTGATTCCCAAAAGCGAAGGACGCCGGGATGGGTCGCGTCATCTTCGCACTGGTCGAGCAGTGCCTCGTCGCAGGCGAGGTTTTCGGCGGGGCTTGGTAAGGTCAGATCCAAAAGTTTCAAGCAGCCGCATTATATCCACACCACCAAGTTGCGGGCGAGCCGAAGCTGGGAAGGGATCCAAGATGAATCGTTGTAGGGCGCGAACACCCCGTGTCGTTTCGGGGTTTCGCGCCGTCCGCTGCACCACGTTAACAACGGCGCGAAACCCCCATCCCAAAACGACGCGGGATGGGGGCATTCGCGCCCTACAAAATCCTTCGTGAACGATCTGCGCTAGCCACGGTTGAGTTCCTCGGCCAACTCCCCGGGGGTCACTTGAAAGGGAGAAACCTGAAACTGTTTTAGCGCCTCGAGAAATGCCTGGCGACTCAAACCGGCTAAATCGGCCGCTTTCCCTTGGAACACGCGGCCCAGTTCGTACCATTTCACCGCCGCCGCCAAGCGCATCTCCCGGACAAATTCCTCGGGGCTGCTGCGCAACGCCGCCAACGCCTCTTCGGAGAGATCAAATGTCACATGGATCGGCATCCCCCGACAATGCGTCAATCACCCCTCATAATCAAGGCAACTTGCCGGTGGATTTTTCGGACGGGGCCGATTATATGTCAGGTGTACGCGAGAATGAAACCTGTAACGGAAAATCACCCGGAAACGCCCGCGCGGGAACAGCCGACCGAGCGCTGGATTTCGCCGGCGTTGGAGAGCTTGCTGGAGTTCGTGCTCCGCAACCGGGAATCGGAGCGGGCGGCATTGATTTTCGACCGGTTGGCGGCCCGGCTGCGGGCATCCGGCGTGCACGTCCCGCGAGTCGTCAGCACGCCCTACATCAACACGATCTCCGCCGACAAAGAACCGCCCTACCCCGGCGACCGCGAACTGGAGCGGCGCATCAAGAGTTACATCCGCTGGAACGCGATGGCGATGGTGGTCAATGCCAACCGCGAGCACAGCGGCTTGGGCGGCCACATCTCGACGTACGCGTCGCTGGCCACGTTGTATGAGGTGGGGTTCAATCACTTCTTTCGCGGCCCGGACGGCGACGGGCCGGCTGATCTCGTCTATTTCCAAGGCCACGCCTCGCCCGGCAACTACGCGCGCGCCTACCTCGAAGGCCGGCTGACCGAAAAGCATCTCTACAATTTCCGGCAGGAACTCGCGGAGGGTGGCGGCCTCTCCTCCTACCCGCATCCGTACCTGATGCCGGATTTCTGGCAGTTCCCGACGGTGTCGATGGGCCTCGGCCCGATCATGTCGATCTATCAAGCGCGGTTCTACCGGTATCTGAAAGCCCGCGGTCTGATCGGTGGGCCGGAACCGAAAGTGTGGTGCTATGTCGGCGACGGTGAGACCGACGAGCCGGAGACGCTGGGCGCCATCACGCTCGCGTCGCGCGAGCAACTCGACAATCTGATCTGGGTCGTGAACTGCAACCTTCAGCGCCTCGACGGTCCGGTGCGCGGCAACGGCAAGATCGTCCAGGAACTGGAAGCCGCCTTCCGCGGCGCGGGCTGGAACGTGATCAAGGTCATCTGGGGCTCGCAGTGGGATCCGTTGCTGCAGGCCGACACGAAAGGGCTGCTCGTCAAACGCATGGAAGAAGCGGTGGACGGCGATTACCAGAAATACTCGGTCGAGCCGGGCAGTTACACCCGCAAACATTTCTTCGGCAAATATCCCGAGTTGCTGGAGATGGTCAATCATCTCAGCGACGACCAGATCCGCAAACTCGCGCGGGGCGGCCACGACCCGCTCAAGGTCCACGCGGCCTACCAGGCTGCCGTGGAACACCAGGGCGCGCCGACGGTGATTCTCGCCAAGACGGTCAAAGGCTATGGCCTCGGCGAAGCCGGCGAAGGCCGTAACATCACTCACCAGCAGAAAAAACTGAACGAAAAAGAATTGCGCGAGTTCCGCGAGCGGTTCCACATCCCGATCAGCGACGAGGAAGTCGTCGAAACGCCGTTCTACAAGCCGCCCGATGACAATCCCGAGATGCAGTATCTGCGGGAACGCCGGCGCGCGCTCGGCGGCTACCTGCCGGCCCGGCGCGTTGCCGCCCCGCCGGTCACCGTGCCGCGCCGCGAGGATTTCGCCGAGTTCTACAAAGGCTCGGGCAGCTCGGAAATGTCCACGACGATGTCCTTCGTGCGGTTGCTGAGCGTGCTCTTGCGCAACAAGGGAATCGGCAAACGCATCGTGCCGATCATCCCGGACGAGGCGCGCACGTTTGGGTTGGACGCGCTGTTCCGCGAGATCGGCATCTACTCGTCGAAAGGCCAGCTCTACGAGCCGGTCGACCGCGCCACGCTGTTGTACTACCACGAAGCGAAAGACGGCCAGATTCTGGAGGAAGGCATCACCGAAGCCGGCGCGATGTCGTCGTTGATCGCGGCCGGCAGCGCCTACGCGACGTACGGACTGCACATGATGCCGTTTTTCATCTACTACTCGATGTTCGGTTTCCAACGGATCGGCGACCTGATTTGGGCGGCGGCCGACACCAAGGTGCGCGGCTTCCTGCTCGGCGCCACCGCCGGGCGCACGACGTTGAACGGCGAGGGACTCCAACACGAAGACGGTCACAGTCATCTGCTGGCCAGCACCGTGCCAACGTTGGCCGCGTACGACCCGGCGTTTGGGTACGAGATCGCCGTGATTGTTCAGGACGGTATGCGGCGGATGTATCAGGAAAACGAAGACCGATTCTACTACCTCACCCTCTACAACGAAAACTATCCGATGCCACCGATGCCGGACGGTGTTGCCGACGGCATTCTCAAAGGGCTGTACCGGTTTCGCCATGGCCCGGCCGGTCTCGCGCACAAGGCCCACATCCTCGGCAGCGGCCCGATCATCCGCGCCGCGCTCGAAGCGCAGGAGATCCTCGCGCGCGATTACAACGTCTCGGCCGATGTCTGGAGCGCCACCAGCTACAAACTGCTGCGCGGTGAAGCCATTCACTCTCGCCGCTGGAACATGCTCCATCCGACCGAACCGCCCCGGAAATCCTACCTCGAAGAAACGCTCGCAAAGGAACAAGGCGCGTTCGTCGCGGTGTCCGATTACATGCGCATCGTGCCCGAGCAAATCGCCCCCTGGGTGCCGGGCGGCCTGTTCCCGTTGGGCACCGACGGCTTCGGCCGCAGCGACACCCGCGAGAACCTGCGCCGCTTCTTCGAGGTGGACGCCGCCAGCGTTGTCATCGGCACCCTCTACGCGCTGGCGCAGAAGGGACAGATGCCGGCCAACAGGGTCGAGCAGGCTATCCGGGATCTCGGTGTGAGTCCCGAGAAGAAGTTTCCGGAGTTTCTGTGACAAACCAAGTTCCCGGTTTTCGGTGGGAGCGGCATTCTTGCCGCGATTGATCCGCCCGGTCGCGACAAGAATGTCGCTCCGACCCAGAGTAATCTTTCGGCTCTTTGCCCGCGGTTACGTCTTCGGTCCCGCAAACTGCCGGTAATCTCGCGTCTCGAGACTCCCCGATGGTCGCGTGAAAGGAAGCTGTCCAGATTCGTGAAGCATCTGCTGGCGGGCGGCGCACTGGGTCATGACCTCCTCGATCTTCTCAATTGCCACCCATGTGAAGCCGTCCTGGTCAAATCGCCGGATTTGCGCGGGCAGCACGGGCACAATGGGCGTGGCCTCGGAGGCGGCGTTGACGAGCAACACCTGCGCGCGGGCCGTCTCCAATGTGCTCACCAGCCGCCGTTCGTCCGGCAGCCCGCGCACCAACCGGGCAAACCGTTCGAGCATGTGCTTGCTGGAATCAACCTCGCCCACGATGCGCTCGGTCGTCCCGCGGCTCGTCACTTCAATTTGTTCGTACGACCACGCGAGCGAGCCATGCGTGCCCTCGATTCGCAGGATCGGACCAACCCGCTGCGCGCAAGCGTGCGTCATCAACGCCAGCAACGTCACGCCACCCGCCAGATGCGCCCGCGCACTGATCGTGTCGAAATTCTCAACCGCGTGCGCGCGATACAACTCGGCTTCGATCCGTTGCGGCGGCGCACTCTCCGCCAAGCTTGGACCGAGCATGAACAGCGCGAGATTGACGAAGTGTGACAAGGCGTTGTTGGCGGGGCTGTCCATCACCCACTGCCCGTCCAACCGGCAACGTCCCGCCCATCGGTTGCGTTGGAAATACTGCACGGCCCGCGGCCAACACGCGTGCAGCGTCGCGTGCCGAATCGTGCCGATCCGACCCTCGATCAGCCAGCGTTTCAACAACGCCGTGGCGGGATCATAGACGTGTTGGAAACCGACAGCCGCCGGTTTGCCTGCCCGATCGCGCGCGGCGATCATGGCATCCACGTCCTGCACCGCGCCCGCGACCGGCTTCTCCGTCATCACCGCTTTGCCGGCAGCCAATGCGCGCTCGGCGAAGGGCCGATGCAAATGGATCGGCAACGGCAGCCAGACCGCCTCGATGGCCGGGTCGGCCAGCAGCTCGTCGAAATTCGGCGTCGTCCGCACCCCGCGTTGGCGCAGCGACGCCAATCGCGCCGCGTGCGTCGTCGTGTCCGGCTCCGCGACGCCCACCAACTGCACGCGCGGCTGGCAGTTCTCGCCCTCGCGCAACGCGAGATCGCTGATGAACTCCGCAAACCCGCCCGCGCCGGCAATGGCCAGTTTGATTGGTGTGTCCGTCACAACGTCTTGCTCCTTCCACGAATCGCCCAGCGCGTCGCGCTCAGTTCCTCTTCCATCGTTAATGGCATCGGTGTGCCGGTCGTCAGATGCCGCGCATACGCATCGAAGTAGTCTTCGGTGGGCGGCTCTTGCTGGAGCACAACCGGCGGCTGGCCCGGCTCGATGAGGCGCAGTTCGTTGGTTTCCATACTCGACTCGATGATCCCCTTCGTCCCAAAGATGCGCAGGATTTCGTAGCCCCAGCAACGGTCCTTCATCGGGTTCAAATAATTACAGACGGCGCTGGCGATGCCGCCGTTCTCCAGCCGCATCATCATCAAGACCGCCATCCGGCAAGCGCTGTCGGCTCGTTCATCCCCCAGCCGCGTCTCAAACTCCAACACTTCGGCAATCCTCACGCCCGCGATGTGCTCGCAATACCGCATCGGATAAATCCCAACCTGCAACGCCAATCCGCCATCCAACGCCTCGTCCTTCGGCCGCCAATCGCCCCACGGATAACATTTCTGCGCCAACACCTGCACCACCGTCCCGACCGCCCCCGCCTGAATCTGCCGGCGCATTTCCCGGTACGGCTGCTGCAACACCGTCCCGGCCATCTCGTGAAACTGCCGGCCCGATTCCCGTGCCGCCGCCATGATCGCATCGAGATCGCGCTCGGTTATTGCCGCCGGTTTCTCCGCGTACACGTGCTTGCCCGCCCGCAACGCTTTCACGGCTTCGCCTGCTTGATCGGCTCGTCGCGGCGAGCAGAAGATGATCAACTCAACCGATGAATCGGCGAGCAACTCGTCGAGCGACCGGTATTGCGTCACCCCGGCCAACTCGGCCGGCAGCCAATCCCGCGGGATCGCGCCCACCGCGACCAACTCGGCGTGCGGATGGTTGATCAACGCGCTGCGGAGTTGATGGCCGTTGTTGCCGTAAAGAGCTACACGCACCTGGCGGTTCATCGTTCGCGCAGACTAACAAAGCCTGGCGAGTTGTTAAGCAGAAAAACAGAACGTGCCTCCACGGATCCCCAGCTTCGAACCGCCCTCCGTCAAATTCCGTGTTTCGATGTGACATATGTCACATCGAAACACGGAATGCGGACAGAGGGTTGCGACCGATCACGCAGCGGCGCAGCAGACGCTTGCGTTCCGCGCGCACGCAGTTTAGGTAATACGCGCTCATGGAGATTCGATTGCCACAACTCGGGGAAGGCGCGGAGTCCGGCGCCGTGGCCAATATCTTCGTCAAGGAAGGCGATACGATCCAGAAAGATCAGCCGATGATCGAGCTGGAAAGTGAGAAAGCCGTCGCCGCCATCCCCTCGCCCGCGGCCGGCAAGGTCACGAAGATTCATGTGAAGCAGGGGGACACCGTCAAGGTCGGACAGGCGATTCTGACGGTGGCGGAAGTGGGCACTGTAGCCGCGGTCGCTGACCGCGGCCCGGCAGAACCCCAAGCTCCGCCACGCCCGGTGAGCACGGCGACAACTCCGCGTCAGATTCCCGGCATCCCGATCGCCGCGGCGCCGACGGTGCGCAAGCTGGCGGCGGAACTCGGGATCGACCTGACGCGAGTGGCCGGCAGCGAGCCGGGCGGACGGATCACGATGGCCGATCTGCGGGGGTACATTCAGCAGTTGCAGCAGACAGCGACGGCCGCCCCGGTAGGGGCACGGCATGCCGTGCCCCTACAGGCACCGGAAGATTTTGCAAAATGGGGCGCGGTGTCCCGGCAACCACTGTCGAGGTTGCGGCAGGTGATCGCGCGGCGGATGCACGAGTCGTGGACGGCGATTCCGCATGTGACACAGTTCGATGAAGCCGACATCACCGCGCTGAATGACTTGCGCAAGAAACACGCGGAAGCCTATGAGAAGCGGGGCGTGCGGTTGACGTTGACGCCGCTCGTGCTGCGCGCGTTGGCGGGCGTGCTCAAGAAACATCCGTCGCTCAATGCCAGCCTCGACGAAGCCGCGCAGGAGATCGTGCTCAAGGAATACATCCACGTTGGCATCGCCGTGGACACCGAGCACGGGTTGATCGTGCCGGTCATTCGCGACGTGGATAAGAAGGACCTGCTGACGTTGTCAAAGGAACTGGAGGACCTCGCCGAAAAAGCCCGGCAACGGAAATTCTCCGGCGACGATCTCAAGGGGCACAGTTTCACCATCTCGAACCAGGGCGGGATCGGCGGCGGCCATTTCACGCCGATCATCAACAAACCCGACGTGGCGATCCTCGGCCTCGGCCGCGGCGCGTTGAAGCCGGTGGTGCGCGGGAAAACGATCGAACCGCGTCTGCTGCTGCCGCTCGCGTTGTCCTACGACCACCGGGTGCTCGATGGTGCGAATGCCGCGCGGTTCATTGTGGACCTGGTGAAAGCGATTGAGGAATTTCCCGAGGATCAGGTGAAGCTCTAAAACATGGAACCTACCAAGACTGAACTCGTGGTGGTGGGCGGCGGACCCGGTGGTTATGCGGCGGCGTTTTATGCGGCTGACCTCGGCAAGCAGGTCATCCTCGTCGAACAGGAGTCCCGGCTGGGTGGCGTCTGTCTGAACCGCGGGTGCATTCCGTCAAAAGCGCTGCTCCATGCCAGCAAGCTGATCCGCGAAGCGCGCGACTCCGCCCATCGCGGGATTCATTTCGGCGCGCCGACGATCGACCTCGACACGATGCGCGCGTGGAAGGAATCGATTCTCCAGAAGCTCGCGCAGGGGATCAGCGGCCTGGCCAAGAAACGCGGCGTCGAAGTGCTCACGGGCCGCGGCTATTTTGAAGATTCGCAGACGCTGCGCGTCGAGACGGGCGGCGGGCAGAAGTTTTTGCGGTACGATCACGCGATGGTGGCGGTTGGCTCGAAGTCGGCGATGCCGAAGGCGTTCGATCTTGGCAACCCGCGGATCATGACCTCCCGCGAGGCGCTCGATCTGCCGGAAATCCCGCCGGACCTGCTCATCGTCGGCGGCGGTTACATCGGGATGGAGTTGGGGACGGTGTACGCCACGCTCGGCAGCCGGGTGGTGGTGGTGGAAGCGCTCGGGTCGATTCTCACGGGCGCCGATCCCGATCTGGTGCGACCCGTGATGCGCTACGCGGAGAAGAATTTCCGGGAAGTGCGGCTCAACACCAAAGTCGCCAAGATGGCGACGGCCGGCAAACAGATCAAGGTCAGCTTCGAGGCCGACGGCCAAACAAAGGACGAGTTGTACGACCGGGTGCTGGTGTCCGTCGGCCGCGTCCCCAACTGCGACAATCTCGGGTTGGAAAACACGAAGGTGAAGCGGGACGACAAAGGGTTCATCCAGACCAATTCCAACCAGCAAACGGACGACCCGAAGATTTTTGCCATTGGCGACGTGTGCGGCGGGGTGTTGTTGGCGCACAAGGCGGCCCGCGAGGCGCGCACTGCGGTCAATGCCCTGACGGGCGCCAGCGCAGCGTTCGACTATCTCGTGCCGGCGGTGGTGTTCACCGATCCCGAGTTGGCGTGGGTAGGGTTGACCGAGATCGAGGCCAAGGAGCGCGGTGTGAATGTGCAAGTGGCGAGGTTTCCGTGGACCGCTTCCGGGCGGGCGTTGACGTTTGATCGCACCGATGGGCTGACCAAGTTGATCATCGAGCCGGAAACCGAGCGCATCCTCGGCGTGGGCCTTTGCGGACACGGCGCGGGCGAATTGATTTCGGAAGGTGTACTTGCCATTGAGATGGGCGCGACCGCCAAGGACCTGGCGCTGGCGATTCACCCCCACCCGACGCTATCGGAAACACTGATGGAAGCCGCGGAGGTATTTTACGGTCACGCCACGCACACGGTTTCGAAGCGGGCGTGACCGCCGCGCTCAGCCCAGCTTCTTCCTGGCGTTGATCATCTGCTGGCGGATGAACGGCAGGGCGTACTCCCGGAAACCAGGGCGCAGCCGTTCGAGGTCGTAGGTATCGAGCGCTTCCCAGATGCCCTTCACGCCGGCTTCGTAGAGCGCGGTGGGATTGACCTGGCGCTGGGCGATCTCGGTGGCCATGAGGCGGATGTCGGCGTCGAAATGCTGCGACAATTCTTTGCGGGCGCTGCGGCCAAACAATGTCCGCGCCTTCTTGAGGACCTGCACGCTGATCCGCGCGCGCGCCTGGCCATCGGCTTCGGCGTCCAGTACTCGATAGTTGATGTGAATCATGACCCGGGCAACTGTCCCGACAATTTTAGCAGTTACAATGCCTGCATGCCTCGGCAAACATGACCCGCGGCAGGTTGTTACCCGTCCACTATATACAAATCTCCCGGTTTCCCAAGCCAGAAAATTGCACTGGTCAAAAATGGCCGGCCATCCTCCACACTGCGATTGACGCGCGGTAACCAATCCCCCACACTCCCGGCATGGCCCGCCTGACAGAGCTGGCGCAGTTCTACCGGTCGCTGGCCCACTTGCTCGGTGCCGGCGTGCCCGTCGTCCGCGCCGTGGAATCGACCGGGCTGGGCGTCCGCATCGAGCACGGCTCAACATTGGCCGAGGCCTTGATGCGCGCCGGCTCATTCCCGCCCCACCACGTCAAACTCATCGCCATCGCCGAAGCCAGCGGACGCACCGAATCGGTGCTGATGGAACTGGCCGATTTCACTGAGCAACTACACGCGATGCGCCGCACGATTCTGACCGGCCTGATCCTGCCCGCGCTCGTCCTGCACGCCGCGGCGTTCGTCGTGCCGTTGCCATCCTTTCTGCTCGGTGGAAGTCTCGCCGGCTACGTGCTGGCCTCGGTCGGCTTCATTGCGGCCGTCTGGCTCGTCGTCATCCTCGTCGTTGTGCTCGGTCGTTCCGCCTCTCCCGCGACCCTCGACTCGATTCTGCGACCGCTCCCGATCTTCGGCCGCACCTGGCGGGAACTCGACTACTGGCGCTTGGTCAGCAACATGGAGATGCTCACCAATGCCGGCCTGGGTGTCATCCCGGCGTTACGCCTGTGCGCCGACACCTGCCGCAGTCCGCGCACCGCCGCCGTGCTGCGGCAAGCGGCTGACGCTGCCGAGTTGCGCGGCGAACCCGTGAGCACGGCGTTGGAGCGCGCCCGCGAATTTCCACCAGAGATGACCGCGATGTGGGCAACCGGCGAGCAGTCGGGCCGGCTCGATGACATCTTCCAGCGCCTCGCCGTGCAATTGGCCGACCGTTGCCGCCGTCGCATGGAAGAGGTCGCCCGCTGGACGCCGCGCTTGATCTACGCCGCGGTTTGCGTGTATCTGATTACTCAGATTCTGCGGTTGGCGGCCAACTACGTCAACCTGTTGAACAGTATTTGAGGTCGCTGTCATGAAACCACGCCACATCCTGACCGGGATTGTCTGGGCCTACGCGGGAGTGCTTCTCGGTGCGGGCACGCCGCGCATCGAGTTTGACAACCCGGTGTTTGACTTCGGTACGACCGCGCGGGTGCAAACCGTGACCGGTTCGTTCGTCGTGTACAACGCCGGTGACGCGCCCCTAGAGTTCCGCGGTGTCCGCACCAGTTGCGGCTGCACACAAGCGCGTCCCGACCCCAAGACCTTGTTACCGGAGGCGACCGGTCGGCTGGATTTCTCGATCAACATCGGCCCGTCCGTGGGAGACATTCAGGAGCACCTCTACGTCTCGTCCAATGACCCGCAACACCCGACCGTTGATCTGACGCTCAAGCTGTATGTCACCCCGCTCTTTGAAGTCACGCCCAACGTGCTGCAACTCGGCACACTTCGCCCGCACAGCGTCACCAACGTCGTCGTCTCCATCTCCCGCGCGGACGGCCAGCGATTGCGCATCGCGAAGGTCGAGACCGATCCGTCACGGGTGCGGGTGCGCGTCGAACCGGTGCGGGAATCCAAGGGACAGGCGGCGCGGCTCCTCGTGCGGGTCACCGCTCCCGCCACGGCTGGTCGGATTCGTGACACCATCTCGATTTACACAGGCGAGACCTATCCGGGCGGAATTCCCAAGCCGTCGATCGAGATCGACGTTCAGGGCGACGTGATCGACGCCCCGCGCTGAGCCGCCAGCAGTTCACGCGCGGCGGATTTCCACTGCTCGCTCTCGAACTGCCGGTCGGGCCATGGCGCGGCCGCCAACACCTTCTCCGCGGCCACGCGGGCTTCGTCGGGCCGATCGTTGTCGCGGAGAGCTTCGGCGAGGTAGAGATAATTCTCCGGGTAGTCGGGAAACTGTTCCACCGCCCGCTGCAAGAGCCGTAGTCCTTTGCGTTTGCTACCAATGCTGGCAGGCGGGCCGGGCGTGCGCAGATGCAGAATCCCCAGTACCCGCAACGGCCCGGCGTGGTCGTACGTTTCGTCAATTTCAATGGCCCGTTTCAACGCCGCTTCCATCTCACCTACCGCGTCCAAGCCGTACGACCGATCGACGTCGGCGAGCAGCCCGACGTTGATCGCGTACCAGTAATGGGCTTCGACCCGGTCGGGTTTCAACTCGCGGGCTTGCCGGGCGAGGACGATGCCGCGCTGGGCGGCGTCCCGACGAAGGTTGGATCGCGTCTCGTTCTCGGCCACGAACGCGAGTGCCTGGGCGGCGTCCACGAGTGCGCCGTGGTCATCGCGCAACGCGCGTGCCGCCTGCTCCAACATCAACGCGGCGTTGGTGGCTTGCGGGAGCGTTCGCGGCTGCTGACGCCACAGCCGAAGACCCAGCGCCCGTGCCCGGCGCACCTGGTCCGCAGTCATTGTCGAACTCGTCGTCTCTTCCACCCGCACCGAACGGATGGTTGAGCAGCCGACGCCCAGCAGCAGAACGACAATCAGCCGCCTACTTGCCCTGAAATAACGCACGCGCTTTCTCCAACCGGTCCTGATTAACATCGACGAACTCCACCACTCGGATGCTGCGCAACACCGGCTGGCCGTCGGGACTGTCCTTCATGGCTTTCAACGCGGCCTTGAATCTCTCGACGTTCAGCTTCTCCGCCTGGGGTCTAAAGACGACCACCAGTTCCGCCAGCAGTTCGTCCGACCGGTAGATCACTTTTAACTTCCCGCCCAACTCCGCGTCTTCGGCGAACAACTTCCAAGCCGCCTCCTCCAGCAGCACAGCATCGCCAGCATCCGCCGCGCCTTCCACCAGATCGAACACCGCGCCCTCGTTGTCCCCGGTTTGCTTCAAGCGCAGCTCGTCTCCGAGTCGGTTCTGCAAAATCACGCCCCGCACGTATCGCTCCTCGGCGGCGAGTGACGTGACGATGGTCCGGCCCGTCCAATCCTCCAGGTTCTCGCTCGCGTCCTTTTTCGCGACCAGAACGAATCGTTCGGTCCCCACGCCCTGCCGGTGCGTTTCAAGGAGCGGTTCCATTCCCAGCGCCTTGGCGTACGTTAGAAAAAACCCGGGCGTGACGATGCCAACGGCCGGCTGGCGCGCGCCGCACCACTCGACGGCCTTGATCGGGTCGTTCATCACCTGCGGCTCGAACGCCACGCCGCCGACCTGCCGGCCCGCGTACTTGGTGAACTCCGCCACGGTCGGCCCCGCCGCTTCCTGCGTCGCGAACTTCTCGCCGGTTTTCAGAAAGAGAAACAACAGTGTCACCACCAGTTCCGTCACCGATCACCTCCACAAATGTTTCAACACCACGCCCCATTTTTCCGCGCCCGACAACTTGATCTTGCCGTCAAACACTGCAAAATCGCTCCGCTCGATCTTATCGAGAATCCCCTCGTAAATGTCGATCATCACCCCCAGCGTCCGCCGACTATCCCGGTTGATCAACCCGACCAACGGCCGCGCTTTCGCGTAGTACTCCCGGGCGCGCCCGGCTTCGAAGCGCATCAACTCCACAAACTGCGGCGTGGCGCGCGAACTCATGATGTCGTCCTCTGAGACGCCGAACCGCCGCAAATCTTCAAGCGGCAGATAAATCCGGCCCAGCCGCGCGTCCTCCGCCACATCGCGCAGGATATTCGTGAGTTGAAAGGCGATCCCGCAGGCCTCCCCGCGTTCCAACGCCTCGTCGCTCGCGTACCCGAAAATCGGCAGCACGATCAACCCCACGCACGACGCCACCCGGTAGCAGTATCGATAGAGGTCGGCAAACGTCGCGTACCGGCTGGTCGTCTGATCCATCTCTGTCCCGTCGAGCAACTCCAGAAAATGCCGTGTCGGAATCTGGAATCGACGCACCACATCCGCGGCCGCCGGCAAGATCGCCTCGCGGGCCGGGCCATTCGCGAACGCGGCCGCGACCTCTCCGCGCCACTTCCGCAACCCCTCCAGCGCCAGCGCGGGGTTGGCCACGCCATCGGCAATATCGTCGCTGCGGCGCATGAAGGCATAGATCACGCACATCGCCTCCCGTTTGGCAGCCGGCAACACATAAAACGAGTAGTAGAAATTGCTCCCCGTCCGCCGCGCCAGCCGCCGACAGTACCGGTAGGACTCTTCCACCCCAATGCTCATCGGAGCGGGATTATGAGAAGCGACAGCGGTTGTGGCAAGCTGCAAGCACACAGGCCCGACCGCGGTCCGGCACACGGGCACTGATCGGACTTGAAATTCGTGTCGAGCCGGTCAAAAGTAGAGCCGTGAGCAAAACCGAGCAGATTGAGGCGGAGCTTCAGAAACTTTCCCCGGCCGAACTACGGAAGATTCGGGATTGGCTGGACGATTTTCTGGAGGACCAGTTGCCGTTTACCCCCGAGTTCGAGGCCCAGATTCAGCAGTCCGAACGGGAAATGGCGGCGGGCACACGCCCGCGCGTGCGACAGCCGCCAGACCACCCGTGAGCGCCGCCCAGCAGGTTTACTACACGGCGTTCGACGCCGCTTTCTTCAAACTCCCCGAGCCGATTCGCGCACGCATCGAGTCAAAGATCGACCAGATGGGGCTGCGCTTGGAAACGTTCCCTCACCTCCGGCTGACCGGCAGTTCTCGGTATCGCCTTCGCGTGGGCGATTACCGCGTCATCTACACGTTCGATGTGGAGAAGAGCGTGATCTATTTGCTGGCCGTCGGGAATCGCCGCGAAGTGTATCGGTGGCAGTAAGACTCGGCTCTCTGAAATCATAACCGCCACGTCACTCCGGCGCGGACGCGGCAATCGGGCACGATCTGCAGGCCGGTCGTCTCCTGCATGACCGGCAAGTCCACGGCGAACTCGGCGTTGAACCGCTCGCCCACCGTCAGCAGCACGGCTGGGCCGATGTACACCGCCGTCAGACCGGTGTCATCGACTTTCTCGCCGCTCAACTCATCCTTCTCCTTCCACTCGCCCGACACGACCACCTGCACGGCCAGCGATCCGCCGTGCCCCAACCACACGAACACCCCCGGCCCGCCGCTCCACAGCAGATCGTGGGCGTACCGGTAATCGAAGTCGCCTTCAGTGCGGATCACGTACTGCACCTGGCCGGCCACGAACAACCGCCGCCACTCCGCCAACGCCGCGACACCCACGATTCCATCCACCGAGCCGGAGCCGAGCGCCAGATCGTGGCCGTGCACCCCACTGGGATGTTCATGCTGACCCTCCTCGTGTTCGGCTTCCTCCGCGAGCCGGTCGGAATCGCCCGTCGGCAATTTCAGCCCGGCAAACACATCGAGCACGGCCATCGTTTCCTGGCCGACTTTCTCAGCCACGCGACAGCGGGCCATTACGGACACGTCACCCACGCCCGACTCGCGGCCGCGTTCCAAACCGTGCTCGACGACGCGCCGGTACTCGCGGCAGATGACCGGCACGTTGATCTGCACGCCGACCCGCCGGTTGAACCGGTAGCCGACCACGCCCTGCGTGATCAAGCTGTCGAGGAACTCACCGTCCTCATTCGGCACGCGCTCGCCATCCTCGCGCCAGTCACGGAAGTGACTGTACTGCTCCGCCACCCCGACGAACCACCCCGGCCGCGACTCGCGCGCCTCGCCGGCCAGGTACACCGCGCACAGATCGCAGGCCGTCGCGCGGCCCGCCGACGACAACACCACGACACACGACAACACAACCATGCACCGCTTCATTCGAGTATTCCTCCAGTTGACTGACTTGTTTCGGGTTAGCCAATCTCCCGAAACTCTGGAGGCGGAACCGGCGGACGGAGAGAAACGGAACGCCAAGCCGGCGGCCGGTCACCGGCAGTCCGGACACAACAGTCGGAATTGGAAATCGCCGAATGCGACGGGAGCACGAACTGGAGCGGCGCCAGCGGCGCTGCTTCCGGGGCAGGCGCGTCGCCGGCACAGGTTGATGCGCGAAACGCCAGGCTCTTCGAATCAGCTTTGGTCGGCGCGTCGGGATAACAACAACAAGTCTGGCGCTTCGTCTTGTCCGGCTCGCACCCGCATTGATGCAGCGCGCATTCATCCAACGGCGCGTGCGGCGCGGCCGGCAACGTGCGCACCCACTGCGACGCCACGAGCGCCAATAACGTCGCCAGGGCAAATACACCGCGCTGGAAAACTCCTGTCATCGAGATGGCGGATTGGATACCACGCCGTCCACGAACGGTTCAATGTGAATCGTGACCTCGTTGACGCGCGGGATCGCGGCGCGGACGGCGTCCTCAACCTGGTGGGCGAGGTCATGAGCCGCGGCGACCGTCATGCCGCCTCCCACCTCGACGTGCATGTCCAGCACGTAACCGTAACCGAGTTTGCGGGCGAAACATTTCTCGACCCCGCGCACGCCCGGCACCCCGCGCGCCACCGCGCGGGCCGGGCCGGTCACGTCGTCGGCCGGTTCTTCCTCCATCAATTCGCTGACCGCGGGGCGCAGCAACCGGTAGCCGTTCCAGGCGATCATCGCGGCGGCAAACAACGCGGCCCAATCATCCGCCGCTTCGTAACCGGGGCCGCCCACCAGCGCGATGCTGATGCCCAACGCCGCCGCGGCGGAAGTGATCGCGTCGCTGCGATGATGCCAGGCGTCGGCGATGACCGCCGCGCTGGCCAGTTCGTCGCCCACGCGGCCGACGAAGCGGAACAGGGTTTCCTTCACCAGCACCACGGCGAGCAACACCCACAACGTGAACGCCGCGGGCGCGTGATGCGGCAGCAGGATTTCACGGACCGATTCCACCACGATCACGCCCGCGGCCAGCAACAGCGCGACCGCCACGGCCACCGCCGCCAGCGTTTCGGCCCGGCCGTGGCCGTAGGGATGATTCGCGTCGGCAGGCCGTTGAGCGACCACCAGCCCGCGCCACACGATGACCGAGCCGGCAATGTCGGCCAGCGATTCGATCCCGTCGGCCACCAACGCATAGGAATGGCCGAGCAGGCCAGTGACGACCTTGATGACCGCCAGGACGGCGTTGACACTCAGGCCAATGGCGGTGGTGCGGACGCCGCGTTGGAGACGGGTGGGTTTCATGGGTTCGACATGTGGGAGCGGCGTCCCCGCCGTGATTCTGCCAGCCCGGTCGCGGCGGGGACGCCGCTCCTACCTGACTAACAGCGTCAGAATCGCCTTCTGCACGTGGAGCCGGTTCTCGGCCTGATCGAAAATGTCCTGCTGATGCGCCTCGAAGACGTCGGCGGTGATCTCCTTGCCGCGGTAGGCCGGCAGGCAGTGCATCACCAGCGCGCCCGGCCGGGCGTGTTTCAGGACGCCGGCGTTGATCTGATACGGCGCGAGAATCCGCGCACGCTCGGCGGCTTCGGCTTCCTTGCCCATCGACACCCACACATCGGTATAAACCACTTCGGCATCGCGCGCCGCGGTGGCGATGTTGTCGGTGACGCGCGCCGACGGGGCGCTGGCCGGCTGACACTGCTTCGGCGCGGCGATGCGCAGATCCATGTCCAGCTTGGCGGCGGCGGCGATCCAGGAGCGCGCGACGTTGCACGCGCCGTCGCCGATGAAGCAGACCTTGCGACCCGCCAGTTTGCCGATTTTTTCCGTGATGGTGAACAGGTCGGCGAGAATCTGGCAGGGATGCTCGTCGTCGGTGAGTGCGTTGATGACCGGGATCGAACCGGAGCGGGCGAAGTCCACGAGGTCCTGTTGGGCGAAGGTGCGGATGACCGCGCCGTGGACGTAGCGCGACAATACGCGGGCGGTGTCGGCCACCGTTTCGCCGCGGCCCATCTGGATTTCGTTGCCGGCCAGGTAAATGGATTCGCCGCCGAGTTCGCGAATGCCCACATCGAAACTCACGCGGGTCCGGGTGCTCGCCTTGGTGAAGATCAGCGCCCACGTCTGGTCGCGCAACGGTTGGGCTTTGTGTCCGCCGCGGTCGGCCTTGAGTTTCTTTGACAGCGCGAGGACCTTGGCGATCTCCTTGGCCGTCAGTTGCTCGATGGAAAGCAGATGGTTCACTGCAACCGGTATCCTCCGCCGCCGCTCGGCTTGTAGGTGCCGGTCTCGCACTGCTCCAGCCAGCGATTGATCACGTCGGCGATCTTCTCGGGCGGCTTGTCCATCAACCCCCACCGGACGGTGACGGTGATCCCCTTCTCGTCCAGCACTTCGACGAACATCTGGTTCGGTTCCATGCGGAAGTTCCAATTCATCAGGAAGTCTTCGCTTGGCAACTGCTCCCACTCGAACCGCAGCCGTTTCTCCTTCGAGGTGGCGACCGGCAACACCCGCTCGACGTCCACCACTTCCACGCATTGGCCGACCTTACCGATTCGTTTTTCCGCTTCCACAGTCATTGATTGCCTTTCCAAATCGTTCCACGGCTTCGTCCACCTCGCGCCGGGTGATGTTCAACGGCGGCAGAAACCGCACCACGTGCGTCCCCGCCGCCACACCGAGCAACCCATGCTCGGCCATCTTGCCGATGACTGGCTTGTTTTCAATCGCCAATTCCACGCCGATCATCAAACCCAAACCACGGACCTGCTTGATTTCCGGCAGCTTCTTGAGCTTTCCAACGAGATCTTCTCCCAACGCCCGCGCGTTCTCCATCAGCTTCTCGCGCTCGATCACATCCAATACCGCCATCGCCACCACGCAAGCCAACGGCGTGCCGCCAAACGTCGAGGCGTGCGTGCCCGGCCCCAACAGATTCGCGTACGGCCCACGCACCCAGATCGCGCCAATGGGAAATCCGCCCGCCAAGCCCTTCGCCCACGAGATTCCGTCCGGCGGCACGTCGGACGCGATCGACCTGAACGCGCAAAAGTTTCCCGTCCGCCCGATGCCGCACTGCACTTCGTCAAAGAGCAACAACAACCTGCGCTCGTCGCACAACCGCCGCAACCCGCGCAGGAATTCTGGTTTGGCCGGTTCGATTCCACCTTCGCCCTGGACCGGCTCCAGCAGTACGGCCGCCGTCTTCGGCCCAATCGCTTTCGCCACCGCGTCGAGATCGTTGAATGGCACATGCCGAAACCCGTCCACCATCGGCTCGAACCCCTTCTTCACCTTCTCCTGCCCCGTCGCCGCGATGCCGGCCAGCGTGCGCCCGTGAAAGCTGTTCGTAAACGTCAGGATTTCGTACCGGCCCGCCTTCGCCGAGGCTTCGGCGGGCCAGCCATCATGCCCGAATTTTCGCGCCAACTTGAACAACGCCTCATTGGCTTCGCCGCCCGAGTTGCAGAAGAAACATTTCCCCGAGATCCCGACCAACTCGACGAGCTTCTTCGCCAACTGTCCTTGCGGCAGCGTGTGATACAGGTTCGACGTGTGAATCAGAATCCGCGACTGCCGGGTGAGCGCCTCGGTGACCGCCGGATGCGCATGCCCCAGCACGTTGACCGCGATGCCCCCGCCAAAATCCAGATACTCCTTCCCCTCGGCGTCCCAAACCCGCGCCCCCTCCCCGCGCACGAACGCGAGCGGATACCGGCCATAGGTCGGGATGACGTACTGGTCGAACAGTGAAATGATGTCTTGAGATCGTTGCACGCTTGATAATCCTGTGGCGAAAGTTTATACATTCCCCATGGTCATCGAGTCCATCCGCGAGTTCAATCGCGCCGTGCCGTTCCTGCCTTATGAAATCCACACGGCCAGCGGCGAGTCATACACGGTGCCTCACCCGGATTTCATCTCGATTTCTCCCCGCGGTTCATTTGTCATCGTCATTGATGCCAACGATCGTCCGCATCACCTCAACGCGTTGTTGATCGAACGCGCTTCGCTGCTCAACGGTCACCGCCACCGCAAAGCCGGCAAGCGTCCGCGGTGACGTGGCCGGAGGTTTACTTCACCACCTCCGTCCCAATCCCCTTGTCCGTGAAAATCTCCAGCAACACGCTGTGCGGGGTGCGACCGTCCACAAAGTGCACGCGGTGGACGCCGGCGTTGACGGCTTCGACGGCGCTGTCCACTTTCGGAATCATGCCTTTGTCCACAACACCGTCGGCTTTCAACTTCGCGACTTCTTTCACCTGCAAGTGTGAGATGAGCGTCGCCGGATCCTTCGGGTCGCGCAGCAACCCCGGCACGTCGCTCATGAACACTAATCGCCGCGCGCCGATGGCGACGGCCAACTGCGCGGCGGCCACGTCGGCGTTGATGTTGTACGCGTGGCCATCCTCGCCGAGGCCGATCGGGCTGATCACCGGCGTCACCGAGCCGCGCAGAAACTTCTTGAGCGTTTCGGTTTCGACGCGCGTGACCGCGCCCACGTAGCCGAGGTCGGCGCCATCGGTCAGCAACTTCCGGCAGCGGAAGACTTCCTTGCCGGAAATGCCGCGGGCTTTGCCGCCGAGTTTCTGGATCATCTCGACGATGTCGCGGTTGATGACGTTGCCGAGCACGTCCTCGACGACCTGCATCGTGGCGTCGTCGGTCACCCGAAGGCCGTTGACGAATTGCGCTTGGATGCCGGCTTTTTCCATCGCTTTCGTGATCGCTTTGCCGCCGCCGTGGACGACGATCGGGTTGATGCCGGCGGCTTCGAGAAAGACGATGTCTGCCGCCACGCCTGTTCGCACCTTCTCATCGGGCGAATCCATGAAGCTGCCGCCGTATTTGACGACAAAGATGGAACTGCGGAAACGTTGCATGTACGGCAGCGCTTCCAGCAGCACGTCGGCCTTGGCGATTAACTCATTCACCCTTGTTCAACTCGACGTACTGCTCCGTCAAATCCGTCGTGAACATCGTGCACTGGCCGCGACCGAGGTGCAGATGGATGTCGATCGCGAACTCCGTCTGGGCCACGATTTTCTTCAGCTTCTCGAACGGCGTCCGGGCCGGCATCCCACCGACCACGGCCGGCAGGCCGTTGTAGCGGATCTCAACCTTCCCCTCGCGGATTTTCGCCGCCGAGTAACCGAGCGCGTCCATGAGCCGGCCCCAATTCGGGTCGCCGCCGCACCAACTTGTCTTCACCAGCACGGAATTACAGACCGCGCGCGCCGCAATCTCAGCATCGCGATCATCGGTCGCGCCGGCTACGCGAACGGTCACGAACCGCGAGACACCTTCGCCGTCGCGCACAATCAGCTTCGCCAACTCGGCGCAGACGAAATTCAGCGCCGACTGGAAACTCATCCATGCCCTGCCGGACAGCGGTTTGTGGCCGGCCTGGCCGTTGGCGAGCAGGATGACCGTGTCATTGGTGCTCATGTCGCCGTCCACGGAAATCCGGTTGAACGATTGGTTCACCGCGGCGGCCAGCGCCCGCTGCAACGGGGCATGCGTGACGGCGGCGTCGGTGGTCAGAAACGCGAGCATCGTGGCCATGTTCGGGTGAATCATGCCCGCGCCTTTGGCGATGCCGCCGATGGTGAGCGTGTGACCGCCGGCCTTGAAGCGGACGGCGCATTCCTTGGCAAACGTGTCGGTGGTCATGATCGCCTCGGCGGCGGAGTGACCGCCCCCGGGCGAGAGCATGCCGAGCAAGGTCTTGATGCCCGCCTGGATTTTCACGCTCGGCATGCGCACGCCGATCCGGCCGGTGGAGCACACGAAGACCTGGTTTTCGTGGCAGCCGATCCGCCGCGCCACGGCGACCGCCATCGCCCGCGCGTGCACCATGCCGACGTTGCCGGTGCAGGCGTTGGCGTTGCCGCTGTTGGCGACGATGGCGCAGGCGGTGCCGCGATTGACATGCCGCATGTTGAACACCACCGGGGCGGCTTTCACCTGGTTGGTGGTGAATACCGCCGCCGCCGTGGCTGGCAAATCCGAAACGACCAGCGCGAGGTCTTTGTTGCCGCTGGGTTTGATGCCGGCAGCGACGCCGCCCGCCCGAAACCCCTTTGGCGCGGTGACCGAGCCGCGGACCTTCGTGAACGGGAGTTTGCTCATGCGAGCAACCCGGTGGTTTCCGCAAACCCGGCGATGAGATTCAAACATTGCACCGCTTGTCCGGCTGCGCCTTTCGTCAGGTTATCGAGCGCGCTGCAAACGATGAGCCGGTTGGTGCGGGGATCGTGGCGCACCGAGATGTCGCAGAAATTTGTCTGCTCGACGTTCTTCGTGTCCGGCAACGCATCCGTCACCCGGACGAACGGCTCCTGCCGGTAGAACTCACGGTACACCGCCAGCGCGTCCTTCGCGTTCGCCGCTTCCATGAAAATCGTGCTCACGATTCCGCGATTCAGCGGAATCAGGTGTGGTGCGAACGAAATCGTCGTCCCCAACTCTTGTTCAATTTCGCTGAGATGCCGGTGTTTCGGGATGCCGTAGGCCCGGGCGCTTTCGTTGATCTCAGTGAACAGATATTCGTCCGCCACCTTCCGGCCAGCGCCGCTGACGCCGCTCATGCTGGAGACAATCATGCCGGCACTCTTCGCCAAGCCGCGTTTCAACGCCGGCGTCGCGCCAAGGATGATGCTCGTCGGATAACAGCCCGGACAGGCCACCAGTTGCGCCTTGCGGATTTTCTCGCGGTGAAGCTCCGGCAGACCGTACACCGCTTTCGCCAGCAACGCCGGCGCGGGATGATCGTGCTCGTAGAACTCCTTGTAGGTCGCCGCCGATTTCAACCGGAAGTCGGCGGAGAGGTCGAGCACCCGCATCCCCTTGTCCAGCAACCCCGGCGCAAACTCGGCCGCCACACCGTGCGGGAGCGCCAGAAACGCCACGTCGCCGGTGATGTTGGCCACGCTCGGTTCGATAAAGGTCGCGTCGATCCGGCCCCGGAATCGGGGGAACATTTCGGCGACCGGTTTGCCGGCAGACTGGCGCGAGGTGAAACAGGCAATCTCGACGCGCGGATGCGCGAGCAGCAGTCGGATCAGTTCCTGACCCGAATAGCCGCTGGCACCGACGATGGCGATTTTGAGTTTCGTCATGCGTGAAAACGACAAGCCCCGGATTATCAAATCCGGGGCGGCGCGTTGCAAGTGTGAACTGGCTCTAGCGTTTCGAGAACTGGAAGCGTTTGCGCGCGCCCGGTTGACCGTACTTCTTGCGCTCCTTCATGCGCGGGTCGCGGGTGAGCATGCCGCGCTTGCGCAAATCGGGCTTGAGTTCGGGCTGTGCCTTCAACAATGCGCGCGCCAGCCCGTGGCGGATCGCCCCGGCCTGGCCCGACGGTCCGCCGCCGCTGACGGTGACCGCCACGTCGAATTTCTTTCCGGCCTCGCCGAGCAGGAGTGGTGACAACGCCAAATCCCGCAACGTCGGGATGGTGATGTAGTGGCTCACTTCACGGTCGTTGATGAGGACCTTGCCGTTGCCAGAGCGGAGTTGGATGCGCGCGACGCTGGTCTTGCGTCGCCCGGTCGCTTGAATGGTGGTGGTGGCGGCTGCCATGACTGCCATGAATTGCTACCTCAAATCGTGACCGCTTCGGGTTTCTGGGCCGCGTGCGGATGGGTCGGGCCGGTATAAACTTTCAGTTTGGTGATGACTCTCCGGCCGAGCCGGTTGTGCGGGATCATCCCGCGCACCGCTTGTTCGATCAACCGGCCGGGATGGCGGCCCCCGCGGATTTGTTTGGCCGACTCGATCTTCTCGCCGCCGGGGAAACCGGAGAATTTCATGTATTTCTTCTCGGTCTCCTTGGTGCCGGTCAGCACGATCTTGTCCGCGTTGACGACCACCACGAAATCGCCCGTGTCCACGTGCGCCGTGAAGGTGGGTTTGACCTTGCCACGCAGTAGATTGGCCGCGCGCACCGCCACGCGGCCGAGCACCTTGCCGCTGGCGTCAATCAGAAACCAGCGCGGCCTTTGTTCTTCCTTCTTTGCAAAATAGGTAGCCATCCGTAAGGGCGCGTAAAGTATCGAACGCTGCCGGCGAAGTCAACCATGAATCTGCCCGCTTTCTGATCGTGGGCACACATCAAATTTTGAAGGAGGCGAGGTAGGAGCGGCGTCCCCGCCGCGATCCGTGACGGGCAGTGTTTTCCCGGTCGCGGCGGGGACGCCGCTCCTACCAAAAACCGATGGCCCCTGCGCGCCTACATGACCTGCAACAGTAGGCCCTTCAGATACTCCGTCTCCGGTACGGCCGGGAGAATGGAATGATCGCGCAATTGCGTCAGCGCCTTCAGCAGACGCAGCGTCTTGCGGGCATCGGCCGCGGCATCCACCAGAATGGCCCGGAACAACTCCGCGCGGATGTGGTGTGAGCAGGAGAAGGTCGCCAGCACGCCGCCGGGGGGCAACATCTTCAGCGCGCGTAGATTGATCTCTTTGTAACCGCGGACGGCGTCGTCCACGTTTTGCTTCGAGCGCGTGAACGAGGGCGGGTCGAGGATGATCAGGTCGAACTGACGCTTTTCGCTGTCGTACTTCTTCAGCACGTCGAACGCGTTGGCGCAGACGAACTCGATCCGGCCGGTCAGGTCGTTCAGTTCCGCGTTGCGTCGGGCGCGGGCGATGGCTGGCTCGGAAATCTCCACGGCCTCGATGCTCCCGGCACCCGCGCGCGCCGCCGCCAGCGCGAACCCGCCGTGATAGCTGAAGCAGTCGAGCACCCGTTTGCCGGCAGAGTGCGCGGCGACCTCCCGGTAGTTCTCGACCTGGTCGAGGTAGAAGCCGGTCTTTTGGTCCTGGAGCAGATCAAGCTCGAAGCGGGTGCCACCGAGCACAGCGGTCACGACACCGTCGGTTTCGCCGAACCGCACGCCTTTCGATTCTTCCAAGCCCTCCAACTTCCTGGTCGCGACATCGCTGCGTTCGATGACCGCCTTGGGCTGGAGCAACTCGCGCGCGATCTCGATGATCATCGGCTTTCGCCGGTCAATGCCGAGCGTCAAGGCCTGGAGCACCAGGTGGTCACCGTATTTGTCGAGAATCAATCCGGGAACAAGATCGGATTCCGAGAAGACTACCCGACAGGTCGCCGCATCATTCCGGTATTTCCAGGCTGCTTGGAGCCGGTTCCGAAAGAACTCCCGGTCCAGTTCCTCCTTCTGCATGGTGAAGCGGCGGACGGTGATTTGCGATTGGGTGTTGAGCAAGCCGCGGCCGAGGAAACGATCTTTGTAGTCGCGAATGTCCACCGCGTCGCCGTCGGCAGGGTCGCCGGTGAGCTTGGCAATTTCGCCGGCGTACACCCAGCAATGGCCGGCCATGAGCCGACGCTCCTTGCCGGGTTTCAGAATGACCGAGGGCATGCACCTACTGATAGCTGATTACTGACCACTGGTCACTGTCTTTTACGGCCAGAGCCGGGCGATCTCGGGCGGGACGTCGGGGTTGGGCTGGACAAACCGGCTTTTCGCGTGGCCGACGATGCGGTCCACGATGTCGCGGATGATGCTGTCGGGCACGCCGTCGAAATACCGGCTCTGCAGCCGCATGTCGCACGGGTCGTTGACGTAATCGACGACGACGTACCGGCCTTCGGCGTCCAGCGCGATCTCGGTGCTGAAGAAATCCAGTTGGGAAACTTCCGCGACGACGTTGACGATGCGGCCAAGCTCGGCGGTGTTGACCAGCGCGCGCTCGGACGGGGTGATCACGCCGTAGCGGTGCGTGACGTCATCCCACCAGCACGGGATGTCGCGGCCACAGACGTGATAGACGCGGAACCACGCGCGTCGCCCGGCCAGAACCTGCGGGTGGATGCGTTGCTGGAGGAGAAAGCGTTGGTTGCGGATTTTGGACCGGGTCTGGACGACGTCGGCCGGCAGGGTGGCGCTGAGGGACACGCCAACCCCGCCGCCGCCGCGCGCGGGTTTGACGACGAACGGTTTGGCGAACGGCTCGATGATTCGCGGATCGAAATCCGGCTCGGACTCGTGCGGCGGGAGGATGACCGTAAGCGGCAGTTGGAGGCCGCGCACGAGCAGTTCGCCGTGGATGTTGGCCTTGTCGATGGAGCGTTGGTAGTGGTGGTGGGCGTTGAGGAAATGTGCGGCTTTCGATTGCAGCAGCCGGTTGAACTCCAGGAAGCGGTTGTCATTGTCGCTGGCGCGATCGAGGAAATAGTGGAACCGTCGCTCGTTGTTTTGGACTTCGAGATAAGTCTGCGCCAGATTGTGCGGTCCGACCAGGAAACAACTCAACCCGGCAAGCTGGCAGGCGCGATCGACGAGCTGGAGAAAGTCGTGGTCGAATTCCCAGTTCCAAGCCAGCCCGAAATGGATTTCTGCAGAGCGTCTAGCAGTTGGTTGCATCTCCCCCATCCGTGTTCTGGCAGGTGGAGAGAGCAGTCTCCACTCCACGTTCGCACGGTGAAGGAGGAACACCGGTCGCGTCGTTCAATTCGGGGTATTCGAACACTTTGCCTTCGTAATTCCGCAGGATGATGCGCTGTTTGTCGTGCGCGAGCACGTAATCGGGCGCGATGGGCACCTTCCCCCCGCCCCCGGGCGCATCAATCACATACTGCGGCACGGCATAGCCCGTGGTGTGACCGCGCAGCGCTTCCATGATCTCCAACCCCTTGCGCACACTCGTCCGCAAATGGTGCGTCCCGCGCACAAGGTCGCACTGATAGATGTAATACGGTCGCACCCGCATCATCAGCAGCTTGTGCATGAGCGCTTTCATCACCGACACGCTGTCGTTGACCCCACGCAACAACACGGTCTGATTCCCCAACGGGATGCCGGCATCAGCCAGCCGACCACACGCCTCCTTGACGTCGTGAGTCGCTTCCCGCGGATGATTCATGTGAATGCTCATCCACAACGGATGATGCTTCCGCAACATCGCGCACAACTCCGGCGTGATCCGCTGCGGCAAAAAGATCGGAATCCGCGTCCCGATCCGCAAGAACTCGACATGCTTGATCGCGCGCAACTGACTCAACACATGCTCCAACCGCTCGTCGCTGAACAACAACGGATCGCCGCCGCTCAGCAACACGTCGCGCACTTCCCGATGCTCGCGGATATACCGGATCGCCGCGTCAAACTCGGTGTGCAACTGGAGTTCCCCCACTCCACTCACCACCCGGCTGCGCGTGCAATACCGGCAATACGCCGCGCACCGATCCGTGATCAGGAACAACACCCGATCCGGATACCGATGCACCAACCCCGGCACCGGCATATGCTCGTCCTCGCCACAGGGATCGATCATCTCCCATGGCGCGGTCGTCATCTCCTCCGCCCGCGGCACAACCTGTCGGCGGATTGGACACTCCGGATCATCGCGATCGATGAGATTGAAAAAGCACGGCGTGATGGCCAGCGCCAAATGATGCCCCGCCTGCGCCACACCCTCACGCTCGGAAGCCGTCAACGGCAACAGCGCTTCCAGCGCCGCCAGTGTCGTGATCCGGTGGCGAAGCTGCCACCGCCAGTCATCCCAGTCGGCATCCGGCACGTGCGACCACAACCCCTTCCCCACGTGTGGTAAGCGGTCGCCTATACCATCCGCCGGACCTCCAGCCTCCTCCGATTCCATTGCGAGCGCAGTATAGGTCAGGATGAATGCGTGTCAAGCGGCCTGCCCACGGCACAATTCTGATCGTGATATCCGAATGAAACCGCTTCACGGTTATCGAAAGGAGATTCATGGTGGTAAACCGCTCGCGTCTTGTGTATTGATACAAGGGTATGAGCACCGTGCAGGAGATCACAGACGCGATTGAGCGACTGGATGTGAAAGAACAGGTGCGGCTGTTGGAGGAGCTGCCCGCGCACCTAAAGATCTCTCCGGACGATGTCGCTGGGCTGAAACTGGCCGAGTCGGCTTTCGATTTCTGGGACAACCTCGACGATGCCGCCTCCGACAAGTTATGAGCGCGGCGACGTTGTTCTCACCGCGCCGCCGGCCACGCGCGGCGCGTGACATGGCCGTTGTTCTGAGGTATCCTCTCGGAGGTGAAATGCGAATGGGACGGGGACAAAGCGCAATCGAACTTGCTGAAGCATGGGGTTTCCTTCCTGGAAGCCTCCACGGTTTTCGGCGATCCAGTCTCGCTGACGATTCCCGACCCCAAGCATTCAGACGCCGAGGACCGGGCCGTCATCATCGGCGTTTCCACAGGGATGCGCACTCTCGTGGTGGTTCACACATACCGTGGCGACGCGGTCCGAATCATCAGCGCGCGACCGGCGACCAAGCATGAACGAAAACAATATGAAGAAGGCTTCTGATTCCGACGAGATGCTGGCGGAGTATGACTTCTCCAAGGGTGTACGTGGCAAGTACGCCAAGCGATACCATCAGGAGACAAACATCGTGGTGATCGATCCGGATTTGACCGAACAGTTTCCCAATTCGGAATCCGTGAACCAGGCGCTACGATCCCTCGTCGCCATCCAACGCCGCAAGCGCACCTGAGCCTTGGCCAGCCACCCGAAAGTAGGACAGGCATCCTACCTGTCCCGTCCGGCCGGATCGTAGTTGTACCGTAGACGATCGCGGGCGGGGCTCACGATTTGGTCAATCAGTTCCGCTCTCCGAAGGACAGGCAGGATGCCTGTCCTACTTTGCTCCCGTTTCCCTCTCGTTGGCGACGGAACGTTTGAGACGTTGGATGTGCTGATACCATTCCGGCTCGATGCGCTCAAGCGGGCCGATCAGTTTCTCAAAACCCGCCAACGAACCGCCTTCCCGCATCAGTTGCCGGCAGCCGTCGCGATGCTGGCCCTTGTCGAATTCAAACAGGTAGTGCGCCAGACTCCACCAATGCAGGTAGTAGAGATTGAACGCCTCGTCCATGTCGGGACCGCCCTTGCCGGTGATGATCGTGCGCAGGGGAATGAAACTGCCGTTGGCCACATCGGCCTCGCGCTGGCCGCTGGTTGCCAACTTGTCGCTCCACCAAACGGGGTAGGTGTTCACGTCAATCACGCCGAGCTTGAGCCGGTCGGCGCCGAGGAAACTGGTGGAGAAATATTCGGCCACGCCTTCGTCGAGCCATTTCGCCAACTGGAAATAGCCCAACTCATGGTTCAGTTGGTGGACGACCTCGTGCAGCATCCAGTGGTACGGGTTGACCTCTTTTTCCGACCAATAGAAATGTGAATACGGCGGACGGTAGAACGCCTCGGCCCAGTCCCGCACCCGGTTGCACCACCGAAACTCCTCGCGGTCCTTGAACATCTTCATCTCGAATTTGCCGGCCCGGTTGGTCGCGGCGACCACGTCAGGAAACATCTCCACATAGGCCGCGTACAACTTCTCCACCCTCTGTCCCATCGCGCGGGTTTGTTCCTCCGTCGCGCTGGAGTGGATGCGAAAATGGGCGGTGCCGATCTCGACTTGTGGCCGCCAGTCATGGCGCCACACATCCCACGCCAAGATCGCCAGCGCCGCCAGCAGATACCCCAAAAGCCGCCCGCGGCTTGGAAAAATCCGGCGCGCCCAACCTGCGGCTGCATGCATCAGCCCCAGTATGATCTGCTAGAGGTGAAGAGGCAACCGCCCGCTTCTGACCAAACACTTGACTTGCCAAACAGCGGCCCTAGAATTGCGAGGAACAGGAGAAGTTTATGAAGCTAATCAAGATTCTCTCAGTCTTCCTCTTTGCCGTTGGTGCAAACGGCCTGCGTGCGGATACCGGGGCGGCCCATCAACAGGCTCAGGCGCGGCCGGTTCAACTCGGCACATCGGGCGGCAACGTGAATTTGTTCTTCAGTTGTTTCGGCTCGCTGTATTGTTCCAGTGGCACGCTGGGTTCCCTCGTGCAGGACAGCGACGGCTTTCAGTACATCCTCAGCAACAATCACGTGATGTCCCGCGACATCAACGACGGCCAGGTCGGCGATGACGTGTCGCAGCCGGGACTGATCGATGCCAACTGCGACATCGCCGGTGCGGTCGCGACGTTCACGACGGTTGTTCCCATCAATTTTGCGGGAAAGAATGCAAAGAACAAAGTCGATGCCGGCATCGCCGAGATCGTGAGCGGCAATGTCGATCAGGCAGGATTGATCCTCGACGTCGGACAAGCCAGTAGCCAGATTTTGCCAGCGGATAGCAATCTGCTTGGCCGGAGCGTCAAAAAGAGCGGGCGCACGACCGGCTTGACCACCGGCAGCGTGGCGGCCATCGGCGTGACCATCAAGGTCTGCTACGATCCCTGCGCGCTCTTCACCTGCAGCAAGGTCGGCACATTCGTGGAGCAAATCCGTGTCACGCCCGGCACTTTCAGCGACGGCGGTGATTCGGGCTCATTGATCGTCGAGAACACGGCGAGCTGTCCGCGGGCGGTGGGACTGCTCTTCGCCGGCAGCGATTCCGACACCTTCGCCGCCACCTTCCAGAACGTGGTCTGTGAACTGAAACGCGTGACCGGTTTGGATTTCAGTTTGGTGGGCTGCGGCGACTTTAATGTTGTCACCTGCCCGACCGGAGGTGGCGGCAAAGGGAACGGCGGAAAGGGAAACCCGCATAACGCCGCCGGGATCGCTCACGCTTCGATCAACGCCGCGCTCCGAGCCAAGGGCCGCGCCGAAGAAGCGCTTCTCAAGGTGGCCGGCGTTCTGGGTGCGGGAGTCGGCATCGACCCGAAGGACCGGACGAAAGCCGTCGTCGAGGTTTACGTCGAGAAGGCCACACCGGCCACGCGTGCCGCTCTCCCGAATGCGGTCGATGGCGTGCCGGTGCAAATCGTTGAGACCGGGATCGTCCGCGCCTACTGAAAGGTCGCGAACTGATCGACTTCCTCAAAACAGGATCATCCGTTCAACGCGGATTTTGCGGATGCGATCTTCGAGCAGGGCTTTCATGTCGGGACAGAGCTGAATCAACCGTTCGTAGAGGGTGATCGCATCGCGCCACTGCTGGCGTTGCTCGAGGATGGTGGCGGCGTCCCAGCCGGCGCGGCCCACCCAGAGCTGCTCGCGCGGCTCGTTGGGATCGGCGGCGGCGGCCGTCTCATAGACGGCTTTCAGATATTGTTCGAGGGCTTCGTCGAGTTTACCCCACTTCTCAAAGGCTTTGCCCAGTTTGAAGTAGAGTTGGTTGCGCAAGTTGCGGTCGGTGTCGCGTACGCAGTCCAGCGCCAGCCGGAAGACGGCCACGGCTTCTTCGTAACGCTGGAGAGTGTAGAGACACTCCGCTTTGCGGCCCTGCGCCTCACACAGCACGGCGCAGTCGGGAAACTCGCGGACCAACGTGTCGAAGACCTGGAGCGCGTTGTCGAATTCGTTGAGCACGGCGAACGCGTCGCCTTGTCCAAACCGGGCCTCGCACCGCAGCGGCGATTGCGGGAAACTCTTCACCAGCGCCTCAAACAGATCAATCGCCGTCTTGTAGTCCTGACGCAGATAGGCCGCGCGGGCGGCGAAATACTCGGCGGTATCCGCCAACCGGCTGGCCGGATAGCTCTTGGCGAGCGACTGGAATTGCTCTTGGGCCTTGACGAAGTCTTTCTGCCGGTAGTGGTGGTCGGCGATCCAGAATTGGACCTCGGGAGCCAGCGCCGATTGCGGGTAACGGGCGAGGAAGTCCGTGAATTCGGCGAGCGTTTTCTCCGGCTGGTTCTGCGCGGCGTAGCACCAACCGCGATTGTAGAACGCCCGTTGTCCGAGTTCGGAGTCCGGCGCGGCATCAATCAGTTTCTGGAATTCGGCCACGGCGGCGTCATGTTTTTCTTCGCGGTAGTAGGACTCCCCCGTGGCCAGTTGCGCCGGCCCGGCCCAGGAACTCTGGGGAAACTTCGCGACGACCTTCGCGAACGCCTCGCGCGCCCGGTCTTCCTGGCCGGCCGCGACGTGCAACATCCCGATCTGAAACTGGGCTTCGGGCGCGTGGACGCTTTGCGGGTGATCCGTCACGAGCGACTCGAACACATGTTCCGCCCCCGGCAGATTCTGCATCCGCTGATAAACAAGGCCGAGCTGGAACAGCGCGCGATCCATCAACGAGGTGTTCGGGAAGGTGCTGATCAGCCGTTGATAACTGGCCACGGCTTCGGCCAACTGGGCGGTTTCGAATTGCAGATCGGCCACCTTGAACAACGCCTGCTCGGCCAGCGCCGCGTCCGCCGCCGGCCCGCCCGATGCCGCCGCCGCCGCGAACGCCTGCTCAAAATGCGGCAGCGCGTCGGCCGGCCGGTTCAGTTTCACCGCGCACCAGCCGGCCTGAAACTGCGCCTGCGCCAGCCGTTTGCTCTGCGGAAAAGTCGCGATCAACTTGGTCAACTCCGCGAGCGCGCCCGCGAAATCATTCTGGGCGAACAACAGATCGGCAATCGTCCACTGCACTTCGTCGGCAATCGGGTCGGCGGGCCGCTCCTGCAAAAACTGACGGAGCTTGGCGATGGCTTCGACAGACTGGCCGGCGCGCACGTAGGACTCGGCGAGCTTCAACATCGCCTCCCGCCGCAGGCTGGGTGACCGGGCGTTGGCCAGCGCCAGCGCAAACGCGTCCACGGCCTGGGCGAATTGTTCCTGCCGCCAATGGACCCAGCCGGTCGCCGCCCAGGCTTCGGCGGCCAATTGCACGTCCACCGGTTTGTTCGGCTCGCGCCGGTAGGCGTCGGTGACGAAGGTGAGATCACGCAGGGCACGCTCCCAGTCTTGCTGGCGCGCCCAGAGTTCGCCCCGCCAGCGCCGTGCCCGGTAGCCGAGCCGGGATTTCTCGTCGGACTTGAGGAGCGTGTCGAACACCTCCTCAGCCGCCTTAAACTTCTCCAGCGCCAACAACACCTGCCCCCGCAACAGGTCCGCCTCGCGCGTGAGCGCCTCGCGTTGCGGCTGACGCGCCAATTCCTCCAACGTCCGCTGCGCAGCTTCGTACTGACCCTGGCGCAATTGCATGAACGCCAGCCCGAACTGCGCGTCGGCCCGACGATCGCTGGCGGGAAACCGCTGAATCAACTCCTCATACAGTTTCTGGGCCGGCGCGTACTGTTCGCCCGCGGCCTGCGCTTCGGCGGTCCAAAACAAATAACCGTCCACCGCCTGCGTCCCGACTCGTCCATCCTCCAACGTCTGGATCGCGGCCTGCCATTTCCCCTGGCGGATCTGCGATTGCGCCCACAGCCAGCGCGCGTCATGGATTTTTTCGGAGGCCGGAAACTTCTCCACGAACTCCCGCAGTTGACGCTCGGCGAAATCGTACAGTCCGTCCTGAAACGCCGTCTGCGCCACGCGAAAGAGTTTGTTCTCTTCGGGCGACGCGGCACCCAGCAGCGCCAGCGCCACCACCATCCACCAGCGGTTGATCACAGGTCGATTCATCGCAGAAACCGACTAGCGCGGCAAGCTGGGGAACGACCCGGCATAACCGCTCGCGAAAAACGCGCGGGCCTGTTCCTCGGTCACACTCGTTGCAGGTGCCGTCCGCGTTCCCGGCAACAGCAAGCCTACCGGCAGGCCCTCGTCGCGCATAGCTTGGAGATAGCTGGCCGGATCATCCGGGTCCTCCACCGGCAACGCCAACGCCCGCGCCACGACCACCGCGAAATCCTCCACCGTCACGCACCGCGTCGCGTCCCAGTCCTCCCACGGCGTGATCTCACGCCGGGCCAACCGCTCCGTGCACGGGATCGCCGCCGGGTCGTCGCCCACCTCCAGTTCCATCGCCTGGATCAACAGACAGGCGAGCCGTTCCTGCCGGAAACAGTTACTCCTCGGCCCCGGTGCCGCCGCAGCTTCCGGGGTGTAGGGGCGAGCCGGTTTCGTCAACTCGTCGCGCCGCCGTGGCCGCCGACGAATGGCCGACCCCTCGGGGAACGGCGTCTCTTCCCGGCAAGCGTTCGCCGCCGTCAGCATTTCTTCCGACCGGGCGCACGCGCTCAGGACCCGGTCCAACTCCTCCTCCAGCACCTCCGTCTCGTTCTCCTCCGCGAGGGACGGCAGGCGTTTGTGGACGGGTTTCATCGCCGTCACCAGTCCGGCCACGGTGGAGTGTTTTCGCCGAATGCAGGCGGCCCGCGCCAATTGGTTGGATTGCACCGCCTCGTCTTCCCGGCGCGCCAGTTCATCCACGATCTCCTGCAACCGGGTCAGACAAGCGTCCGCTCGGGCCAGGGCCTCCTCGGTCTGCGCCGACACGGTCCGACACATCACGATCAGCACACTCAATAAGACCCAACGCCGCATGCCGCCCAGTCTAACCGCCCGGCGGCAGAGCGCAAGCCGCCGCTTGGGGCAACTCAATCCAGCGCGGCGAGAAGATTTTCGGTGTCCTGCTTTTCGTCAACCGGCAAACCACAGGTCAACGCATTGCGCAGCGCCACCGTCGCTTCGCCCGGGCGCTTGGCCGCCGCCAAGGCCTTGCCGAGATGATAGTGGATGACACCGTTGTCGGGCGCCAAGCGCGCGGCGTCGGCCAGATTGGCCACCGCCTCATCCCAACGCTCAGCGCGGTAGCAAATCCAGCCCAGATTGTCGCGCGTGGCGCTGCTCTCGGGGAACACGCGCGCGGCGCGCCGGGCCATTTCCAGTGCGCGCTCGGGTTGCCGACCCGTTTCCGCGTAGAGATTGGCCAGGTTATTCAACGCGACCGGCTGCTCCGGGTGCCGGGTCAGGATGTCCTCGTAGATCGCCATGGCGTCAGACTTCCGTCCCTGGAGGAGCCGGCATTCCGCCAGCCCGAGTTGGGCACTCAGGGCGCGGGGTGACAACGCGAGCGCCCGCGCAAACTGTTCCGCGGCGCTGGCGTAATCGCGCCGCCGCAGATGGACGTCGCCGGCTTTGACCAACGCCCGATGACTCGCGGGCTGCATCTCCCGAATGCGATTGTACAACTCCAGCGCTTCCGGCCACTGGCTTTGTCCGACATAAAAATCCGCCAGCGCTTCCAAGGCGACGACGCTGTGCGGGCTTTCGGCCAACAACGCTCTGAATTCGGCCGCCGCTTGTTCGGGCTGGTGGCGTTGCAGATGCAGTTGGCCCCGCAGCAACCGCTGGGGCATCGCCCGCGGCGCCGCCTGCGCCACGCGCCGGTAATAGTCCTCCGCCCGGTCCCAATGCGCGAGTCGCACTTCACAGAGCGCGGCGTTGAGCAACAAGTACGGATTTTGCGGACTGGCCGCGAGCAATTGCTCCAACACCCGCACCGCCTTTTCCAGCACCGCCGTCGCGGACGGATCGGTCGGCCGCACCCGCAACGCCAGTTGCACGAACGGCAAATTGTGCTGCGCATCGTCGCGCACCGCCACCACCTGCCCCACCCCGATGATGGCGCGACCATCTTGCGGGTCGTGCTTCAGCACCTGCGCAAATTCCGCGTAGGCGTCCCGCAGCCGGTTGTGCTTCAGATACTCCACCGCCAACCGCACCCGCAGATCGGCATCCTTCGGACTCTTGAGCAGTTCCGTTTGCAACATCGGCAGCGTCGTCGGTTCCACGCCGGCGAGCTCCTCGACCGGTCCGCGCGTTCGCAACATCCCGCAAGCCGGCGAGTTGACGACTGACAAACCGCGATACGATCCCCACGGCGAAATCAACCACGCCCACCAATCCGATCGCTCCCAGGCCGACAGAAGCCCCACCGCCGGGCTGAGATAGACCGCGCCGATCGAGCCAAATTTCTGTTCCAGCCGCGCCCAATCCTGTTCCTCCCGACACAGCCCGATGGCGGTGCGATCCGTTCGCCAGGCAATTAGCGCGGGCGCGTCGGTCAACACCGCCTCGCCGCCCGGCAACCGGGCGGCCCACTCCGGCCCACTGACCGGCCCCGGATAACGCGAGCCGAACAGAAACAGCGCCAACGGCAGCATGACCAATCCCATCACCGCCGCGTGTACCAACGCCCGACTCAACCCCGCGCGCAGCACCATTCCTTTGAACGGCACCACCACCTGCCCGACGCGCTCCCGTACCCAATGCGCCAGATGCGCCGCCGCAAACAACGCGAACACCGGCGCCCACACCGCCAGCACACTGGTGTCGCGTTGCACCAGGCAAAACGCCATCACCGTCACCGCCACCCCGCCCAGCGTCAGACCAAACAACGGCCGCGCGCGCCGGCGCAACGTCCGGCTCAACAGCGCCGTCAGAAACAGAAACAACACGATCGGCTCCCACACGCTCAGGGCCTTGGCCCGCACCTGCGCCAGACCCAGTCCGAATTTGCGGACGATCTCCAACGCATGTCGCGCGGCGTACACCGTGAGCGAGCCGGGCGGCTCCGTCGTTTGAAAGATGGTCGCACCGGGATAACTTCCCGTGTGGGCAATCAGCTCGTACCCAAACAGACTGAACCACGGCGACCCGGCCACCAGCAAATTCCGCCACGCCCACGGCGCCAGCACCAGCGCCAAACCCGCCCCGTACCAGCCCAATGCCCGCCATTTGCGATGGCGCGTCGCGACCAGATGCAACCCGATCAACACCGCCACGGCCAGTAACAGATAATGTGTCAGCACCGCCGCCCCACAGGCCATGCCGGCCAGCAGCATCCGTCCGGGAGAGAGCTTGGGTTGACCTTCAGGTTGGATGGTCGGCACTGCCAACCAGAGCGTCAGCAACACCAGAAGCGTCATCAACCCGGTTGGCAGACCGTTGACGGCCACCGCGATGGCCGCGACATTCGCTCCGTAGAACAACGCACCCAACCCCGCCACCCCGCCACCGAACCAGGCACGTCCCACAACAAACGTCAGCCACACCGACCCGATCCAGATCAGCGCGCCCGTCGCCGCCACCACCTGATCGGACGGGTCAAACCAGCGGAAGGCCAAGGCCAGCGTCAGCGGGTGACCCGGCGCGTTGTAGAGATCGGGCGGCGCGTGGCCGGCGGACACAAACTGCTCGGTCACCGGCCGCACCACGCTGGTCACAAATCCATCGCCGCGCGCCAGGTGCCGCGCCAGTTGTGCGGAGTCCATGGCCGGTTCCGTCGTCAGACCGCGAAACTTGGCGGCCACGACCACCAGCATCAACAAGATCGGCACCACCACCAGCGCCACGTGCCCCAGCGTGGCGCGCAATCGCCGCTCCAAACGCAGTGACTTGTTGTCTTCGTGCATCATGGGTGTCGGTCGCCACTAAAGCAGTTGATGGGCCGAGCCTTCCAGCAGGTCTGCCCGAGGCCGAGGCAATTCGGTCGGTTACTTCTTCAGATGCCAGTGCAACAGGAGCCCCACGGCCAATCCGATCCCTGCGAAGCCGAGCGTGGAAGGCTCCGGGATCGCGGTGGTCGGCGGCGGTTGCGCCGCGCCGGACAGCAGAGAGATATAAACCGTCGAATCAACATTCGCGTCGCTGGCATCGGCGATGATGAACGTGACGGTGTTGCCCGTCGGCGAAACCGGGCCGGCAAACAACAGCACCGGACTCCCGCCGCTTTTCAACACACCGTCCAACTCCGTGCCGGCCATCGCGGCAAAGCCGGGATGATTGATGGTGACCGGCAGGCCGCCGACAAACGCGATGTTCACACCGTTCAGATACAACCCGAAGCCGTCCACGAAACTCGTGCCGACGCGGTTGCCAAATTCCTCGGAGCCAAACACCACGCTGAACGTCACACTGGCGTAGCCGGGTAGCATGTTAAACGTCATGTCGAACTGGGTCGGATCTCGATGGTGATAACTGCCGCCCGTGATCGGGTCCAGCAACGCTTCCTGCGCCGCGTTCGCGGAAGGATTGTAGGCCGTGGTCTTGTTCGTGACCGTGTTCGGGCCGTCCCCGTAATGCGCGGCTTGGCCGGTGCTCAAGATGATCCCCGGCCCGATGCCGTAGGTGCCGCTGGCATTCGAATAGGTGCCGCTTGACGGTCCGTTGCCGCCACCGGAATTGGCGTCCAACGAAGAACCCGTCACAATGACACCTGACCCACCGCCTCCGACCAATGCTGTCGCCAACGTGCTCGCCGACGTGGATGGAGTCACTTCAATGGAGTGCGCAACCGAACCCATCATGGCTGCCGCTACCGCCATCACCTCCAGTGAATTTGAAAACCGGTTCATCCCAATCCCTTCAAAAACCCGCGTTGTCTTGCAGGCCAGTATTTTTAAGCTCTCTGACTGCGAGGTGCAAGCGCGAATCATCCCGCCCGGTTACCACTTGCGGCTCGGTGCCACTCGCCAACCGCTCCCCTGCGAGTCAGCAGGAGCATTGCGGTTACCGACTCGCGCCGCTGCCCGCTAAAATATCTGAAATAGTGCTTGCATTGACGGCGGATTTCCCAAATAGAAATAGTCGCGCACTCAAGTAGTGAGGCAAGGCGCATCTTAGATTTCGGAAACGGAATAGAAGTGGCGGGTACGGCCAGCGCCGTCGTACTGATTGACTCGTTTGGTCCCACCGGGCACGGCTTCATCGTGACTGGTCCGCCTTCTGGCTTCCTGAGCGGTGCGTTCATTGCCGCGACCGCTCTCGGCGAAGCGGTGGGCGACGAGCGCGAAATTTACGTCGAGCGCACGTCCGCCAATGAAGGAACGGTAAGCGGTGACGCCGACATGTCCCTCTCGGGCAGGTTCGCCTATTCCTCTGGTATTGGCACGACGGGCAATGCGCTGCTGACGTGGGACGGTGCTGACGTTTCGACAACGCTTGCTCCTACCGGTTTGGGCAGCGTTGACCTCACGCAAGCCGGCGCGAACAACTCGCTCCATGTCAGTCGCGCGTCCGACCTCGGTGCGACGCTCGTCTTTACGGTGTACACGGATGGTTCCAATTATTCGACGTTCTCGCTGGGCGTGCCGGCCAACCCGTTCGTTTTTTCCAGTTCCTTCGTCCCGTTTGCCGGCTTCACTGTCGCTGGCGGCACGGGCGCGGACTTCACCGATGTCGGCGCAATCACGCTGCAAGTGCTCGCGTCAGGAATCGAAGGCACCGATGTCGGGATCGACTTCTTCGAGGCGACCTTCAACGACGCCGGCTCGGTGCCCGAGCCCGGTGTCGTAACGCTCCGGCTGGTAGGTGGCGCGCTGGCTGGCATCCGCCGTAGCCGCTAGCTCAGCGCACGCACTCCTTCCTCGATCGGTTGAACAATCCGCCGAGCGGTGCGTCCAACCGTCGGGTTTTTCATTGCTATTGCAAACAGCCTTTTTATACTCGGCGCAACGCATGAGGAGGATGGTCATCACAATGCTCGGGGCGGCGTTAACGGGTCTGGCCGGTGCCGCGCCAGCTGCAGACGTGCCCCCGGTGCCGTTTGCCGTGGGTGAGAAACTCCACTACCGGATATTCTGGGGACCGCTGCCGGTCGGAGAGGCGTTGCTCCATGTGCGCGGGATCGAAATGGTGGACGGCCATGAGTGCTACCATTTTGTGGCCGAAGCCCACACGACGGGGCTCGGACGCGCGCTGTTTCCCATGGACACCGTCACGGAAAGTTGGACCGACCGGAAAGAACTGTTCAGCCGGCGGTTTCACCAGGACCGGCACGAGGGCCGGCACTCCCGGCAGCGACAGACCAGCTACGATTACGTCCAAAAACAAGCGGTCACCAAAAACCTGAAAAACGGTCGCGAGGAACGAGTTGCGCTCGACGGTCCGGTGCAGGACATGGTCTCGTCGCTGTATTACGCACGCACCCGGCCGCTGGCCTTGAACGCCGAACAGCAGTTCGTCCTCAACACCAGCGACGCCAACTATCAGATCCGGTTGCGCCCCGACCAGCGCCGGCAACTTACGGTCCGCCCGGTCGGCGACGTCCCCGCGCTGCGCGTCGAGCCGAAGCCGACGTTGAAAATTGTCTCCGCCAACAGCGGGCGGATGTGGCTGTGGATCAGCGATGATGCGCGGCGTCTGCCGCTGGTGCTGAACTCCACCATGTCCATCGGCAGCGCCAAAATGGTGTTGTACAAGGTGGACCTGCCTCCCACGCCCCAGTACAGCGCCCTGCCGGTCGTGCCCGCTGCCAACTGAGCATGGATTTCCCGCCCCTCGACTTCCGGCGCGTCCGCACCTACCCCTTGCGCGAGCGCGACAATATAGTCAGGCTCGACCAATTCGCCCGCGTTTGGAACAAGGGCGACCGCTTCAGCGCGTTCCTCGACGGCCTACCGCGCATCCTGGTCGGCGAAGATTTCCGTGCGGTCGTCCGCGCGACCGTGGACGCCGTGCGCGCCGGCAAACCCGTCGTCGTCATGATGGGCGCCCACCCGATCAAGTGTGGACTGAACCCCGTGCTCGTGGACCTCATCCGCCGCGGCGTCATTTCCGCCCTCGCCTTCAATGGCGCGGCGGCCATCCACGACTTCGAGTTGGCGCTCATCGGCGAGACCAGCGAAGATGTCCAGCGCGGCCTCGAAGACGGCAGCTTCGGCATGATCGACGAAACCGGGCGACAGATGAACCAAGCCCTCGCCGACGGCGCCGCCCAGGGCATCGGCGCCGGCCGCGCGCTCGGCCAGGCCATCCTCGCCGGCAAGTATCCCAATTGCGAACTCAGCCTCCTGCATCAGGGCGTGGTCAGCGACATCCCGGTCACGGTCCACATCGCGATCGGCACCGACATCATCCACCAACACCCGACCACCGACGGCGCGGTGTTGGGCGAAGCCACCTACCTCGATTTTCAAAAGTTCACCGCAGTCGTTGCGCGTTTGCAGAATGGCGTCGTCCTCAACATCGGCTCGGCGGTGATCATGCCGGAAGTGTTTCTCAAAGCGTTGACCATCGCCCGCAACCTCGGCCACGTCGTGGACACCTTCACCGCCGCGACCTTTGACATGATCCGCCACTATCGCCCCGCCGAAAACGTCGTCCGACGCCCGACGGCCAAGGGCGGGCACGGCTACTACCTCATCGGCCACCACGAACTGCTCGTCCCGCTGTGGGCCGCGGCCGTCCTCGAAAGCCTCCCATGAAACTGAACCGCCTGAGACGCCTCCTCGCTGCCTTCCCCCGCCAGCGCATCCTCGTCGTTGGCGACGTGATGCTCGATCAATTTCTCTGGGGCAAGGTGTCGCGCATCTCGCCGGAAGCGCCGGTCCCCGTCGTCGAGGTCACCAACGAATCCTTCTTCCCGGGTGGCGCGGCCAATGTCGCCCGCAACCTCCGCGCGCTCGGCGGCGGCGTCAAAATGCTCGGCGCGCTCGGTGACGACGCGGCGGGCCGGCAGTTGCGCGATCTGCTGGCCGGGCAGGACGTGGATACCGGCGGATTGGTCGTCGATCCGGCCCGGCCCACCACCGTGAAGTCCCGCATCGTGGCCCATCACCAACAGGTCGTGCGGTTCGATCGGGAACGGACAGAGGCCCTGCCGGCCCCACTGACGAATGAAATGCTCGGCTACTTCGGCGCGCACCTGAACAGCGTGGACGCGGTCGTTTTCGAGGACTACGGCAAGGGCGTGCTCTCCCAGACCTTGCTGGACACGATGCACCGCCTAGCCAGGCGCCGGCGCAAAATCACCACCGCCGATCCCAACTCCCGGCATCTGCTGCGTTACGCCGGGCTGACGGCGATCACGCCCAACCGGACCGAGGCGTTCGCCGCCACCGGCCTGCCGTTTGCCGAGGCGACGGACGAGGTGCTGGCCGACCAGCCGCTCCTGCGGGTGGGCGGCCAGTTGCTGCGCAAATGGCGGCCGGCCAACCTGCTCGTCACCCTTGGTGAACACGGCATGTGTCTGTTTCGACGCGGCCAGCGCCCGCATCACATCCCGACCGTCGCCCAGGAAGTGTTCGACGTGTCGGGCGCGGGTGACACGGTGATCGCCACGCTGACGCTCGCCCTCGCCGCGGGCGCCAATCCCGTGGAAGCCGCCGAGATTTCCAATCACGCCGCCGGGGTGGTGGTCGGAAAGATTGGGACGGCAACGTGCTCGCCCGAAGAGTTACTGGCTAGTTGGTCACGGGATCGGTCGTAACCGCCGCGGCGTCTCGTTGCCGGTCGAGTTCGGCCAGTTGCGGTTTGATGACCGTTTCGTAACAATCCGGACAGATGCCGTGACTGAATTGGGCGTCCGAGTGCGCGGTGAGATAGTGCTCGACCTGCTGCCAGTAGTTGCCGTCGTCGCGAATCTTCTTGCAGTAACAGCAGATCGGCAGCAAGCCCTGCAAGAGTTTGACGTTGGCCAGCGCGGCTTCCAGGTCGCGGACGCGGTCGGCCAGTTCAGCTTGCAGTTGGAGGATGCGCACGCCGGCATTGACCCGCGCGCGGAGTTCCTCTTTGTCGAAGGGTTTGGTCAGGTAATCGTCGGCGCCGGCCTGCAGGCCGGTCACGATGTCCTCTTTGCGGCCCTTGGCGGTGAGCAGGATGAGATGCATGCGCCGGGCGCGTTCCAGAGCGCGGGCGTGCCGACAGACTTCCACGCCGTCCATCTTCGGCATCATCCAATCCAGGATCGCCAGATGCGGCGCGTCCACCTGCTGGATCATCTCCCAAGCCTGCCGGCCATCGGAGGTCACGATCACCTCGTAGCCCCACTTGACCAACATCGTTTCCAGGACACGCCGGGACACGGCATCATCTTCGGCAATCAAGACACGCATGACAACTCCTCCTTTCGCAGCGCCTCCAAGGCATTGGTGAGACCGGTCACGCCCTGCTTCAGGCACTGGAACAGACCGTCGGCATCCGTCAGAGATTTTTCCCGGCCTTTCAGTTCCAACTGTTTGGCGGTCTCTTGCAGCTCTTTCGCGCCAAAGATCGCCACGGAGCCTTTCAACTTGTGCGCCGCTCGCTCCACGTCGTGCGCGTTCTGCTGCGCCAGCGCGCTCTCAATGGCTTCGAGCATGCTGGGAGCGTCGCGAATGAACAGTTCCGCCACCTCGCGCAGCAATCCCTCATCGCCATCCACCTGTGCCAGCGCGGCTGGCCGGTCAAAAGTGAAGGTGATCGGTGTCGGTGACGGGGCCGCGGTCGCCGCCAAGTTGGGCAGCACCCGCGTGATCTCGGCAAACAGTTTTGCCACGTCCAGCGGTTTGGACACGTAGCCGTCCATGCCGGCCTCCAGACAGCGTTCGCGGTCGCCGTCCATCGCGTGGGCGGTCATGGCGACGATGGGTTGGTGACCGCCCTTGGCTTTTTCCTGCTCGCGGATGATGGCCGTGGCCTCGAAGCCGTCGATGGTCGGCATTTGCACATCCATCAGGATCAGGTCGAAGCTTTCCTTCTCCAAGGCGGTCAGCACTTCCCGGCCGCAGTTGGCGACCACGACGTGGTGGCCATACTTTTCGAGAACCCGGAGGGCCAACTTCTGGTTGACGGCATTGTCTTCCGCCAGCAGCACGCGCACGGAGCGCAAGGCCGGCACGGGCGCCGCGCGGGACTTGTCGGCGACGGTGACGATCTCGTTGCGGTCGATCCGCCGGCCGATGCCGTCCATGATCGCATTGAGGAGTTCCGATTGCCGGACCGGTTTCGTGAGAAACGAGGACACGCCCGCCTGCCGGCTTTTTTCACCCAACCCTTTTTCGCAGGAAGACGACAGCATCAGGGTCGCCGTCTGCGCCAGGGCGGGGTCGCTCTGAATCTGGCGGGCGACTGCCAAGCCGTCCATCCCCGGCATCATGTAGTCCAACACCACCGCGGCAAACGGCCGCCCTTCGTTGGCCGCCTGTTTCATCGTAGCGATGGCTTCCAAACCTTCGGCGGTGAGCGTGGGCTGCATCTGCCAGCCGCTCAGCATCTGGTGGAGGATGCGGCGGTTGGTCGCATTGTCGTCCACCACCAGCACCGGCAATCCCTGCAACTCGACCGGCTGGGCCGCGGCCGGGCTTTCCACCGGCTGTTTCGCGAAGCCGAAGCGGACGGTGAAATGGAACGTGCTCCCCTTGCCTTCCTCACTCTCGACCCAGATTCGGCCGCCCATCATCTTCACCAGTTTCAGCGAGATGGACAACCCGAGGCCTGTGCCGCCGTACTTGCGGGTGGTTGAACCATCCGCCTGCTCGAATGCCTCGAAGATTTTCTGCTGTTTGTCGGCGGGGATGCCGATGCCGGTATCGCGCACCCCGAAGTGCAAGACGCTGCCTTCCTCCGTCTGGCTCTCCTGTTCGATCGTGACCACCACTTCGCCGTGATGGGTGAATTTGATGGCGTTGCCGATCAGGTTGACAATCACCTGCCGCAGGCGGACGGGATCGCCAAAGATGGCATCCGGAACGTCAGGCAGGACATGACCGGCCAGTTCCAGCCCCTTCTGATGGGCGCGTAAGGCCAGCGTGTTCAGCGTCCGCTCCAGGCAATCCCGCAGACTGAAATCCACCGGGTCCAACCCGAGCTTACCGGCCTCGATCTTGGAGAAATCCAGAATGTCGTTGATGATCGCGAGCAGCGTGTCGGCCGAATCCTTGACCGTCAGTAGATAATCCCGCTGCTCGCCGGTCAACTCGGTGTCGAGCGCCAACTCGGTCATGCCGATGATGCCGTTCATCGGCGTGCGGATTTCGTGGCTCATGTTGGCGAGGAACTCGCTTTTCGCTTTCGTGGCGGCTTCTGCCTTTTCCTTGGCGGCGCGCAGCGCGGCTTCCTGTTCCTGGATTTGGTCGAGCATGCGATTGAACTCGACCGTCAACACACCCAGCTCATCATCGCTGCGCTTGACCGCGCGGATCGAATAGTCGTTGCGCAGTGACACGGCGCGCGCCGAGTCCACCAGTTGCTGGATCGGCCCGGACACGACGCGCTGGAGGCGCACCGACAGGATGAACGCAACCAGCGCCGCGCCCAGCATGATCACCGCGACCAACCGGGCATACTCCCACAGGCGCGCATACATTCCGGCGAGATCCGATTGGATGCAGACCCGCCCCACGAGTTTGCCGTAAACCACAATGGGCTGGACGAACACGAGATGGCCGTTCTCGATCTGCTCGCCGTCGACCGCGTGGAATTGCGGCACCGACCAATAGATGGACAGATCATCGCGGATGTACTTCATCACGGGCCGCTCGTCCCGGCCGTAGATGACGGCGGCGGTGATCTGCTTTTTGGTGCGCAACCAGGTGTCCACCTCGCGCACCGTGGCCGGATCGTCGATCTTCCTGCCGGCCATGACGTCGTTGGCCACGATCTCGGCCACGACGGCCAGATCGCGGGTCATCTCGCGGCGGAAACGCCAGGCTTCGTAGCCGGAAAACATCACGCACACCACGGCCGCCGAGCCGAAGCTGACCATCAAGATGATCCACATCAGCTTGTGCTTGATCGTCGTGAACTTGAACAAACGCATGCTCATCTGGGGGCGGCCTCCTGGGTATGCACCGCCGATGCCACCGACTCGCCGCCGGCCGTGACCTTGCGGATCGCCTGGCGCAAGGCGGCCGGTGTGACCGGTTTACCCACTATCAAGTCCACCCCTGTGGTCGTCCCCGGGGTGACCTCGAGCATGTCGCCAAATCCCGTGACCATAATGACCGGCATCCGCGGCGAGGCGCGTTTGATCGCTGTCGCGAGTTGATCGCCGTTCATTTCCGGCATGGCTTGATCGGCCACAACGAGGTCGAACGACCCGGTCAGGAATTTCTCCAAAGCCTCGCGGCCATTGCTGGCGGTCTCGACGGTATGGCCATCGCTGGTCAAATATTCGACCTCGATCTCGCGCAGGACCGGCTCGTCCTCCGCCAACAGGACCCGCAATGGCCGGGAACGCGCCTCTTCGACGACGACCGCCGCGGCCGGTTGTTGGTCCGCACACGGCGGCAAATCCAGACAGAACGTTGTGCCCCGGCCCGGTTCACTCGCGACGGTGATCTGTCCCCCGTGGCGCTGGATGATGCCGTACACGGCGGCCAGACCCAGGCCGGTCCCCCGTTCGCCCTTGGTGGTGAAGAACGGCTCGAACAAATGCCGGCGCACTTCGTCGGTCATCCCGCTGCCCGTGTCGCCGATTTCCAAGATGACGCGGTCATCCCGCGCGTGAGTGCGTAACGTGATGACGCCGTCGCGGGCGGTGGCGACGATCGCATCCACCGCGTTAAAGATCAGGTTTGTCAAGGCCTCGCGCAAATCGGCTTCGTTGCCGGCAATGGCGGGCACCTCCCCGGTCTCGGTCTGGACGGTGATTGTGACGCCGTGCGCCTGCGCTTGCTGCCGCCACTTCGGTTCGGTCAGGCTGACGGCTCTTTCGACGACGGCATTCAGCGCGATCAAATGGAACACCTCGTGGTCATCGCGTTTGCGGTAGAACTCGCGCAACCGGGTGACGACGTTGGCAGCGTCGAGCGCGGCCGTGTTGATCATGTCGAGGTAGCCGGTCAGTTTGACCGGGTCGGTGAGCTTGCTGGGCGAGGAGAGCAACAACTGGGTGAACCCGATGATTTTGGCGAGCGCGTTGTTGAAATCGTGGGCGACGCCGCTCGCGAGTTGGCCGAGCGCGCGCAGTCGTTCCTGTTGGATGGCTTGTTGTTGGGTCTGCCGCAATTCGGCCAGCGTCTGCTCGAGCCGCCGGTTGGTTTCGCGCAACGCTTCCTCGGCGGCCTTGCGTTCGGTGATGTCCACGACTGTGCCGACGTGGCCGATCCACTCACCGTGGTCCGAAACCATCACGCCCGTGCGCACGTGCAGCCAGCGCAACGTGCCCTGCCGGTTCTGGACGCGGAATTCCCGGGAAAACTCTTTGCCCCGCCGGGTGCAGACGGTCCAGGCGCGTTTTACCCGCAACCGGTCCGCGGGCAGGATCGATTCCAGCCAGCCGTTGCCGAGCGCCTGCGCCAGCGACAGCCCCAGGATGTCCCGCAGCCGCGGGTTGGCGTAGATGCAACTGCCATCCACGTCCGTCAACAGGATGCCCATCGGCGAGGACGAACTCAAACAGCGGAACCGTTCCTCACTTTCGCGCAGCGCTTCTTCGACGCTCTTGAGTTGCGTGATGTCGTGGATGATCCCCGAGAGACCGGTCGGCTGGTCGTTGACATCGCGCAACACCACCGCCTGGTCGCGCACCCAGACGGTGTCGCCCTTGCGCGTCCGCATCCGGTATTCACAGGAGAACGCCTGGTGCGATTCCCGGCAGCGGGCTTCTTCGGCCATCACCCGGTCGCGATCGGCGGGGTCAACGTGTTGCAGCCAGGTGGACGTTTCGGCAAGCCACTCGGCGGGGGTGAACCCCAGGATCGTTTCAATCTGCGGGCTGACGTACTGCCAGCGTGCGTTGCTGCCAAACTCCGCGACGTAGGTGATGGCTGGCGAGCGATCCACCAGCGCGCGATACTTCGCTTCGGCCTCCCGCAGACGGGCCGTGCTCTGCTGCACAGAGGCCGCCATCTCATCAAACGCTTCCTGCAACTCACCCAACTCGCCGGGCGACCGGTCCAATCCCGACCGCGCCGAGAGATCGCCGCCGGCCATCCGTTTGACGGCGTCGGTCAGCGCATGCACGGGGCGCAGGATAAATTCATGGGCGGTCAGCCAGGTCGCGATCAGCACCACCAAACCAACCACGCTCAGCCACGTGAGGTTCTGCCACAGGACCAACTCCGATTCCGCGAACGCGACCGCCGTCGGCACTTCAACGCCCACGTAAAGGGGCGGCGCGCCGGCGCCCCGGTTGAGCGCGGCATACGCAAAGAGTCGCTCTGGACCGCCGGCGTCGCGGTAGCGGGTCACGCCTTCGCGGCCGTTCTGGCGGATGATCCCCAACAGGGAGGCGCGCAGTTTGCCGTCGGCCGGGACGTCACGCAGGTCCGGGTGCTGCCCCAAAATCGTTCCCTCACTGTCCACCACCTGCACCAAGGCATCCGGTGGCATCTTGACCTGCGTCGGCAGCCGGTGCAGCCACTTCAGGTCCAACGCCGCGAACAACACCGCTTGCACCCGGCCCGTCTCATCGAGCACCGGATAACCAAAGGTCATGCTCTGCCGGCCCGTGATCCGCCCGACCTGATAATCGCCGACGGCGAACCGGCCAGTTTCCACCGCCTGTTGAAAGTAAGAACGGTCGGCCACCGAGACCGGCTGCGGCATGGGCAGCGCGCTGCACCAGACGCGGCCGTCCGGTCCCGCCACGCCGAAGTTTGCGTAGCGATCGCTGTCGGCTTGCAGTTGACGCAGAATCTCCTCGCACGCAGAAGCGCGCCCACCCCGGAGCGCCGGCACGGCGGCCAGGCTTTGCAGCAACAGTTGCGCTTCCCGAATCGTCTGGGCCTCCTCCGCGGCGGCAATCCGCGCCAGTTGCAGCGCTTCCTCCTGGGCGCGCCCCATCGCGGCCTCCCGGTTTTTCAGTCCCGAATACAGCGCAAACCCGAACAGCGGCACGATCGCGAACATCACCAGCAACGCCATCCGTCCCCCCAATCCCGAAAACGCGTTGCCCGGCCGTGACGCGAGCCAGACGCGCAGACCACGCCGGCGCGATGGACCGGCGACAGGCGCCTCGCTCTCGTGAAAACTCGTCATCACCCATAAGAATTAGCGTTCCGCGTGCCGGCAGCCCCCGCCGCCACCGTCTCCCCCACCGCGCCATCACGGGCGCAAATCATCGGTCGCCACCGATGGTCAATTTTGCACACCGGCTCGCTGCGAGTGGATGGAGCAACCCAGGCTCAGGGCCGGGTCACAACGCGAGGAGTGGAATGGTTACCAAGGATGGTTTCGATATGCTCCAGCAAGCTTGGGAAATTGACGGGCTTGGGGAGGAAGCGGTGGCCGCTGCTCAACAGTCCTGACGACCCGACTTCTTCGTCCGACACGAGCGACGTGAGAAACAGAATGGGGGTCCGGCTCACGCTCTTGTCGGCTTGAATGCGAAACGCGACCTCGCCGCCGTCGGCATCCGGCATGTCCACGTCCAGCAGCACCAGGTCCGGTTTGAACTCCCGCGTGACGAACAGACCCCGCGCCCCGCGGTTTTCGGTTCGGACCTCGTAGGCGCCCGTCTGCTTCAGCTTGGTTGCCAGCAGTGAACTGGCCGGCACGTCGTCGTCGATAATCAGGATGCGTTTCGCTGTCATGGGTTCTACCTCTTTCTCATTCAATCAATTCAGGATTACTTCTTGCACCGCTTGCCGCAGCATGGCTTGCGTGAAGGGCTTCGGTACAACCAGATCCACTCCCGCGGGCTTATCGCCGTTGGAGCGCATCATGTCGCCGAAGCCGGTCACCAGGATCACGGGGATGCCGGGCGCAAGTTGTTTGGCGGCGGTGGCCAACTGATCCCCGCTCATCTGCGGCATCGCCCGGTCGGTCAACAACAGATCGAACTCGCTGGCCCGGAACTTTTCCAAGCCCTCCGCGCCATTGGTGGCCGTCTCGACCGTGTGACCGTCACTGGTCAAATACTCGGTCTGGATGTCCAGCAACGTCGGCTCGTCCTCCACCACCAACACCCGCAAAGGCCGGGTGGGCGCTCGCGACGCTGCCGGCATGGGGGCAGGTGCCTGGCCGGTGTGTACCGGCAACTCCACAACAAAGGTCGTGCCCTCGCCCACGGTGCTGTCGATGTCGATTGTCCCCCCGTGCCGTTGGACGATGCCGTACACGATCGCCAATCCCAAGCCGGTCCCGCGCTCGCCCTTGGTCGAGAAAAATGGTTCGAGGCAGCGTTTGCGGATTTCCTCCGTCATGCCCACGCCGGTATCGCTGACCTCCAACGTCACGCGTTGATCTTGCGCACGGGAGCGGACCGTGATGCAGCCGCCGCGCGGCATGGCGTCCACCGCGTTGAAAATCAGATTGGTCAACACCTCCCGCAAGTCCGCCGGATGGCCGGCGGCCAGGGGAGTCTCCGCCAGTTCGGTGTCGATCCGAATCTGCGCGCCCGTGGCCTGGGCCTGGCTGCTCCACTTTGGTTCGGCCAGCGCGATGGCTTGCCGGATCAGAGCGTTCAGATCGACCGGCTGGAACACCTCGGTCTCCCGACGCTTGCGGTAGAACTCGCGCAAGCGGCGGACGACGTTCGCGCCGTCCTGCGCGGCGGTGTCGATCATCTGCAGGTACTGTTTCACAGTTGGCGGATCGTTGAGTTTTTCCGGCGACGTCAGCAGCAGTTCATTGAACCCGATGATCTTCGCGAGCGCGTTGTTGAAGTCGTGTGCCACGCCGCTGGCCATTTGGCCCAGCGCGCTCAGCCGCTCCTGTTGCACGACTTGCTGCTGCGTTTCGCGCAACTCGGCCAGTGTGCGCTCCAAGCGGCAATTGCTCTGACGAAGATCCTCATCCGCCTGCCGGCGCTGTCAGCGGTTTTCCGCCTCGCGCAATTCGCGTTCGACCGCCGGCACCAAACGCGTCAGATTGCTCTTCAGGATATAGTCGTTGGCTCCCGCTTTCATGGCGGCGACCGCGACTTCTTCACCAATGCATCCCGAAACGATGATGAATGGCAGGTCCAGCCATCTACCCTGTAACAGCGTCAGCGCCCCGGTGGAGCTGAACTGCGGCATGCTGTGATCGGAAATCACCACGTCCCACGCCCGATTCTGAAGGGCCGCTTGCATGGCCTCGGCAGTGCACACCCGTTCCGCTGTCACGTCATAGCCGCCGCGGCGCAAGACGCGCTCGAGGAGCAGCGCGTCATCCTCGGAATCCTCGACAATCAAAACGTGCAGCGGGGTGCTCACGTATTTCCCCTGAGGCTTGGCGGCAGTTCGTTCAACACCAGCCAGTACAGACCGAGTTGCCGGACGGCTTCGACGAACTGGGCAAAGTCCACGGGCTTGCGGATGTAGCTGCTGGCGCCCAACTTGTAGCCGGTCAGTACGTCTTGCTCTTCCTTCGACGAGGTCAGAATCACCACCCGCAGCAGTTCGGTTCGTTCATCCGCCCGCAGTCGGCGCAAGACTTCCAGTCCGTCCACCTTCGGCAGCTTCAAGTCCAGCAACACCAGCGCTGGCAGTGGGTGTCCATTGCCCAGCAGATAATCCAGCGCCTGTGCGCCGTCGCGCGCCACCACGACTTCGTTGGAGATGTTATTCTTCTTGAGAGCGCGTAACGTCAGCGCCTCGTCGTCAGGATTGTCTTCCACCAGCAGAATGACTTTGTTGTGCATGTTCCCATCCATTGGTTAGAGCGTGAAATAAAACGTGGCTCCCTGGTTGACCGCCGCTTCAGCCCAGACGCGACCGCCATGGCGATTGATGATGCGTTGCACCGTCGCCAAGCCGATGCCCGTGCCCGCGAACTCCTCCATCGCATGCAGCCGCTGGAATGCGCCAAACAGCTTGCTGGCGTACGCCATGTCGAACCCGGCACCGTTGTCGCGCACGAAAAACGCCTGGGTCCCGTTGGTGGCGTTCGAGCCGAACTCGATCCGGGCCTGCGATTGCTTGGACGTGAACTTCCAGGCATTGCCCAACAGGTTATCCAGCACGACCCGCAACAGTTGCGGGTCGCCGCTGGTCACCAATCCCTCGGGGACGATGAACTCGACGTGTCGCTGCGGGTCACGTTGCCGCAGTTCAGTCCCGATCGTTTTCGCCAGCCGGCTGAGGTCAACCGTCTCGCGGCGCAATTCAGCCCGCGTGACCCGCGAAAGATTCAGCAAGTCGTCGATTAGTTGGCCCATGCGCTGCGTGGCGGCGCGGATGCGGCGCAGACTGTCTTTGCCATTCTCGTCCAGTTGGTCAGCGTAGTCTTCCCGCAACGCCTCGCTGAAACCGTCGATACTCCGCAGCGGGGCACGCAGGTCGTGCGAGACGGAGTACGAGAACGCTTCCAGCTCCTGGTTGGCGGCTTCAAGTTGACGGTTGGTCGCTTGGATCTTTTGCGAGCTTTGGAAGATTTCAGCCTCCATCTGCTCCAAACGGGCGTGCAGTTCGGCGGTGTTGGCCGCGGGCTGCGACTTTTGTCGGACGAACTCAGTCACCTCCTCCACGCGATGAATGATATACTTGATTTGGTTGTCCGCTCCCAACAGGGGCGAGTTGATGGGGCTCCAGTAACGCTCCTCGAAGACACCGTCTGGCCGGCGGACGTCGTATTTCTGGATGGCCATGGTGTCGGGTGCGGCGTGTTGCCGCACGCGGTCGAGGGAAACCCGCAGGTTGGATACACCCGTGGCGCCAGGGTCGTTCGGGTTGTCCGGAAACACCTCGAAAAGCCCGCGCCCGAGGATGCCTTCGCGCGTGGTCATGGTCGCCTTGAGGTAGGCGTCGCTCGCGGCGACGATCTTGAGGTCGGGCGTGAGGACCAGGTACAGGCCGGGCAACGACTCGAAGAGGCTGTTGAGTTCCGCCCGGCTGTGACGCAACTCCCGGTTGACGGTCTCCAGTTGGGCAGTCCGCTCAACGACCCGCTGTTCGAGTTCGGCATTCAGTTGGCGAACCCCCTCCTCGGCCCGTTTGCGTTCGGTGATGTCCGCCACCGAGATCACCGCCAAGAACGGCTCGCCGTCCGCATTCCGCGCCAACGTGCCACCGTAGCTGAAGACGCGCTGCCAATCGGTGCCGATGCGTCGCACGCGCAGATCCCAGCCTTGGAGGATTTCGCCGCGCAGGACGCGGGAAAGCGGCCATTGTTCAAGCGGCACCCGGTTTCCATCGAGTGTCCAAAGTTCAAAGATCTTGGTGAATTCGGGCAGCCGCCGGCGACACTCCTCGAGGCTGGCAAATCCGTGAATGGCCAGCGCGGCGGGGTTCCAGTGTAACACGTTGCCCTCAAGATCGGCGGCGACGACGCCCTCACTGGCGTTGGCGAGCACGGCCTCGAGTTGGGCGCGGAGCCGCTCTCCAGCTAAGTAGTGATTGGCAAAGAACGTTTTTTGAGTCGGTGCGCGTGGGGTGAGATGAGGGTTTCGGCGCGCGAATCTTGCCACTCGAGTTGAATGTTTCCACGAGTTTGGGTGTCTACACTCGCAACAT
>Ga0247727_10001558_pt1 | contig 54095 bp, 42 predicted proteins | sample WisWelCaveWW1625_FD_202498 | JGI IMG/M metagenome (GOLD analysis project Ga0247727, IMG submission 202498) | Biofilm microbial communities from Wishing Well Cave, Virginia, United States - WW16-25 | ecosystem: Environmental > Aquatic > Deep subsurface > Groundwater > Cave microbial mat | place... | reverse complement strand
GAGGGCGCCGAGACGGGGAGCGAGCCGGAGCCCTCGGAGGCCGGGCCGACGGAAGCGTACTTTTCGTACGCTGAGTAAGGCACGGCCGAGAAGGCCCGGCGCAGCCCCCGGATCGGCGGCCGCAGCTCACTTTTCGTCGTCGTCCGCGCGCCCGTCGTTGACGGACGGATACTTCTTGATCTCCTTGCACGCGATCGTCCAGGCGCGCTGCACGATCCACGACAGCGAGCGGTCCAGGCGCGTCGCCTCTGTCTGGATCTCCCCCAGCATTTCCTCGGGGAAGTAGAGGCTCTGCTTGCGCTTGTCCATGTAAGGGTTTGTACGATATTCACCCACCTGCCGTCAACGGGGGGAAGTCGCGGACGACGTCGCCTGATACGATCCGTGCGCCATGACTCGAACCGGACTCGCCGTGCTCGTCGTGATCGCCGCATTCGCCGGGGGCGCGCTCAGCCAGCGCGCGGCCGATGCGGTCCCGCGAACCCATTCGCCGTACCACAGCCTCGGCACGTTCACGCGCGCGTTGACGCACGTCGAGACGAGCTACGTCGAGGAGGTCGACCAGGATGACCTCGTGTACGGGGCGATTCGCGGCATGCTCGCGACGCTCGATCCGCACAGCGGGTTTCTCACCCCCGACGAGTACGCGATCCTCCAGTCCGACACCACGGGCCGATTCGGCGGCGTCGGGATCGAGGTCGACACGCGCGACGGCTTCCTGACGGTCGTCTCGCCTCTCGATGGCACGCCTGCCGACCGCGCCGGTGTGCGCGCGGGGGATCGGATCGTCGCGATCGACGGGCGCTCCACCGAGGGCATGGTGATCGACGACGCGGTCCGCATCATGCGAGGCGAGGCCGGGACGCGCGTGAAGATCACCATCCGCCGGCCTGGCCAGGAAGACCCGATCGAGATCGAGCTCGTCCGCATGATCATCCGGGTCGAGAGCGTCGAGGCGCGCCTGCTCGAGCCTGGATACGGGTGGCTGCGCATCAAGCAGTTCCAGGACGGGACGACGACGCGCATGCGGCGCGAGCTCGACCGGCTCGAGGAGGAGAGCGGCGGGCGCCTCAAGGCGCTCGTGCTCGACCTGCGCGAGAACCCGGGAGGCCTGTACGACGAAGGGGTCCTCGTCGCGGACGAGTTCCTCACGTCGGGCGTGATCGTTTCGACGCGGGGCCAGGGCGGCGTCGTCCTCGACGACGAACGCGCGACCTCGCGGGGTGCGCGGACCGACTTCCCGATGGTCGTGCTCGTCAACGCGTGGACGGCGTCCGCGAGCGAGATCGTCGCCGGCGCGCTGCAGGACCTCGGCCGCGCGGTCGTAGTGGGCGAGCGGACGTTCGGAAAGGGGTCCGTCCAGAACATCATCGAGTTGCCGGGCGACTCGGCGATGAAGCTCACGATCGCGCGCTACTACACTCCGTCGGGGCGGTCGATCCAGGGCCACGGCGTTCCTCCGGACATCGAGGTGCCGGAAGGCGAGCCGCAGCCGCCGGACGGAGCGGCCGCGGAGCGCGAGGCCGACCTCGAGCGCGCGCTCGGCGGAGGCGCCGAGGCCGACGAACCGCCGCCCGCGGTCATCGACGATTTCCAGCTGCGCGTCGCCTACCACCACCTCCGCGCGACGGTGCTGGCAAATGCCCGACGCGAGCGAAGTGCGCGCTGACGGATGAGCCGAGGTTCACGCAGCCATCCTTACCGCAAGGCAACGCGACACCAGGGACCCGCAACCGGCAACAGGAACGTCGACGCCGGCCATGACCAGGTGCCTGTTGCCCGTTGCCTGTTCCCTGTCTCCTGTTGCTTCGTCTTTTACTGCCCGTTCTGCCCGTCTGTGCCTCGTTCGACGGCCGGGGGACCGGGGCGTTCTTCGTCTTCGGTGATCGAGTAGCGGACCAGCGCCCGCAGGGCGCGGCTGCGTCCGACGTTGCCCACGACGCGCTTCAAGTCCTCGTAGACGGACGGATCCACCAGGAGCGCCCCGATGGTCCCGCGTCCGGCGCGCAGATCCGAAACGATCTGCCGGACCCCGGCGGACGTCTCGGTCAGGTTCGCCAGCAGGTTTGCTTGCTCGTCCGTGTAGATGAGCGAGTGCAGCAGGCCCTGCTCGGTCCGCACGTCGTGCATGAGCGTCGCGATCTCGTCGGCGGCACGGCCGAGGCTCGCGACGGCCTGCGCGCCGTCGCGCTCGTAGATGAGCGCGTGGAGCGCCCCGTGCCCCGTCCGCACCTCCCCGAGCATCGTCCTGATCTCGTGGCTCGCGCCCGACAGCTCGCGGCTCGTCGCGGCAAGCCCAGCGAGCGCCGAGTTCAAGTTGTCCCGGGTCCGCGGGTCGTGCAAGAGCGCGTTGGCGGCCCCCTCCCCGTGGTTGATGGCGTGCGTGATGTCGCGGATGTTCGCCGCCGTCTCACGCACGTCTCGCGCGACCTCCTCGCTCGCCAGGAGCCCGATCGCGCGGTTCACGCGACCCAGGGCCTCCTCGGCCTGCGCGACCGCGTTCGCGGCCTGCTCCATGACGTCGCGCGTGCGACGCGACGGGACCCACCCCCAGGGAGCGATCATCGGCTGATCCGAGGTGCCCGGCGTGATCGCGAGCATCTTGTCGCCGAGCACTCCTTTCGAGTCGATCTTCACGATCGAGTTCTCGCGGATGCGTTCGGCGTACTTCCCCCGGATCTCGAAGACCACGACGACCTTCTTCGTCCGTGCGTCGTCCGGGAAACGGATGGCCGTGACCTCGCCCGCGCTGACGCCGCCGATGCGGACCTGCTGGCCCTTGCGAAGCCCCTGGGCGTCGTCGAACGAAGCCTTGTAGTAGACGGCGTCGTCGAAGAGCAGGCGCTCGGAACTGATCCCGATGACGACGGCGACGCCGACGACGAGCGAGAGGATGACGAAGAGCCCCACACGGAGCTCGGTGCCGCGCGACCACTCCAAGGTGCGGCGATCATAGCACTGCGATCCGCAGGGGGCCCCTTCCGGCAGTCACCCTATTCGGGGCTGGGGGGGACCCACGTGGCCGTCGACTCGACCTCGACGAGATCCCCCCGGATGAACCGCTGCACCTCACGCAAAGGGGACGTCCGGAACTCGTCCGGTGTCCCCGTGGTCAGGATCTTCCCATCGTGGAGCATCGCCATCCGATCGGAGACGAAGAAGGCGCTGGCCATGTCGTGGGTGACCACGATGGACGTCACCGCCAGCCGCCGCTTGAGCTCGACGATGAGGTGGTTGATCCGGGTCGTCGAGATCGGGTCGAGGCCCGTGGTCGGTTCGTCGTAGAGGATGACCTCCGGCTCGATCGCGATCGCCCGCGCCAGGCCGACGCGCTTGCGCATCCCGCCCGACAGGTCCGCCGGCATCATCCGCTCGATCCCGGGCAGCCCGACTCGTTCGAGCGAGAGCGCGACGCGCTCATCTATCGCCTGCCGCGTCAGGCCCAGCCCGTGCTCGCGCAGCGGATAGGCGACGTTGTCCCCCACCCGCAGCGAATCGAAGAGCGCCGCCCCCTGGAAAAGCATCGCGACGCGGCGGCGCACCATTCGCAGAGACTCGGAGTCCATCGTGGTGACTTCCTTACCGTCGAAGACGATCGATCCACGATCAGCGCTCATCAGGCCGATGAGGCACTTGAGCAGTACGCTCTTGCCCGACCCGGAGCCGCCGATGATCGTCAGCGTCTCGCCGCGCTGAACCTGGAGGCTGAGGCCCGAGTAGACGGCCTTCTGCCCGAAGGCCTTGTGGACGTCTCGAAACTCGATCAGCGCCACGAGCGGATCATACGTCGCGGCCTCCGGCTCGGTCGAATATCATGGGATCGGCATGCGGCTCTCGGCGGCTGTCTTCGTTCTGCACTTCGGCTGCGGCGAGGACCCTCCGGGCCCAGGCGCGGACGCCGGCGCCGATTCCGACACGGACACGGACACGGACACGGACACGGACACCGATGCCGACTCCGACACCGACACCTCGTTCGATCGCATCTTCACGGCGGGCACTTACGCCGTGACCAGCGTCACGCAGCAGCCGGCTGCGTCCCCGGCGGCGTACGAGCCGCTCGAACGGTGGCTCGCCGACCTCGTCGAGCGTCCGGGCGTCGAGATCCTGCGTCTCCTGGCGATTCGCCAGTCCGGTGCGGCGTATCCCGAGGAAAGCCCCTGGGACATCGCCTTCGACGCGGGGGACGCCCTCGAACCGACGGTGCTGGGGATCGTAGCGGCGGCCGTCATCGAGGCTGCGATCGAAGCCTCATTCGGTCAGCCGCCCGCGGATGCCCTCGCGCCCGAGGCCGCCGTCCTCTCGAGCCTGCAGCCCTTCACGCTGTCGGGAGCCCTTCTTTTCGTGGGCGATCCCGACCCGATGGGAATCGTCCGCGGAGGGAACGTCGTCTCCTTCGGCGAGGTCGTCTGGGCCTGGGAGGCGGGCGCGCAGACGATCGCCCTGGACGACGTCGCCCACTTCGAGGCGAACGCTCTCGAAGCGACCGCGGTCCGCGAAGAGGCCGGCTGGACGCTCGCGCTGGCGCCCTTCGATCTGGGGCTCGATTGGGCCGTGCTGCGGTTCCTCGTCCTCGAGCGGATCGTGCTCCGCCAAGCGTTCGGGCTCGACGTCGACTCGATCCAGGCGTTGTTCGAGTCGATCGACTGCGCGGACCTGCACGACCGACTCGCGTGCGAGGGTGACTACGTCGGCGACCCCGATTGCGACCCGCTTGCGCTGGCGAACGCGGCCGAGGCCGCCTGCGACGCCCTGTCGACGATCGGCCTGGGCGTGGACGACCTCACCGCGGGGCTCGGGATCGACGAGTCGTCCTTCCTGCGGCTGCAATCACCGCCCGGGCAGGGCTGCCCGCTGTCGATCGACGGCCCCGGGGGCGTCCTGTCGATGGGCTCCGAAGCCGCCCCCTGCGCCTGGGACGGCGAGCTTCTCGTGGGCGCGTCGGAATCCGGCCCCGCCATGGACGCCGCGTGGTGGGCCGAGCGGATGTGACGGTTGCGCGAGCCCGATCCCCTGGTAGCCTCCCCTTTCCTTTGAATACCCGCAGGGGGTGAACCGTATGCAAGGCACCGTGCACATGCTTCCCATCCTCCTGACGGCCGCATGCGGGGGCGCGCAGGAGCCGGCGCCGCAGCCGCAGCAGCTCCAGTGCACGATCGACGGCGCGCAGGAGATGCGCGTCATGCGCGACTGCACCACGGAGCTGTCGTACCAGGAGCGTGACCTGTCCGCGCGGGTCGAGGCGTTCGGCGTGGAAGTCGGCGGCTCGGCGAGCACGCAATACCGGCCCGTGCAGGACTCCCTGATGATGCTCCTCGAGCAACAGCGCGCGATGTGCCGCGACTGGAACGCCTGCGTGCTCGCGCGTCCCGAGTACGTGCAGCGCTCCGAGTGGCTGACGAGTCAGTTCTCGACGCTCACGCAGATCCTCGACGCCGCGAACCAGGGGGAGCAGGACGCGGCGAGCCGCGAGCGCCTCCTCGGGCAGGTTCTCGAGTGGTCGCAGCGTGCGCGGGAGACGCAGATGCAGGAGCGCCTCGAGACCGCGCGAATCGACGTCGAAGCGCAGCAGGTCGCCGCGGACGCGCAGGCGAACGAGATCGAGGCGCAGCGCACGGGAATCGCCGCGATGTCTGCGGGGGCCGAGACGAGCCAGGCCGGGTCCCAGGGGCGCATCGCCACCGCCGCCGAGGAGCAGGCGCGGGTCCTGGCCGCGGCCGCCGATGCGCAGCGCCGCACGCTCGAGGCGCAGCAGCAGCAGATGGCCGCCGGCTCCGCCCAGGCGAACGTCCAGCTCACGATGCAGATCCAGACGCAGGAGCGCGACGCGGGAGACATGCGCGCGTTTCTCGACGTCCTGACCAAGGTCCGCGGCGGGTCCGAGGGCGCTGCAGAGGGGCGCAGCCCGCGCGCGTGCGGCGACCGCGGCCTTCGAGCGAAGATCCACGACGTCGGGCTGTCCGGGAACTCCGTGGCGAGTCAGGCGAACAACCTCGAGGGGAAGGTGAACGACCTTTGCGGCCGCTTCGAACGCTGGAGCCAGCCCAACGACGTCGGCCGACAGTCGCTCGGCAACTTCTTCCGGCACCTGAAGCAGATCGAGACCTGGATGAACGACGAGATGCGCTGCGCACGCATCACGGACGCCGCCGAGCGCCGGCGCTGCGAGAACAACTACGGCGAGGGACATGCCGAGAAGGAAGTTGCCGACCGCGACGGGTTGCGGCACGTGGCCGAGCTGCGGCGCGAGCTGGGCGGTGTCGAGGAGGCGCGGCGCCCGTTCCCTTGCTTCTCGCAGACCTGGACGCGGCTCGCCGCACTGCAGTTCCCGGCGAGCATGGCGAAGAACTGGGTCCCGACCCTCGCGCAGCAAGCGGATCGGGTCTGCGGCGCCTTGGGGGTGGACCGCGAGCATCTGGGCGAATCCACGCGCTCGCTCGTGCAGACGCTCGACTCGTCGGAGAGCCAGACGCGGCAGCGGCTCCGGCAGACCGAGGAGAACCTCGTCCGCTTCCGCGCGATGGTGAGGCCGTGACGGACGTTCGCTGGTCGATCCCCTTGTTCCTCGCCGGCTGCGGGGGTGCCCAGGAGCCGGCGCCTGCCCCGCAGCAGCTTCAGTGCACGATCGACGGCCAGAACGAGTCCCGGGTGATGCGCGACTGCACGACCGAGCTGTCGTACCAGGACCGGGACCTGTCCGCGAAGGTCGAGGCGTTCGGCGTATCGCTCGACGCCGAGTCGGGGATGCAGTACCGGCCCGTGAAGAACTCGCTCACGCTGCTCCTCGAGCAGCAGCGCGGCATGTGCCGCGACTGGAACGCCTGCGCGCTGTCGCGCCAGGAGTACGTCGCGCGCTCGGAGTGGATGACCGCGCAGTTCACCATGCTCACGCAGATCCTCGATGCCGCCATGCAGGGGCCTCCGGATCCCGAGAGCCGAGGGCGCGTCCTGCAGCAGGTGCTCGAATGGTCGACGCGCGCGCAGGAGATGCAGAGTCAGGAGCGCGTGGAGACCGCCCGGATCGCAGTCGAGGCCCAGGGGGCGGCCGTGCAGCAAGACGAGAACGCGATCCTCGAGCAGCGCAGCGGGCTCGAGGCGCAGGGCGCAGTCGCGCAGACGGACCAGGCCGGATCGCTCGGCCGCCAGGCGACCGCGCAGGAGGAGGCGGCGCGGCTGCAGGCCGAGATCCTCCAGCGCCAGATGGCCGCGCAGGGGCAGATCGACCAGCAGAACGCCGCGGCGCGCGCGAACATGCGGGCGCAGTTCGGAGCCCAGGCCGATAACTACGAGCGGATGGCGACCGAGATCGCCGCGTTCGTGCCAGCGTTCGCGAAGGCGCGCACCGACGTGGCGGGCTTCACGCAAGGCAAGCGTCCTCGCCTGTGCTCGTCGAACTTCCGGCGCGACCTCGAGACGGCCGGACGCGGCGACAACGCGACGGTCGCCGACCAAGCGCGGCGCATCAAGGAAGCCGCGGATCGACTGTGCGTCCGGTTCGACCTGTGGGAGCAGCCGGACGCCGGCATCTTGCGAGACCTCGGAAAGATCCCGGAGAGCCTCGAGCGCGCTGAGCAGATGGCCCAGGATCGGACGTCGACGCCTGAGCCCGTCAAGGCGCAGATCGTCGCCAAGATCCAGCAGGCGCGCCGCGAGGTTGCGGGAACGGAGGCCGGGCGGCGTCCGTTCCCGTGCCTGGCCCGCGTGTGGAGCGACCTGACGGATCTTTCGACGCAGGGCAACGGCTGGCTCAACACCGCCGCCTCCAATGCCATTCGCACGCGGGACGGCGTCTGCCAGCGGATCGGCGTCCTGCCGCGCAACCTGGAGCAGGACGGGGAGCAATTCGGACGTTTCATGGATTCGCTCGAGGGCCAGGTGCGAGGGATGGAGCGCCAGTACCGCGACCTCGCAGTGCAGATGCGCGCGTCGATTCCTCCCTAGATGACACGGGGAACCTTCGCCGCGCTCCTCGTGGTCGGCTGCGGTGCGCCCGCGGCTGCGCCTGCGCGGACGGCACAGAGCCCGGCCGTGCCCTCCGCTGCCGCGACGACGGCCCCCGAGCCCCAGCCCACGACGATCGAGGAGCGGATGACGCGTCTGCACGCCCATTCCGGCCGCGGGCGCCGGCCGTACTCGGACCTCGTCCGGGACACCCTCGGCTCCGGAGAGACGCGCGAATGGGGGATCGCGATCGAACCCGGCCACTGCTACTCGATCCTGGCCGTGGGATCGCCGGGCGTCGAGGACCTGGACATCTACCTCTTCGACCCGGGCGCCTGGCAGGTCGCCTGGGACCGCGGTCGCGACTCGAGCCCGGTCGTGCGCATCTGCCCGTCCGTCGCGGGCGAGTACCGCCTGCGCGTGAAGATGTACGGCGGCTCCGGGGAGTACGGGCTCCAGGTATTCGGAGACGTCGCGGTCCACGCGAACGATCCCTCGACGTCGCCGAGGCCGCTGCGCATCGCCGCACCGACGGGCCCTTCGGCCGAAGCAGACCCGGAGTGAAGCCGGCGATCGCCCTGTTCGTTGCGATCGGGTGCGGGGGCTCGGACTCCCCGCGCTCGCAGCCGCCGGCCGACGGCGGCAGCGCCGAGGACGCGGCTGCCGATGCGGCCCCGGACGCCTCGGCTCCGATCCCGTGCGCGACGGACGACGACTGCGCGGCGCCCGAGGCCTGCATCTTCGAGGACGACGCGTGGGTGTGCGGCCCACCCGGCGTGGGTGGCGGCCCTTCGGGCGGACCTTGCGAGACGGACGACAACTGCCGCTCTCGCCTCTGCGGGTGCCGGGTCTGCTCGGCGGCCTGCGCGGACGATGCCGGCTGCGCGCCCGGCATGATCTGCTCTGACGGCGCGTGCGGCTTCGCGCCGCTGGACACGGATCCCCAGGTCGACGAGATCCCGCTCGGGACCGTGTCCATCGTGCGCGCGTTCGGTGGCGCCGCGAGCGATCCGCTCGCCGTGGCCGTTCCTTGCGACGCCGTGTCCCTCACCCTGAATGCCCTCGAGGATTCCGACGACGTCCCCGTGCAGATCCGGTTCGACCTCGTCGAGGCCCCCGATGGCGAGCTTCTGATGGACCTCGCGCTGCTGTTTTCCGGTGTGGACCAGCCGTTGTGGGCCTACCCCTATCCCGGGTGGACCGTGATGACGATGCTCGTTCCGAACTCGACCGAGGACCGGATCGCCTTCGGGCCGGGGACCTACGGCTGGCGGCATTCGTCGTTCCCTACCGACGGCGGAGAGTGGCCCGACGTCGAGGTCGAGGTCACCGCTCTCGTCAAGCGGACCGAGCGCGCGCTCGACGCCGGAACGCTCGACCTGAACGTCTGGCCCGTCGGTCTCGGATTCTCGGCCGCCGAGGCGCCCGATCGGGCCGACCTGCAGGAGACGCTCGCGACCGTCGAGACCGTCTATGCGCAGGTGGGGATCTCCCTGGGCGACGTCGCCTACTTCGATCCACCCCCCGAGGAGGTCGCGCGCCTCGAGGTCATCGACCGCGACACGGGTCCGGACTCAGAGCTCTCCGACCTCTATCGGCTCTCCGCCGGGCGCGAAGGGTTCGTCGTCGATCTCTTCCTCGTCCGGAGCCTTTCAGGGATCCTCGGCATCGCCGGGGGCGTACCGGGCCCGGCGGGATTGCACGGGACGGCGCGATCCGGCGTGGTCGCGGTCGCGGATCCGGCGCTCGTGACGCCGGAGCAACTCGGGGGCATCGTCGCCCACGAGATCGGCCATTACCTGGGCCTGTACCACTCCACCGGCTCGCTCGCCGGCCCCGATGGCGACGACAACATCGCCGACACGGTCACCGGCGACGACACGAACCTCATGTGGCCGGCCGCGCTGAACGTTTCGCGCAATCTCACGGCGGGCCAGGGCTTCGTGATGCGGCGTAACCCGCTCGTCCGGTAGTCGCGCGGGCCTCAGGGCTCGCGACGTCCTGGTCGACGGGATCGACCGAGTCGCTCGGCGGGTAGACGGTGCGGCTCCCCGAAGGGACGTGAGGATCGGCGGGACGGACGTGAGCAGGGCGGGGGCGTCACGTGAGCGTCGACTGGGTGCGCCAGTCAGGGCCCCGACGAGGCCCTGGTCGTCCCGGGGAAGGGCGTTCGCGCCGCCTGCAGGAGCTGGCGCGCCGGCGCCCGGGGCAGTGCTGCGCGGTCGGATGGCGATGCGACTCCCATCCGTGGGCGTGCGGGTCGCTTTTGGCAAGCGTGACGGGCGCCCCGGCCCCTCGTGACTGGCCGCGCCCCTGACAGGTTGGTCCGGCACGAGCGCGTGGCGGCCGGCTCGAGGTCTGTGCTGGTCGACCCAGGGTGCGTGACGGGCGGTGACGAGTCCGTGCGCGCCGCCCGCGGGTCCATGCGCGCCGCACGCCCGTCCCATGCGACCGGCCGCGAGTCCGTGTGCGCCGGGCAACTTTGTTTGCGCGACGCGACCGCGCCGCAGGGCGCACGCGTCCGCCTATTTCTCGAAGACGTCGACGCCGCATGGCAAATTCTACCCCACTGGCGCGATCTCCCCGGCGGCGGCTGTAGGGCGCTCTTGACGCTACCGGTAGACGTCCTTGCGGTGACCCACCTTCAGAATCAGGACGACGAGCACGTCGTCGTACACCTCGTAGAGGATACGGTACCGCCCGACGCGGATGCGAAAGACGTCCGAGTGCCCGGCCAGCTTCCGACAGCCTCGGGGACGCGGGTCGAGCGGCAGCGCCTGGATCGCGCCCACCACGGCGCGCCGAAGCGCGTCCGACAGGCCGTCGATCTGCTTCTCCGCGGTCTTCGTGATGCGGACGCTATAGCCGGCCACGCGCTCGCAGCTCCGCCACGAACTCCTCGAAGGGCCTCGACGGTTCCCGACGCAGCGCCGAGATCTCCTCCGCGTCCGAGATCTCCTCGAGCTTGTCGAGAAGCGCGTCTTCGATGAACCGGCTCATCTTGAGGCCCCGCGCCTTGCAGTAGGCGGCCACGGCCTTGCGGACTCGGGCGTCGATCCGGGCGGCGATCTGCACCTGGCTAGACATGGACGAATGGTAGCACATGCTAGCAGTTCGCGAGGCACGGCTCCCCCTCCCTTTTCTTTCTCCCGCCCCCGCACTCGACTAGCATCTCGGTGCGGTGCTGGAGATCGGCAAGCGGCCCGACCCGGGTCAACTTCCGCGGAAGGTGGGACGCTATCTGTACGTCGAGCCCATCGGATCGGGCTCCTCCTGCGAGGCGTTCCTCGCGGTCACCGGCGCCGTGGGGCTCGAGCGGCTGTGCGTCGTCAGGCGCGTACGTCCGGACCTCGTCCGGGACGAGGCGTACGTCGCCCGTTTCCTCACGGAGGCGCGAGCCCTCGCCACCGCGTCTCACGGCTCGATCGCGCAGGTCCTCGACGTCGGCCGCGCCGAGGACGGGGTCCCCTTCCTCGCGTCCGAGCTGGTGGAGGGACGCGACCTCGCCCGCACGATCGAGGCCGGCGCCGGCGCGGGGCGGCGCGTCTCGCTCGAGGTCGCCCTGCACGTCGTCTCGGAGATCCTCGACGGCTTGCATCACGCGGCGACCCGCCGCGACACCGAGGGCGCGCCCCTGCGCCTGCGGCACGGAGGCCTCTCGCCCGCGTCCGTCGTCCTGTCCTGGGACGGCCACGCGAAGATCGTGGACCTCGGCATGGCGCGGGCACGGCTGCGCTCCGAGGCGCTCTCGGCTTACCCCTCGCCCGAGGAAGCGCGGGGCGAGGACGTGGACGCCCGTGCGGACGTCTTCGCGGCCGGGGTCCTGCTGTGGGAGACGATCTGCGGCGAGCGACTCGTCAAGGGCGACGTGACCCGGCATCACGAGGCCCTGCGCTCCGGACGCTTCGTCGCCCCGCCCCTCTCCGGCCGCGTCCCGCGCGCTTCGCCGGACGTCGATCGGATCATCGCGCGCGCGACCGCGGCCACGCCGGCCGATCGGTTCGCCGACGCCGCCCTTTTCCGCAGCGCGCTGACGGACGTCCTCCATCGGGTCGCCTCCGGGACCGGACCGGCGCACGTCGCGCAGATGCTCGAACACACCTTCCCCCAGGGGCGCGCCTCCGACGCCGCGCGCCATGTGCAACTGCTCGGCCTGGGCCGATCACGCTCCGCCGAGACGGTCGCCGCCCCCAGCCCGACGACCGGTCCGCTCGCCGCCGCCCCCGACCACGTTCCCGGCACGCGCTACCGCATCGTCGCGAAGCTCGGCGAAGGCGGGGCGGGCACGGTCTACGACGCGATTCACGTCGACCTCGAACGCCGCGTCGCATTGAAGATCCTCCATGCCGAGGCTTCCGCGCGAGCGGACTTCGTCGAGCGCTTCCGCGGCGAGGCTCGCGCCGTGGCCCGCCTCGGGCACGAGAACATCATCGCCGCCACCGATTTCGGCCAGACCGCCGACGGCCGCGTCTTCTTCGCGATGGAGCGCCTCGACGGCGAGTCCCTCGCCGAGCGTATCGGCGGCAAGGGCGCCCTCGACGTCGGCGAGTCGCTTCGCATCTCCGAGCAGGTCCTGCGAGGGCTCGGCGCCGCGCACGCGGTCGGCATCGTCCACCGCGACATCAAGCCCGAGAACGTCTTCCTCACCGCGGACGGCAAGGTCAAACTCCTCGACTTCGGGATCGCCAAGGCGTTCGGCGAGGGCGCCACCGCGCCGAAGCTCACTCGCGAAGGAATCGCGCTCGGCACGCCCGAGTACATGGCGCCCGAGCAGGCGATGGCCGCGGACGTCGACGCCCGCACCGACGTGTACGCGGTAGGGGTCGTGCTCTACGAGATGCTGACCGGCTCGCTCCCCTTCGAGGCGGAGGCGGTCCCCAAGCTCCTGGTCAAGCACATGGAGGAGGCGCCCGAGCGCCCGAGCCTTCGCGCGCCGCTACGAAAGATCCCGTCCGACGTCGAGAAGATCGTCCTGCGTGCGCTGGAGAAGGACCCGGCCGGGCGCTTCCAGACGGCAGCCGAGATGGCCGCGGCGCTCGAGGAGATCCTCGACACGAGCCAGACTCCGCTCGAGGTGCCTGCGGCGGCGCGCAGGCCCGCCTCGTCCGACGCCTTCCCGGCCGAGTCGACGAGGCCCGCGATCCCCAGCGCCGTTGCCGACGCGGCCCGCCGGTCGAGCACGGCGCCTTCGCGCGCCCCGCGGGCCGCCCTCGCAGTGATCATCGGCCTGGTCCTCGGCTTGGCCCTGTGGCTCGGAATCCGGCAGGACCGCCCGGACCGCCCGGGAAGAGACGAGCCGCAGGGCCGTGGACGTCGGATCCTCGTCGAAGGGGATTCGCCGAGGTCTTCCTCGCCGGCCGCAGAGGCCTCGTCCCTCCCCGCCCCCGTGCCTTTGCCCGACACCGCCGCGTCGGCGACCTCCGTGCCCGCCTCCGCCGCGCCCGAGCCCGATGCCGACGAGCTGCTCGCCCAGGCCGACGCCGCCTACGCCGCTCACCGCTACACCGATGCGGAGGCTCTCGTGCTCCGCGCGAAGGCCGCCGGCGCCCGTGGCCGAGAATGGCGCATTCGCATCGCCGAGATCGCCTTCAAACGCGGCAACCTCTCCCTCGCGCGCCAGGAAGTCGCGACGCTCCTCCTGAGGAACCCGAACTACGGCCGCGCCGTCCGGCTGGCCGAGCAGCTCGGCGAGCGCTGATTCACGCCTTCAGACCGGGCGAAGGTCTACGGCACCGCGACGACTTCGTGCGCCTCGCCTGCCTGGGCGGCGCCTGCGCCTGGGCCGCCGTCGCCGACGACGATCGTCAGCCCTTCCGGCACGTCGGGAGTTTCGGCGGCGCCCACGAGGACGACGAGCAGGCCGATCGACCACCCGCCGGCGCCAGCTCCGCCCGGTCCACCGGAGCCGCCCGTGCCGCCCACGCCGCCGGGCGCGCCGTCGCGATCGAGGGCGTCGTCTCCGCTGTCGCCGCCCGCGCCGCCCGCGCCGCCGGGGCCGCCGGCGCCGCTGGCGCCGCCCAATGCGCCGCCGCCCCCGTCGCCGGCGACGAGGAAGACCTCGGTGAGCGTCGGGAGATCCCCGATCACCAGCAGCACGATCGAGTGTGCGCCGCGCGCGCCAGGAGAGCCTGCCCCGCCGCCGCATCCGCCCGCGCCCCCCGCGCCTCCGCCGCCTCCCGCGGCGGTGCAGTCGCCCTCCGATCCGCCCGCGCCCCCTCCTGCTCCGTCACCCATGGCGCCCGGACCGCCGGGATCGGCCGACGACGTCCACAGCGTTCGCGCGTCCGCGTCCCAGGCCGGATCGCCGTTCGCGCCGTCGGCGCCGGTGGATCCGGCCTCTCCGGGATCGCCGTCCGCGCCCGGGTCGGGACCGAGGTGTGATCCGCCCCCGGCACCGCCCGCGCCCGGATCGCCGTCCGCGGAGTCGGAGGCGCAGTCGGGCGAGCCCGCGCCGCCCGCGCCCCCGCGAGGTGAGCCTGCGGCCCCGCAGGCCGGCGGATCCGCGGGCGACCCGCCGCCCAAGACGGAGCCGTCGCCGCCGCGCAGATCGTCGGGGCGATCCTCGCCGGGCAGTCCGGGTTCGCCGTCGGCGCCGTCGGCGCCCACCCCGGTCCGCAGCGAGACGGACTCCAGGGCGAACCCCACGGCGTCGTCGAGGGTCAGAGCGACCGTCGCGTCCGTCGTGCCGGTCGGGGCGTCGAGCGTCAGGAAACGCAATGCGGCGCGTGACCCGCCCGTCACGACGACGCCGCCGAGCGGGGCGACGACGGTCGTCGCCTCGGTCATGTCGGCACGGTCGCGGCGGGACCAGGCGAGGTCCGGCGCGAGTCCGCCGACGACCTCGCAGCCGAGCGCGAGGAGGTCGGAGAGCGCGGTGCCGTCGTAGGGAGGACCTTCCGCGAGGAAGACGAAGCGGCGGGTCGGTTCGCCCTCCGCGATCAGGAGCGCCCCATCGATCGTCGCGACGGGGGACTCTGGCGAGCCGTCGAAGAAATCGGCGCCTTCCCACGAAACGTAGATGGACTCGTCGGCGAGGCCTTCGGCGCCGTCGCAGTTGGCATCCAGGCCGAGGCGGTCGAGCGGATCGTCGACGCGGCACTCGCTCCCGGAGTCCGTGTCGGTGTCCGAATCAGAGTCGGTATCGGTGTCCGAGTCCGAATCGGCGTCGGCGTCGCCTGGGCCGGCGTCGTCTCCGCCACCCCCGCACGCAGCAAGGAGCAGAACCGATGCGAGCCTGAGCGGCATGAGGCGATGGTAGCAGGGGTGTGCCGCGTCTGTGCCGTGCGCGGCCACGAAACCGCTCGGGTTTTCGGCGGCACGGGGCTTGTAGAAGGAAGGGGCATGCGGACCCTCCTCGCGCTCCTTCTCTTGTTCTGCGGTTGCGGCGGGCGCAGCCACGATGACCTGCAGACCTGCGACCCCTGCGGCGACGCCGACTCGGACGGTGACGGCGACACGGACGTCGATTCGGACGTCGACTCCGATTCGGACACGGACACCGACACCGGTCCGGAGAACGGACTGCGGCCGCTGCAGGTCTGCGATTTCGACGAGGTAGCCGCCGGTGCGACGAGCCTGCGCTTCATGACCGAGGGTTGCATGCGCGGGAGCGTGGCGTGCGAGGTCGTGGAAACCGATGCGGGAATCGACCTGCGTCCGACGTTCACTCCCTCGGGGTACGACGAGGGCCTCTGCGATCCGAGGCCCGCCTGGATCGTGTGCGAGATTCCCGCCGGCCTCGGGTTCGGCGACGTGACCGTCTGGGGCGAGTACCTCGCGACGGTCCATCACGAATCCGACATGAAGGTCGACCACCCCGACTGCGTGCAGCTCCCCGCCGAGCGCGTACCGCAGGACTGCAGCGCCGCACGGCCCCTCGAGCCGCAGGAGGCGTGCTTCCCCGAGGCGGTCCTCGCCAACAGCTCCGAGGGACTCGTCACGACGACGAATCCCTGCGAGTGCGTGGGCGACCTGCGCGATGCCGGCTGCGAGGTGCGGGAGGAAGCAAACGGTGGGCTCGTGCTCACGCCGCTCGTCTCCCTGTGCGGGGAGTGCAGCCCGGCCGAGATGTGCCAGAGCGTCCAGGCCGCCTGTCATCTGTACGACCTCGAGGCCGGCAGCTACGAGACGTCGGTCGTCGGCTCGGACGCCTGGGTCCGGGACCTCTCGTACACCGTCCTGTCCCAGAAGGACCGCTGGGACGCGGAGATCATCTGCATCGGCGCCGGCGACTGAGTCGATCTATCCTCGCCGCTCGTTGACCTACCGCAGCGACGAGGAGGCACGCCGGCTGCGCCGCGAGGCCACGCAGAAGGAGCTGGAGCAGGCGAAGGTCGACCTGCGCGCCATTGCCGAGCGCAAGGAGACGGACGAGTCGCGCGGGAGCGCGCTCGAGTCGCGGATCGGCGAGCTCGAGGCGAGCCTTGCGGCGGGAGACGCGCCGCGCCCCGAGGCGACCGCGGCGGCGGCACCGGCGCCGAAGCCTTTCAGCCTCTGGCGGCTGATCAAGGGCATCGGGATCGCGATCGGCATCGTCGCGATCGTCGGGTGGATGGGCATCGGCTGCGTCATGTGCGTGGTCGAGGAGACCGGATGCCGGGCGTTCGACCGCGAAGTAACGCTTCGCTGGGGCGCCCTCGTGAAGTCCGCGGAAGGGATCAACCTGCCCGAGGGAACGCCCTGCACGGTCTACGCGACTTTCTGGACCGAGCCGGGCGAACGCCAGGTCGTCGCGGTCGAGACGAAGGTGACCTGCGCAGGCAGCGTCCTCTTCGAGAGCGACACGACGCGCCCCACAATCACCCTCGTGCAGGAGGCCGAGCCCGGGGGCTACCGGTACCAGCTCGGGTCCGCCAACGAGACCTCGGACGAGGACGACCAGGTCCGCTTCTACGCGGACGGCGTGACTGCCACGATCACCCGGACCGGTCGCCCGCGTGGCTATACGATCACGCTCGCACTCGACACCTGGACCGGCACCTGGCGCGGCGATCCCGCCTTCGTGCCGCGCGCGCCTCCCCGCGACCCCGGCTTCGACGAGATCGTGCAGCGCCTCGGGACCGTCGAGCGCACGACGGGCACGACGTCGGTGAAGGTCGGCGACCGATGCATCCTGCGCGTGCGACCGATCCACGCGCCGCAGGACAACTGCCGCGTCCGCCTCTCTTGCGCCGGGCGGACACTCTACGATTCGCACGCGACCTGCCCCGTCGAAGGACGCGCTCCCGTCCGCTCGTTCGATTCGTCCTCCGAGGGTCCGTCTCTCGACATGGACCTGCCGCGCGGCGCCCTGAAAGTCCGCGAACGGGGCCCGGGCATTCCGTACTCCGCCGACGTCGCGCTGGATCCGTAGCGCTACGGTCCTGCCGCGACGACGAGCGCGTCGACGTACATCGTCTGATCGATCGGCGAACCGTCGCCGATGTAGGGCGCGACGAGGAACTGATCGAACGCCATGTCCGGGTGCTCGCCCGTGCGCATGAGAACCGCATCGGAGAAGATGGGCATCGACGACCCGTCGTAGCAGTAGCGGATGCGCCCGTTCACGTCGCCGACGCCGCCTGTGACGGTGTTGAGCTCGAAGTACGCCTCGACCCGGTGCCAGTCCGACTCGTATCGCCAGCCCTCCTCGTCGGTGAACCAGCGCTCGTCCGCGACCCAGGCCCGGCTCGAGTACCAGGTGCCGTCGCCGTTCGGGAAGCAGTCGCGCTGATCGAGGTCGCCCTGGAGGCCATTGCACGAGCACGCGCTGCGCTCCTCGGTGAACGGCCACGAGTCGAAATCTCCGCCGCACCCGACGATGCTGTCGTCGTTGCGCAGGATGCAATCCAGATCGACGTTCAGCGAGTCCTGCAGCGCGAGGTGGGGGACGCCGCCGACCTGCTCGATGTAAGTGGTCAGCCGCGTGCGCGCGGGGCCGACCCACTGATCGTCCATGTTCGTGAGGAAGTGGAACTCGTGCGGGTGGTAGGGCCGACCCGATCCCTGCCAGCCCACCGAGTACTTGACGTAGTAGCTCAGGTACACGGATTGCTGCTCTGGGAACAGATGCCTCCCGGGCGTCCCCCCTTCGCACGTGCGTGCGCCGGGCGCGAACCGACAGGCGAATGCCGACTTGCCCTCGAGAGGGTCGTCTGTCGTCAACGTCGCGCTCGGCCCGTCGTACCAGCCGCGCGCCGCGAAGTCGGTGTCCTCGAAGTTCTCTTCGAAGAGGACCTCGCCGCGGTACTCGGAGCAGACCGCTGGACTCGTGCCCGTGCTCGTATCCGAGTCCGAGTCCGAGTCCGAGACAGTATCCGAGTCGAAGTCCGAATCACTGTCCGCGTCGCTGTCGGCGTCCGTATCGACGTCGCTGTCCGCGTCTCCCCCGCCGGCCGAGTCCTCGCCCCCGCAACCCGCCAGGACCAGCGCCCACAGAGCGATCATGTTTCCATCGTATCGCAGAACCAGGAAGGCAGCCCGCACAGCCCTCGCGTCGGGGGGCTACCGCGACGTTTGTCTCGCGAGCCAGGCGTCGTGGGACTGCAGCAGCGCCGTCGCGAAGGCTTCGGAGAGAAGGCGGTAGCCGGCGACCGTCAGATGTACGCGGTCGCGTGCGGCGAGCGGCGGAGTTTCCTGCGCCCATGCGGCGATCGATCCGTCTCCGCCCATCGCGGCCTGCTGGTCCCAGAAGGCGCAGCCGGCACGCAGCGCGGCAGATCGGAAAGCGTCGACGAGCAGCGGGATTCGTGGGCAGGTCTTCCAGCCGTTCTCCTCCTCGCAGCCCCGGTCGGGCGGCGAGACGACGAGGCACGACGCGCGGCCTGCGGCGGTGCGGACGCGATGCAGGGTCTCGATCGCGGCGGCGCCGATGTCGCCGGGGGGAACTTCTTCGTCGTCCATCTCGTTGGTTCCGAACGCGAGGACGACGAGCGCCGGCGCGCGACGGGCGAGGTCCGTCGCGAAGGTCGCGGGGTGCGTACGATCGAGGTTCGCGAGCCGCGCGCCGTTGGTCCCGAGCGAGTCGTAGACCAGGCCCGCATCGCGCTCGAAGAGGACTCCGAGGACCCGAACGGGTCCCCCCGCGACGTGGCGGATCTCGACGCGGTGCGCACCCTCGGTGACGCCGGCCTCCCAGTACGCGACCTGTGGCGTCTCGGAGTCCGTCGAGAACGACGTGTCGCGCCGGCCGTCGATCCAGATCGCGAGTCGCCCGCCGCCGGGCTGCTTGACGTACGCCACTTCGAGGTGCGTCGCGACCGCGCCGGGCAAGCCAGAGGCCGACTCGGCCCACAGCACGCCTCCCGGATGTTCCGAGACCTGCGCGACGCCCGTCAAGCCGAGGATCCCGTCCTCCGGTTCGGCGCGGTTCATGCGGATCGTCTTCCACGGGCCCGTCGTCCCGAAACGCAGCTCCGTGTGACGGTGCGCCGGCCACGGACGGCCCGGCAACGTGAGCCCGGGGCCGCCGATGCCGAAGCGCGCCTGCAAGCGGCGGCGAACGTCGCCCGTCATGTAGTCGCCGGCGACGTGCGAGTCGCCGATGTGCACGACGCGCACCGGGCCCTGGCGCTCCGGATCGGCGAGTGCGCGGTGGAATCGCTCGAGCGCGCAGCCCGTTGGGTCCTCGATGGGGGCGATGCGCGTCGGGACCTCGTCGGCCAGCGCCGGCGGTCCGGCCAGGAGAGCCATCGCGGCGACGAACGTCCTGGGCAACGCAATCGAGTGTAGCCGCAGCGTGGAAGTTGGCGAATTTCCGGCGTTTGACACGGATCGGGCGCGGGAACTATCGTCCGCTCGCTCATGCAGAAGTGCCCGCATTGCGGCACCGAAGCGGCGGACGAAGTCGTTCACTGCGGGAATTGCGGCAAGTCGCTCAAGGCGCCGGTCGCGCCCGCTGCGGCCGCCGGGCCCGTCCCCAAGAAGACGATGATGGGGATGGTCGCCGTCCAGGGGGCGGAGCTCGACAAGGCGATCGCTGCGGCGAAGAGCGCGGTCGCGGCGCAGCAGGCCGCGAAGGCGGCGGGAAAGCCCGCGCCCGTGCCGGCGGCCCCCCGGAAGGCCTCCGCGACGATGATGGGGTTCGCGGCGGTACAGGCGCCCGAGGTGAAGGTCCCGGCGGCGCCGAAGCCGACCGCGACGGATGACGGCTGGGGTGCGGCCGCCGCGGACGACGCCGAGGACTGGACGGCGGATCCGCCCCCGAAGCCGGCGGCGCCCGGCGCGAAACCGATCGGGATGGGGACTGCGGCGATCCCGGCGAAGCCGTCCACGCCGGCGAAGACCGTCATGTTCGAATCTGCACCGACCCCCGCGCCCGCGCCGGCCGTGGCCGCAAAGCCTGCCGCCCCGGCGAAGACCGTGATGTTCGAGTCCGCGCCGACCGCGAGCCCCGCGCCTGCGGCGGCGAGCCCCGCGCCCGCGGCAGCCCCATCGGCGCCGAGGCCGCCGCAGCTCGGCAGGACGATGGTCTTCGACGCCGCGCCGACGACGCCCGCGCCCCCGGCTGCGGCGGCTTCCGCGACGACTTCGGCGGTCGCGCCGAAGAAGGACGTCTCGGCGCTGGCGAAGACGATGATGTTCGATTCGGCGCCGACGGACGCCCCCGCGGCCGTCGCCGAGAAGCCGCGCGCGAGCGCCCTCCCGCCGCAGCTGGCGCGAACGGCGATCATGGATGCGATCGACGACTCGACCGCCGACAAGCTGCTCGGCAAGGTGCCCGCCGAGGAGGCGCCGCGTCCGCGCACTTCGACCGGATCGGTGAAGTCGCCGCCCGCGCTCGCGGCGACGCTCGTCAGCTCGCCGGATCTGCTCGCCTCCGACGCGCCGGAGGTGCCGAGGACGCCTGCACCCGCGTTGCCGACGGTGTCGGGAGAGAAGTCGCGTCCGCGCGCCATGACGCCCGCACCGGGCGCCGTCGCAGGCGAGAAGTCGCGCCCACGTGCGCCGACGCCCGCGCCCGGGACCGTCCAGGTCGCCGGCGAACCGGGCAAGCGGCTCGTCCGTACCGCCTGCACCGCGATCGGCGCGCTGCTCCTCCTGCTGTTCTTCGTCCCTCTCGGCGACGGTGCGATGGCCTGGGACGCGCTGTCGGCCGCGAGCGGAGCGGGGAAGCTCTTCGCGGTCTGGATGCCGCTCGCCGCGGTGATCCTGCTCATCGCGGGTCTCGCTCCGATGGGGTATCCGCTGCGTGCGGGCATCGCGACCGTGGTCGGACTGGTTCCCCTCGTCGGCGCCGGCGCCGGACATGGCCTGCCGGCCGCGACCTCCGGCGTCCGCGGCGTGCTCACGATGGTCGGCGTGGTCGTGCTGTCCGCGGGGTGCCTGCTGCGGGCGCGGTTCCACGGGTCGACGCTCGCGCGCGGCGTGGTCGCCGTCGCGGGCCTCGGGGTCGTCGGGCTCCTCTTCGCGCCGTCCGAGGGGCATGTCGCCCTGCTCGCGGGTTTCCGCACGGGTGGCGGGGCCCTCGTGGTCTCGGTCGGGCTCGCGCTGCTCCTGACGCTCGCAATCCTTTCGTTCCTCGCGTTCATGAAGGGCGAAACCACCGGTGGATGCGGCCTGTGGGGCCACGGGCTGCTCGCCTGGCTCCCCCTGATGGCGCTCCTCGCCGGCTTCTCCGCCGACGAGGTCCAGTCGCTGCCGACAATCGTGGGCACGATCGCGACGGCGGGGTATGCCTTCGCGGCCTGCTACGGCCTGTACCAGGTCCTGGCGTCGATGAGCGCCCCGACGCCGTGAGCCCGGACAGGGAAGACCGGCGAAGGTGGCTCCGGCGCCTGTCGAACGGTGCGCGCGGAAGCGCGCAACCCCACGGGCCTACGACCCGCACCTCGAACGTCCGGGGATCCGCTCGCGAGGTCGGGTCGTGAGGCGGCTGGCCCTCATCCTGAGCCTGTTCGCGGTCGCCGCCTGTGGGAGCGTCGAGCGAGAGGACGCGGGCAGCGACTCCGACACGGATGTCGACACCGACGCCGACACGGATGCCGACTCCGACACCGGTTCCGACACCGATTCCGACACCGACTCCGGCTCGGGCACGGGGACCGGGACGGACACCCTGTCGGGGCCTTGCCAGTACACGTTCGACTGCGAGAGTTCGCCCGGGGGATTCACCTCGTGCGCCGACATGATCGACTGCACGCGGGGGTGCCTGAAGGGGACTCCCGAGTGCCTCGACGAGTGCATCGATGACGGCAGCGTCGAGGACTGCGTGCACGCGCTCGCCGTCCTCGATTGCACGTGCCTCGCGCGCCAGGGCGAGTGCGCGGACGAGTGCGCGGGACCGCCGGAGGCTCCGGAGTGCATGAACTGCATGGGAGCCGAATGCGGCGTGTCGTTCAGCGACTGTGGGATGCCGGTTCCGGGGGGCTAAGGCTGCGCAGCCGTCTCCGGCTCCATCGCGAGAACCTCCACCGCGACGAACGACGGCGGATCCTCGGAGAGGACGGCGACGCCCACGCCCACGTGGGTCATCGCGGGGTCGAGCAGCGTCGCGCGATGTGCCGGTGAGCCCAGGAAGTTCTCGTGGACGCGCGCCGCCGTCCCGCCACGCCCCACGTTCTCCGCCACCCGGCGCGAGACGAGGCCGAACGCGCGGAAGCCGTCCGTCAGGTCTCCGGACGAGGGCGAGTGGTGCCCGACGAAACCCTCGGCGCGCATGCGCTCGGCGCGCTCCGTCGCGATCCTGGCGAGGCGGGAATCGAAGCGGAGCGCGGGCAAGTCCGCTGCGGTTCGCGCGCGCGCCACGAGCCGCAGGAGCGCGCAAGCGGTTCCCTTCGACGAGGGACGATCCGGCTCCGGCGCGAGCGCGACGACCGGCCGCGTCGGGAGCGGGACGCCCGCGTACAACGGCAGGATGGCGGCCGCCTCTGGTCCGGCCGGGCCGTCGACCATCACCTCGACGCGGTAGGTTCCAGCCTCCGCGAGACTCACGGCCGCGTGGAAGCTGCGGCCCGCCACGACGATGGGCAATCCCCGCGGCGCGCCGTCCGGCGGCGTCACGAGCACGCGCGGTCGGTCGTGTCCCGGCTCGAGGCGTCCCGACAGCACGTGCTCGGCGCCCGGCTCCGGCCGGGATGGAAACGGCTCGATCTCCACCAGCCGCCGCGTGGCGACGACCGCGAGGACGTCCGAGCCGTCGCCTCCGCGGGACACGCCCGCGCCGCAGTGCGTCGGCATGCGCTCGTCCCAGGACATCGCCCGTTGCAGGCCGCGCGCGGTTTCCCGAGCGGACGATCCGAGGCGGGCCGCCGACGCGAACAGCGCAGCGTCCGCCACGCCCAGCCGGCGTGCGAGAAACGCGGCGCGCGTCGGCTCGAGCGCCGATGCGTCGCCGATCTCGGCCAGCCCGCGCGCCAGCTCTCGTGCGGCAAGTGTCAGCCGGCGGTCCTCGCGGCATCCCGTGAAGACGCGGAGCGCCGCCCGTTCCTCCGGCCCGGGAGCCGGTGCGGACACGGGCGCGCCGTAGTCGGCGGCTTCCGGCAAGAGCAGCGTCACCGGAAGCGCCAGCCCGAGGGCAAGCGCGCGCAATGTGGCCCGATCGTAGCGCGACCGCGACGGCCCCCGCCAGTTTACGGGGCGGCTCGAGCCGCCGAGGCGTCGAGCAGATCGTTCGATCCCGAGTCGAAGTAGCTGATAATCCGACCGTCTTGGCCGCCCTCTTCTTCGCGTTGGGCTTGCTCTCGGTTGCGGCCGCTGCCGTGCCCGAGGGGAGCGCGGCGGGAATGGATTTCCACGCCTTCGAGGCGGAGCGCTGGAGATCGCAAGATCGGACGTACGCGGCCGCGCTGAGGCGCACGCTCGCCGAGATGCAGGCCGAGGCCGCGAGCGGGCGCGACCCGTACGATTCGCGACGCGGCATGGTCCACCGCGCGATGCGGTCCCCGCTCGCGCCGGGGAACCTGCGGCCGTACGGCATGTACGTCCCGAGGTCGTACGACCCGGCCCGCAAGTGGCCGTTGCTCGTCCTGCTCCACGGCGGCGGCAGCGACTACATGGCCACGCTCCGTCTCGCGATGGGCTACACGCGCCTGCCGGGGAAGGCGCAAGGGCTCGCGGCGCGTCGCATTCCGGTGGCCGCGGGGCTGCCGGACCTGCCCGCGCTCATCGCCACGCCCTCGGGCTACGGCAACACCGACTTCCGCTGGGCCGCGGAAACAGAAGTGCTCGAGGTCGTGGACGACGTTCGCCGTCACTACGCGGTCGACGAGGATCGGGTCTGGCTTGCCGGCATCAGCCGCGGCGGATGGGCGGCGCTGCAGATCGGGCTGCGCCACGCGGGAAGGTTCGCGGCGGTCGTGGACATCAGCGGATTCGTGGATCCGTTCGTGACGCGTCCACGGACCGCTGGGCGCTGGGACCCGCCGCTTCGCGAGATCGAGCGGGCGATGCTCCGGCTGTCCCGGCCCATCGAGACGATGGAGCGTGCGCTCGGAACCGAGGTCGTGTTGATTCACGGAGGCCGCGATCCGGGCGTCGGGATCGACGGGCCAAGGGCTTTCGCACGCCGGCTCGCGGAGAAGGGCCTGCGGCACCAGGCGATCGTCTATCCGCACGGCTTTCACCACATGTGGCTCCCGGCGCTGCACGGAGGTCGCCTCTTCGAGGTCCTTCGAGACGCGCGGCGCGAAGCGCGGCCGGCCCGCGTGAAGATCGTGGCGGGCGGGTATCGCGACGCGGAAGCTCGGTGGGTGCGGATCGACGAGTTCGCGCGGTTCGGGCAGCCGGCGCGACTCGATGCGCGAATCGTCGCGCGAGTCGACGGCTCGCTCGTCGAGGTCCAGACGCAGAACGTCGCCAGGTTCTCCCTGGCGCTTCCCGACGCGCCGGTCCAGGGCAGAGTGCGCGTCGTCGTCGACGGTCGATGCGCGTTCGAGGGCGCGGCCGCCTCGATCCACCTCGATCGCCGCGCACGCGGCTGGGGACGGTCGGACGCAGCGGAGCCGGAGCACGGTTCGCGAAAGGTCCGCGGGGTCTCCGGTCCGCTGCACGACGCGTTCTTCGAACGGACGGTGCACGTCTACGGAACCGGAGAGTCGCGCGCTCGAGACGTCCTGCGCACGGCGGCGCGGCGCGGCGCGCGGCTCGGCTACCTCGGCAATTCCACCTGGATCGTGAACCCGATCGTGGCGGATCGGGACTTTCGTCCCGAAGATTTCCGTGGCGCCCACGTCGCGCTTTACGGCGACGCCGGCCAGAACTCCGTCGTCCGGCAGATCGCCGCGTCGCTTCCGATCGGCGTCGGCGACGGGTTCGTCGAGTTGCGCGGGAGGCGGTACGGCGCCGGGCACGGCGTGCGGATGATCCGGCCGAGCCCCTTCGAGCCGGGACGGTACCTCACGGTGGTCGCGGCGGCGGACCCCAGAGACGTGCCGCGCGCGATGGGCCTGCCCGATCTGTCTGCGGACTACGTGGTCTGGGACCGCACGACGATCCGGGGCGACTACGCGTACGTCCTGCGGCCGTCGGCCGGATTCGTGGAGGCCGGCTTCTTCGACGACGCGTGGCAGCTGCGGCCCGAATCCGAACTTCGCCGCACCCCCGGCCGGCCGGGTCTGGAAGCGCTGCCCTGATTCCTACGTCCGGTAATCCGCGTTCAGCTTCACGTACGCGTTTCCGAGGTCGCACATGTGGTGGGTCACGCGGCCCGGGCCCGTACCGAGGCGGATCTGGATGGTGAATTCGGCGCGCTCCATGACCTTGTGGGCGCGCCGCTCCGCCCCCGCGCCCACACCGACGCCTCCGCGGACGATGGGGATTCCGCCGATGGCAATCTCGGAGTCCCTCGGATCGAACCGGACTCCGCAGCGCCCGGCGGCCGCGAGGATCCGACCCCAGTTCGGGTCTTCGCCGAAGAGGGCCGTCTTGACCAGCATCGATCGGGCGACGGCGCGGGCGGCGGTGCGTGCGTCCTCGTCGTCGTCGAGACCCGAGACCTCGAGCTTGACGAGCTTCGTCGCGCCCTCGCCGTCGCGGACGATCTCCCGGGCGAGCTTTCCGAGCACTCCGCGAACGAGCTTTTCGAACGCGATCTGACTGCGTCGGTCCGCGGCGCGCGGACCCGTCCCGGCGGCGCCCGAAGCGAGCAGCACGACGATGTCGTTCGTCGACGCGTCGCCGTCCACGTCGATCGCGTTGAACGTCTCTTGCGCGGCCGCGCGCAGCGCTCGGCGCAGCTCCGCCGAGCTCGCGACCGCGTCCGTGACGACGAAGCAAAGAGTCGTCGCCATGTGAGGGCCGATCATTCCCGCGCCCTTCGCGACGCCGAGAATGTCGACCTGGCCGTCCCCGATTCGCGTCCGGGCACGTGCGACCTTCGCCCAGCGGTCGGTCGTGCGGATCGCCTCGGCGAAGTCCTCCACGCCGTCGGGGCGAAGCTGCGAGACCAGCTCCGGGATCGCCCGCCTCATCTTCTGCATCGGCAGGCGCGCGCCGATGACCCCCGTCGACGCTGGAAGCACCAATTCGGGGGGGATCCCCGTCAGTCGCGACACGTCCGCTGTCAGCGCGCGCGCGTCCTCGAGTCCCTTCTCCCCGGTGCAGGCGTTCGCGTTGCCGCTGTTCGCCAGGATCGCCTGACACCGGCCGGAAGCCAGCCGCTCCATCGTGAGCAAGATGGGCGCCGCCTTGACGAGGTTCGTCGTGTAGACCGCCGCGCCGGGAACCGGTCGCTCGGCCGCGAGCAGCGCCATGTCGAGGCGCCCCTTGCGCTTGATCTGCGCGCTCGCTGCTCCCCACAGGAAACCACGAACGGGCCCCATCGTTTGTGGCGCGGAGAGTAGACGAGTGGGCGCGCCGTGTGAACTCGAAATCAGAGCTGCGGGGGCGCGCCGCTCTCGGCGCCGTGGCACTTCTTGTACTTCTTCCCGCTCCCGCACGGGCAGGGGTCGTTCCGCCCGACCTTGGGCGCCTCACGTCGGAAGGTCTCGACCTTCTCCACGGGCTGCGCGGAGCGCGGCGGCGCCCGCCGGGCACTCCCCGCGCCCGCCACCGACGACGTCGAGGTCGCCGCGCTGCGCGACGCCGACGGCGGCCCGCCCGCGATGCCGACCGCGCCCCTGCCCTCCACCATCTTGCGTTCCTTGTGCGCCGGGAGCTTCGTCTCCGCCTCCGCCTGGACCTTCACCCGGAAGTGCTTGGAGAGCACGTTCGTCTCGATGTTGCCGAGCATCTCCATGAACAGGTTGTATCCCTCCTTCTTGTACTCGAGCTTCGGGTCCTTCTGCCCGTAGCCGCGAAGCCCGATCCCGTCACGCAGCGAGTCCATGTTCTGCAGGTGATCGATCCACTGCTTGTCGATCTCCTCGAGGTACAGGTGCCGGAAGATGCGCAGCGCCAGCTCGGGGGTCATCTCCTCCTCGCGACGCTCCAGGAACTTCTCGACGTCTCCGTAGACCTTCTGCGCGATTGCTTCCCGGCCGCCGCCGACCTTCTTGAGCCCGCCGAACTTCATCGCGAACTGCACAGCGAGCGCGTCCTCGAGCGCCTGGAAGTCCCAGTCCTCGGGCGACGCGTTCTCCGGGCAGTGCTGGTCGACGAGTGTCCCGATCCCCCCGTCGCACAGATCGACGAAGCGCTCGCGCTGCTCGGAGAGCGCGCGCGGAACCACGTCCGCGAGCAATGCGATCGCCTTCGCGGGCGCATCCTTCGCTTCGCTGACGGGCACGCGCACGCCGAAGTAGTGATACACCTCGCGTTCGAGCCGCTCGACGTCGACTGTCCGGAAGTCCGCCAGCGGGATCTCGGACTTCGGCAGGTCCCGGTACGGCGAGTCCGCCCCGTCCCCCGTCGATCCGAAGTGCTTCACCATGCTCTCGAGGATGGGCTCGACTCGCTTCGCGATCTTCGGGTCGGTCTCGATGACCCGGCGGACGGTCTTCGCCCCGTCCTCCTCCCCCGCGGCGCCTCCTTCGTAGCGGCCTTCGAGGACCGATCGGCGCAGCGCATAGATCGTCTTGCGCTGCTGGTTGAGCACGTCGTCGTATTCGAGCAGGTGCTTGCGGATGTCGAAGTTGCGCGCTTCGACCTTCTTCTGCGCGTTCTCGACCGCCTTCGTCACCCACGGGTGCTCGATCGGGACGTCCTCCTCCATCCCGAGCCGCTCCATCAGGTTCGTGATCCGGTCTCCGCCGAAGATCCGCATCAGCTCGTCCTCGAGGGACAGGTAGAACCGGCTCGATCCCGGATCCCCCTGCCGACCCGCCCTGCCTCGCAGCTGGTTGTCGATGCGGCGCGATTCGTGCCGCTCGGTCCCGACGATGTGCAGGCCGCCGGCCGCCACGACGATCGCTCGCTCCTCCGCCTGGACCCTGCGGTACCGCTCGAGCGCCTCGCGGTAGCCGTCCGGATTCTCGTCAGGATGAGCTTCCTGCCGCGCGAGCATTTCCGGAGAGCCCCCGAGGACGATGTCCGTCCCGCGGCCGGCCATGTTCGTCGCGACCGTGACGGAGCTCTTCCGGCCCGCCTGCGCAATCACGAAGGCCTCGCGCTCGTGCTGCTTCGCGTTGAGCACCTCGTGCGCAATCCCTCGCTTCTGCAGGACCTTGCTGATCGCCTCCGACTTCTCGACCGACACCGTCCCGAGCAGCACCGGCTGGCCCTTTGCCCGGCACTCCTCGATCTCGTTCGCGATCGCCTTGAACTTCTCGCGCTCCGTCTTGTAGACGACGTCCTCGGTGTCCTTGCGGATCATCGTCTGGTTGGTCGGGACGACCACGCACTCGAGCTTGTAGGTCTTGTTGAACTCCTCGGCCTCGGTGTCGGCCGTTCCGGTCATGCCCGACAGCTTCTTGTACAGCCGGAAGAGGTTCTGGAACGTGATCGTCGCGAGCGTGCGGCTTTCCTCCTGCACGCGCACGTTCTCCTTCGCCTCGACCGCCTGGTGCAGCCCATCCGACCAGCGCCGCCCCGGTAGCACGCGCCCCGTGAACTCGTCGATGATGAGGACGCGCCCGTCGTCGGAGACCATGTAGTTCACGTCGCGCTTGTAGAGCGTGTGCGCCTTGAGGCTCTGCTGCAGGATGTGCAGGAACTCGATGCTCGACGGATCGAATAGGTTTCCGACGCCCAGTCGCTTCTGTGCCGCCTCGACGCCCTCGTCCGTCAGCATCACGTTGTGGCCCTTCTCGTCCACCGTGTAGTGCTGGTCGCGACGCAGCTGCGGGACGACTCCGTTGATCGTCCGGTACAGGTCGCTCGACTCCTCCGCCGTGCCCGAGATGATGAGCGGCGTGCGCGCCTCGTCGACCAGGATCGAGTCGACCTCGTCCACGATCGCGTAGTTCAGCTCGGCGCGGTGGACCCAGTCGTAGACGCTGAACTTCATGTTGTCGCGCAGGTAGTCGAACCCGTATTCGTTGTTCTGGCCGTACGTGACGTCCGCCGCATAGGCCGCGCGCTTCTCGCCGCTTCGCTGTCCGTGGAGGATCACGCCCACGGACAGGCCGAGGAACTTGTAGATCCGCCCCATCCACTCGGCGTCTCGCCGTGCGAGGTAGTCGTTGACCGTCACCAGGTGCACGCCCTTGCCGTCGAGCGCGTTCAGGTACACCGGGAGCGTCGCGACGAGGGTCTTGCCCTCGCCCGTCTTCATCTCGGCGATGCATCCGCGGTGCAGGACCATGCCGCCCATGAGCTGAACGTCGAAATGCCGCATCTCGAGGACGCGCCGACCCGCCTCCCGACAGACGGCGAATGCGTCGACCAGGACGTCGTCGAGGGGGGCCCCGTTGCCGACCTTCTGCCGGAACAGGGTCGTCTTGCTTCGCAGATCGCCGTCGGAGAGCGCGCGCATCGAGTCCTCGAGCGCGTTGATCGCCGCGACGCGCGGGCGAAGCTTCTTGATCTGCCGCTCGTGGGCGGTGCCCATGATTTTCTTGAGGATCCAGCCGAGCATTGAAGACCTCCGGTCGAGTCGTGAGTCGTGAGTCGGTAGTCAGCAGCGACTACGACCGGGGAGGCGACTGCGCGCGGAGCACCGCGTGGCGGATCGAGCGAAGGACCGGGACGACGTTCGCCGATCGGGCCGAACGCTCGGAGGGCGAAAAGGCGATTGCCTGGCGGTCCGGCGCGACGCCCCGACCGTGGACGATCTCGGCGGACCGGACGAAGAGGACGGAGGCGCTCGCGTCGCGATGCGTCGAGCTTCCGGACGGAGCCCCCGGCAGGCCCAGAAGGACCGCCGAGAGCGACGCCGGGATCAGCCACCGGGTGGAGCGCATCGGATGCCTACCTTACCAGAGGATTCACGTTGAGCACGAAGGCCTGCGCCGGCGTGAGGACGGGGATGGCGGGGTTCTCGAAGTCCGCCTCGAAGAACATGAGGTTGTCGCCGCCCTTCCCCTCGCATTCCTCGCTCGAGATCATGCCGTCGTCGTCAGTGTCGTCGGTGTCGAGGCACTCGGGCGTGTCGAGCAGGCTGTCCTGCGTGAAGCCGGAGCGGTCGCTCGTGTGGAAGAGCCCGAGCTGGTGCCCCATCTCGTGCGCGATCGCCGTGCCGAGGTAGGTCACGACCTCCGCGCGGGGTTTCGCGTCGAAGAAGATGTCGTGTGCAGCGACGAGGACGCCGGAGTGCAGCGTTCCGTTGATGCCGGGAGGTCCCGGGATGGATCCCGCGATCCCGCCCGCGATACCTCCGGCATCGGTGACCCAGAAGACGTTGATGCCGTCGTCCGGATAGCCCGCGGTGGACGCGAGCAGGGCATCCATCTCGTCGGCCTGTCCGTTCTCGTTGAGGTCTTCGCCGGTGACGGCGTCTAGGATCTCGTGCTCGCCGAGCTCGGGGGCGGCGTCGAAGTAGCGGATCGGCCCGAGCGTGATGCCCGCGGCGTCGAAGATCGCCTGCATCCGGTCGTGGATCTGGGCGAGCTCTGGATCGGTGGGCGCCGTGGAGGCGTCGATCCCGGGCAGGCTGACGAAGGTCACGTTCATCGCGAGGCTGCCTCCCGTGAGGTCCGGGTCGATCTTCCGGATTCCCCAGAGCCTGACGTCGGCGCTCTCGCGGTGGGAGGTGACGCGCACCGTGTACTGCCCGTCTTCGACGAATACGGCAGGCTGGTTCGGGAGCAGGAGAGTCGCGACCGAGCGACCAGGGAACTGCGCCCCGTTGTGACCGATCGGGTCCTGACCGACCAGCGCCTCCGAGATCAGTATCTCTCCCGACGGTGCCGTCACGTCGTACAGGTCGATGTCCTGCGCGTCCACGCCGTCCGCGACGAACGCGAACGTCGAATCGCCGGGCTCCGAGACCGGGAAGTACACCGCGATCCCCTCGCGCTCGATCTCGCGGACGCCGTAGTCCTCCACGAACACCTCGACTTCACCCTCGCCGGCCGCAATGCAGCGGCCGTAGGCGGGGATGCAGGCCTCGTCGTCGGCGCACTCGCAGACGGGCTCCGTCGAGGTGTCGGTGTCCCCGTCCGAATCGGTGTCCGAGTCGGTGTCGGCGTCCGTGTCCGTATCCGCGTCTGCCGCCGAGTCGCCGTCCGAGTCGTCGCCGCCGCAGGCGGACCCGAGAAGCACCAGCGCCAGCACGGCCCGCATCAGCTCTCCCTTCGAAGGCACGCGCCGCACAGTCCGTACAGCTCGTGCCGGTGGTTCTCCACGCGCCATCCGTAGCGGCGGGCGACCACGTCCTGCAGTCGCTCGATCTCGGGCTCCTCGAACTCGGTGATCCGGCTGCACTTGCGACAGATCAGGTGGTCGTGGTGCGCGACGCCGGCGGCCAGCTCGTAGCAGGTGACCCCGCCTTCGAAGCGCCGCTCGTGGGCGAGGCCGGATTCGGCCAGGAGCTTCATCGTCCTGTAGACCGTGGCGTGCCCCACGCGGCTGTCGAGCTTGCGCGCTCGGACCAGGATCTCCTCGACGGTCAGGTGCTCGGTCGTCCCGAAGAAAATCTGGGCGATCACGCGGCGTTGCGCCGTGTGCCGCAATCCCCGTTTCGTCAGGTATTCCGCAAGCTCCCGCTGCATCTCGTCGGGACCCATCGCATCCCCCTGGATGATCGGCAGGATACCACTTGACAGTCCCGGTGTGGCGCGGCTAAGTTGAAGTTGAAATTCGTTATCATTAAGAACGACAAGAGGACTGCACAAGAACGGGTGCCGGATGCTGCTGCGGTGTTGAAAGTGATTATCAACATCGTATCGGCGGAGGATTCGACGGACATGCGGACACTGACTGCGTTTCTCGCCTTCGCCTTCCTCGTCGTCGGCCTCTCGAACGAATCCCGTGCGGATCGGCGGATCTTCGGGTTCACCTACTCGTACCCGACGCTCCCGAAGGGATCGCGGGAGATCGAGCACTACCTGGACATGGGGATCTTGCCCGAAGCCGAGGTCGCGCCCGAAACATTGCCCGGCCTGACGGACATCCGGCCCGCATTCCGTCATCAGCTCGAGTTCGAGTACGGGATCACGGACCGGCTCGACCTGGGCTTCTACAACGTCTTCAGGCAGGACGTCGGGGAGCCCTTCGAGTACCGGGGGATCAAGCTGCGCAGCCGCTACCGATTCGGCGAGGAAGGAGACCACCCCGTCGACATCGGCGTGTACGGCGAGATCTTCTACTTCGGAGACGCGTACGGGTTCGAGGAGCGGCTGATCGTGTCGAAGGCCGTCCGGCGGATCCAGATCGACTTCAACCTCAAGCTCGAACAGGAATGGGAGCTCGAGGTTGCCGAGGACCGCGCGCCGGCCGGCTGCGATCTGGATGTCCCTCCCTGCGCCATCACGGGAGGAGAGGTCGTGAGCGAGTTCGCGCTGGCGATCGTCCCCTCGCTGGGACTCGGCTACCACGTGCGCGACTGGATCGCGGTCGGGGTGGAGCTGGCGCCGGAGATCGAAATCAAGGATGGGGCGGAGTTGACCTCGGCGTTCGGTCCGACCGTGTCGCTGATGGGCAGCGGCTTCTGGTGGACGATCGCGGCGCAGTTCCGTGTCCACCCCGAAGAAACGTCGCAGCGAAGCTACAAGGACGGCGACGTCCTCGTGCGCTCGCTCCTCGGAATCACGCTGTGAAGAAGGTTCTCGCCCTGGCCGTTCTCTCAGGGGTGCTCGCGGGCCTCGGCGCCGCGTGCGTGCACGCACCGCGGCGGACCGTCGGCCACCAGGTCGCGCTGTCGAAGTGCGGGGCTTGCCACCAGAGGCCCGAGCCGGGTCTGCACGACCGCGGCTTCCTCGTCGCCGAGCTGGAGGTGCACCGGCAGAGGGCGCCGCTGTCCGATTCGGAACGGCGCGCGCTGCTCGAATACCTCTCGTCGGATCGCTCCGAGCGGGAGCAGGTGTCCGTCAGCCCTTCGCCGGCTCATGCCGGAGCCCGGCACGCGCCTTGAGCGCGACCGATCCGAGGTAGACGAGCACCAGCGCGGCCTGGGGAACCAGCGAGATCAGGTCCGGATACACGCCGACCGCCTCGAGGCGGAAGTGACCGACCGGCCGGATCGGGAGGGCCCCGGCTCCCTGCAGTTCGTGCACGCCGTGGCCGACGAAGACGACGCAGAGCGCGTACAGGATGGCGCCGCTCGCGGTGAAGAAGGCCTGGATCGGCAGGCGTTTCGCGGATCGAAGGAGGATCGCGATGATCCCGACGAGGAGCACCGCGCCGACCGCGGCGCCGCCCAGGAGCGCGGTCTCGAAGCCGCCTCGCGCGAGGGCCTCGTAGAAGAGTGCGGTCTCGAACGCCTCACGGTAGACGGCGAGGAAAGCGATGCCGAAGACCCCGAGCCGGCCGCCCCGGATCGCGCCCTGCTCGACCCGTTCTTTCAGGTAGGACATCCATTTCTTCGCCTCGGCGCGGGAGAGGAGCCAGTAGCTCGCCCAGAAGAGGACCACGGCTGCGGCCAATGTGAGCGCGCCCTCGAGCCACTCCGCGCGACCCGCGCGCAGGAGCAGTCCGCGTCCGGCGATCCAGGTGACGGCGCCCGCGACGAGCGCGGTGATCCATCCGGCGTGCACGTCGCGTCTCGATCGGTCGCGGCCGAGCTTGGAGAGCAGCCCGAGCAAAGCGGCCACGATCAGCGCCGCCTCGATCCCTTCGCGCACGATGATTAGAAGACTCGCTCCGAACGCCATGGAGGCGGACCCGCGCTCTGCGGTGGTTTCCTCCGCCCGGGCCAATGCGGCCAGGACGGTGCGGCCTGCAGCGGCGACCCGGCCGGCGGACCCGTGCGAGTCGATCGCCTGACGCAAGGCTACGAACGCCTCTTCCGTCCTTCGTACCCCCGCGGCGTCGCGGACGCGCAGCGCGGGCTCCACGGGCTCGAAGCCTTCCAGGTAGGCGTCGAGCGCCAGCGAACGAGCTCGGTCCTCGAGGCCGGCCGCGTACGCGTCCACGGCCTCCCCCACGAGCCGGCGTGCCGTGGCGAGAGGCGCGCGACCTGCGGCCGCGTCGAACGGCGCCCGGGTGCGAAGGTGCGCGATGGCGGCGGGGACGCGGCGGGACTCGAGGCCGCTTGCCTCGAGTCGCCGGCCGAGCGCGCGGTCCGACGACGTCGCGAGCAGGTGGATCGACCGGAGAACGTCGTCCGGGACGGCCTCGGGGCTCGCGCTCTCGCCCGCATGGGCCATCGCGAGCACGTGGAACGACAGATCCCAGCGCTCCCGCTCGGACAGGGAGTCGAACGCCGCCATCGCCGTCCCCTGCACACCGAAGGTCACGGAGTTGAAGACGCGGTAGGGGGCGAGGTCCCGGAGCAGGGCCGGATCCGTCAGATTCGCTGGCGGCGGTCGCAGTAAGCGGACTTTTTCGGCGGGAGGCCTTCCCGTCCTGCCGTGGCAGGTCGCGCAGTTCGCCTCGTACAGGCGCTTCCCTCGGGCCTCGGAAGGAGGGACGGCAGGAGAAAGGACGAGCCCGTAGGCATCGACGATCCGTCGGCGCAGGTCGCGCGACCGGGCGGCCACCTCGGTGGCCTCGCCGCGCCGGTCGACGACGGCGCGAAGGGCGGCGAGACGAGCGTCGATCTCGCGGTCCGCCCGCGCGTCCTGCGCAGGGCCGATCGTGCCGAGCAGGGCGGAGGCCGACCGAAGAAACGAGATCTGCTCGTCGTACTCGGCCTGGATGACGACTCGGCCCTTCTGGACGGCGAGCGGGTAGTCGGTCGACACGTAATCGAGGACCGAGACCAGGCGCAGCAGGTCGCGGGAGTGGTCGGTGGCGTCGGGGGGGGTCGCGGGCCTGCAGCCAACGAGGGCCGCGCAAGCGCAGGCAATTGCGAAGTTGTTGAAATTGAGAATCAACTTCAACAAGCAATCTAGGGTGCCGGGCAACCCGAGTCAAGCTTGTATGCTCGCTCCTCCCCGATGAGGCCGCTCGGACTGCGGGTCCAGATAGTCGTCGCGCTCGCCTTCCTGGTCGCGTTCGCGACGGCGCTGACCGGCTTCGCGATTGCGCAGCTCTCCCGTCACGCGGTCTACGAGAGCGCGGAGGACGCCGCGGAGGGGACGGCGCAGGCGCTGGCCGTCGTCCTGTCCGCCGGACGCGCCGCCGGCCGTCCGATTGGCGAGCTCGAGGAAGTGGCAGTCGGCGCGCTCGGACGGGTCGGCATCGACGAGATCGTCCTGTACGACCGCCGACGCGAAGAGGTCCTGCACGTGCACAAGCCCGGACGGCGAGGATCGCTGCGTGCGGTGCATCCACGCGCACTGCGGCCGCGAACACAACACGTGGAGAACGGGATCGTCGTCTTCGCGCCCTCCGAGGACGACTCGTCGGCCGTGGCCGTTCACGTCTCTCTGGACGACGCCGCGACGCGGCTCGCGAACCTCGACCGCCTGATCCTCTTCTACGCGGGAGTCAGCGCACTCGTCCTGCTCCTCTTCGCGCTCTATGCGATGACCCGCCTCGTCCTGCGACCGCTCGAGAAGATCCGCGAGGCGGCGGAGCGGGTCGCGACGGGCGAGCTGGACGCAGTCGTCCCCGTCGCCGGGAGCCGCGAGCTCACGGATTTCGCGCGCTCGTTCAACCGGATGACCGAGAACCTGCGCATCCACAGGTCGAAGCTCGAAGGCAAGGTGCGCGAGGTGGAAGCGCGCACGGAGGAGCTGCGGACGACCCAATCTCACCTCGTCCGCAGCGAGAAGCTCGCGTCGGTGGGCCGACTCGCCGCAGGGCTCGCGCACGAGGTCGGCAACCCGATCTCGGCAATCCTCGGCTTCTGCGACCTGCTCGAGTCCGGGGCGACGCCGGAGGAGGGGAAGGACTACGTCGGCCGCATGAAGCGGGAAGCAGAGCGCGTCAACCGCATCGTTCGAGATCTGCTCTCCTACGCGCGGCCCGCGATCCGGACCGAGGACGCCACCGACGTCGCGAAGGTCGTCGAGGACGCGACGGGCCTGCTCTGGCCGCAGAAGGGATTCCGCGACGTGGAGATCGAACGCGTCGTCGCCGAGGGACTGCCGCGCGTGCGGATCTCCGCCGAGTCCCTCGGGCAGGTGCTCGTGAACCTGCTGCTCAACGCGGCAGACGCGATGGGCGGCAAGGGACAGGTGCGGCTCCAGGCCGACGCGATCGAGGCATGGCGGCGAACTCCACAGGACGCTGCGAGCGGCGCGGTGCGTCTGATCGTCGCGGACAGCGGACCTGGGATCCCGGCGGACCGGGTTTCGCAGGTGTTCGATCCGTTCTTCACGACGAAGGACCCCGGTAAGGGAACGGGGCTGGGTCTGGCCATCTGCCAGTCCATCGTCGACACGGCGGGTGGCCGCATCGAGGCGGGCGCGGCAGAGGGAGGAGGGGCGAAGTTCACGCTGCACCTTCCGGTGGTGACGTGATCAACATCCTGGTCCTGATCGTGGCCGGATGCGATTCGGGCACGGACACTGGCACGGGCGCGGATTCAGACACCGACACGGACGCGGACACAGACACGGGAACACCCTCGGACACCGAGACGGCGACCGAAAGCGACACCGAACTTCCCGACGAGTGCGATTCCGACTGGACGACGACGCCCACCGAGCCCGTCCGGCTCAACCAGGTACTTTTCGATTTCACCGACGACCTGGTCGAGCTGAAAAACCACGGACCGGCCGGGCAGTCGCTCACGGGGTGGGGGCTCGCGACGCGATCCGACCGGATCTATCGTTTCGCGGCCGGTCTGACGGTTCCCTCGGGCTCCTGTGTGACGCTCTACTGGCGTGCCGATGCGGACTGCCGGCTCGATTCGGAAGCATGCGGCGTCGGCGGCTTCGTCAACGACCTAGTCGCCGCGGGAGGGGACCTCACGCTCCTGCGTGCCGACGACGTCGACTGCCCGCTCGCCGTCGTCGACTACGTGCGCTGGGGAGCGGAGCCGGACATCGACTCGCTCGAGCACGTTGCCGCCCTCGCGCGGGAGTGGCCGGAGGGCGACTCGGTCGACGCCTCGGCGATGCCAGACGGCGCTGCGCTCCAGAACGACGGGTCGGCCGACGACGGTGCCGACCACTGGTTCATCGAGGCTTCACCCGCGCGTTGCGAATGACCGGTCAGTCCGTCTGTTCGGCGGCGTAGGCTCGGATTGCCTGGGCCTGCTTGCGCGTCACGCCCTCGACCGCGAGCAATTGCTCCAGCGTGGCGGCCTTCACCCGGCGCAGGCTCCCGAGCGCGGTGAGCAACGCTCTGGCCGTCCGGGGACCCACACCCGGGACGTCGAGGAGCCCGGAACGGAGCCTCTTCCTTCGGCGGATCTTCTGCTGGAACCCGACCGCGACGCGGTGCGCCTCGTCGCGCACGCGAGCCAGGAGGAAGAGGGCGGAGGAGTTCTGCCGCAGCAGGACCGGGTTCTTCCGCCCCGGCAGGTAGGCGCGGTCCACCAGCTTCTCGCTCAGCGCGTTCTCCGTCTCCTTGGCGAGCGAGCAGACGTCGACGCCCTGCACGTTCAGCTCTCCGAGGACCGCAGTCGCGACGGCGAGCTGGCCACGACCACCGTCGACGACCAGGAGGTCGGGCGGTTCCCAGCCGGGCTGGACGTCGGCATCCTTGGCGTCCTTCGCGCGGCGGAAACGGCGGGAAAGCACCTCGCGCATCGCCCCGTAGTCGTCTCCGCCGGAGACGTCCCGCACATGGAAGGTCCGGGTCCGCGACGAATCCGGCTCGCCGTTCCACAGCGACACCAGCGACGCGACCGTGTCCGTCCCTCCGAGGTGCGAGATGTCGACGCACTCCACGCGCCGCGGGAGCTTTGCGAGGCCGAGTCGCCGCTGGACCTCCGCCAGCCTCTCCTCGATGGATTTCTCGCTCCGCCTCTTCTGCCCGAACGCGTGCGCCGCGTTCTCGTTCGCGAGCCGAACGAGGTCCGCGGCGGCGCCCCGTCGCGGATGGCGAAGGGAAACGCTTCGACCCTTGCGCTCGGTCCAGATCGCATCGAGCGTCTCCACCTCGGCCGGCGCGATGGGCCGAGGGACGAGCACGATGTCGGGCGGATCCTCTCGGGCGTAGAACTGCGAGACGACTGACCGGAGCACCTCCTCGTCTGGGAGCAGGGCGTCGTCGAACGAGAAGGTCCGCTCCTCGAAGACCCGTCCGGCCCGCACCCTCAGGACCACGACCTCCACGAGCTCGGCCTCGCGGTGCAGTCCCCACGCGTCCTCGTCCTCCTTCTTGATGGAGACGACGCGCTGTGATTCGAGACTGCGCTCCACGGCCCGCAGCTGATCGCGGTAGATGCTCGCCCGCTCGTACTCGAGCTTCGCCGCCGCCTGCGTCATCTGCTCCTCGAGGCGATCGAGAAGCTCCGCGTTCTTGCCGGCGAGGGACATCGTGACGGCCTCGACCTGGCCCGCATACCACTCGCGATCGACGGGGTGGACGCACATCCCGGGGCACCTCTTGATGAAGTACTCGAGGCACGGGCGCGTCCGGGAGTAGAGGGTGCGATCGGTACACGTGCGGAGCTGGAAGTGGCGGTTCACCAGCCGCAGCGTCCGCCTTATCGACTGCGCGCTGTGGTACGGGCCGAAGTAGCGAGCGCCGTCCGGCTTCGGCCGGCGCACGACCTCCACCCACGGCCACTCGTGCGCCTCATCGACTCTCAGACAAAGGAAATCCTTGTCGTCGCGGAGCTTGACGTTCCACCGGGGCCGCCGCTCCTTGACGAGGTTGTTCTCGAGGATCGTCGCTTCCTTCTCGCTCCCGGTGACGATCGTCTCGACGTCGGTGACCGTCCGGTCCACGAGCGCGACGAACGACCGTTCGTCGCTCGTCCGAGCCTGAAAGTAGGAACGTACGCGCGACCGCAGGCTCGCCGCCTTGCCGATGTAGAGCACCTCCCCGGCGGCGTCCTTGAACAGGTACACCCCGGGCCCTGTGGGCAGCGCGTCCAGCCTCTGGCGAAGTCCCTCGTCCAGAGGTCGCTACTTGCCGGCCGCAGCGGCCGCAGCGTCGAGGGCGGCATTGACGAGCTCCTTGAGCTCCTTGCCGACCTTGAAGAACGGCAGACGCTTCTCGGGAACCTGTACCGGCGCTCCGGTCCGAGGATTGCGACCGCTGTATGGCTTGTACTGACGGACCGAGAAGCTGCCGAAGCCGCGAATCTCGATCCCGTCGTCCTTGCGCAGGGCGTCGGCCATTCCGTCGAAGATGCAGTTCACGACCATCTCCGCACGGCTCTTGGTGATGTTCGTGCGCTGCGCAACAGCGTCGATCAGTTCGGACTTGGTCATCCCCGTGCTCCCCATCGCAAAGCGATTATCATGAGGTCCACGTGCGCGGTCAAGCCGGATCCGCAGTCGTTCCGGGCCCTTGGGCAGGGGTGGGGCTGGCGCTCGTGTGCGCTTGCGGGAGCGGGGAACCGGCACGGGGCCCGACCCCGGACCCGTTCCCGCTGCCGATCCCGAAGATCGACGTGCACACGCACATCGATCCGCGGGCGACGGGAATCGCTCTCGCGATCTTCGACGACCACGGAATCGGGACGGCGCTCAACCTCTCGGGAGGGATGCCGGGGGAGGGCCTCGAGGAAGTCGTGGCGGCTGCGCGAAGCACCAACGGGCGAATCCTGGTCCTGTGCAACCTCGACTGGTCGCGGGCGCTCGAGCCCGGTTTCGGGGAGTGGGCACAGGGCGTCCTCGAGCGGGCGAAGGCCGCCGGCGCAATCGGCCTGAAGATCCCCAAGGCCCTCGGCCTGGGGTACCGGCTCCCCGATGGATCGCTCCTCGCGGTCGACGACCCGCGGCTGGACGCCGTCTTCGAGAAGGCGGGCGCGCTCGGCATGCCGGTCCTCATCCACACGGGCGACCCGCGGGCGTTCTTCGAGCCGGCGACTCGCGAGAACGAGCGGTACGACGAGCTCTCCGTCCACCCGGACTGGAGCTTCGCCGACCGGACCCTCTTCCCGACGTTCGGCGAGCTGCTCGCGTCGTTCGAGAGACGGGTCGCGCGGCACCCCGGGACGACGTTCGTCGGCGCGCACCTCGGCAACGCCGCGGAGGATCCGGACTTCGTCGGTCGGATGCTGGAGCGGCACCGCAACTACTTCATCGACACGGCCGCGCGCGTTCCCGAGTTCGGCAGGCACGACCCCGTCCGCATGAAGCGCTTCTTCGAGCGGTGGCAGGATCGGATCCTGTTCGGAACGGATCTGGGGGTGAGCCGACGCGGCCTCATGCTGGGCTCACCGGGAAGGGAGCCGCCGACGCGCGACGACGTCCGTCGCTTCTTCGACGCGCACTGGCGGTACTTCGAAACGTCCCGGAGGGCCTTCGCCCACCCCACCCCGATCCAGGGTGCCTGGACGATCGACGGGATCGACCTCTCGCGTGAGGTCCTGGAGAAGATCTACCGGGGCAATGCGGCGCGCGTGTTTCGCATCCCGGCTCCCACCACCCTCGCGCCGCACTGACCGCGAGCGCAGCGAGCGCGGCTTCCGCGAGCGTCAGCGAGCCCGGCTTCCGCGAGCGCAGCGAGCCCGGCTTCCGCGAGCGCAGCGAGCGTGCGCCTCCGCGAGCGAAGCGAGCGTTCTTCAGGGATGCTGGTTCGGCATCTCCGTGATGTGCAGCCGGTAGCGCGAGTCCTGACCCTGCTCGTAGCTTCCGATCCAGATCGAGTAGTCGCCCGCCGGGAAGCTCCCCTCGATGCCGGGGTTGCGCCCGTACGTGTCGTCCGCACAGCGGAAGTTGCCCTGGGCGTCACGCAGGACGAGCGTCACGTCGGCGTTTCCCTCCGCCACCGCGTAGAGCCGGAGGAACGAAAAGGCGCTCTGTGCCCGCAGGATGTGATCGGGCGTCGGCGTCACCCAGCCTGCGCAGCTCTGGTTCCAGGTCGACGCGTTGACGGCGCCGCCCGATTGTCCTGGGGTCACGTTCGGATCGGGCGTGAAGCCGGCAGTCAGTGCGGCGGTCCCGAAGTTCGAGCGTCCGTCTGTGACCGGGGACCCGCCGCCGCCGCCGCCGCCGCCACCACCACCTCCGCCACCTCCGCCACCTCCGGCCGCCGGCTGGTTCGACGAGATCTCGGTGAAGTGCAGCCGGTAGGGGTGATTCTCGTTCTGAGCGTAGCTCCCGACCCAGATCTGGTACTCGCCCGCCGCGAGGCCTTCGCCGTCGATTCCGGGATTCCTTCCCCAGGTATCGTCGGCGCACTGCAGGTTCCCGTTCGGACCCTTCACGACGAGCGTGACATCCCCTGCCGATTCCGCGTAGGCGCGCAGGAACCCGAAGGGGGTCTCGAGCCGCACGATGTGGTCTGGCTTGTCCGTCACCCAGCCATGGCAGTTCGGGTTGATCGTGTTGACGTTGATGTTCCCTCCCGAAGTTCCCTGGACCGCGTGCGGGTCGGGCATGAAGCCCGACGTGAGGGACTGCGTCCCGAAGTTGGATCGTCCGTCCTGCTGCACCGCCGGCACCGCCACGCCCGGACCCGACGGCCGGCTCGGTGCGCTGATCGCACCGGCAATCGTGCCGCCCTGCACGCCGAGCCGGTACGCGCCCACCATGCCCGCCTGGTAGCTCGTGACCTGGACGCGATACGCCCCCGCCTCGGCGTTCGGAACCTGGACGAGCGAGTTGGTCGTTCCACCGTTCGCGTCGTCGTTGTCCACCTGGCGCCCGGAAGGAGATCGCACGATCAGGTAGGTGTCGAACTGGCTCGACTGAACGGCGACCTCCAGCGACCCGCCGTTCGCCTGGACGTTGTACACGTCGTAGAGTTCTCCCGAGCGCAGCGTCTGATCCCCCTGCGCGAGCGCTCCGTCCGCCGTGCTCGCGCCCGCTGCGATGATCGGCCGGTCGTCGATCTGGGGGCCCACCTGCTGTGCTTCCTCGAGGGGCACGAGGTCCACCTGGATGAGCGCCTGGCACCCCGGTCCGTGCTCCTCCCCGGCCGCGTGGCAATCCGACAGCGCGCCGTTGTCGCGCAGCGACTCGGCGTTGCGCTCGTGCTCTCCTCCCGCCTCGCCCCACGGAGTCTCGACGCCAGCCGAGACGGCCTCCTGGGTCCGCGACATGAGCTTCGAAGCGCCCAGCATCATGCCGCGCACCCAGTGCGTGGCCTTGGAACATTCGGCTCCCTGCAGCTGGGCCCGTTGCATGCCCCGGATCTTCGTCCGCCGCTGGCCCACGACCGTGTAGTCGAGCCGCAGGTGCTGCCCGTTGTCGATGCGACCGCCGAAGTTGGCCACGGCAAGCGGGAGGCTCGCGTTCATCTCGTCGCGGCTCTTCACCTCGATCGTATCGCGCGCCGGCGTGATCGACGAGAACTCGTACGAGCCGTCGACCACGCACCCGGAGAGCACGTGCACCTGGCAGTCGGCGTACCGGACGAAGACGATCTGATCCTGCGCGAGTCCTTCGAGCGCCGCGCGGTCCGCCGCCCGCCACTCGACGACCATCGGGTCGGCTTCGCCATCTGCGTTGCAATGGGGGCGCCGGATCTCGTCGGTGACGTCGCCGCATCCGAGCAGAACCAGGGGAACGAGCAAGACCGACCGCGGGACGCCCATGATGTTTCCTCCGAGTGGAAAGTTCTACCCGAAACGGCCCTGCCACTCAATCACCGCCGCGCGCAAGGAGAGCGTACGCCGTACCAAGTATTCTCGGGCCAGCGGCGAGCAAGCGAGGGCGTCGAGACGGGGAGCGAGCCGGAGCCCTCGGAGGCCGGGCCGACGGAAGCGCGCTCTGCGCCCCACGTTGGGGTACTTTTTCGTACGCTGAGTAAGGCACGGCCGAGAAGGCCCGGCGCAGCCCCCGGATCGGCGGCCGCAGCGCTAGTCTCGAAACCGGGTGACCCGATCGTGGCCGATCTCTCCGCCTGGAGTCTTCGCGACGCGGTGATTCCAGTGTCCCGTCGGCAGGATCAGGGCGTGGGGGAGGGCGAGGGGGCGCGCCTCGATCGCAAGGCCCACGAGCTTCTCCCGCCACAGGACTCGGCCCGCCGCGGACAGACGGACGACCCGGCGCAGCCGGCCGTCGACGCCCTTCGCCACGACGACGTACGCGCCGCCGTCGTGGGCGGCGGCCACGTCGACCGGCGTCTCGAGCACCTCGCGATCCTCGCCCTCGCCCCGGGAGCGCTCGAAGTTGCGTCTCCAGCGAACGCGCCCGTCGGGGCCGAGCGCGGACACTCGCCCGTCGCCGCCCACGACGACGAAGCCGCCGCCCCGCAGCACGCCGAGCCGCCCTCGATAGCTTCCGTCCATGCGCAGGACGTCCCGGCCGCCGGAGTCCAGGACGGCCAGGTGGCCCTCGGCGAGCACCGCCACCCCTCCGCCGGCGATCGCCTCGAGCGAGTTCGCGTGCGCGAGGCGCGCGTCTCCCGACCGGAATCGCTCGCTCCCGGCACCGTCGAGCCAGGCGATCGTGCCGTCGTTCATCGCGATCGCGATGGATCCGTCCTCGAGCAATGCCGGGGCGACGGGGGCCAGCTCCTTGCCGACGTCGTACGATCCGCGAGGCGATCCCTGGGCCGTGAAGAACCTGACGTCCGTGCTCGCGGCCACGATGACTCCGTCCGGCCGCGCCGAGGGCAGGGGAGCGCTATCGGTCGCCTGCTCCCACCGCGTGCGCCCGGTGGCCGCGTCGAGTGCCACGATCGCGCCGGCCCCCCCTCGAACGGCGCCGACCAGGAGCGTCCGATCGTCGAACGACTTCGCGAGCCCGACGACCGGACCGCGCGCGTCGACCGACCAGCGCACCGCGCCGTCGGCCCCGATCCGGACGACCCGCCCTCCCGCCGACCCGATCGCGATCGAGGTGTCGGCGAACACGGTGGGCGTCGTCGGCTGTCCGGCGGTCCGGAAGATCCACTCCGCACGGCCGGCCCCCGGACGCTCGGGGTTCGGCGGCGCCCCGCAGCTGGGGATGTCGCAGCCCCAGAGGAGGAGGAAGGGCCAGATCACCGCGCGCGGGATCACTCCTCGGCGTCGCCCTGGTTTTCGCGAAGCCGCGCGAGCACGCCGATGTCCTCGAGCGTTGACGTGTCGCCCTTCGTGTCGCCGCCGGCCGCGATCTCGCGCAGCAAGCGCCGCATGATCTTTCCGGACCGCGTCTTGGGCAGGGCGTCGGCGAACCGGATCGCGTCCGGACGCGCGAACTTCCCGATCTGCTTGGCGACGTGCTCCGTCAACTCGTCGGCCAGCGCATCGGACGGAGTCTGTCCGCTGCGCAGCGTCACGAACGCGACGACCGCGGTCCCCTTGATCTCGTCCGGGCGACCCGCGACGGCGGCCTCGGCCACCGCAGGATGCGAGACGAGGGCACTCTCCACCTCCGCGGTGCCGAGCCGGTGGCCCGCGACGTTCATCACGTCGTCGATTCGCCCCATGACCCAGAAGTAGCCGTCCTCGTCCTGACGGGCGCCGTCCCCCGTGAAGTAGGTGCCCTGGATCTGGCCGAAGTAGCTCTGACGGTACCGTTCCGCGTCGCCGTGCAGCGTCCGCAACATGCTCGGCCAGGGCTTTCGCAGCACGAGGAATCCGCCCTGTCCCTTCGGGACGGGATTGCCGAGCTTGTCCACGATCTCGGGGACGATTCCCGGGAAGGGCAGCGTCGCCGTGCCCGGCTTCGTCGGCGTCGCGCCCGGCAGGGGCGAGATCAGGATGGCGCCCGTCTCCGTCTGCCACCAGGTGTCGACGATCGGGCAGCGGTCCCCGCCGATCACCCGCCGGTACCACATCCACGCCTCGGGATTGATCGGCTCGCCCACCGTCCCGAGCAGGCGCAGCGCGGACAGATCGTGCTTCTCCGGAAACTCGTCGCCCCACTTCATGAAGGAGCGGATGGCGGTGGGCGCCGTGTACAGGACGTTGACGCGGTGCCGCTCGACGATGTCCCAGAACCGGTCCTTCTTCGGCGTGTCGGGCGCGCCCTCGTACAGGAACGTGGTGACGCCGTTGGCGAGCGGTCCGTAGACGACGTAGCTGTGGCCGGTCACCCAGCCGATGTCGGCCGTGCACCAGAAGAGGTCCTCTTCGCGGTGATCGAAGACCCACTTCGAGGTGAGCGCGACCTGGACGAGGTAGCCGCCCGTCGAGTGGACGACGCCCTTGGGCTTACCGGTCGTGCCCGACGTGTAAAGGATGAAGAGCGGGTGCTCCGAGTCGAGCGGCTCGGGCGTGTGCTCGCCCTTCTGGCCTTCGACCACTCGCTCCCAGGCGACGTCCCGGCCGTTGTTCCACTTCACCTCGTGCCCGGTTCTCTTGAGTACGACGACCCGCTCGACACTGGGACACTCGGCGACCGCGGCGTCCACGGCGTCCTTGAGCTTGACGATCTGGCCTCGCCGCCAGCCGCCGTCGGCGGTCACGACGACCCGGGCCTGCGCGTCCTGGATTCGATCGCGAAGCGCCTCCGCCGAGAACCCGCCGAACACGACGCTGTGCGTGGCTCCGATCCGCGCGCACGAGAGCATCGCGACGACCGCCTCGGGGACGAGGGGCATGTAGATCGCGACCCGATCGCCCTTGCGGACCCCGAGCCGGACGAGCGCGTTCGAGAACCGGCAGACTTCGCGATGGAGCTGCGCGTAGGTGAGCGTGCGCGTGTCGCCCGGTTCCCCCTCCCACACGATCGCGGCCTTGTTGCGGCGGTGCGTCGTCAGGTGCCGGTCGAGGCAGTTCTCCGCGACGTTGATCTCGCCACCCACGAACCACTTCGCGAACGGAGGGTTCCAGTCGAGCACCTTCGACCAGGGCTTGCGCCAGGCGAGCGACCTCGCGTGCTCCGCCCAGAAACGCTCCGGATCCTCCAGGGCCCTGCGGTGGATCGCTTCGTACTCCGCGAAGGTCTTGACGTGCGCACCGGCCGAGAACTCCGCCGACGGCGGGAAGACCCGGGACTCCTTGAGCAGAGACTCGATGGGCGCTTCCGTCATGCCTCGGAGTGTAGCAGTCGAGGCGCACGGCGGCGTACGGTGCACGTACGGTGCGCGCACGGCCGCCTCCGCTCCCGCGTGCCGCGACAGCGGAAATCGCGCAGCAGGGGAGGGCACGGCGCGTGCACTGCGGTCGGAGGAGCACATGACCTCCCCGCGTCCGTTTTGCCCGAGGTGTCGCCGTGCCCAGGACGCTGCGGCGCGGTTCTGCGGCCACTGCGGAGCCTCGCGCAGCGAGGAGGGCTGGCCCGCGGATCCGCTCGTCGGCCGCGTCCTCGACGGGAAGTACCGCATCGACGAGCGGATCGCGGCGGGCGGATTCGGCGCGGTGTTCCTGGCGACCCACGTTCACGGGGACCGGGAGCTCGGCCGGGTCGTCATCAAGTTCCTCCACGGCGAGCTCGCACTCGACCTTTCCCTGGTCGACCGCTTCATTCTCGAAGCCAAGGCCGCCCGCGAGCTGCTGTCTCCCCACGTCGTCCGCATCTTCGATCTCGGCTTCACGCACGAGGACGTCCCGTTCATGGTCCAGGAGTACGTGGTGGGGGAGGGCCTCGACGCAATGCTCGCGCGGGAGGGCCGGCTCCCCCCGGCGCGGGTCGTGCGGATCGGCACGCAGATCGCGGGCGCGATGCTCGAGGCGCACGAGAAGGGGATCCTCCATCGCGACCTCAAGCCGGCCAACGTCAAGATCCAGCCGACGCCCCAGGGAGACTTCGCGAAGATCCTCGACTTCGGCGTCGCACGGATCGGCCCCTCTCGTTCAGACTCGACGCTCGGGATCACGGGGACGCCACGCTACATGCCTCCGGAGATGCTGTCGGGCGCTGCCGTCGACGGCCGTCTCGACGTGTTCGCGCTCGGCGTGATCCTCTACGAGCTCCTCGCCGGCGAGCCCCCCATCCTGGCAGCCAGCGAGATGGAGTACCTGCACCGCAACGTGACCGACGCTCCCCGCGATCTGTGGTCCCTGCGACGAGACCTGCCGGAGCCGCTCGCGCGCATCGTGATGAACATGATGACGAAGGACCCGGCCGCACGGCCGACGATGGCCGGCGTCTGCGGCGCGCTCGCCGCCTTCGGGCCCGCTAGCGAACGCGCGTCCTCGCCGCCGCCTCCGCCCGCGCCAGGGTCCACTCCCGAGAGCGCCCCCGACACGGTGCGCGCGAGCCGGACTCCCATGGCGCAGTGGGACCTGCCGGACTCGATGGCGGCCGCCCAGCCGAAGCCGGTCCTGACGCCGGTCCCCGCGCCGCAGCACGCGGCGCTCGCGCAACCGGACTCCTCGCCGCCGCTCGCACGCCGCGCTTCCTCTCGCGCGATCCACGCGATCTCGAGCCCCCTCGCCAGGCACGCCGTCGAGCTGCGGCTCGTCACGCCCAAGCAGGCGGAGGAGGCGCTCGCCTTCGCCCGGGAGCGATCATGCCGTCTGAGCGCGGCCTTCCTCTCTCTTCGGCTGCTGTCCGATTCCGACCTGTGTCACGCGCTTGCCGACGTCTCCGGCCTTCCCAAGATCGACCTCATGGGGATGCAGATCCCCGCGCGGGTGCTCCGGACCATCCCGCGCTCCGTCATGGAGAAGGTGGGCCTGGTGCCCTTCGACCTGTCCGAGACGAAGCGCGGCCGGTTCCTCTCGGTCGCATTCTGGGATCCCGACTGCCTCGCGAGCCGCGCGCAGATCGAGGAAGGTGCGCAGGCTACGATGCGCCCCTATCTGGCGCGTGTCAGCGCGATCAAGGCGATGCTCCGCCGTGTGCTTCATCGTGAGGACGTGCCGGTTCCTCCGCTGCCGCCGATTCGACGACCGTCGTCGTTCGAGCTGTCGGAGATGGACGACGAGATGGAGATCGTGCGGGGCGGGCAGTGGGTTGCGCCGGACGAGGAGACGTAGTCAGTCGTTACCGCGACCTGCGCCGGCCGGCGCGGATCAGGCCGACCACGAGGAGGAGCCCGATGCCGACCGCCGCACCCGGGGCGGCGCGGTCGCCTGGCGCCGCGGCGCAGAGGCTCCCTCCGTCGCTGCCGGGGGAGAGCAGGTTCGACCCCTGGCTGCGCCCGTCGGACCGGCCGCACTCGCAGTAGGTGTCCGCGGAGATGTGCACTGCGCTCGGGACGTCCTGGCTCGCGGCCTCCACGATGTCGCCGCGCTGGTCGATCGCCAGCTCGATGGGCGCCCCGTCACGGACGAACGCGCGCAGCAGCGCGGGCTGATCGGACTGGAAATTGCGGTACGTCGTGACGATGCCGCCGGGCGTCTGGACCTCGTTGTAGTCGTCGTGCTGGGCGATCGAGCCCTGGCACTGCGTGGTCCGCGTCGTCGTCCGCGCCGCATCGATCCTCGGCAGATCCGACCGGTACGCGAACTCCGGGTCGACGGTCATCTCGCTGGGCGAGATCGTGCCGTGGAGCGCCGTCAGGTACGGCTGCGCCTGGAACCTGGCGTGAAGCTCGCGCAGCGGGCGGACGATGTTCTCCTCGAGCGCCGCCGCGAAGCCGACGGGATCGAACGGCTGGCCGGCGATGTCGTCCTCGTAGCAATCCGTGCACCCCGCATCGAGCCCGTAGTAGCCGCCGCACTCGAGACATTCGTAGAAGGTAGCGTCGTCGACGTCGACCGAGGCGGGCTTGGGGATGTACTGCTGGAGCAGCCCGAGGACGAGCCGGCTCTGCGTGAACCCTTGCGCGATCATCGCGTTCAAGAACCCGACGGGATCCGTGATCGTGGCGAGGGTCGCCGTGTCGAATCGCGACGGGTCGAGCGCGCCCGTGACGCCGCCGCTGTCTCCGGCGTACTCGGTCACGAAACCGCGGCCGCCCGCCTCGTCGATCGCGCGGGAGACCAGTGCGTCGTAGTTCCCCGGATCCATCGTCGCGACCAGATCGTTGACCTCCACGTCGTGGAAGTTCGAGGAGACGGCGCGCGCGTCGCCGAGCACCCACACGCGCACGGGCATCTCCTGCGCCGCGGCGATCGCGGTGAGCCGCAGGGGGACGCAGGGCGTCAGGTCCGCGCCGGTCATCCGCAGCACGATCGGCCGCAGGTCGCCGGTCTCGGCGTCCTTCGTGAGCTTGAGGCCCACGAAGTAGAAGCCGGCCGCAACGTACGAGTCGATGATCGGATATGCCGTCTCGGGAATGACGTAGCCGTTGTCCGAGAGCCACGTCGTGAGCGCCGTCGTGTCGTCCGACGAGAGCGTCACGGTCTCGAAGGGTCCGACGACGCCGCTGTCGACGATCACGACGCCTCCGCCTCCGTCCGCGTCCGTATCGGAGTCGACGTCCGCATCCCCGTCCCCGTCCGCGTCCCCCCCGTAGTAGTAGTCGTCGCGAGGACACTCCTCGCAGAACGGACAGTCGATGCGGCGCTCGTCGATGCGGAACGACGGCGTCGTTTGCGCCGCCAGCGTGAAGAACGCGTCGTCCGAGCCGAAGTCGATCTCCGGGATCACCTGGACCGGCACGACCCACGAGAACTCGCTGGCTTCGCCCGCGTACTGGATCTGGATGTGCGCCTCGACCTGGGACTCGTCCGCGACGAAGAGGACGAGCTCCCCGGTCTGGTAGACCGGGCGCGGCAGGTCGGGATTGTCCGGCGGCGAGTCGCAGAAGAAGCCGCCACAGGCCGCAGCGCGATCGGGGGCCAGAAGAGCGACGAGGGCTGCAATCATCGAGAAGCGCGTCATGGAAACCACCTCCTGCTGTGCCATCGTTTGCTGTCACCAGAGCAAGCGGCATGCCGGCGAGATTCGCGCCGAAATCCCCCACGAGTCCGCGCATCTCGGGCGTGCCGCGTGTGTGCCACGCGCTCCCTGGCTGGCGCAGATCGAGTAGGATCGGCCGTGGTGAGGGTGTTCGCGTTCGCATCCTTCTTCGCATTCGGCTTCGCGGCCCTCGTGGCCGCTGCCCCCGCGGCTGCGCAGAGCGCGCGGCAGGGCTTCGCGCTCGAGCGCATCCATTCGCCGGCGTCCGTCGAGGACGGCCTCGCACGCGACCTTCCTTCGACGCTCGGGCACCTGCGTCTGTCCACTTATGCCCTCGTGCTGCACTCCATCGCGCCGCTCGTCTACCGGGACGCCGCGTCCGGCACCGATCTCGGCGAGGTCGTCGCGACGCGCACGGGCGCGGTGCTCGCCGTCGCCCTCGGCCTCGGCCGCTGGGCCGAGATCGCGATCCAGCTTCCCGCGATCGTCGCCCAGTCCGGAGATACCCTCGTCGTGCCGACCGGCGACGACCTCGCTGTGCCGACATCCTTCGCGCTGGGCGACCCCCGGGTCGGCGGTTCGTACCACCTGATCGGCAGGCCCCTGCGCGGCCCCCAGCTCGCGATCTCGGCCTTCGCTTCGATTCCGCTCGGCGACGAGGAGGCCCTCGCGGGCGACGGGGCGCTCGGCGGACAGGCGCGCCTCAGCGCGGCGTACGCGGGCCGCGGGCTGACCGCATCGGTCGGACTCGGTGCGGCGCTGCGCCCCGAACGGACCTTCGAGACCGCGACCTCGGGCCCGGAATGGCTCGCCGACGCCGGACTCTACGTCCGCCCCCACCGCCGGCTCGTGCTGTCGGCCGAGTTCCTGGCCGCGACGGCCATCGGCTCCGGTGCGTTCTCGGGCGAGCGTTCGCCGCTCGAGACGATTCTCGGCTTGCGATTCTCTCCCGGTCGCGGCGCCTGGCTCGGCGTCGGCGGGGGAGCGGGCCTCGGCTCGGCGCCCGGGTCGCCGGATCTGCGCCTGCTGGCGAGTGTCGGCTATGCGCCGCCGCGCGCGCTGCGCGTCCGGCGATCGATTCGCGCTCGCCCGCGCCCGCCCGAACCGGCCCCGGACGAGGACGCGCTCGAACCGGAGCCGGGCCTCGAGCCCGAACCGGAAGACGCCCCCGCGCCCGTCGAGACGCCGCCTGCCGCGCCGCCCCGCGACGCGGATGGCGACGGGATTCCTATCGATTCGGATCGCTGCCCCGACGTCGCCGAGAACCGCAACGAGAACGAGGACGAGGACGGCTGTCCCGACGACCCGCGCGTCGAGGGCGGCCGCATCGTGCGCACCGGCGCCGTGGAGTTCTACGAGGGGACGGATCGCATCCGCGGCGCGAGCGTCACGACGCTCGAGACCGTCCGCTCCGTCCTCACCCAGAACCCCTGGATCCGTCTCGTCCGCATCGAGGGCCACACGGACGACCAGGGTTCCGTCGCCGGCAACCGCGAGGTCTCGGCACAGCGCGCGCGAGTAGTCATGCGCTGGCTCGTGGAGCACGGCGTCGAGCCCGACCGGCTCGTGGCGCAGGGCCTCGGTCCCGATCGGCCGATCGCCGACAACGCCACCCGCCAGGGCCGCCGCGCGAACCGCCGCGTCGAGTTCCACGTGGTCGAGACGGGGCAGGCGACCGCGGAGCCCGAGTCGACGCCGTCGCCGCCTCCGCCGGTGGAACGGGCTGCGCCCGCGGCCGAGCCGGCTCCCGAGCTCGAGTCCGATCCGGGCTTCTAGTGCTTCCCTTCCTCGAAGGCCTTCGACCCACGCTGCACATCTCCCACCGCGGCGGGGCCGCGCTCGCCCCCGAGAACACGATGGCCGCGTTCGAGAGCGCCGTGAGCCGCTTCCGCACCGACATGCTGGAGCTCGATGTCCACGCCACCCGTGACGGCGAGATCGTCGTCGCCCACGACGCGACCCTCGAGCGATGCACGGACGCCGTCGAGCCGATCGCCGATCGCTCGTTCGCCGATCTCGAGCGCGTCGACGCCGGATACCGCTTCACCCCGGACGGCGGCAATTCCTGGCCGTTCCGAGGCCGCGGCGTACGCATCCCGCGGCTCGAAGACGTCCTGCGTGCCTTCCCCACCCTGCGCGTGAACCTCGAGGTCAAGCCCGACGCTCCCGGCCTCGAGGCGACGGTCGTGGACGTCGTTCGCCGATCCGGAGCGTCGTCGCGCGTCTGCATCGGAAGCGAGAGCGACGCGGTCGCGGCGCGCCTGCTGCGCGCATTCCCCGAAGCGTGCCACTTCTATCCGCGCCAGGCCCTGACCGACGCCGTCCTGGCGATCCGCGAAGGCCGCGCCGTGCCGGACTCGCCTTTCGCCGTGCTCGACATGCCGCTCACGTTCTTCGGGACGCGTCTCGTCGACCCAGCGCTGCTCGGGGCGGCGTCGGCCGCCGGCAAGTGGGTCAACGTCTGGACCGTCGACGACCCGGACGAAATGCGCTGGTGCATCGAGAACCGCGTCGGCGGCGTGATGACCGACCGCCCCGACCTGCTGCGCCAGGCGATCGACGCAGCTGGCTAGCCCGCTCTCCTCCGGCGTCTCGGGGGGGTATCCGCAGAAGAGCAGTGGGGTGGAGTCGTGGACGACGTTCGGCGGCGGGTGACTCCCGCTTCCTGGATCGGTTTGGCGCGGAGCTCAGCAGCCGAGGTCGAAGATCCGTATCGAGGCGTCGTCGATCATGACGTACCCGTAGGTGTCCGAGACGAGGACCGACGTCACTTCGCCCGGCAGGTCGATGGAGGCTCCTCGCTCGGGCGCCTCGGGGATCGCGACGTCCACGACTGTCAAGCGCGTGCCTTCCGCGGCGAGGACGAAGGTCGAAGCGGACGTGAGGACGGAGGCCTGCTCGTCGAAGAGGCCTTCGAGCCGTCCGACCTCGCGCGGGGCGGCCGGATCTGAGACGTCGAAGACGACGAGGTCGGTCCCGATGCCCGCGACGAGGCTCGTGCCGGCGGCGGCGAGCCGTCCGAGATCGCCGACGGACTCCGACACGAGCACCGCCGGGGCGGCCGGATCGGAAAGATCGAGGGCTTCGAGTTGCTGGTTGGACTCCCCCTCCGGGGCATCCCAGCCATGCTGGACGCTCAAGAAGGCCGTTGCGCCGAAGAGGGCGACGTCGCGCACTTCGTGGTTCGGGAGCGAGGCGACGATGACGGGAAGTGCCGGATCCGCGTAGTCGATCACGTCGAGCGAAGCGTCGGTGTCGCCGCCCTGACAGGCGAGCGCGCGATCTCCGCCGAGGAGCGTGACTCCGCGACCGGGCCGGCCGACGCCGAGGCTCGACAGACGGACGGGGCTCGCGGGATCGGAGACGTCGAAGACGAAGAAGGTGTAGGGCGGGTCGCCGCCCGCCTCTCCTTGGGTGAGCAGGTACGGAGCCGAGTATGCGAGCCCTCCCCAGGACTGGTTCTGCTCGGGGAAGGTCCCGATTGTCTCGGGTGCCGTCGGGTCGGACAAGTCCACGATGTCGAAGCCATCGATGTCGAGGTTGACGAACGCGAGGTCGTCCCCGACGTCGAAGTGGAAGTGGTCGGGGCCGTAGCCCGCCATGTCCGGCACGGGTCCGTCGATCACGCCGACGAGCGCGAAGTCGTCCATGCAGACGGGCTCGTCGGCGTCGGAGTCCGCGTCGGCATCGCCACCGACTCCGTCCCCTTCGCCTCCGGGCGTCGATGTGTAGCTGCAGCCGCAAAAGAGGGAGCACACCCAGGCCCCGACGACTCGTTTCATCGCGTCCTCCTTGCGACCCACCCGCCCGCATCGGGGTCGACCCCTCGTTCAACGTAGCACACCGTCACGATCCCCCCGCGGACCCGTCACAGTAAGGTCCGATGCCGAAACCATCACCGTCGCCGTCGACGCAGCCGGCGCCCGAGTCCAGATCCCCCTTCGAGCCTCCGTCGGAGGCATCGCTGGCGCCAGACTCCGAAGCTCCATCGTCGCGCCCGGAGACGCTCTTCGCGCGGCATCCCGTCCCCAACGCGAGAAACGCAATTGCGAGCGTGCTTCGACTTTTTCGGTTCTCCGAGACGTTTAGTGGACGCGTGAGCGGGGCGGTGTGATGGGAAACGCCTGTAGAAGAAGCTCATCGAGGGAAGAAGGGGCCGCGGCCAGGGGTGCGTAGAACGCGCATGGAGGAGGGGGG
>Ga0247727_10001557_pt1 | contig 54108 bp, 60 predicted proteins | sample WisWelCaveWW1625_FD_202498 | JGI IMG/M metagenome (GOLD analysis project Ga0247727, IMG submission 202498) | Biofilm microbial communities from Wishing Well Cave, Virginia, United States - WW16-25 | ecosystem: Environmental > Aquatic > Deep subsurface > Groundwater > Cave microbial mat | place... | reverse complement strand
GGCGCGACGGCGATGATGCGCAGCGCGACGATGGGGTTGAGCATTCGCAAGGTCTCCTGGCCGACCGCGGCCACGACGAGCGCCGCGGGGACGTAGGCGACCGAGCCGACCGCGATCGCCCACAGGACCGGATCCATCAGGAGGCGGCCGAGAGCGCCGGGAGCGGAGCCCGCCCCGAAGAATGCGCGAATCTCGAACTGCGAGACCAGGTAGAACGCCGCGGGCACCCAGAGGATCGCGGTCGCAATCGCCGAGCGGATCGCGGGCATCGTGATTCCCTCCCACACGTCGAAGTCCTCGGTCTGCGGGATGCCCGGATCCCCGAACGCCGCGCGCCGGAGGATCAGGAAGTAGAAGCCCGCGTAGACGCCACCCGCGAGGAAGGCACCAACCATCGGCACGAACGAACACAGGTACAGTCCGACCGATACGCCAAGTAGCTTGATCGCGCCGTCCGGCGTGAAGATCGACCGCAGGAACTCGGGCCACGCGGCCCAGTACGGGACGACCTCCCGCCGCTCTCGCAGGACCTCGGCCGTGCCGCCACAGGGCCCGCAGCGAACCACTCCCACACCCTGGATTCGTACGTCGACCGCGCAGTCCGGACACAGCGTCCGCGAGCAGGCGCCGCACTGCCAGCCGGCCTGGACGACGGGATGCCTTGCACAGCGCAGCTGTTTCCCCCCGAGCATTTCAGCGCTGGAAGGGTACCTCGATCCGCCAGGGCGTCCCATCCAGCGTGATGTCGACCGTGACCATGTTCTCGCCCGCGGCCGGCGCGGGGCCTCTGGCAGAGAGGCACGATCCGCCGCAACCGGCACGGACTGCGGCCGTCACGGACGCGCCGCCCGCGGGCCGGACGATCACGCGCCCGCGCCCGCGCGACTGTGCGATCGACGCGCGGAAAGCGTCCGTCAGGTACAGGCGCACCTCGCCGTCGGGCCGGTAGAGGACCTCCATGTGGTACTCGCCCTGCATCAGGACGATCCCTCCGTGCTGCGCGTGGTGGCGGTGGGCACGCGGGCGGAATCCCGCGTCGGGAGGTCCGGCATCCGCCGCGGTTCCGGCATCCGGGACCGGAACCGGAACCGGAACCGGAACCGGATCCGGGGCCGGAACCGGATCCGGCACCGGATCCGCGACCGGCTCTGCCCTCCAGACCGCGCCTGTACTCGGCCGACCGATGAGCGCACGGGTGAGAAACAGGGTCGCGCGGACACCGCGGGCGATCGCCTCGCCCGTTCGGCCGCGCGCCTCGAACGCGTCGAGAATCGTCTTGCCGCGCAGCGGCCTCGCAGCGTCGGCGACGCTTCGCGCGTCGGGTCCGTCGACGCCCACGACCTTCGTGATGCGGCCCGTCGGGCCGATCCCGACGGCGATCGTCGTCCAGCCGCTCGAAGTCTCGACCTCGCGGAAGATCAGGACGCCCAGGACATCGCCGAGCCTGCCGGGCCGCGGCGTCCCGAACGCCACGTGAAACTCGAGCGCGCGGTCCTCGTCGTCGAGTACCGCCCGGGTCTCTCGACTGGCGTCATGGGCCAGGGCGCGACTCGCCATCCTGCGCAACGTCGTCCACGACCGGGCGGTCGGAAAGGTCTCGCGGCGCGCCCGCTCGAGCTTGGCAGGATCGACCTCGTGGGCGAGGGCGATCCCCATCGTCAAGAGCAAGGCCGTGACGGTCGTTGCCCGCCGCATCAGAACTCCACCAGGAACTGCGCGGTCGCGACGTCGATCCGATCGGCGTCGTCCATGAAGTACCCGAGCCAGGCGAGGCGCAGCCGCAGCTGGTCGGCGGCACGCCAGGTCGCGGCAGCGCCGGCCGACAGCTCCTCCTCCGATGAGTCGTCGACGTTCTCGCGATTGCGGTTCGGGTCGTAGTAATGGCCCTGGACCGCGACGTCGAAGGGCTCCCAGATCCGGTACGTCGCGCGACCGAAGATCGAGAGGGTCTCGAATGCCTCGAAGTCGTGCCGGGACGTCTCCTCCCGCCAGGCGATCAGGTCCTGCACCTCCAGCTCGTCCTGACCGGCCTCCCCCTCCAGGTGGATCCCGAGCCTGCCCGCGACATACCAGGCGGAAAGCGCGCCGCGCCACTTGCGTGCGAGCAGTCCGGAGCTTCCCGCGCCGTGCGCGGCGTGGCCGACCGCGGATTCCCGCAGCGCACGCCCGTAGTAGCCCGAAGCGCCGAGGTGCAGGCCCGGGAGCAGGTCAGACAGATCCGCCGCGACTCGCCCGAAGATCGGCCAGTCGTCGACCAGCTCGTCCTCGGCTTCCGGGTCGGTCTCGGGCGCCGGCAAGACACCGACACCGTCCGTCGCCGCGAGCGAGTACTCGAACATGGCTGCGTACCCCTTCACCATGATCGCGAGGTCCGAGATCCGACCGATGCTCCGGTACACCGGCGTCGGCAACGGGTTCGAAGCGCCGTCGAGGACGGCGTCCACGCCGTACGGGATCCGGTAGCGCCCCAGCCACAGGCTCGCGGTCGGGTACGGAACGTCGGCGACCGTCACGTAGTAGAAGCCGTGGTCGTTGCCGAGGAACTGGCCCTCGAGCGGCTGATCGGCGTTGAGCGGAAGGAGGACCTCGCCGAGCAGCGTGACGCGCTGCTCGATCGTCGTCTGGACGACGACTTCCGCGACGTGCACGAAGCCGTCGATCGCGCGCGCCGGGTTTCCGCGTGCGTCCGTGGGGACGACGACCCGCAGGTCGATCGCCCCGCCGATCGTGTAGGTCAGTCCCGGCCCCCCACCCGACGCCGCCAGTCCCTGCCCGAGCGCTTCGTCGGGTACTGCGAGCGCGAACTCGCCAGCGGCAGCGTCGACGTCGGGCAGCTCGTCGGCCGACGCATCCGGCGCGCCCCGCGAGGAGAGTGCCTCGGACGCCTCTTCGTCGGAGGGCGTGGAACCCGGATCCCCGGGGAAGTACCCCGCGAGGATCTCCGCGACGTTGGAGGCGCCGTCCCGATCGCTGTCCCGCTCCTCGATCGTCCTCAGCGCCGTCTCGTTCGCGCCGGCGACCTGGAAGGCGGTTCCGAACGGATTGCGCGGCGATCCTCCGCCCGCCGTGTGGCAAAGGCCGCAGTCGGCATTGTCGGCGTCGGCGATACCGTAGAGCGCTTCGACGCGACGCAGGTGCGCGGGAAACGCGAACGTCAGTGCGGGCGCCGAGAGGATCGCGATTGCGGCCAGTGCGCGCAACGGTCGGAGAGTATCAGTGCGCGTGCCCTGCGTGTCCCGCAGCCTTGCTGCTTTTCCCCCGCGCGTCGAAGCGGAAGGGCACCTCGATCTGCCAGTCGACTCCGTCGATCCGGATGTCCGGGGTCACGAGCGCCTCTCCGGGGCCGAAGGCCGGCCCTCGTCCGACGAGCGCCTCGCCCCGCGGGTCCGCGACGAGGGGCACGGCCGAGACGGTGTCGCCCGACTTGAGCCGGACCACGCCGCTCGCGTGCGAGGCCGCAATGGGCCGGCGGACGGCGTCCGAGAAGAAGAGCCGCACCTCTCCCGACGCCTCTGCGACGAGCTCCATGTGGCGATCGCCCTGCATCAGCACGATCCCCCCGTGGCGCGAGCCGTGGTCCATGTGCGGGCGCTCGCGGGTGGATGGCTCCAGCGCGGGTGCAGCGGCCGTCCGCGGCGCCGTCGGCGTCGTGGAGGTCGCCGGCCGATCCGGCTCGGTCAGACGCGATTCGCCGACGTCCACGCTGCACGCGGTTGCGAGAAGAATCATGGTCCATCGGGGCGTTGCCATCGTCGGCAGGCGTGATAGCACGTCCGCATGCTCGCACGACTCGTTCCCCTCCTCCTCCTCGGCGCCTGCGGCGACCGCGCCCTGCGCCTCCCGGACGAGGAGGCTGTCCTCACCGAGGACGAAGCGGCCGACGGCTGCACCCTCGTGGGCGACAGGGTCGTGTGCAATCACGGCCACTCCATCAACTTCCGCGCGGAGAACCTGCACGAGCGCCGGCTGCTGGCGCAGGCGAACGGCTTCGAGGATCCCGACGAGAGCCTCCTGCTGGCGACGGACCGTGACGGGTTGCTGGGCACGGGCATGCCGGACCCGCTCACGCCGGTCCTGCGTGCGAGCCTCGGCGAGGTCGTCCGCCTCCGCGTCGTCTCGTTCGGCGACCAGTACCACACGTTCCACGTCCACGGTCACGTCTGGGCCGACGAAGCGGGCACGATCATCGACAACGTCGACATGCTCCCCGCCGAAGTGCACGAGGCGACCTTCGTCGCAGGCGGCGGGCCGGACGCCGCGGACGACACGGAGCGCGGCGGACCCGGCGACTGGATGTACCACTGCCACGTGCAGACACACATGACGAGCGGCATGTGGAGCCTCCTTCGCGTGATGGAAGACGGCGACCCCGATCTCGATCTCGCGACGGACGGCCGCTACCCGATCGAGACGCCGCCGGCGCTCGGCGGCGACGGAGAGACGATCGACGTCTGGGTGGTCGCGATCGACGCGCGCGTCACCGTCGCCCGGTCGTTCACTTCCGTTGGAAACCGCCTCGCGGACGTGACGCGCCCCGCGTGGGTGTACGTCCCCGTGGAAGAGGGCGTGTGGGACGCGGGCGACGCGGAGGCCATCCGGGACGGGGTCGACCCGGACACTTTCCAGCCGTGGGTCCTGTCCCTCGCCCTCGGCACCACGGTGCGCGTGCACCTCAAGAACCTGATCGAGGGCGACGACGGCGAGGACGTGCCCGTCTCGCTACACCCGCACGGCGTCGTGTACTCCGTGGACGACGACGGCGGCACGCCGCAGAGCGTGATCCCGGCGCGCGGCGGCACACAGGACTACGAGTACCTCGCGGACACGCCCCGCGTCTGGCCCTACCACGACCACGCGAACCCGCACCACAACGTGCCGCGGGGTCTGTTCGCGTCCATCGTCGTCCACGACCCCGACGACCCCGTCGCGGTCGACCGCGACTACGTCGTCGTGATGAACGACATGGACTTCGCGTTCGTCAACGGCCTCGGCGAAGGCGGAGGCGGCGGCGGCCACCAGCACTGATGGCTGCCAGGGCGACGCAGCGACCCGCGTTCGTCCCGGTCCATCGCACCTCCCGCCCGCGGGGCTGCGACGATCCGGGGCGATCCGGGGCCGACGTCGCCGAAAACCCCCGTCTTTTCAGCCGGAGGAGCCCGGCACGTCGCTTGCTCTACCCCCGTACGAACGGAGGAGAGCGATGAACGGGTTCAAGAATCGGATGGGCGGGTGGGTGATGGCGATGGCGATGCTGGTGGGCTGCGCGCACCTCGTCCTCGACCGCTGCGCGCCGGAGTCCTCGCAGACGCAGGCCTCGATCTCCACGGAGACCCGATGAGCCGCCTCGCGATGGTCCTGTGCGCAGCCGCCCTCGCCGGGTGCGCGGCAACGATCCGGACGCCGGAGACGGTCGCCGAGTCGACCGCAGGCCGAAGGGTGCGGGACTCGGCAGGCAACTCCTACGACGTGACGCTTCTTCGGGGTGACGACCGGTCCGATCTGGTCCTGCGCAAGCGCGACCCGCACGGCCGCCTCTCCTGGGAGCGCCGAGCCGCCGGCGGAGCGCCGAGCTCGGGCGGACACGCGCTCACACTGGACGGGGCCGGAAACGTCGTCGTCGTGTGGACGGTGACCGGCGTCGGCGAGCGCCTCGCGGACGTTCGCGTCGACCGCTACGACGCGGACGGAAGACTGCTCGCGACCAAGACCTGGGACGGCGGAAACGGCGCCGACTTCGGTGACGGGGTCACCGTCAGACCGGACGGCGTGGTCGTCGTCTCCGGCCGCAGCTACGCGGGTGCGGGCCGGTTCGTTCGCTGGGCGATCCCGCTTCCGTGCGACGGCTCCTTGGAGCTGGCCCCCGAGGTAGAGGTTGCCGCCCGCTAGTGCTGCCTCCCTGAAGGTCCTGACCAACCATCAAAGGGGAGCCCGCACGTCGGCGAACCATTGCCCGTTGCCTGTTGCCCGTTGCCTGCCTCCTGTTTTGCGACGCAGGAACAGGAGACAGGAGACTGGCAACTGGAAACAGGCAACGGGCAACGGGCAGCGGGCAACGGGAACTCGAGAACTGGATAGGACCTTCGAATCTCGCATGCTAGCCGCGCTGGGTTCCGGTTCCGGCCGCGAGACCGACCCCCGTCACCGCGTCGAGCGACACGACTTCGTGCGGTGACAGCGATCGCGCCCTGGCAGATACTTTCGCGATGCGTCACCAGGTCGTGGTCGCGCTACTCGTCGCTTCTGCGTCCTTGCTCGTGGTCGACGGACGCGGCGGGGCGAGCGACGCGGAGGCGTGCGGTGGTTTCTTCAGCCCACGCCGAATCGCAGGCAATCGCAAGCCGTCCATGGCGTACGAACAGACCCTCATCGCGTTCGATCCCGGTTCTCGGCGCGAGCATTTCGTTCGCGAGGTGACGTTCCGGAGATCGCGCGAGCGTTTCGGCTTCGTGGTCCCCACTCCCTCGCGGCCCGAGGTCGCGGCCGTGAAGCAAAGCCCGTTCCGTGACTTGCTGGACGCGTTCCCCTTCACCTGGATGGAGCGCCACCCCATCGGACACGGCGGGGGCGGGTCCGGAAGCGGATATGGTCGAGGCGCCGGGGCGGGCGTACGGGTGCTCGAGGTCACGAGGGTCGGAAGCTTCACCGCGTTCGTGCTCGCCGCCACGGACGAGCGCGCGCTCTCGAACTGGCTTGCGCAAAACGGTCTCGTGAGCACGCCGGAGGCGGACCGGTGGCTCGCGCACTACGTGCGGATGCAGTTCTTCTACGTGGCCATGCGGTACGAACCGCCCGGTGGGGAGAGTCGGCCCGAGACCAAGGCGGAAACGATGAGGATCTCGTTCGACACGCCGCTCCCGTACTATCCGTACTTCGAGCCTGAGCCTCCCGCGGGGCAAGCGGCGGATCCCGAGCGGCTTCTCGAGATCTGGCTGGTGTCGACCGAAGAGTTCGTCCCGGTCGCCGCCCGCACGCACGACGATCGCGTTCGATGGGTGCAGCCGTTCGCCGAGGGAGAGAAGTTCCTCGAAGACCAGCGCGCAGTGCTGGAGCCGATCGTGGGGGCGGCGCTCCTGCCCGCGCAGGGAACGCCGATCGTCCAGCGATTCATGGACCAGAAGGTCTCCCGCGCCGGGTTCGGAGACGTGCTCTTCGTCCCGCGCAACACGACCACCCCGGACGCGGCGCTGCGTTCGTCGCTCCTTCACGCTCTTCCCATCCTCGACCCGTCCCTCGCGGAGGCGCCGTGAACGGGGTGCTCCTCGGGGTCGCCTTCACGGCGCTGGCCTGTGCCGAAGCGCCCCCGCGACCGCGCAGGGCGACTCCGCAAGTCCCCGTGGACGCCGGACACTCGCCCGCGGTGCAGGATGCAGGCCCTCCACCGCCCGCGGTGCAGGATGCGCCCCCACTGCAGCTGGACATCGGCCCCGAAGCGGCGCTGAACCGAGGCGGGCGCGTGGCGGCAGCGTTCGACCTCGTCATCGGGAAGACGCCCGCGTCTTCGCTCCCGGTCCACGCCACGGAGCCGGACCGATCCCTCGATGTCAACTTGCGTGATCGCATCGCGCCCGTCCCCAGATTCGCCGTCGACGTCGAGGCGCGACTCCTCGCCATCGCTCGAGCGGGCGGCCCAGGCGCCCTGGACCTGGCGGTCGTGTCGCGCGTCATGCGGAGGCACGGCAGCCAGGTCCGTTTCTGCATCGAGAGCAACGCACGGGACGCGAACCTGCGCGGACGTCTGCTGGTCGTCCTCACCATCGACCCCGCGGGATCGGTGTCGAGCGCAGTCGCGCAGGGGCTGACCGATGCCCCGCGCCTCGCGACCTGCGTCCAGAATACCCTGAGGCGGTGGGTTTTCCCGGAGCCCCGCGGTGGAGCCGTCACGATCTCGTCGGGCTACGACATTCGCCTCGTCCCGCGGCACTAGGACGCATCTCCGCCCTGCCACGGCGCCCCCCTTCGTCGGCTTGCCGCGTGCGCGCTCAAAGCTCGACGGGTTCGGTCGGCTCCTCGCGCTAGGAATCGTCCGCGGTCATGCCGTAGCGCTTCATCAGCCTCTGGATCAGCTTGCGGTTCACGCCGGCGTCCCGCGCGGCCGCAGAGATGTTCCCGCCGCTCCTTCGCAGGGCGCGCTCCAGGTAGCGCCGCTCGAAACGCCCCAGGGCTTCCTCGAAGGGAAGGTCGAGGTTCTCCTCGATCGGTCCGGGCCCGCCGGCCACGGCGCCCGCACCTCCCGCGAAGGCATCGGCGCCAGAGAGAGAGACGGCGCGCTCGACCGTGTTTCGAAGCTCCCGCACGTTTCCGGGCCACGGACGCGCGGCAAGGGCGACGAGCACGTCGGGCGAGATCTTCGGGGCAGCGCCCCCGGCGGGTGCGAGCCGCCGCAAGAAGTGCTCGACGAGCATCGGCAGGTCGTCGGTGCGCGATCGCAACGGGGGCAGGACCACCTTGATCACCGCGAGCCGGTAGTAGAGGTCCTCGCGGAAGCGACCGGCATTGACCTCGGACTCGAGCGATCGATTCGTCGCAGCCACGATCCGGACATCGACCGTGCGCCCGCCGCCGGCGCCGACCCGGCGGATCTCGCGCTTCTCGAGCGCGCGCAGCAGCTTGGGCTGCAGATCCAGGGGGAGCTCGCCGATCTCGTCGAGGAAGAGCGTCCCGCCGTCGGCCTCCTCGAAGACGCCGGCCCGGTCGGCGACCGCGCCCGTGAAGGACCCGCGGACGTGTCCGAAGAGCGCGCTCTCCGCGAGGTCGTGCGGGACGGCGCCGCAGTCGAAGACGACGAACGGCCCGTCAGAGCGCGCGCTCTCGGTGTGGACCCCTTCGGCGGCCAGCTCCTTGCCGGTCCCGCTCTCCCCCTCGACGAGGATCGTCGTCTCCGTCGGCGCGACGCGCTCGAGAACTGCAAACACCTGCCGCATCCGGACGCTCCCTCCCAGGAGAGCGCCGAAACGGTCGTTCGCCGACAGGGGGATCTGGATCATCTCGTCGTCGGTCGCGATCCGGATCGTCGTCTGCCCCACCCGCAGGAGCGAGCCCGGGCGGAAATCGGCGTCCCGGACGATCACGCCCTCGACCTCCGTGCCGTTCGCGGATCCATGGTCGCGCACGTGGACGCAGGCCTCACGGACCGTGAGCTCGCAGTGCTCGCGACTGACCGTCCGATCCGTCAGGACGAGGTCTGCCGTGGGCGCCGTGCCGACGCGGACGACGGGCCTGTCCGGCGCGACCTCGAGGCCGCGGTCCGGGCCCTCGATCACGACGAGACGCAGCCGGCGCAGCCGCAGGGAGAGCCCCCCGGGCACCTCGATCAGCTGCGTCCTCCCCACCTCCACCGTCACGCCGGCGAGGGTACAACGAACAGCGCGGCCGGGACCTGCGACGATTCGGGGCGGGGCCGAAGTCCCAGACCGGGACGAAACGGGGCATGGCGCCAGAAAAGCCGTGCCGGACCGCGCGGCACGTCGCTTGCTCTACCGACCTGCATGTCACGGAACGTGGGACTCGGGATCGCATGGGCCTTGTGTGGCTGCCTCGGCACGCCGACAGGCACGGTGTTTCACGATGAAGACCCGGAGCCGGCGGAGCAGGTGGAGCGGGTCGAGCAGGTGGACGAAGACGGTCCAGATCTGGCCGATCTCGGCCTGCTCCGTGGCGAGCGGGTCGCCGGCGACGGCGAAGGTTTTCCGCAGCCGTATCCCGAGGGTCCCTACGGCTGGCGCGTCGGCGACATCGTGGCGGACTTCTCGTTGCCTGGCGGTGCCCCGGCCGAAGGAATCGAAGACGAGATCGGCCTGGGCGACTTCTGGGAGATGGCGCACCGCGACGAGCGTCCACGAACCACGTTGATGATCAACATCCACTCGATGACTTGAGGGATGTCCTGCGCCCAGTCTGGGCCCGAGCAGGAGATCTGGGAGCAGACCTACGCCGAACGCGGTCTCGTTCCATGGGCAATCTCGATCGGGGACACGTACGAGGGCGCCCAGACCTACTGGGAGGTCTGGCAAGGACACACCCACGCCTGGGCGGCGGACCAGCTCTTCTCCACTGGCCAGTTCTTCCCGGGCCCGATGGTCGGCACCCCGGCGTTCATCCTGATCGACCTGTGCACGATGGAGATCCTCCACATCCAGGAGGGCTACTCGAACCAGGAGGAATCGCTGTTCGAGCCGTTTCTGGACCGAACCTGTGGAACGGAGGGCGCGTGATGCGAATCCAGCTCGTTGCGATCGGAGCGGCGCTCAGCGGTTGTCTCGGCGTCGATGCGGGGCCGTACTCGACACCCAGCGACACGGAGGCGCCGGACGTTCCAGGCCTCTTCAGGGGCGAGTGGATCGCCGTGGAGGATCCGCCGCCCTATCCGGCAGGGCCCTACGGCCACGAGGTGGGCGACGTCGTGGCGGACTTCTCCCTTCCCGGCGGCGCGCCGGACGAGGAGATCGAGGACGAGATCGGCCTCGGCGACTTCTGGCTGATGGCGCACCGAGCGGAGAACCCGCGTACGGTGCTGATGATCGACGTCCACGGCAATTGAGGCCCCGACATGGCCCAGGCTGGGCCGGAATTGCAGATCTGGGAGGACCTGTACGCCCACCGAGGCCTGGTCCCGTGGGGAGTCGCAATCCAGCAGACCTACGAATCGGCTCGCGACTACTGGATCGTTCAGTCCCAGCACACTCACCCGTGGGCCGCCGACCTGAACTTCACGGTCGGGCAGTTCTTCCCGGGCCCGTGGGTCCTCACGCCCGCCTACATTCTGATCGACCTTTGCACGATGACGATTCTCGACACCCAGGAGGGCTACACGGGAAGCGAGGAGGAACTGTTCCTCCCCTATCTCGACCGGACCTGCCCCCCGGTGGACGCATGACGCGAATCGGGGCGATCGCGCTCGCGGCCTCCGCCGCAGGCTGCCTCGGCACGCCGACTGGCACGGTATTTCACGACGAAGACCCGGAGCGGGTGCAGCGGGTGGAGCGGGTCGAGCAGGTGGACGAAGACGGTCCAGATCTGGCCGATCTCGGCGTGCTCCGTGGCGAGCGGGTCGCCGGCGACGGCGAAGGTTTTCCGCAGCCGTATCCGGAGGGTCCCTACGGCTGGCGCGTCGGCGACATCGTGGCGGACTTCTCGTTTCCCGGCGGGGCGGCAGACGAGGGAATCGAGAGCGAGATCGGCCTCGGCGACTTCTGGCGGATGGCACACCGCCTCGAACGACCGCGAACGATCCTGATCATCAACCTCCACGGCATGACCTGCGGAATGAGCATGGCCCAGGCTGGGCCCGAGCTCGAGGTCTGGCAGGAGCAGTACTCCGACCGAGGTCTCGTTCCATGGGGAGTCTCGATCGACGACGACTACGAAGGGGCCAGGGACTACTGGGAAGTGTCGCGAGGCGTCCGTCATCCGTGGGCGGCCGCCTACTACTGGTCGACCGTGAGTCAGTTCTTCACTGGCCCGATGTACGGAACCCCCTCCTACATCGTGATCGACCTGTGCACGATGGAGATCCTGCACATCCAGGAGGGCTTCTCGGGCTCGGAAGAGGAACTGTTCGAGCCGTACCTCGACAGGACCTGCGGAGAAGACGTGTGACCGCCTTGCTCGCGGGGATGCTCCTTGCGTCGTGCGGCGCCTCGCCGGCCGACGACGCTCCGCTCGATGCGTTGCCCGAGCGGAACCGAGATCCGTTCGTCCCTGCCCCACCGGCGCCGCCGGAGGCGCCGCGCTTCGTGTGCCCGGACGGCTGGCGCGAGGTCGTGGACGCGGACCTTCCGAACCTCGTCACCTGCGATCCGTGGCCCGAAGACGGCCCGGGCGACTGCGCCGACGACGAGGTGCACCTGCCCGGCACCGACGGCTGCGAGCCGATCGGCGCCGAGTGCCCGATCGGAGACGACTTCTCCGCGGACGCGCCCGACGACGGGATCTTCGTCCTCGCCGGCGCCGCGGCGGGCGGGGACGGCACGCGCGCGCTGCCGCTCGCGACGATCGACGCGGCGATCTCGGTCGCCGCCTCCGGCGACACGATCGCGATCGGCCGCGGAACCTACGACGAGCTCCTCGTCGTCAATCGCACGCTGACCCTCCTGGGCGCCTGCGTCGAGGAGACGACGATCACGACGACCGACCCCGCGACCGATCCCGCGGATCCCGGGATACTTCAGATCGCCGGCCGCGGGACCGTCGCGGTCCGGAATCTGACGGTCACCGGCCCCCGCGGGGGCATCGACGTCCTGCCCGGCGCGACGGCCGCCATCGAGTCCGTCCTCGTCCGCGACACCGAGTGGTCGGGATTCTTCGTGATCGGCGCGAACGTCGACGCCGAGCGGCTCGTCGTGCGGCGCGTCAGCGGAGCGGCCGCGAGCCTTCCGGGAAACGGTTTCGCCGTCGGAGGCAGATCGCAGGTGACACTGCGTCGCTCGGCGATTGAGTCGGCGCAGGGCGCCGGCATCCTGCTGCAGGGCGCCGGCGCCGCCCTCGACGCGTCCGACGTGGTCCTGCGGAGCGGTCGCTCCCAGGGCAACGGTCAGTTCGGTCGGGGCCTGACCGTCGACGACGGCGCGTCCGCGACGCTCTCGCGGGTTGCGATCGAGAACAACCGCGACTCCGGCATCCTCGTCTCCGACGCCGCCAGGCTCGACGCCGTGGATCTCGTCGTCCGCGGCACGACGTCGCAGGACGAGGGGCACGGCGGCGGTGGGCTCGTCATCCAGCGCGACGCCACGGTCTCGCTCGAACGCGCTCTCTTCTCGCGAAATCGGTGGATCGGGATCTACGTCGAGGGCACGGCGCCGGACGCCGCGTGGGCGCTCGAAGCCTCGGACCTCGCGGTGCTCGACACGACGGCGCAGGAGCTGGACCCGCGGGAGGGCGTCGGCATGGGACTGCAGGCGTTCCGCGGCGCGCGAGTGTCCCTGTCGCGATCGGTCTTCGCCCGCGACACGGGCGTGGCCGTGATGGTCGCCGAAGGCGCCGAGCTCGTGGCCCAGGACCTGCGACTCGAAGGCACCCTCCCGTCCGGCGCCGGGATGGGACGCGGCCTGGAGGTCGCAGCCGCGTGCGCGACGCTGACCCGCACCCTCGTAGCCAGGAGCACGGAGATCGGAATCGTGGGCTTCGGCGGCGCCACGATCGTCCTCGACGACGCCGTCGTGGAGGACACGCTCGCTCCGACGTGCGAACTCTGCGAGCGGCTCGGGGGCGGAGACGCGATCGTGGCGGACGTCGGATCCGAGATCTCCGCGACGCGGTTCTCGGCCCGGCAGAGCGCACGCTGCGGGATCCAGTCGCTCGAGGGAACGCTGACCCTCACGGACGGCGTGGTGCAGGGGAACCGGATCGGCGCGAACGTCGTGACGGGCCCGTACACGCGGTTCCTCGTGGAGACCCGGATGATGTACGCACAGAACGAACGGAACCTGGACGCGGCGATCCTGCCGAGCCCGACGCCGGTGGTCCCGGCAGAGCTGTGAGGCGATCGATGTGCATTCGAGGAGCAGTCCTTCTTCTCCGCGTTGCCGTCTGCGTTGCCGTCTGCGTTGCCGCCGCGGGCTGCGGCGCCGACGAGTGCACGCGGGTGGGATCCGCCGAAGCACTGGCGGACGCGCTCGCGGATGCCGCATCCGGCGATCGGCTGTGCCTGGCCGACGGACGCTTCGAGGGGGCCTTCGAGGTCCCCCCGAACGTCGACGTCGAGATCTGCGGGGCCGGCCGCGAGTTCACCGCCATCTCCGGCGGCGAGGGAGAGATCGCGCTCCTCGTCCGCCCCCAGGCGGGCGCGCACGTGGAGCTGTGCGATCTGCGCATCGAGTGGCAGTCGCGCGCGGGGCTCGTCGCGTCCGGGGCCGGCTCGGTCTCGCTGCGCCACGTGGATCTGCAGACGCGGGACGCCGCGAGCACGGGCGTCGGCCTCGCCGCGGAGGATCTGTCGAGCCTGACGCTCGTGGACGTCGCGATCCGCGGCCCCGTGACCGAGGAAGCGGCAGCCGACTACGCCCTGCCCTCCCCCGAGGTCGCCGACTGGGTCACGGATCTCCCCGCACCCGGAGCGATGCTCGTGCACGTCGCGGACGGGACCTGGACCGACGTCGAGGTGTCGGGGTTCGCGGTCGCAGGGGTCGAGCTCGTCGACTCGGCCGTGGCCTGGTCCGGTGGAGCGGCACGCACGAACCTGGGAGCCGGCGTCCTCACGTTCGGCGGCGCCCTTGCGATCGACGCCGTGGAAGTGACGGGCCTCGTCCAGGGTGGGCGCTTGGCCCCGACGACCGGAATGTCGATCGCCGGAGGGGCCGTCGTGCAGACCAACGGGCTGCGGATCGTGGGGAACGGGGCTGGTAGCCTGGGCGTCCTGCAGCACGATTCGACCGCGAGCCACGAAGACCTCGGCGTGTCCGCGTGCATGGAGCGCGGCTACCAGCTGTCGTCCTCCACGGGCACGCTGGAGTCGCCCGTGCTCGAGATCGCCGGCGGCGATCTCTCCGACTGTGGCTACGCGGGCCTCGTGCTCGCCGCGTCTTCGGGAATCGTCCTCGAGGACGTCACGGTCGACCGGACGACGAGCGTATCGACGGTCATCCTCGGCGAGGAGACCTCGGTCGGGGACGGCATCCAGGTCCTCACCTGTGCCGACCCGGCGACCGGCTGCGCCGAGGCACTGGACGACGTCGTCCTGCGGCGCGTGCAGCTCGGCGACAACACACGCGTCGGCCTGCTCGTCTCGGGCGACGACCAGTCGCTGGCGGGCGTGAGCGTCGAGGAGGTCTCCGTTTCCGGCTCCGGCGTGGGCGTGCTCGGCGCCGTCTACCAGTCCGCGCCGGACGCACCGGCCGGATGGGCCTCGATCGAGCGATCGGGCGACGTCGTCGACGCCGACGCCGCGTTCGATCCAGCCGCCGAAGCGCTCGCGCGCGTCGGGATCATCGATCCCGAGTGGATGCCGGAGCAGTCGCTGTCCGATGCCGGCCTCGCGGCAGCACTGGGCGCGTTCTAGGGCTACCCCGACGACAGCTCGCGATGCGCGGCGGGGAGTATCGAGAACCGCTCCCGCCAGGCCGGGTCGCCGATCCGCAGCGCCATCTCTCGCACCCGCTCACGGCCCCGCTTTCCGATCGCGTCCGCCTCTGCCGTTCTACCCGCCTTCCGGAGAACCGCCACCCGGGCGGCGAAGACCTCCGCTTCGTCCTCCTCGACGCCGCCCGCCTCGTCGCGTAGGGACAGGGCGCGACCGGATAGATCGAGGGCCACATCGACCTCTCCCAGGGCCAGCCGGGCTCGGGCGTCTGCCGCGAACGCGCGGGCGGCCCAGCCCCGCTGTCCCGACTCGATCGCACCCGCAGCCGCGCGCTGCGCGAGCGCAGACGCTGCCTGCGCGTCGCCGGCGGCGATCAGCGCGATCGCACGGTAGAGATCGATCGCCACGAGGAGCCGGCCGTCGCCCGCCGCACTCGCCAGGGACTGCGCGACGTGAAGCGACTCCGTCCCCTCGTCGATGCGCCCCAGCGCGACCCGGACGCGTCCGAGGTTCGCGCGCACGTACCGCTCCGTCTTCCGGTTCCGCACGCGCAACGTGGCCTCGAGCGCCGCCGACAAGGCCCGTTCCGACTCCTCGAGCATGCCGGCGCGCGCGTAGCAGTCGGCGAGGCTCGCTTCCGCCAACCCCATCCGCCGCAGGTCCCCGGCTTCGCGGCAGGCCTGCAGTGCTGCCTCGAAGGCGTCGCGGCTCGCACCGAGGTCGCCGGCAAGGCTGTACACGCTCGCGCGCCATCCAGCCACCCGTGCGCGCGTCAGGGCGCCGGCGCCTGCGAGAGCGCGATCCGCCTCGGCGATCGCCTCGTCCGCCTCGGCGCGCCGACCCGCGAGCGCGAGAGTGACCGCCTCGTTCGCCCGCGCGATCGCGAGAGCCTCGCCGTCGGAAGCGGCCCGGACGGCCTCGCGGGCAGTCTCGATCGCCTGATCGAGTCGCCCGGTGCGAGCCTCGAGTGCCGAGCGAGCCACGAGGGCCTTGCCTCGGTCGGCGTCGGCATTGCCCTCGGCGACGGCCAGCGCGTTCTGCAGGCTCCTGCCCTCTGCGAACGCATCGCCGCCGTGCCGATACGCTTCGGCGCGCGCCACGTGGAGCGCGAAAGCGAACGCACCGGCGTCGAGCTGCAGAGCGCGATCCGAGCAACGCAGGACGGCCTCGTCGTCGCCACGCGTCGCGGCGGCGAGCGCCGCGCGGGCGAATCTCGAGGCGGCGCCGTCCCGGTCCCCTCCCCGATCGAGGTGGATCGCGACGTCCTCGTCGGGGACGTCCTGCCGGCCACCCAGGAACTCGCCGGCCCTGCGGTGAAGGTCCACGCGCATGGGCTCCGGGAGCATCCGGTACGCGACCTCCTGCACCAGCGCGCTGCGAAACTGCCACTCGCGCGCACCGGCCAGGCGCGATCGGGCGCGCGAGCCGACGAGATCCTTGCGCCGCAGGGAAGCAAGCGAGGCCTGCGGATCGGGATCTCCCAGTTCCGAGAGCGCCTCCTGCCAGAAGATCCGGCCGAGGACGGACGCGCGCTTGCAGGTCTCCTTCTCGGCGGGCGGCAGGTGGTCCAGGCGCGCCTGCACCGCGGCCTCGACGGTGAGCGGGAGAGACTCCGGATCGGCTCCGGTGTCCCTCGCCTGCAATACGATCTGCTCGACGAAGAACGGGTTTCCCGCGGTCCGATCGGCGAGCACGCGCAGGAGCGACTCCGGCACGACGGCGTCGGCGCCGACGACGGCTGCGGCGAGACGGACGACGTCGGACGGGCCGAGCGGTGACGGTTCGATCCGGACGGCCCCACGGCCCGCGAACAGGTCGGGACGGGAATCGAGCAGGTCGCTCCGGCATGCGGCGACGACCAGCAGAGGGCGATCGGCGAGGACGTCGAGAAGATCGTCCAGCACTTCCACTGTCAGACGATCGGCCCACTGCAGGTCGTCGATCAGGATCGCGGTCGGACCCGCGGTGGTGGCGGCCTCGACCCAGTCGGCCAGCGCGACACGGATCCGGTCCATCATGATCTGCGGGTCGGAGCGGGCCGCGAGGAGCGAGGGACTGTCGGGAAAGAGGGTGCCGAGCGCCTCGCCGAGGGACTCGGCGCAGGCCCTTGCCCGATCGCCGGCCCCCAGGCGTTCCTCCGCGAGCCTGCGAAGCATCCCCCGGCGCACCTCGTTCGACGCGGACGGCTCCCAGCCCCCGAGGACGGCGATCGCCTCCGCGAGGACCGGCAGCCCTCCTCGCGGCTCCGCACGTCCGGACACCACGCAGGGGGCGCTCGCGGAGACGATCGCCTGCGCTTCCCGGAGGAGCCGGCTCTTCCCGATCCCCGGCGGGCCCACGCACAGCACGAGGGTCGCGCGTCCCTCGATCGCGCGAAGCGCGGCTCCGCGAAGCTGCGCCATCTCGCCTTCGCGGCCGAAGAGCGGGGCCGCGTGCCCGGGGGTCGCCGTGCGCGACGAATCGGGAGCTTTCGAGGCCTGGTACAGGCCGTCTCCGAGTGCGGCGAACTCCCAGCCGAGCGCGGCGCGAGACGTCGGCTCGTCGACGACGACGCCCGGCCGCCCGAGCGCCACGCCGCGTTCGGCGCGGCCGACGACGTCGCCGGCCACGGCGCCCCGTCCGAGCCCCGCCCGTCCGGTCGCAACCGCGGCCAGCGCGACGTACGGCCGCAGCAGGCTCGCCACGCGCACGGCCCGGGAAGCCTCGTCTCCTTCCGTCTGCTTCGCTCCGAACACGGCGACGACACGTCCCCCGAAGACCGGCAGATGTCGCCCGCCCTCCTCCCGGACGACCCGCTCCACGCGCGGCGCGTCCGCGATTCCTTCGAGGAGCACGATCGTGAGCACGCGAAGCTCGCGGACCGGGAGCGCGTCCGAGCCGAGGTCGCTTCCCGGCGAGAGGTCGGCCGCGCGCAGCGCCGCGCAGAGTTCCCGAGCGGACTGCCAGCGCGCCTCCGGCTTCTTCTCGAGCGCGCGATCCACGGCGAGCGACAGATCGATCGGCGTCCCGGGCGCCGCCTGCGCGAGCGGGACGTGCGCCTCGGTGATCGCCGCCAGCACCGTCGCCAGCGCCGTCTCGCGCTCGAAGGGCGGACGCCCCGCCTGGCAGTGGTAGAGGACGGCGCCGAGGGCCCACAGGTCGGCCCGCGCGTCGACATCCGTGCCGCCCTCGGCCTGCTCGGGGGCGAGGTAGGCCGGCGTCCCGACGAGATACCCCTTTCGCGTCAAGCGCGTGTCCGTCGTGGGACGCAGCGCGATCCCGAAGTCGAGCAGCTTCACGCCGCCGCCGCGGCACAGGAAGACGTTCGCAGGCTTGACGTCCCGGTGGACGAGACCGGCGGCATGAACCGCCTCGAGCGCGTCGGCGATCTGGATCGCGATCTCCACGGCCGCGGCCGGCGACAGCCGGGCTCGCGCGATCCGGCTCGCGAGATCCTCTCCTTCGAGGAGCTCCATGGCGAGCCAGCGGGCGCCGCCTGGCAGGACCCCCGAATCCAGGATCGAGATCACGTTGGGGTGCTCTACCCGCGCGAGCCGCTCCCGATCGAAGCGGCGCGTGTCGTCGTCGTCCTCGACGGATGCGGGCAGGACCTTGACGGCCACGGGCCGGCCGCGCGGATCGAGCCCCCGGTAGACCGTGGACATCCCGCCTTCGCCGAGCACCTCGTGCAGCTCGTGCGGCCCCGCATGGCGTACGGCTGGCGTGACTGCGCCCGCGGCGCCCGAAAGCTCCAGGAGCCGCCGCTCCAGCTCGGTCCTCGGCGTCGGCCGGGGATCGTGCGTCACCCGGCAGCCCTACCCCTTCACGCAGTTGCGGCCCGCGTGCTTCGCGTCGTACAGGCGTTCGTCCGCTTCCTTTATGAGCTCGAGCGGGTCGAGCAGCTCCTCGGGGCGCTCCGCGACGCCGATGGATGCCGTCACCGGGATCTTCGTCTCCTCGAACTCGAACGTCGTCCTCGCGATCGTCGCACGGAGCTTCTCGGCCATGATGCGCGCGCCCGCGATGTCGATCTCCGGCAGGATCAGTCCGAACTCCTCGCCGCCGTGCCGCGCAAGCAGGTCTTCGCGCCGGATGACCGCCTTGAGCGCCGCGCAGAACTGTCGCAGCACCGCGTCGCCCGCGAGGTGTCCGAAGCTGTCGTTGACCTGCTTGAAGTGGTCGAGGTCGAGGATCGCGAGCGACAGCGGCCGCTTGTGCCGGCGCGTCCGGCTCATCTCCCGGTCGAGCGCCTCGAGGAAATACCGCTTGTTGTACACCTGCGTCAGGCCGTCCACCGTCATCAGCCTGTAGATCTCCTCGTGGTAATGAGCCTCCATGTTCCCGCCCGTCAGGAACTTGAAGATCGCGCCGCCGACCTTGATCTGATCGCCGTCGCACAGCACCAGCTCCCCCTGGGCGAGCTTGTCGTTGACGTACGTCCCGTTCGTCGAGCCCCGGTCGACGAGCGTCACGGCCTCGTCGGACGTCCGGATCTCGCAATGCACGCGCGACACCGAGTCCGCGTCGAGCTGGACGTCGTTCTTCGACGATCGGCCGATCGTCAGGGCGCCCTTGGCGAGCGAGACGCGCTTGCCCAGCTCGTCGCCGTAGATGAGGACGAGGCAGGCGGCCTGTCCGCCGGTGCGCGGCGAGAGGGACACCCCCGGAACCGTGATCTCCCGGCCGGGAACGGTCGTCGTCTCGGACGGCTTCTCGGGCTTCTTCGCCAAAGTCGCGACCGACGTTACCGCCGCGCCGCGTCGTCGTCCAGGAACGCCCGCGCGAGCCGCTTGCCTTCCTCGACCGCCGGCTGGTCGTAGGCGTTCACGCCGTACAGCTCCGCCGCGTAGGCCGTTGCGAGCATCAGGCACATCAGGAGCACCCCGACCGATGGAGCGTCCAGGGACGGCAGATGGAGCGTCACGCTCGGCCTCCCGCCGGCCGCGAGCGACGCCGCCGTTGCACGCCGCTCCGCGTCGAGGAGTCGCCCGAGGCTCGGCGCAAGGTTCGCGTCGGGAATCGCGACGTCGGGCCCGGCGTCTACCGCGACGAACGTCACGAGCTTGTCGTCGGGACCCGCGCGCAGGAGCTGAAGCTGCGAGTGCTGGTCCGTCGCGCCGACGCACGCGACCGGAGTCGGTCCGACCTTCTCGCTCTTGCCGAGGCTCTCGGCCCAGAGCTGGCGAAACCACTCGCCCGCTGCGCGAAGCCCGTCCGCGTACGGCATGAGGACGTGGACGCGCCTGCCCCGGCGGTCGTGCAGGACGTGCGTCAAGGCGAGGCGCAGGGCGACGTTGGCCGATGGATCCGCAGACCCGGAGGCCGAGAACTGCTCTGCCGCGCCCCTCAGCATTCCGGCGATGTCGATGCCCGCGAGGCACGCGGGAAACAGGCCGACCGCCGTCAGCACGCTCCACCGCCCGCCGACGTTCGGCGGCACGTCGAGCGCGACGATCCCTTCTCTCCGCGCCTGCTCTCGCAGCGGACCCTTCTCGGGATCGGTGACGAACACCAGCCGCCTGCGCCCCTCGGCCTCTCCGAGCGCGCGGTCGAGCCACTGCCGTGCGAGCGCGAGGTGCGCAAGCGTCTCGACCGTTCCTCCACTCTTGCTGACGACCACGAACGCCGTCGACGCCGGCCGCAGAACGTCGACGAGCGCGAGCCACGTCGCCGGATCCACGTTGTCGGGGAAGAAAAGCCGCCGCCCTCCCCGCTTCGCGCGAGGCAGCAAGCCGTGGTGCGGATGAGCGAGCGCCTGGTAGAGCGCGCGGCCCCCGAGAGAGGACCCGCCGATCCCCAGGACGACGACGTCCTCGACTTCCTGCGGCAAAGATCGCGCGGCGGCATCGCAGGCTTCGACCACTCCCTTCGCCGTCGCCGTGTCCGGGAACCCGACCTCTCCGGACGCCCGCTTCTTCTCGAACGCCGCGTGCGCCGCGGCAGCCTCGCCGGCCGCCGCCCCGATTGCGTCGCCCAGCATCGCGTGCGCGTCATCGAGCCGGATCATCCGTTCACTGTACCGCAGCTTCGCCAGACGGTTGCGAGCCAGGGCTGCTCGGCGAGCGGGCGGCCCGGCGGTCGATAGTAGTGATCGATTTCCTCGAATCCGGCGGCGGACACGAGGCGGCGCCACCCCTCGAGGTCGTGGTACGCGCCGAAACGATCGGCGCGCCAGCCCTCTTCGACCGGACAGCGGCCCTGGCCGCGCGGGTTCGAGGAGAACAGCACGCCGCGCGGTCGAAGCGCGGCGCGCAGATCGCCGAGCACCCGCGGCAGCTCCTGGGTCGGCACGTGAAACAGCGACGCATTGGCGAAGATGCCGTGGAAGCGCCTCGGCGCCAGGTCGAGGGCGAGGAAGTCCTGGTGCAGGACCTCGCAGCCGGAGCTCGCCTGCGCCATCTCGACGAAGCGCCGCGCGCCGTCGAGGCCCACCGCCTCGTGCCCCAGGGAGCGAAACGTGACGAGGTCGCGCCCGGGACCACACCCGAGATCCAGGATCGTGAACGGCGCCGGCCCCTCGATCCGACTCAGCAGGGCGTCGACGTTCTGCGAGACGTCGTGATCGCGCGTCCCTTGCTTGAAAGCCTCGGCATTCTCGTCGTAATGCCGGAGCGTCACGCGCGAGATCTCGCGCAGCGCGTCGCGATCGAAGGGCTTCGTCATGACGTCGAAGGGAGCGCACATCTTAGCCCCAGGGCCCGGGCCCAGGTCCGGTGTACCCTGGGCCGCCAGGAGGGACGTGCGATGCGCGGACTGTGGCTTTGCTTGTCGGTCTCGGCGACCGGGGGCGGATGTCTCGGCGTCAGCGGGGGCGGAGGCGGGGGAGATGCCGACACTGATTCCGACGTGGACACAGACGCCGACTCGGACACCGATTCGGACACTGATAGCGATTCGGACTCGGACACGGACACCGAGTCTGACGTCCCGATCCCGGATCCGGGCGATGGCGCCGCGAACTGGATGGCGGACGGTGACATCTCGACGCCGGGGACTGCCTGGCGCGTCGGCCTGGTCGACACGGACCCGGGCTACTTCGAGTACGACATGCCCGACGACGCCGCCTACTACGTGTTCCGGTCCGACCTGACGTTCACGATCAACCTGTTCATGAACGCGATCGAGGACTTCGACGAGGTCCACCTCCACGACGACGGCGCCGGCCTCCTCTTCGGCGAAATCCTCGAACCCCTACGCGACGACAGCGGCGGCGGGCTCGTCGACATCGAGTGGGCCCTGGAAGCGGACGGCGTCTACGTTCTCGAGCTCCTCCGCGTGGGCGGCGGCTTCTTCTGATGAGCCCTCGGGCCCCGTCGGGGCCCCCGATCCTCAGATCGACTCGAGCGCGACGTCCCTGGAGACCGACTCGTGCCCGCAGCCACAGCATCCATCCCCGCTCGATTCGCGCACGCGGACCTCGACCTGCTGGGTCTCGTAGCCGGGCGCAGTGACCTCGAGCGAGTGGGTGCCCACGCTCGCACGGACGTAGCACCGGGGCGGCCCGGTGAGCTCGTAGCACTCGTCTCCGTCGACGGTGACTCCCGGGATCGGATCGCCCGTTTGGTCGTCGGTGACCGACAGCACGATCGGGGGCTCGCATGCTGGGCAGGCGATGTCCTCGCACTCCGCGCAGCCGCCGAGAAAGGACATCGCCGTCATCGACAGGAGGATCTTCGCCATGCGCAGACGCGCAGCAAGAGGCATGCCGATCGTTCGACCGCGTGTTCCCGAGTCGGACGGTTCCGCGCGCGCTCCGGAGGTGCACACCGCGCTGTGCGGTCCGCGACACGGATGACAGGGTGCTCCGCCGGTACGACGAGCGCGAAGCGGGTGAAGTTGCGGCGCCGATCGGCCACGTCGCGGACGAGGACGCGGGCGCCGGCCGCGCGAGCGGCTCGACGGCTCGCGATCACGGCGACGGACGGGTCTGATCGACGAACGACGTCCACGAGGATTCCGGCTCCGTCCCAGACCGGCTCGACCCGGCGGCCGCGCAGCAGCCGGTTGCACTGGGCGAGGGCGACGGGGTGGCCGAGGATCCGGCGGACATCCCGGAGGCGTGCTGCGGGGATTCCGAGCAACGCGAGATCCACGGCGACCGTCGTGCGCCGGACGATCCGGACGCTTCGACCCCGTAGGAACGGCAACGGACCGACGATCGCGTTCTCGACCGGCACGACGGCACAATCGGCGCGGCCGCGACGCAGCGCAGAGAAGACGGCTTCGAAGCTGCGGCAACCCACGAGCGTCGCGCGCTTGCCGGCGAGCCTGCGGGCCGCGCGCTCCGAGAACGATCCCGGCGCCCCCTGGTAGGCGACGACCGTCACTGGATCCCCCGCGTCTCGTCGATGATGGCGCGGAAGACGCGCACCACCGCGTCCGCCGGGAGCGGGCCGGCGTACACGTGCGACACGTGGCCGAGGACCTCTTCTTCTCGGTCGGGAGAGCGGACGGGCCGGCCGGCGGCGCGCTTCTGCAGGCCGAGCCGGACGCCGATCTCGGCGCGCTCGCGCAGGAGCCGGACGAGCGCCTCGTCGATCCGGTCGATGCGCGACCGGTGCGGCCCGGCTTGGTCGGACGTCGGCGGCGAGAGGGTGCGTCCGAGGATCGGCACCACGCTTCCGAGTGCGTCCATCAGGGCGGCGAAACCTGCAGGGTCGAGCGACTGCGCCCCGTCGCAGAGGGCCGCAGCTGGATCCGGATGGACTTCCACGAGGAGGCCGTCCGCGCCGACCGCCGCCGCCGCGAGCGAGAGGGGCAGTACGAGGTCGCGCCGTCCGGCCGCGTGGCTCGGGTCTACCAGGATTGGAAGATGCGTCTGCCCGCGGAGAACGGCGACCGCCCCGAGGTCGAGGGTGTTGCGTGTTGCGGTCTCGAAGGTCCGGATGCCGCGCTCGCACAGGACGACGTCGGGGTTGCCGTGGAAGACGACGTACTCCGCGGCGAGCAGGAGTTCTTCGATCGTCGCGGACAGGCCTCGCTTGAGCAGGACTGGCTTGCCGGCGCTTCCGAGGGCCTCGAGCAGCGCGAAGTTCTGCATGTTGCGCGCGCCGACCTGCAGGCAGTCGGCATGGCGGGCGACGACGTCCACGTCGTCGGTCGACAGGACCTCCGTGACGATGGGCAGCCCGACCGCGCGACCGGCTTCGGCCAGGAGATCGAGTCCATGCGCGCCGAGGCCCTGGAAGGCGTACGGCGACGTCCGCGGCTTGAACGCGCCGCCTCGCAGGATCCGTGCGCCGCATCCGGCCACCGCTTCCGCCGCGGCGCGAACCTGGCCCACCGTCTCCACCGCGCACGGCCCCGCCGCGACGACGAACTCCTCGCCGCCGACCACGACGTTTCCGATTCGCACGCGCGTCCCTTGCGGCCGCGCTTCTCTCGAAACCAACCTCGCCTGCGTCGCCATGACGGACCTCCAGAAACGAAAAGGCCCGCCTCCCTTCCGGGAGAGCGGGCCTCGCGTCACTTCGTCGAACGGTTACTGGTTACCTCGCGCGGTCCACTCCCTCCGGCCTGCCGGTAAAGTACGAATAGGAGAAGCTGCGGAGATGTCGCACGTCGAACTCGAGAAGGAACCTACCCTACCCGAGGCACGCCCTCAAGAGCAGGGACCGAAGCCGCACGAGGCCGGGACGAGCGCGCTGTTGCAGACCTCCGGCCAGCATGAAGCACAGTCGGCGCAGGAACCCAGGACGTCGTTCTGGCCCGCCTCGCACCCGGTGGAGGAAGGCCCTTCGCAGCAACCGCCAGGGTCTCCCTCGAACTGCACCAGGCTGCCGAGCCCAACGAAGAGACGGAACTCCCAGGGAGGTGACTCGATCTCGGCCCCGTCCGCATCTGCGCGGAGGACCACGGTGGTCGAAGCCTCTTCGTCCGCGGGCACGCTCCCCCCGGAGAGCACTCCCTCGAATTGCCGCTTGTACACGATGAACCCTTCGCCAAGGGGATCAACCTCGACGATCTGCCTCGAACCGCCCGGGATGGTCACCGCCCCGAGGACGAGGTCCCTCGTCGCCGCCTCCCCCTCGCCGCGGATCATGTCCTCGTGCTGCGGCTCGTACCGGACGTTGCGGAAGCCGCGGTCGACGAGGACGGGATCGGTCCCGACGTTCTCGACGAGCAGGTGCGCGACGTAGGGCCTCCCGAACGCGATATCGACGAACCCCTCGTCGTAGAACGACGCCTCTTCCGAGGTCGGGTAGCCGCACGCGCCGTCGGGGCGAACGTTTCCAAGGATGCGCAGGGTCGTATCGGTGTCGCCGCCGATCCCGTCGTCCCCGCCGTCGCCCGCGCTCTCCGAAACGCACCCGAAGGAAATCGCGGAGAGCGCGGAGAACACAGAGACCCTCATGGCGCTCATGATACATCGAGGCGGGAAGCGACTTGCCTGACGCGGGGTCCCCCACCCACCTCGCGGGGCAGTCGGCGTAGGATTCCCGGCATGGGCTGGTCGGTCGACGGCAAGCGCATCGAGGTCCGCGCCGGGTTTCCGTCCGGGAAGCTCGTCGTCGACGGCGGCGCCGCGGTCAAGCTCGCGGGCAAAGGCGAATGGGCGATCCCGATCGGGACACGCACGTTCACGTTCCGCCGCAAACCCGGCGTCATGGGCCCGAAGGACGAGCTGTCGTTCGAGGGCGAGGTCGTTCCGCCGACGCCTGCTCTCGTCGCGCGGCGCGATGCCCCAGCGGGCGGCCGGTGCGCGACGCACGCCGACGTGGACGGCGTGATCACCTGTGCGCGCTGCGGGAACTTCGCGTGCGTGGCCTGCACCGGCGCCGACGGCACGCACTGCCGGACCTGCCTCGCGGACCTCTCGACGCGCGCGCGCAAGGACGCCGCCGCGCTCGTCTACGGGGCGCCGCTGCTCGTCTTCGCGATCACGGGCGGCTTGCTCGGCGGCCTCTTCGGCGGCCTCGCCGCAGCAGGCGCGATCTTCGCCGCCCGCCGGATCGAGAGCACGCCGCTCAAGGTCCTCGCCGCCATCGGCCTCTACGCGCTCGCAATCGTCGGGTACGTGGTCGCGGTGGGCCTGATACAGGGGTTCTGAGCTGCTGCGCCGCCCGCGTACGAGCTATCGCAGGTACGCCTTCAAGGTCTCGCGGGCGACGTCGTTCGCCTTGATGCGCCACTGGGCCGTGTTGGCGACCAGGACGCCGATGGCGATGCGCGGGCGGTCGGCGGGGGCGAAGCCGACCCACCAGGTGTAGGCGCGGTACGGGTCGCGGTTGTTGAGCGTTCCGGTCTTGCCTGCGATCTCGATGCCGGGGAGAAACGGCCGACCTGCCGGGAAGAACGCCCGCCGGCTGGTCCCGCGGGTCACCGTGTTTCGCATCATCCGGTTCAACGTGTGGGCGGTCGACCCCTTGACGGCGGTCCTCCAGAACCGCGACCGCCCGCGGTAGACCGTCTCGCCGGACGCGTCCTTGACCTCGTGCACCATCCACGGACGCAGCATGCTTCCGTCCTGCGCGATCGCCTGCGCGAGCAGCGCTCCGTGCATCGGCGACAGGTGCGTGTGCCAGAATCCCGCGCTCGCGCGTCCGCGCTCCAGACGGTCACGCGGGATCTCGGCGCGGCTCGTCTCGACGGGCAACTCGAACGGGATCTCCTGGTTGAATCCGAAGGACTCCGCCGTGCCAAGCAGGCCCGCGGCGTCCAGATGCTGCAAGGACAGCTTCGCGATCACGGGATTGATGGAGCGGCCGATGGCGTCGCCCAGGTTCGCGCAGGCGGTGTCGCGCGCCGGGTCGTCGACGAGGTTGTGCTCGAAGAGGCGCTCGCCGCCCCCGTGGTAGCAGACGGACGCCTCCGGCCCGAGTCCCGCCCGCTCCACGAGCGCCGCCGCGGTGATCACCTTGAAGACGGACGCCGCCGGCGCGGTGGCGTCCGCGAAGAGGTCGGCGCGATCCGGTTGCCGCTCGGAGTGCTGTGCCAGCGCGAGCACGCGGCCGGTCCGGGGATCGAGCGCCACGACGGATCCCCACGGCACGCGGTTCTCGCGCAGCATCCGCTCCATCGCCCGCTGAAGGCGCGCGTCGAAGGTGGTCACGATTGTCCGCCCTTCCGACGTCTGCTGCACGTACGCGCCGTCCCTCCTGCGCACGCGCCTCAGGTCGAGTCCGGCATACGGTGAAGCTGACGACGCGCCGCCGCCTCCCGGGCGAGGTGCGGCCGTCGCGGCGGCCACCACCGGGCGTTCGCCCCGAGCGGGCAACGAGATCCCCGTCACGGCCAGCGCAAGGATGGCGAATCGATTCACGAGGGCCTCCTCAGGTGGACTGCGGGTTGCGCGGCGGCGCGCGGCGCTCCGCTTCGCGGCGGACCGCCCGCTCCTCGGGCGTCTCGCGACGCACGATGAACGACGGAAGCGACATCGTCTGCTCGAAATCGAGCCGGTATCGCTGCGCCTGCGCGAGGGTGTCGAAGGGCCCGACGCGGATGCGATACAGGTCGCTGGCGCGCTCGGGCACGAACGCGCGGACGACGAAGGCGCGGTGGCCCGCCTTGCGCATGCGATCCCGGAAGTTCTCTGCCTCCGCGAGGGTCGCGTAGGAGGCGACGTGAAGCGTGAAGACCCCCTCCTCGCCGGCGGGGGCCGACGGGGCTTCGGGCGCCGGCGGCGGGCGCAGCGAGGGCGCGTCGCGCAGGTCCGCGGGGTCCGTCTGCGGCTCCGCCGGCAGCACCATCGGCTGCACCATGGGCTGCACCATCGGATTGACGACGCGAACGCTCGGCGCGGCGACTCGCACCGCCGGCGCGATCGCCGCGTTGACGTCGCTCGACGGGGGCGAGGGAACGGCAAGCGCGTCGTGGAAGACCATGGACTCCCGCGGGCTCTGCGCGTCCAGGCGCGCGAGCGGATCCTCCACGCGCGGCCGATGCGTTTCCGCGCGACGCTGGCCGACCCACAGGCCGAAGGCGAACACGCCCCCGAACGCGACGAGGAGCATCGCCCCGAGAATGGACGGGGAACGTCGCTCGCGGTCGCCGCGCTCGCGGATCCGATCGAGGTCCTTCATTCGGATGCCTCCTCGTCCCCCAGAGCCCTGTCCATTCGATCCGGCGCGTCCACGCCGAGCAGTCCGAGCGCATCCGAGAGGACGTGCCGCACCGCCGATACCCACAGCAGGCGGGCCCCGGTCCGCTCCCAGTCCCAGGCCACGCGCCAGTCGCCGACGCGCGTGCTCTTCTTCGGCAGGATCGGGTCGTCCAGCGTACGACCCAGCCGGGTGTAGTAGCTCTGGAAAGCCTGCGCGACCTCCTGGACGAAGTAGACGAGCTTGTGCGGTTCGCGCGCCCGCGCGGCGTCGGCGAGCAGGTCCGGGTACCCCGCCAGGATCTTCAAGACCGCCCACTCCTCCCCGCCCGCGAGCCGCGCGGCGATCGCCGGCGACCACGCGGCCGGGCGTGCGTCGATCTCGAGCGCGCGCTCCAGGATGGACGAGCACCGCGCATGCGCGTACTGGGCGTAGAAGACCGGGTTGTCGAGCGACTTCTTCTTCGCGAGGTCCACGTCGAACTCGAGCTGGCTGTCCGCGCGCCGCAAGAGGAAGAAGTAGCGCGCAGCCCCCACTCCCACCTCGTCGACGATCTCGCGCATCGTGACGAAATCGCCGCTGCGCTTCGACTGCACGACCGTCTCGCCCCCGCGCAGGACGGAGACCATCTGGAACAGCATCACCTCGAGCTTCCCCGGGTCGTGTCCGAGCGCCTGCAGCGCCCACTTGCGCGGAGCGATCCCGCCGTGGTGGTCGGCGCCCCACAGATCGATCAGGACGTCGTACCCGCGGCGAAACTTGTCGACGTGGTAGGGGATGTCCGTGGCGAGGTACGTGAGCTCGCCGCCCTTCTTGACGAGCACGCGGTCCTTGTCGTCGCCGAACGTCGTCGTCTTGAAGACCTTCGCGCCGTCCTCGAGGGTCCCGACCAGGCCCCTCTCGCCCAGGGCCGCGAGCGTCTCGTCCACGTTCGGGAGCGCGCGCTCGCTCGTCCAGATCTTCATCTCGATGTGCAGCGCGCGCAGGTCCTCGCGGATCCACCCCAGGATCTCGTCGATCGCGTGGTCGCGGAAGTACGGATCGGAGTCCGCACGGTCCACGTGGGACCGCCCGTCTCGCGCCACGAGCTTCTGCGCGAGGCCCTTCATGTACTCGCCCCGGTACCAGTTCGGATCGGTCGGCTCCTGCGCGGGAAGCCCGAGCACCTCGCGATACCGGTACGCCAGGGTCTCGCCGAGCACGCGCACCTGGTTTCCGCGGTCGTTGACGTAGTACTCGGAGTCGGCGGCGAAGCCCGTGCGGCCCAGCAGGCGCACGAGGACGTCTCCGATCACCGCGCTGCGGCCGTGACCCACGTGCAGTGGGCCCGTCGGGTTCACGGAAACGAACTCGACGTTGATCCGCTGCCCCCCGCCGACGTCCGGCCGGTAGAACGCGTCCGCGCCCGACGCGAGATCCCGGAGCGCTTCCCCCCACAGGGCGTCCGAGACCTTCAGGTTCAGGAAGCCTGGTCCTGCGATGTCCACCCCGGAGAGCAGCGGCTCGCCGCCTAGTCGCGCGGCGATCAGCGCAGCGACGTCGCGGGGCGACTTCTTCGCCGACTTCGCGAGCGCGAGCGCGACGTTCGTGGAGTAGTCGCCATGGTCCGCGCGCTTCGGCCGGTCCAGGACGACCTCGATCGCCCCGGGCGGAAGATCACCGCCGGCCTGGAGCCCGTCGACTGCTGACTGGACGACTGCTGTCACGCGATCCCGCACCGGGTAGGGTCCTATCCCACCTGGTACTACACGGGGTGCAGGGGGTCAAAATTCCTGCAGGAAAAGGCCGGGACCTACTCGGCGGGGGGGACGGTGTCGTAGGAAATCTGGCTCACGTCGAAGCCATCCTGGTACCAGCATTCCAGCTCGTCGTTCACGCTGGCCGCGATCTCGACCAGGAAGGTCCCGTCCGCCTCGGCGTAGGTGCCCTCGACCTCGTCGGTGTTCGTGTTCACGCAGATGCAGATGGAACGGGCCGCAGCCCCGGTTCCCTGAACCTCGACGATTCCGAACTCGTTGGGGGGACCGACGTCCGTCTCGGGCGGCGGCAAGGGGAGCGTCGGCGCGGCACAGGCCGCCGCGAACAGGACCCACAGGAGCGCGAGCTTTCGGACCATCTTCGGTGGGGGAAAGACTAGCAACTTTCGGGCCCCGATGCCGACTGCGTTTTTCGGCCCGGAGAGGGGGTATCGCGCCCCGGAATTGCCAACTTCGTTGACAGGATTTCGCAACCAAGTTGAGGGTTTCCGGCGCGTCGGCTTGTGCTAGTTTGCGCGCCTCGAAATGGCGGAAGAGAACCAGGCGGCAGCACCTCCGACCGGCAACCCGCCGGTGCCGGTCAACATCGAGGACGAGCTTCGCACCTCGTACCTCGACTACGCGATGTCCGTCATCGTCGGGCGCGCGATCCCCGACGTGCGCGACGGCCTCAAGCCCGTGCACCGCCGGATCCTCTACGCGATGTTCCGCGAGGGTCTCACGCACGCGTCGCGATACACCAAGTGCGCCGGCATCGTCGGCGAGGTCCTCAAGAAGTACCACCCGCACGGCGACAGCGCGGTCTACGACGCCCTCGTCCGCCTCGCGCAGAGCTGGAACCTGCGGTACCTGCTCGTCGACGGACAGGGCAACTTCGGTTCCGTCGACGGGGATCCCGCCGCCGCGTACCGGTATACCGAAGCGCGCATGACCTCGCTCGCCGAGGTCATGCTCGCCGACATCGACAAGGACACGGTCGATTTCATCCCGAACTACGACGACTCGACGACGGAACCCTCGGTCCTGCCGACGCGGTTCCCGAACCTGCTCGTCAACGGGTCCACGGGCATCGCAGTCGGGATGGCGACGAACATCCCGCCCCACAACCTGCGCGAGGTGATCGACGCGACGATCCGGCTCATCCGCGATCCCGAGCTGACGAACGACGACCTGATGACGTCCGTGCAGGGCCCGGACTTCCCCACGGGCGGTCTGCTCCTCGGACGGAGCGGGATCGTGTCCGCGTACCGGACGGGGCGCGGGTCCGTGACCATCCGCGGCGTCGCGGCGATCGAGCCATACGGCAAGGAGCGCGAGGCGATCATCATCACGGAGATCCCGTACCAGGTGAACAAGGCGCGGATGCTCGAGCACATCGCCGAGCTCATGCGGGACAAGCGCATCGAGGGGATCTCCGAGGCGCGCGACGAGTCGGACCGCGAGGGAATGCGCGTCGTCATCGAGCTCAAGCGCGACGCGAACTCGCAGGTCGTCCTCAACCAGCTCTACGAGCTGACGGATCTGCAGATTTCGTTCGGCATCATCAACCTGTCGATCGTGTCGGGTCGGCCGCTGACCCTGGGCCTGCGCGACACCCTGCAGTACTTCGTCGAGCACCGCCGCGACGTCGTCACCCGCAGGTGCCGCTTCGAGCTGGCGGAGGCGGAGAGCTCACGGGAGATCGTCGAGGGTCTCGGGCTCGCGGTGACGGACGTGGACGTCGTCGTCCAGACGATCCGCTCGTCCAGGGACGCCGAGGTCGCGAAGAAGCGCCTGATGGAGCTTCCGCTGGCAGGCCTCGAGGCGTTCGTCAAGCGTGCGGGACGACCGGACGCGGAGATCGCTGAGGCGAAGAAGCGAAAGGATTACCGGCTCTCCGAGCGGCAAGCGAAGGCGATCCTGGACATGCGCCTCGCGCGCCTGACCGGCCTCGAAGCCGAGAAGCTCGCCAAGGAGTACGGCGAGCTGTGCGACACGATCACGCGCCTGCTCTCCATCCTCGGGGACGAGAAGCTCATGATGGACCTCATCGTGCAGGAGATGGAGGAGATCTCGAAGAAGTACGGCGACGACCGCCGGACGAAGATCCTCGACGAGGTGGGCGACATCGACATCGAGGACCTGATCGCCGAGGAGGACATGGTCGTCACGTGCAGCCACCTCGGCTACATCAAGCGCAGCGCGCTGTCGATCTACCGCGCGCAGCGCCGCGGTGGACGCGGGAAGCGCGGCGCGGAGACGCGGACCGAGGACTTCGTCCGGTGGCTCTTCGTCGCGTCCACGCACGACGCGGTGCTGTTCTTCACGGACCGCGGCAAGGTCTACGGCAAGAAGGTCTACGAGATCCCGGACCTCGGGCGCACCGCGCGCGGCAAGGCGATCGTCAGCTTCGTGGGCATGAAGCCGGACGAGAAGGTCGCCGCGATCGTCCCGGTCAGCGAGTTCCGCGAGGGTCTCAACGTGATGACCGCGACCAAGAGCGGCTACGTCAAGAAGACCGACCTGATGGAGTTCGCGGAGGTCCGGCCGAGCGGGATCATCGCGGTCAAGATCGACGAGGGAGACCAGCTCCTCGCGGCGGAGATCACGGACGGGTCGCGCGAGATCCTGATCGGGACGCGGGACGGTCAGTCGATCCGGTTCCCCGAGGAGCAGGTCCGCAAGATGGGCCGCGCCACGCGCGGCGTCCACGGGGTCGAGCTGCGCGAGGCCGACGCGGTCGTGTCCATGACGGTGCTCGAGCCGGGCAAGACGCACGTCCTGACGGTCTGCGAGCACGGCTACGGCAAGCGCAGCGAGATCGAGGAGTACCGCCAGCAGAACCGCGGCGGCATCGGCATCATCACGATCCAGGCGAGCGAGCGCAACGGCCCCTGCGTCGCGGTACGCCTCGTCGGCGACGACGACCACCTGATGCTCGTGACGGACCGCGGCCAGATCATCCGCACGAAGGTGAAGCAGATCTCGTCGTTCGGCCGCAACACGCAGGGCGTCCGCATCATGCAGCTCGACGAGGGCGAGCGCGTCGTCGCCGTCGAGCCGATCGCTGAGCGCGACGAGGAGAACGGCGACGAGCCGGACGAGTCGCCGCCTCCGAAGTCCGATCCGCCGTCCGAACCGACGGCGTGACCCGTTACGAAGCGCTCCTCGCGGACACTCGCACGGAGTTCCCTCGCTTGCGGGTCGTCCACAAGGCCGGATCGCACCTCCAGCGCGTCATTGGCGTCTTCCTGCGCATCGTGACGCTCGGCGGACAGTCGTCGTACGTCGAACGGTACCGGACCGTCATCGGCCGGACGCTCTACCTTCCGCGCAACTGGGATTCCCTGACGGACGACGATCGTTGGCTCGCGCTACGGCACGAGCGGATCCACCTGCGCCAGTTCCGCCGCCTGACCCTCGTCGGCATGTCCCTCCTCTACTTCCTCCCCCTCCCCATCGGCCTCGCCTGGTTCCGCGCCCGCCTGGAATGGGAAGCCTACGAGGACACGATCCGAGCCACCGCCGAACTCCACGGCCTCGAAGCCGCGACCCGGCTGCGCCCCTGGATCGTCGCCCGCTTCACCGGCCCCGCCTACGCCTGGATGTGGCCGTTCCCGGGGACCATCGGCCGCTGGTTCGACAGGGCAGTCGGGGACCTGGTTGCGGGCTGACCCTGATCTGGCTATCTTGGCTCCATGAAGATGGTCAAGGTGGCCCAGGCGAAAAACAATCTGTCCCGGTACCTTGCCTACGTGCGGCGCGGGGGGCGAATCCGGATCCTCGACCGGGACACCCCCGTCGCGGACCTGATCCCGGTGGAGACGGCAGAGAGCGTCGATGACGACGATCGGCTCCTCGCGGCGCTCGAGCGAAAGGGAGTGCTGCGACGAGGCGAGTCCGGCGCCCTGCCAAAGGAGTTGCTCGAGCCCGGTCCCTCGGATCCGTCCGGCAGCGTGCTCACCGCCCTTCTCGACGAGCGCAGGCGATCGCGGTGAGATTTTGGGATTCCAGCGCCATCGTCCCGCTTCTCGTCGAGGAGCCGAGGAGCCTGCGCTGTCGGCTGCTGCTCCGCGCGGATCCGAAGGTCGTCGTCTGGTGCCTGACTCGCACGGAATGCATCTCGGCCATCCGCCGACAGGTGCGGGAGAGCGGGCTGTCGGAGGCCAGCGCGCGGAAGGCCGAGGATCGTCTCGAGAAGCACGCGCGACGCTGGTCGGAAGTCGACGCGGTCGGGCCGGTCCGCGAGTCCGCCGAACGACTGCTGCGCCTCCACCCCCTTCGCGCAGCAGACGCGTTGCAACTCGCCGCCGCACTCTTCGTGGTCGAAGGGCGCGCCAGAAGGCGGCAATTCGTGGCCCTCGACGAAGCGCTCTCGTCGGCCGCCGATCGCGAGGGCTTCGATGTGGTAGGGACCGGCTGAAGCTACGAGCGGGTGATCAACCGCACGTGTCCGTTTCCGTGTTGCAGACCAACCCCCCCCAGCAATCGTCGTCGGCGTTGCAGTCGTCGTTGTTGTCGCCGAGCGTGTGGGTGGGGTCCATGTACCAGTGGGTCTCGCCGTTCTCGCCAGTCCCGTCGTGGATGATCGCGAAGTTGCGCTCGTAGCCGCCCATGTCGACGTAGTCCGCGGCAGGCCACTCGCCCGCACCGGGGTCGGGCCCCGCGAGCTCCGCGAGGGAGTTCTCGACCGGCTCGGGGCTGAGGTCGCTCCCCCAGCGAACGTAGTCGACGAGCGCGTCTGCGCAGTCGACGTCCATCGCCCGGAAGATCGCGAGGTCGCCTCCGCCGGACGTGACGTCGTTCATGAAGCCGCCGAGCCCGCAGGCCTCTTCGTCGAGGTCGCAGTCGTCGAGCGGCGCCCAGTGAAGGATGACGAACCCGCCCGCCGGGATCGTGAGGCCCGCCGCGAACTGGTACGCACGGGTGGGGCTCGTCGCGAGCGCCCAGCCGGTCAGGACCTGCTCGGCCTTGCCGTAGTTCTTCAGCTCGACCTGGTCGTCCGAGACGTTGAAGAAGATCTCGTTGAAGAGGACGGGCTGCGGCACGTCGTCCGGGAACTCCGCGTCGAGCGCCGCGTAGTCCTCGTCGCAGGGCCCAGCCGTACCGGTGTCGGTGTCCGTGTCGGTGTCCGTGTCGGTGTCCGTGTCGGCGTCCGTGTCGGCATCGACGTCCGTGTCGGTGTCCGAATCGGTGTCCGCGTCCACGTCGGCATCGCCGTCGGGCGGGGTGGACTCGCCCTCGCATCCCGCGGTGAAGCCTGCGACCACGACGACGGCAAGAACGAGAAGAAGATGAAGAGCCCACGGTCCAGATCGGCGATCCATGATTGCCTCCTCAGAGATTAAGCCCGAGCCACTTCCAACCCTAGCGCGGCAGGCGCGGGGTGTCTACCCGCCCTCCCAGGCATCGCACCCGATCACGGAGTCCCCCGTGCAGACCTCGTCGCCGGGGGGGCAGTCGCCGACGAAGCGCGCCGTCGCCGTCGCGGACCGGGGCTGTGCGGCCGGACCCAGGCAGGTCGGGTCCTCCGAGACCGTGAAGTCCACCTCGAGGGGCACGCCGTGCATGAACTGGTTCCGATACCTGGGCGGACAGACGAAGGTCTGCGGCGCGGCGGCAACGACCCACCAACCGTCGCCTGCGGAGACGAGCCGGTGCCGTACCGAGCGCTGTGATCCGCGGACGAGGTCGTCGCCCGCGACGCGTAGCGCCCTTTCCAGGACGACGCGGGTCGGGCACAGGCCCTTCGTTCGCGCCGAGAGGTAGACGTGGTAACCGCCCTGCACTCCCTCCTCGAGCGAGAGGTGGGCGTCGTCGCCCAGGGCTTCGAACACGGGCCCGATCGGATCGCCCCGGCCGATCTCGATCTCGATCTCGGCCGTGCGGATCGCCTCGCAGTCGACCGTCCCGCCGCAGGCCTCGACCGGCGCGGGATCCTCGACACACCCGGCGAGCAGGAGCGCTGCGATCGAGCAAGGCATCCGTCGGGGGAGCTTGACGCCCGTGGCGCGTAGGATGCAAATGCGCCCGTGCGCCGTCTGCTTGCCGCGCTCGTCGTGACCGGATGCTCCGATCCCGCGCCCTGCTACGACGGCGCGGCGACCTTCGGCGACATCCAGGCCCAGGTCTTCGACCGCAGCTGCAACAAGTTCTCCGTCTGCCACGGTCCGGGCGCCGGCACGAGCGTCGGCGAGCTGAACCTCTGCGGCCCCGACAGCCCCGCGTGCGAGGGCGACCCCGGAAACTCGTACGACGCGCTGGTCGGCGCCTTCGCATCCTGCGAACACGGCCCGCGCGACCCCGACGACCCCAGCTGCGTGCCCGACGAGACCGTCCGCGTCGTCCCCGGCGATCCCGATGCGAGCTACCTGTGGCGCCGCCTGACCGGCGACGGCCTCGGCGCGGACGTCGAGCGGATGCCCTACAACTCTCCCCCCCTGTGCGGCGAAGCGCTGGACGCGATTCGCGAGTGGATCGAGGCGGGCGCCGCGAACTAGGGCTACCTCGTGACGCCGTCGCAGTCCTCGTCCACGCCGTTCGAGGGCGCAGCGGTCCGCGCGTACCGGAGGTCGCCGTTCGTCGCGTCGTAGTAGCTCAGGTGGACGACGCCGTCCGCGCCGATCGCGACGGAGGTGTTGCGGCCCGTGTCTCCCACCGAGTCGACACGTTCGGTCGTCCACTCGCCGCCGCGCCGGACCCCGTAGTGCAGATCGTCGTTCGTGTCGTCGCGGTAGCTGACGTGGATGGCCCCTTCGGCGTCCACCGCGATCGACGTGTCGAACCCGCTGTCCGTCGTGTCGTCGACGACCTCGATCTCCCACGCCCCGGCGACGTCCGTCACGACGCGCATGTCCTGGTTCGTCTGGTCCCGATAGCTCATCCACGGAGCTCCGTCCGCGTCGATCGCGATCGACGGGTACAGGCCGACGGTCCCGTCCCACGCGGGCGAGACGACGTCCCAGACGCCCAGCGAGTCGTTCGCATACCGCAGGTCGCCGGAGAAGACGTCGTGGTAGACGGCGTGCGCGACGTCGGCCTCGTCGAGCGCGAGGCCCGAGTACATGGCCCAGGCGAATCCCGACGCGGCGGTCTCGATCGTGAAGCCGCCGGCCGCACCCGTCGCGAGCTTCAGGTGGTCCTCGGAGATGTCGTGATACGCGATGCGGACGAGGTCGTCCGACCCGACGGCGACGGAGGGATCGACTCCGGTGTCGCCCGTCGTGTCGACGTTCTCGCTTGCCCAGCCGCCGCCAGCATCGGTCGCGTACCGGAGATCCCGCCCTCCGAAGTCGTACCAGGCGGCGTGCGCCGATCCGTCCGCGCCGAGCGCGAGCGACGGCGCCTCGGGAGTCCCGGTGTCGTCGACCGTCTCGATCGTCCACCCGCCGGCGGCCCCGAAAGCGCGCCGCACCTCGTCTCCCGAGAACGCGGCCCCGTGCAGGTATCCAATGTGGACGACGTCGTCCGCGTCGATGGCGATCGACGTGTACGCCCCCACGGTTCCGTCCGAGTCGACGGTCTCGGTGATCCAGCCTTCGTCCTCTTCGCCGCCGCAGGTGTCCGTGTCGGTCCCAGTGCCCGTGTCGGTGTCCGTGCCCGTGCCCGTGCCCGTGCCCGTGTCGGTGTCGGTGTCGGTGTCCGCATCCGTATCCGTGTCGGTGTCCGCGTCACTATCCGCATCTGCTCCGCCGTCCTCGGCCGGAACACACACGCCGTCGACGTCGATCGTGCCGGGGCCGCAGGTCGAGCCCTCGCGGCTCGCCCCGCAGGCGCACAGCAAGAGGATGGACGTGGCGACGAGGGCGTTTCTCATGGGCCGATCGTGCCCGTGTCACATTCCGGGCGCAACCGTCCGATCGAGCGCGTCAGTACCCTGGCGTGTAAATCGGCAGCCCGTCCATCGGCGCCGGGCATCCTCGGTGCGCGATTGTCCCCTCGCGTGCCGCCGGATCGGGCGCGAAGAAGTTGCCGCCGACGGCGAAGGCGGTTCCCCCTGCGTCGCACCAGACGCCGTGGAGGTCGCTGCCCGTTCCTTCCAGCGTGTGCTCGACATGCGGTCCCTCGTCCGGGATCCAGAGCTTCACGCCGCCGAGGCCGACGACGCACACGTCGCCTCCCGCAGGCGCCCAGACGCCGTTCAGCATGCCCGCGAAGATCTCCTCCCCCGTCGGGTCGACGTACTGCGTCCACGCGGAACCGTCCCAATGAAGGATCGTGGTCGACGATCCAACGGCCCACACGTCGTCGCACGATCGTCCGTTGACCGTGAAGAGCTGGGGCCGCCCGCCGCCCTCCGACTCGAAGACCTGGCTCGTCCACGCGGATCCGTCCCAGTGCAGGATCACGCCGTCGCCCCCCACGATCCAGACGTCGTCCGCCGCGCAGCCCCATACCTTGAAGAGCTGGACGTCGAACGCCTCGGGCGGGGCGACGACCGTCCAGTCGGCTCCGTCGAAGTGCAGGATCACGTCGCGGTCCCCGCCGGACACGGCGCCGCCGACGGCCCAGACGTCCGAGTCGCTCGACCCCCAGATGCCGAACAGGGTGGCGTCCGCGAGATTCTCGAATGTCGTGACCTCGCCGTCCGAGTAGCGGACGACCAGCCCTTCCTCCCCCGCGAACCAGGTGGTGCCCTCTGGCGTGCGCGTCACCCACCACAGGCTAGGCGTCACGCCCAGCGCCAGGTCCGTCCATGTCGCGCCGTCGAAATGGAGACCGATTGCGCGGCTGGGCTCGATGCCCAGGGTTCCGCCCGCGAACCACAGGTCGTCGGCGGAATCGCCCCACACGGAGAGGATCGCGGTGCCGAGGTCGTCGTCGTCCGGGTCGTCGTCCTCGAGGAGCGTCTCCCAGGCTGGCTGGCAGGCGGGCTTCGGGTCGTCCTCGACGCAGGCCGGCAGCACGGCCGCCGCAAGAAGGGTCCAGGTGCGCGACATGCCTCCAGAATAATCGTCGCGACGAGCACTTGCCACCCGCACGGCCCCGAGGTATGGATCGCGCCCCCTTTTCCGGAGAACCTGTCATGTACGCGGTCATCCGCACCGGTGGAAAGCAGTACCGGGTCGCCCCGGGCGAATCGCTCAAGGTCGAGAAGCTGCCCGGCGAGCCGGGCTCGGCCGTCAGTTTCGACGCGCTGCTCGTCGCGGACGGCGACAAGGTCGAGATCGGCCGTCCGCTGGTCGCCGGTGTGAAGGTAGAGGGCGAGGTCGTCCGTCAGGGCCGCGCAAAGAAGATCATCGTCTTCAAGCTCCGGCGCCGGAAGAACACCCGCAAGAAGCAGGGTCACCGGCAGTCGTTCACCGAGGTCCGCGTGACCGGGATCAAGAGATAGAGGCGAGAGATGGCACACAAGAAAGGTCAGGGCGCGAGCCGCAACGGGCGCGACAGCCAGGGGCAGCACCGCGGCGTCAAACGCTACTCCGGCCAGCACGTCCGCGCCGGCAACATCCTCATCCGCCAGCGCGGGACGCAGGTCCACGCGGGACGCAATGTCGGAACGGGCCGCGACTGGACGCTCTTCGCGCTCGTAGACGGCATCGTGAAGTACGAGCGCTACGGCAAGGAGCGGCGGCGCGTGCACATCGAGCCAAAGCCTTTTCCAGCTGCGGCCCCCTCCAAGTAGCTGTCTCTCGACCCATCACACAGGCCAGGTCAGTACCCTCAGGCCCTCCCGTTCGGCCGCTTCCGCGAGACGCCGATCGAGAACGACCATCGTGAGCGACGAAGGATCGGGATCGGCGACCAGGAGCGCGGCGCCGAGCTGCACGGCGTCGGCCGCTCGCAACGGGTGACGCGCGACGAGCGGGATCGCCCGGGCGCGAACCGCAGCGAGGTCGGACACCTCGTGCGCGTCGGCCGCGATCCGCTCGATCCGCTGGAGCGCGGGACGGCGGGCGCTTGCCGGGACGCGACCCTCCCGCACGGCGCGCTCGATCGCGGAGGCGAGCTCCAATCGGGTCAGGCCCCAGACGACGACATCGGGATCCTCGCGCAGCAGGCCCAGGGCGAGGTCCGTCCCGGGCTCCTCGAGGACGAGCGGCACGAGTCCCGACGTATCCCAGAACCTCAAACGCGATCCTCGCGGTCCTCGTCGAGCGCACGCTGGATGTCGGCGCCTGGCATTCGCAGGGGGGGGTCGTCCAGTAGCCACCGGAGCTCTCCGGTTCCCCGGCGGATGATCCCCGCCCGCGCGAGACGGTCGAGACGCGCCTCCACGTCGGCCGCCGAAGCCTCCCTCGATGCGCCCTGCATGCCGACGAGGCGAGCAACCGGAACTCCGCGCTCCACGATCTGCACCTCGCCTCCCCGCCTCGCGACGCGGATGTACTTCGACAGGTGCGCCTTGAGCTCGGTGATCGAGGCGATCTTCACATGACCTGTATGTTCCTTTGAATCTGACCTGTCAAGTCCTGTAAGAAGAAGCAGCGTCCCTACTTCTTACGGACCGCCTCCCAGGCGTCCGGTCCCTTGCTCGCGACGTACAGCACGACGCGCCCGCCTCGCAGGTTCGGCCGTAGCCGCTTGCCGACGTCGATGACGCCCCCGTGGACGACGTCGTCCGTCTCGATGTCGACCACGACTTCGACGCCGCGAGCCGTGACGCGCTCGAATGGCTGCGGTCCGGTCATCTCGTCCGGCCAGGGCCAGTCCGCGAGGTGCACGACGCGGCCATCCTCGCCCGTCGAGCCGAGCCCGACCGCGGCGAGGGCTCCGACGACTCCCTGCTCCGTGCCGCCGAGCCCCTCGAGACGCACCCCGGCCGCGCGCGCGACCTCGCGAGCCTCCTGCTGCTCGACGACCTCCGTCTCGCAGCGCCGCGCGAACCGGACGACGTCGTCCGTCATCGCTGTCGCGACGCAGAGGCCCGGATCGCTTCCCGGGACGAAGCGCGATCGCATCTCGGCGGCCAGGCAGTCGAAGAGCACGGCGGGATCCGCTTCGCCGTCCAGGAGGATCGACGCGGACCCGTTATGGCTCGTGTAGGGGATTCGCGGATCGACGAGGAGCTGGTGACGGAGGATCCGGCGCGCCCGCAGGCCCGGCGGCAGGACCGCCAGAAGCTTTCGCGCCAGCTGGTTCGTCCCGGGGGTCTCGAGCGTGTCGGTGTCGTCGATTCCGACGAGGATCACCTAGGGCCTCGCATCGCCCAGACGTATACCACCGCACTGTCTGGCGAGAATGGCACACCTCGCGGCACGGTCGGCCCGTGCCCGTTCGGGAATGATTGCGGAAATCGAATCCGGCACGCGCCTTGCTCGGCACAGGTGCAGACCGTATCGTGTGCGCCTCCTTATCAATCATGCGGACTTCACCTGGACTGCTGATCATGCTTCTCGCCTGCTGCGGCGACGGGAAGAATCAGCCCCCTGCGGGGTCTACATGGTCCGTGGTGTTCGAGGACCTCCCGGGCGCGCTGATCTCCGTCTGGGGGACGAGCGCGACGGACATCTGGACGGTGGGCGGCGATCCCGACGGCGCGGGACCCTGGGTCCTTCATTTCGACGGCGAGCGCTGGACGAAGATCGAGACGGGAACCGTCGGCGACCTGTGGTGGGTGCATGGCACGCCAGGCGGACCGGTCTACGCGGGCGGTGCGGGCGGCCAGATCCTGCGCTACGTCGACGGAGCTTTCGAAACGATGGCCACGCCCGGCACCGGAACGGTCTTCGGGCTGTGGGCCGCGTCCGCGGACGATTTCTGGGCGGTCGGCGGCGACGGCGGCACGCCGACCGGCGGCTTCGCCTGGAAGCTCGACGGCGACGCATGGGTCGAGGCGCCTGGGTTCCCGCCGGAGATCGTCGGCGAGGCGACGGTGTTCAAGGTCTGGGGCCGGGCCTCGGACGACGTGTGGCTCGTCGGGACGGGCGCGCTCGTCCTGCACTGGAACGGCGACGCCTTCGAGCGCGTCGACATCGGGATGGAGCCGCCGCGCACGCTGCTCACGGTGAACTGCGACGGTCCACGGTGCGCGGCCGTCGGCGGCTTCGGCACGGGCGTGATCTTCGAAGAGAACGGAGACGGATGGACGGAGACCTCTCCGGGACTTCCCGCGATGCTCGGCGTGTGCCTGCACGGCGACGGCGGATTCGCTGCCGGCGAGGCCGCGCAGATCCTGCGTCGCGGCGAAAGCACGTGGGAAATCGAGGACACCGGCCTGGTCCTCTTCGAGATCTTCCACGGCTGCTTCGTCGATCCGGACGGCGGCGCGTGGGCGGTAGGCGGACAGGTCGTGGACCTGCCCCTGACGGATGGCATGATGGTGCACTTCGGTGAGGCGGTTCCCGCGGGCGAGTACGCGGTGGAATAGGAGAGGACATGCGTTCGATCGGATGGGTGGTCGTGGCGGCGGGCCTCGTGGGCTGCCTGCCCGGAGGCGGAGACGAGAAGGCCGGCAAGACGCCGTGCCGGGTGGAATCGGGCATCGCGTGCGTGTGGGCGGGCACGGGCGAGCTCGGCATGAACGGCGACGGCGAGGACAAGCTCGACACGCGCTTGTACTGGCCGATCGATCTCGAGTTCGCGCCGGACGGACGTCCGTACGTGCTCGACTGGAACAACCACCTGATCCGCCGCGTCAACGCCGACGACACCGTCGAGACGGTCGTGGGCGACTTCTTCGTCGGCGACGGTCCGCCGGATCAGAGCGACCTGGCGCCGCCCGGCGCGGACGGGCTGACGGTCAGCCTCAACCACCCGACCGACATCCAGTTCGATTCCGCGGGGCTCATGTACTTCGCGGCCTGGCACAACCACAAGATCCGCGTTCTCGATCCGGAGACGGGGCTCGTGACGGTCTTCGCGGGTCGCGGCCCTGGCTTCGCCGGCGACACGGCGGCCTCGGGGACGGCGATCTTCAAGCAGCCGAAGGCGATCCACCTGAGCGGCAACGTGCTGTACGTGCTCGACCAGCAGAACTTCCGGATCCGGGCGCTCGAGACGGGCGAGGGCGGGCTCGCCTCGACGGTCGCGGGCGTCGGAACGGCGGGATTCAGCGGCGACGGCGGGCCCCCCCTCGCGGCCGAGCTCAACTTCGAAGCGGGCGGAAACCCGGAGCCCTCGGGCGGGATCGTCGCGGGCCCGGACGGCGCGATCTACGTCTCCGACGGCCTGAACCACCGCATCCGCAAGGTCGACCTCGAGGCGGACACGATCGAGACGATCGCGGGGACGGGTACGGCCGGCTACTCGGGCGACGGCGGACCGGCGAACGAGGCGCAGATCGACAACGTCCGCGACCTCGAGATCGGACCGGACGGACGCCTGTACCTGGCCGACAGCGACAACGATCGGATTCGCGCCATCGACTTGACGACCGGAGTCATCGAGACGGTCGTCGGTACGGGGGTCCGCGAGGACAACGGGGAAGGGCTCGCGGCGGCCGAGACGGCCGTCGCACGGCCCTTCGGCCTCGCGTTCGACGCCGCCGGCGACCTCTACGTCGCCGATTCGTTCAACAGCCGCATCCTGCGGATCCCGCAGTAGGAAAGGTACGGACCACGACCATGAAGAAGACACTCGGAATCGGCGCGCTGCTGGTGATCGCTGGAAGTGGAGCGGGCTGCGGCGACGAGAAGGCGAAGGCGCAGCCGTGCGTCGGAGGGCCGGGCGAGATCTGCACGATCGCGGGCGGCGACGCGGCGGGGCTCGCGGGCGACGAGGGCCCGGCGGTGGACGCGGAGATGTACCTGCCGCAGGACATCGTCGAAGGACCGGACGGCAACCTGTACGTGACGGACTGGAACAACCACCGGATCCGCGCCATCGACGGCGAGGGAATCATTCGCACGGTCGCGGGGACGGGGATGCTCGGCGACGGGCCGGAGGGCCCGGCGCTCGAGAGCGACTTCAACCACCCGACGAGCATGACGTTCGGCGCGGACGGACGGATGTACCTCGCCGCCTGGCACAACAGCCGGATCAAGGTCTTCGATCCGTCCGCGAGGACCGTCGGGGAGTTCTGCGGGACGAGCAAGCGCGCTTACAGCGGCGACCGGCTTCCCGCCGAAACGGCGGACCTGGATCTTCCGTCGAGCGTGGCGTTCAGTCCCGCCGGCGACCTGTACGTCCTGGACCAGGCGAACCAGGTCATCCGGATGATCGACTCGGACGGCAACATCCAGCGCTTCGCGGGGCAGTGCATCATCGAGCAGATGCTGCCCGTGGAAGTTCGCTGCGCGGACGGACAGGTCCCCTTCGACTGTCCCGAGAACGACAAGCTCACCTGCCTGCCGGACACCGATCTGCAGCGTTGCAACAAGCCGTGCTTCGCGGCGTTCGCGGGCGACGACGGCCCGGCGCTCGAAGCGCGCTTCGGCCAGCCCGTCGCGCAGCGCGCGGACCCGGGCGGACGCATCGTCTTCGACGCGGCCGGCAACCTCTACCTCGCCGACACGCTCAACAACAGGATCCGGATGATCGACACCGACGGCATCGTCACGACGGTCGCGGGGACCGGCGAGGCCGGGTACTCGGGCGACGGCGGTGCGGCGACGGACGCGCAGATCAACCACCCGATCGACGTCGACGTCGGCCCCGACGGGCAGCTCTACTTCACGGACCACCGCAACCACTGCGTCCGCGCCATCGACGACTCCGGCAACATCCGGACGGTCGCCGGCGTCTGCGGCGAGCGCGGCTTCGAGGGCGACGGCGGTCTCGCCACCGATGCGATCTTCAACGAGCCGTACGGCATCGGCTTCGACGCGGACGGGAATCTCTACGTCGTGGACACGAAGAACCACCGCATCCGGATGGTCGCCGCCGAGTAGGTGCACCGCCGCCTTCCCATCGTCCTCCCCTTCGTCGCCCTCGCGACCTGCGACGGGGGCAGCGAGCCCCCGCCAGCCGATCCACTTTTCCCCGCCGACTACGCCGCCACGTTCACGGAGGTCCGCGACTGCCGCACGAGCGCGGACCACGACCTCACACACGTGCGCGTGTTCGCCGACCCCGTCGCGCTCGACGCCTACACGACGCGCGGGGAGCCCCTGCCGGACGGGTCGCTCCTGGTCAAGGAGGAGCACGCCGACGAGACCTGCACGGACCTCGTCGGCTTCGCGGTGATGATGCGCGAGGAAGGCTACGACCCCGACCGCGGCGACTGGCACTGGCAGAAGCTCGACGCGGATCGCCGCGTGACGCAAGACGGCCGCCTCGAGCGCTGCGGCGGCTGCCACAGCCTGTGCGAGGAACCGTCGGGGTTCGACTGGACCTGCGCCGAACCGTAGTACTCCCCCGCAAGTTCGGTGACGTATTCGTTCACCGCAGAGCACGCGGAGATCGCAGAGTTCTTCGTCTCTGCTCCGCGTCCTCTGCGTACTCCGCGGTGATTCGTCTTCGTACTTCCGGAATCGACGCGCGGGCCGGTATGGCGACATCGGTCGCCAGGACGAGTACTCTCCGCCTGCGCGCCCGGTTGGCTCCGCGACCGCTTGCGAGAGAGGAATCCGATGGGTCGCCTCGCTCTGCTCTTCGTCGCCCTGCTGTCGGCCGGGATCGGCGCAGGAAGCGCCTACGCCACTTACTTCGATCTGGATCAGGCGGATTCGACGCCCGCATTCTGGGTCGCACACCTGCAGCACGCCGTCCGACACATCGGCATACCGCTCTTCGTCGTGCAACCCGTGGCGGCCCTCGCCTCGTTCGCGTCGGCCGCGCTCTCGAGGCGAGATCGTCCGAGCTTCTGGTTCCTGATCGCCGGGGGCGTGTCGCTCGTGGTCGCAGCGCTCGTGACGCGCCTGGGGAACCTCCCGATCAACTTCGAGTTCGAGACCTGGGACGCCGACGCGCTTCCGGCGAACGTCGCCGAAGTCCAGCAGCGCTGGTGGAGCTTTCACGTCGTCCGTTGCGTCCTGCTCGTCGTGGCGATGTCGGCACTGATCCTGGGGACTCTGACCCGCCGGCCGGAGACCCGCGCGACGACCTGAACCTCGAGCGTCGAACCCCCCAGGTGGCTGGTGGGCTACGGCAGATAGACCACTCTCGCGACGCTGTTGAACTGGTCGGCGAAGTAGAGCGCGCCGTCCTCGAAGTGGAGGGTCGCGGGGCCGTAGAGGTCGGCGTCGATCGCCGGGCCGCCGTCACCGGCAAGGCCCTCTTCTCCAGTTCCCGCGATCGACTCGATGACGCCGGATGGATCGACGCGGCGGATGCAGTCGTTGAACGTGTCCGCGACGTAGACCTCGCCGTCGGGGCCGACGGCCACGCCCGCGGGGCGGCGCAGCCGAGCCTCGACGGCCGGACCTCCGTCGCCCGAGAAGCCCTGCTCGCCCGTTCCGGCGACGGTCTCGAGGATGCCGTCAGCGCGCACGCGCCGTACCGCGTGTCCCTGCGCCTCGGCGACGTAAAGGTCGCCGCCTTCCGAGAGCGCGAGGCCTTCGGGCCGCCAGAGGTTCGCCTCGATTGCCGGCCCCCCGTCGCCCCCGGGCCCGGGCACGGCGCCGATGCCCGCGTACGCCTCGACGACGCCGGATGGCCGGATCACGCGGACCCGGTGCGCGCCGCCGTCGGAGACGAAGATCGATCCGTCGGGACCGACGACGATGCCCGTCAGCTCGGTGAACGTCGCTTCCCGCGCATCTTCACCGTCCCCCGTGTCCCCCGGGTCCCCCGTCCCGGCGATCACGCGCAGCATCCCGTCCGGATCGACCACGAAGACCCGCGGATCGTGAAGCGCGACGAACGTGATCGAGCCGTCGGGCAGGAACGCGAAGGCGACGGGGTTCTCGAGCGGCGACTCCGTCGCGGGCCCCTCGACGGTCCAGTCGTGATTTCCCGTCCCGGCGATCGTCGACACCGTCCCGTTCGCTTCCACGCGCCGCAGGCGGTGGTTGTTGAAGTCCATCAGGTACAGCAATCCGTCGGGACCTCGACGCGCCGCGGACAGCAGGTAGAAGTCGGTCTCCAGCGCGTCGTGCCCGTCGCCGTTGAAGGCGCGATCTCCCGTGCCGGCCAGGCGGCATACGACGCCCGCTCCTCCGCAGACCACAGGCTCCCGATCCGGACACCCGGCGAGCCCGACGAGGAGCGCCGGAAGGAACGTCACGACCTTCGAGGATATCCTCCGGGCCCGCGGGGGCAACTCGCGCGCCCCGATTGCGCTGGGAAGCCCGGAAGCGTCAAGCTCCCACCGTGCGGGCCGCGATCGTCAGCGTGTCGCTGCTTCTGGGAGGCTGTGCCGAGGACCCGCCCTCCCCGCCGCCCTGCGAGTGCGGCGACGTCCGCGACGACGACCCGGTGCTCGAAATCGGCGAGGGCAGCCCCTCCGGCCCGGTGTTCGAGCCGCTCGCCGCGGACGCGGAGCTCGAGCTCGAGAGCGGCTCGCAGGGCGGCTACCACGTCTACCTCGGCCTGCGGACGAAGGGGATTTGCACCGGGGCAGGCACGGAGCTCAGCTTCGTCGACGGGGGCATGCACCTCGAGAGGTTCTTGCGCGTCGCCGGAGACGACCTCGTCCATCGCACCATGCTCGCGACAGTGCGTACGTCGCCTGGAGACGACCGCTGGTCCGTCGTCTCGCGCGCACCGCAGACGTTCGTCTGCCCTGCGACGCAGCCGATGCAGATCATGCACGGCGCGCCGCTCGAGGTCGAGGCAACGGCCACCGAGTCGGGGTCGTGCGTGGACCCCGGCGAGGGACCCCGCTCCGCGACGGCGACCGCGACGTTCGTCGCCGTCTGCCCCGACGGCGACGAGATCTGCACGACCGACGACGTGGTCGGGTGCGACCTCTGGGAGGGAGATTGAAGGCGAGCGGCGGCTTGCACGGACGGGCAGCCGAATTGCATACTCACGCTGATTGATTGCTGGACGTTAGCCAGCCGAACTGGAGGTTCGACATGCTTTCTGCGACTCGTTTCCTGACCCTTTCCGCGGCGCTCGCTGCGCTTTCCGGCTGTCCCGGCGAGGGACCGCCTCCCCCGGGTGTGACACTGCCTGAGCCCGACCAAGGATGGCAGTTCGAGGTCGCGGAGTTCGACGTGCCCGCCGGGCACGAGATCCAGAACTGCTACTTCGTCGAGGTCCCGGAAGACGAGGAGGTGTGTGTCGCCCGGATCGAGGTTGCGCAGGAGCCCGGAACGCACCACATGAACGTCTTCCGGCTCGGCACCCAGATCGATCTGTGGGGCGAGGCCGGGGACGTCGTCTACGGCGACAGCGAGGACCGGACGACGCCTTGCTGGCGCAGCGGCAACTGGGCCGACTGGCCCCTTGTCGTCAACTCGCAGCAGTCCGACGAAGGGGGGCACTACGACTGGACGATGCCGGACGGCGTCGTCCACCACTTCGCCCCGGGCGAAGTGCTCATGATCCAGTCGCACTACGTGAACGGCTCGACGCAGGTCGGCGAGGTCGGACACGTATTCGTCAACTTCCACACGGTGCCCTGCGACGGGACGCAGGAGCTCGGCACCATGTTCGCGACGAACCAGGGGATCGACATCTGCCCCGGCGACCTCGGCATCGAGTTCAGCTCGTCCTGCGGCAACGGGTTCACCGATCCCGTGACCGTCATCGCGGCGAACTCGCACTACCACAGCCGGGGCCGGAACTTCACGATCGAGCCCTACGACCCGATCGCGGGCGAGTACGGCGAGCCGTTCTACGAGAACGAGTCGTGGGACGACCCGCTCATGGCGACGGATCTCGACGTGACCATCACGCCCGACCAGCGGATCGGCTGGCACTGCAGCTATGACTACGCCCCGCCCGCGGGCGGCACGACCTGCGAGGATCTGGACGCGATCAATGCCAGCAAGGAGCCGACCTGCTGCTACGGGTTCGGCGGCATCGTCGACGCGTCCGAGCACTGCAACATCTTCGTGTACTACTACCCGAAGGTCGAAGACTTCAGTTGTATCTGAGCCGCCTCGGCGTCCTGGCGGCGGTTGCTTCGTGCGGTGGAACCTGCGAAGCGCCACCGCCCTCCGACGCCGGACCGGCCGATTCCGGACCCGATTCCGGACTCACGGACTGTCCCGACGCGGGATTTCTGGGGGACCCGGATTCACCGCCTGACCTGGAGATCATCGCCGTGCAACCCGATGGGTCGTTCGTGCCGATCCTCGACGGAGACGAGGTCGGCCTGCACACGCCCTTTCAAGGCGGCAAGGTCATCCTCGCTGGCGCGCTGCTCACGAACGTGGAACTCGTCGACTGCGGACGCCTGCGCGTCGGCGCATTGCTGCGAGATCCCACGCAGCCCGGCGAGCCCGCCGTCTACAACGAGGAGCGGCACGTCCGCTACGAACCGATGCCGGACCGACCCGGGTGGGCGGTCCCGAGGCTCATCAACGACGAGCGCAACATGGCTCCGAACCTGGAGTCCTGCGGCTTGGATCCCTACCCGCGCGACACGGACGGTTGCGAGTGGATTCTCGAAGTGCGCCTCGAGGACAGTCGGACCCGGGAAATCCTCGCCTCCGAGCGCCTGCGCATCATGCCGATCTGCCCCGAGGACGACCCCGGAGACACGGACGTCCCGCCCGAGCTCGAACTGGAGCAGTGCACCTGCCAGTGCGCGGCGAACTACACCGGAGGCCGTTGCGACAAGGCCGACCTCCCGAAGTGGATCGACCCGCCGCTCGACTGCGAATGAGGGGAATCGCGGCCGCGTGCCTGGCGACGATGGGCTGCAGCGAGCCCTCCCCGGCCGCCGACGCTGGAGCGGACGAGTGCGGTGAGTTGCCCGCGTTCGTCGGCAGCTCGGTGCAGCCGCCCGACCTCGAGATCATCGCCGTGCAGCCGGACGGATCGTTCGTCCCGATCCTCGACGGCGACGAGGTGGCGATCCGGACGCCGCTGGACGGGGGGAAGGTCATGCTCGTTGGCGCGCTCGTGACCAACGTCTCCCTGGCCGACTGTGGCCGGCTCCGCATCGGCGCCCTGCTGCGCGATCCCACCGACCCCGAAGAGCGCGTCGCTTACAACGAAGAGCGGCACGTCCGCTACGAGCCGATGGCGGACCGGCCGTTCTGGGCGATGCCCATGCCGATCTACGACGTCAGGAACATGGGACCGAACCTGGAGACGTGTGGCTTCTCTCCCTACCCGCGCGACGTCGACGGCTGCGAGTGGATCCTCGAACTGCGGCTGGAGGACACCCGGACGGAAGACATCCTCGTGTCTGAGCGTGTTCGGGTTACCCCCGTCTGCCTCGAGGACGACCCCGGCGCTCCGTCCGTCGCGCCCGAGCTGGAGCTGGCCCTGTGCCAGTGCCAGTGCGCGGCGAACTACGAGCCTGGGCGCTGCGACACGGGGAGCCTTCCGGACTGGATCGACCCCCCTCTGGACTGCGAATGAGACCTTCCGGCCTCCCTGTATAGACAGTCAGCAATTATGCCGTCATACTGCTGGCGATGTTTACGCGACGACTCCTACTCCCGACCCGGTCCTTCTTCCTCTTCGGCCCACGGGGCACTGGCAAGACGACCTGGCTGCGGCAGGTTCTCCCCGACGCGCGCTGGTACGACCTGCTGCGCGATCGGGAGCTGGTGCGGCTGACCCGCGACCGCGATCTCTTCCGGCAGGAGGTCGAGGCTCTCCCGCCCAGGTCCTGGGTGGTCGTCGACGAGATCCAGAAGCTCCCCGGGCTGCTGGACGGCGTGCACGACCTGCTCTCGCGGCACCCGCGACGATGGCGTTTCGCGCTCACCGGTTCGTCGGCCCGGAAGCTGCGCCGCGCCGATGTGAACCTCCTCGCCGGACGCGTCGTCACGCGGCGATTCTTCCCCCTGACGGCCGCGGAGCTCGCCGGACGGGCCCCTGCCGACGATCTCGTCCGCTTCGGCGGCTTGCCGCTCGTTCGGACGGAGCGAAGCCACGCCGCGCGCGTGGACCTCCTCGAGGCCTACGTGGACACGTACCTCTCGCAGGAGATTCGCTCCGAGGCGCTGGTCCGAAGCCTCGACGCCTTCACCCGGTTCCTGGAGGTCGCGGCGCTCGCCAACGGCCAGGTGACGAACGTGTCGTCCATCGCCCGCGATGCGGGCGTCGCGCGACCGACGGTCCAGGGGCACTTCGAGGTGCTCGTGGACACGCTCGTGGGCGCCTGGCTGCCCGCCTGGCGACCCCGCGCGAAGATCAAGGAGGTCGGTCATCCGAAGTTCTACTTCTTCGACACCGGAGTCGTCCGTGCGCTCTCGCGTCGGCTCCGCGAACCGATGGAGCGCGCGGAGCGTGGAGTCCTCCTGGAGACGCTCGTCCTGCACGAGCTGCGCGCGCACGTCGCCTACGCCGGAGTCGGTGGCGATCTCTCCTACTGGCGGACGCCCTCGGGCAGCGAGGTCGACTTCGTCTGGACCCGTGGGACGCGGGCCGTCGGGATCGAGGTCAAGGCGACGGAGCGCTGGAAGAGCGAGCACGCACGCGGGCTCCACGAGCTCGTGCGCGCGGGAGTCGTCGACCGCGCGTTCGGCATCCATCTCGGAGACCGGGCGCTCCGGGACGGCCCCGTCCGGGCGCTTCCGCTCGCGGAATTTCTCGCGGAGCTCGGCGCCGGACGGGTCCTGCCCGGGTGACGGCGAGTTGGGGGGGGACGAGCGGGGTTAGGGGGGATGAAGCCGGAAAGGCTAGCTACGGACGCAGGAGGTTCTCGAAGAGGGCTTCCTCGTTGCCGGAGAGGCCCTGCTGGATCGTCTTGATCTCCATCGTCGCGAGTTCCACCACGATGTAGGCCGGCGTCCCGACCGACGGGCCGTCGAAGAACTGCGAGGTCGAGAACATCTGGTCCGCCATGAAGGGATGCGTGTGCGCGAGCTCGCCCTCCCAGTAGCCGCGCGCCGAGTCGAGCGACTCGTTGATCGAGACGCCGACGGGGCGAAGGCCGCGAGCCGCGAACTGCTGCTGCCACACTTCGAGCTCCGGCGCGGCCTGCCCCAAACAGATGCCGCAGGTCATCGAATGGATGTCCATGACGAGCACGGTCGCGGCATCCTCGGCCGCGTGCGCCTGGCACCAGAAGTCCTCCATCGTCCAGGTGTCCCCGGGACCGTTCCCCGGAAGCGAGATGTTCTGCGCGATGTCGCCCACGCGCATCCCCGTGGCTTCGGGGTAGGCCGGGCACGCTGGCGGATCGATGGGATCGTCGTCCGTCGTGTCGCCGTCGGCATCCGAGTCCGCGTCGCCCAGGATGGGGTCGGGGTCGTCGTCGACTGCGCCGGAGCCGAAGCCGTCGCCACCCGCCGAGAGACATCCGCCGAGCAGGATGCTACCGAGCCAGACTGCTTTCCTCGCCATCGTCGTCATCGTCATCGTCGTCGTCATCGTCGTTCCGCTCCCTTCTTTCAAGCGTGGGATGCCGGACGATGTGCGGGCCAACCGCGAAAGCGCGATCTAAAAGGAAGATTGATGGACCGGTGTTCGGGCGTGCGGAGAGCTGATGATTGGCAGGCTGGTGCTGCTGCCTTCCCCGTTACCCCGTTACCCTCCGGCGCTCACCGCGCGCATCAGGCTGCGCAGGGCGACGTCCGTCGGAACCTCCTCGGATCCCGACAGGAAGACGAGACAGCGGGCGAAGCTGAGGCGGATGCGCTCGTCGAGGGGGAGCCGGAGGAAGTCGGTCACGGTGAGCTCGCGCTCGGCGCCCTCCTCGCGGACGAGAACCGCGTCGAAGGCGAGATCCTCCTCGTGCGGCAGGACGGGTGGCAGGCTGGCGCTGGAGGCGAGACCCCACCGTGCGAGCCGGCTCATCTTCACCTTCCGAGCACGTCCTTGCGCGTCGTCCCCACGATGTTCATCACCTCGGTGCGCAGGATGTCCGCGACGCCGAGCCCGCGCAGCGCCGCATCGAGGTGGCCCGCGACGGCGTCGAAATGGACGTCGGACAGGCCCTCGGCGACCAGCTTCGAGTGCGCGACCCGCAGATCCTTGCCCGTGTACCGCGAGGGACCTCCGAAGGCGAAGACCAGGAACGCGACCTGCTTGTCGATCTGCGCGTTCATTTCCATGTGCGAGAAGAACCCGCGCAGGCTCGCGTCCGCCATGATCCGGTCGTAGAAGTCCCGCACGACCGCGAAGATGGCCTCGGTCCCACCGATGCGACTGAACAGCGACGGCGTCCCATCCATGTCGAAGCTCCCCGCGCCTGATTCGCGCGAAGGCGATCATACACTCAACCGGCTGCCGCCGCGGCACGGGCGAGAAGGTCCGCGATGCCGATCCGGGCCGCCCAGCCCTGAAGGTAGCCGACGTCGAGCCTCCCGCGCTGGACCTTGAGGATGCCGAGAACGTCCCTCCACTGAGCGTCCGACGACTCACCTCCCTTGCGGAACCACTCCAGCTTCCGGAGCACCGTGTCTTCGGCGCTCGCGAACTCGATGGGGCGGCCCGGCGCTTCCGGGAACGTCGCCGGCCGCCTCCGATCCATCTCCGCACGACCGAGGCCATCTCCGCGGAGAAGGAACACGTCGATCTTGAACAGCGTGTCCCGATGGAAGACGTTGAACGAGGACCCCGCTCGCGCCGCCTCGCGGACGGACTCGGCGTCGACGTGGAAATTGGGCTCGAGCGCGGCGACGAGGGCGTCGATCCGCGAGGGCGCCAGATCGACCACCGCGTCCCCGTCCGCGGTGGTGCGCGGTATGCCGTGAAGAGAGCTCGCGAGGGATCCGCCGACGAGGTAGGGCACGCCCGCCTCATCGAGCGCTGACGCGAGATCGAGCGTGGCGGCGACGGGGTCCGTCGGAGGGCTAATAACCCTTCTCCTCGGGGTCCCAGCCGAAGAGCCGGATCATCGTGGCCCGATCGAGCCGGAGCGCCGCGAGGCGGAGGTTCATCTCGTGCGCCGACAGGTCGCCGTACCACGCGCGGATCCGGGCCTGGGCGAGGCCGTACGCGGCGGCGTTGAGCTCCATCACTCGCCGGAGCTTCTCGGTCGGCGTCATCTCGCGACAGGCCTGGACCAGGATCTCCTCTGCCCGAGCATCCGTGTCCGCGCAGAGCGTCGCCACTGCCGGCGAGCTTAGCTCACGGCAACCCGATCGTGGGAACCGGGCACCCGCGGTGGGCGATGACCCCCTCCCCCGTCGCGCGCATGAAGCCGCCGCCGGCGGCGAAGGCGATGCCGTCCGCGTCGCACCAGACGCCGTGCAAGTCAGCGCCCGTCCCGTCGAGCGTCTCCTCCGCGTGCGCGCCTTCCGGCGGGATGAAGAGCTTCGTTCCCGAGATGCCCACGACGCATACGTCGCCGCCCACGGGCGCGAAGACGCCGTTGAGGTCCGAGCCGAAGACGGGCTCTCCCGTCGGGTCCTCCCACCGCGACCACGCGGCGCCGTCGAAGTGCAGGATCGTCGTCGACCGTCCGACCGCCCAGACGTCGTCCGCCGCGCGCCCGTGGACC
>Ga0247727_10001556_pt1 | contig 54112 bp, 51 predicted proteins | sample WisWelCaveWW1625_FD_202498 | JGI IMG/M metagenome (GOLD analysis project Ga0247727, IMG submission 202498) | Biofilm microbial communities from Wishing Well Cave, Virginia, United States - WW16-25 | ecosystem: Environmental > Aquatic > Deep subsurface > Groundwater > Cave microbial mat | place... | reverse complement strand
GACTGGGTCTCGGAGATGCGCGAGCAGATCCGGCTCTGGTTCTACTCGCAGCACTTCATGTCGGTCGCGCTCACCGGGCGTGCCCCGTACCGGAAGGTGCTCGGCTACGAGAAGATGCTCGACGAGAGCGGCCGCGAGATGCACAAGTCGTGGGGCAACGCTATCGAGGCCGGCGAGGCCTTCGAGCGCATGGGCGCGGACGTGATGCGGTGGCAGTACTGCGCGCAGCCGTCCGACCGCAACCTGCTCTTCGGCTTCGGGCCCGGGCAGGAGATCAAGCGCAAGCTGCTGACCTTCTGGAACTCCACTCGCTTCCTCGTCGACTACACCAACATCGCCGGCTGGTCGCCGTCGTGGGGCGAGCTGGAGGGCGGCCCCGCCGGTGAGCTGCGCCCGCTCGACCGGTGGCTCGTGGAGCGCACGTGCCAGCTCGTCGAGGATGCGACGGACGCCTACGAGCAGTGGCTCACGATCGACGTCATCCGCGCCTTCGACGGGTTCGTGGAGGACGTCTCCAACTGGTACATCCGGCGCTCGCGGCGCCGCTTCTGGGACGGCGACGCGGTCGCGTTCGGCGTTCTGTGGCATGCGCTCATCACCGGCGTTCACGTGATCGCTCCAGTGATGCCGTTCCTCGCCGACCACCTGTGGCGGACGCTGACGGCGCCGTGCCCCGAGGCGCCGGGGTCTGTCTTTCTCGCGGGTTGGCCGCAGACGCCCGCGCCCGACGGGGAGCTGCTGGCCGAGGTGGCCGAGGTGCGGGCCGCCGTCGCCCTCGGGCACCAGGCACGGCAGTCGGTGTCTCTGAAGGTGCGCCAACCGCTGCGCCGCTTCGTCGTCGAGGGCGCGCCGCGCGCCGCCGCGCACGCGGACGAGATCGCCGACGAGCTGCGCGTGAAGGAGGTCGTGTTCGGGCACGTCGAGGCGGAGCTGCGCGTGAAGCCCAACCTGCCGGCGCTGGGGCCCCGGCTCGGCAAGGAGCTGGGCGCGGTCCGCGCGGCGCTCGCCGACGGCGACTTCGAGGAGCTCGGCGACGGGCGCTTCCGCGCCGCCGGCCACGACCTCGAGGCCGACGAGGTGCTCGTAGAGCGCGCCGGTAAGGACGGCTGGGCTGTCGCGGCCAACGGCGGCGTCACGGTCGCCCTCGACACCCACGTCGACGACGAGCTCGCCCGCGAGGCGCGCGTCTACGAGCTCGTCCACCGCATCAACACGATGCGCAAGGAGGCGGGGCTGGAGCTGACCGACCGCATCCGCCTCACGCTCCCGGCTGCCGACGCCGACCTCCTCGAGCACGCCGACTGGATCAAGGCGGAGACACTCGCCGTCGAGCTCACCGCTGACGGTGACGACGCACCGACGATCGCGAAGGCCTGACGCGTCGACGCCATGTCGTTGACGGGTAGCAGGGAGCGGCAGATGCCGCAGCTCACATTCGTCGTCCCCAGCGACAGCTGGGATCGCCTCGCTGACGTCGTGCGGGCGCTTGAGCGGCAGGAGCCGCCGATCGCCCTCGAGGTCGTCGTCGTGACGCCTGATCCGGCGCACGTGTCGGCGCCGCCGGAATGGGAGGACCGGGTCACCGTCGCGGTCGGTCCGGACGACGACGTCTCGGCCGCCCACGCCGCGGGTGTCGCTGCGGCGTCTGCGCCGGTCGTCTTCCTGGGCGAGACACACGCGTTTCCCTCACCGGCGACGCTGCCGGCGCTCCTGGCGGCTTTTGACGATCCGTCGGTCGGCTGCGCCGTGCCGCGGCTTGCCAACGCCAACCCGGCGACATCTCGCTCGTGGGTCGCGTTGCACGTCGCCTACGGGCGCTGGCTCGCCTTCGACGGCGACGAGGTCTCGACGCCGCCCGCATTCAACGCCGCCTGGCGACGCGAGGCGCTGGTCTCGCTCCGAGACCGGCTCCCAGAGGCGCTCGGTGCGGGCGGCGGCGTCGACGTGATGCTCGGCTCATCCGGCTTGCGCTTCGTCGCCGTCCCCGACGCCGTCGTGGAGCACTTGAACGTCGTACGGCCCTGGGCGTGGCTCACGACCCGTGTCGACTCCTCGCGGGTCTTTGCCGGCTCGCGCTCGCGGGCATGGTCACGCGGCCGCAGGGCCCTCTACACGCTCGGCGCGCCGGTGCTCGCGCCTTTGATCACCTGGCGGGTGCTGCGCTCGCCGGCTTGGGGCGCAACGGCGGCGCAGCGGGGACACGCCTCCGTGCCGCTCCTCGCCGTGTCGTCGGTGGCCGCGGCGCTCGGTGAGGCGCTCGGCTACGTCAGCGGAGCCGGGGGTGCGCGACGCCGGGTCGCGCACGCCGAGATCAGACGGTCGTCCTACGTCTGACCTCCACCGGATGCGCGTCCTGCTCGTGAGCGACTGGCCTTCCCAGGAGGGGGGCGTCGAGACGTACCTGAGACTGCTTCGTCAGGGCCTCGAGCATGCAGGAGACGAAGTGCGCCTGCTCGTCTCGGGCGCCGGCGCGGGCCGAGACGAGGCGGAGTACGTCGCGCGTGCTCCTGCGCGCCTCGGCCTCGAGGCGCTGACCCAGCTCGCCAACCCACTCGCTGCAGCCGATGTCCGACGCGCCATCCGCGACTTCGAGCCGGACGTCGCTCACGTGAGCATGTTCGAGCTCCACCTGTCGCCGTCCGTGATGAGGGCGCTGAGGCCCACACCCACGGTGGCGAACGTCGCGTGGTACAAGCCCATCTGCCCGACCGGGCACAAGCTGCTACCGAGCGGAGATCCGTGCCGCGTGCGAATGGGCCGGCCGTGCGTGTCAAACGGCTGCATCGGCCCGGTACGGCTCGGCAGGGACCTCGTCCGCCTGAGCCGTGTCCGGGCAGCGATCGCGGGCGCCTCGTCCGTCGTCGTCGCCAGCCGCTGGATGGAGCTCGTGCTCGCCTCCGAGGGAATCGTGGCGCAGGCGGTCGGCAGGCCGGTTGCGCCGGGACGGCCTGCGCCGACCCCGCACGAGCCGCCGCTGTTCGTCTATGTCGGCCGCCTGAGTCGTGAGAAGGGCGTCGACGTCGCGCTCGAAGCACTGGCCCGGCTGCGTCGTGGCGGTGTTGCCGCGCGGCTCCGCATCGTCGGCGAGGGGCCTGACCGGGCGAAGCTCGCAGCGCTCGTCTCGAGCCTCGGTCTCGACGACGTTGTGGACCTGGTCGGACGTGTTCCGCACGTTGCGGTGGCGGGTGAGATCGAGCACGCTTGGGCCGTGGTGATGCCCTCGCTGTGGGACGAGCCGTACGGGAACGTAGCGCTCGAGGCGATCACCGTCGGCGTGCCCGTCGTCGCGAGCCGGGTCGGCGGGTTACCCGAGATCGTGGATAGCGGCTCGGGCATCCTCGTTCCGCGGGCCGACCCAGGGGCGCTTGCGGCAGCCCTGGCTGCGCTTGCCGGTGGGCAGGTGTTCGACGGAGCCCGGCTCTCCGACGAGGCGATGCGCTCCGCGCGCGAGACACACTCCCTCTCGTCCCACGTCGACCGGCTTCGTCGCGTCTTTACCGGGGTGCTGGGAGACGGCGGGCTGCCGCGGTGACCGGGCCCGCCGGCGCTGACCGTCGCGTGAGCAGCCCCAACCGCGTCTCGCTGTCATACGTCGTCCCGTGTGACAGCTGGGGCACGATCGCGCCGGTCGCCGCTGCGCTCTGCGCGCAGACGATCGCAGCCGAGGTCGAGCTGGTGCTCGTCGGACCGTCGGCCGGCGTGCTGCGCCCGTCTACTGGCGCAGCGCCGCAGCTCGCTGGAGTCACGATCGTCGAAGCTCCGCTCTTGCCGATGGCGGCGGCTCGCCTTGCGGGACTGCGCGCCGCGCGCGCGCCGACGGTCGTCCTTGGCGAGACGCACACGTACCCCGCCCCGACCTGGGCGGAGGAGCTCGTTCGCGCCGCGGCAGGCGGGGCGGCTGCCGTGGCGCCGCGCGTGACTCACGCCGGGCCGGTCGGCGCGCTCTCGTGGGTCGCCCTCGTCATGGACTACGGCCGCTGGTCACAGCCGGGCGAGGGTGGGCTCGAAATCGCCCCCAGCTACAACGCGGCCTGGTGCCGCGAGACGCTGCTGCGCGAAGCCGGCGACGACCTCGCGGTGCTGCTCGCCCCGGGTCGCGAGCTGTCGGACCTGCTGCGGCGACGGGGGCACCGGCTGGAACGGTGCGGCCGCGCCGAAGTGGCGCACCTGAACGTCGACCTCCCCCGGCACTGGCTCGCGGAGCGGTTTCTCGGCGGCCGGCTCGTCGCGGCTTCGCGCGGCCGCTCGTGGTCGCGCGTGCGTCGCGCCCTGTACATCGTCTCGTGGCCGCTCACCGCTGCGCTCGTCGTGCGGCGCACGCTCGCGACCGTACGCGGGCTGCCGCGTCCCGCGAGGGCGCTGCCCGCGCTCACCGTAGGCGCGACGGTCTGGGCTGCCGGTGAGGCTATCGGCTATCTCGTCGGCGCAGACGCCGCGGCTGAGGAGCGGATGCTCGAGTACGAGCTGCACAAGGTCCGGTACGCGCGCCACGCCGACTGACGTCGGCGTGGCCGTTGCTACGGCGTGCCGTCCTGCCGCGACCGCGCGGAGGAGGCGAGGCCCGCGACCAGCGCCACGGCGGCCGCGAGCTGGTGTACGACGTGCAGTCCGACTCCCGTGGCGGCGCCTCGCACGCCACGTCGGCGCAGAAGGAGCCCGTACAGATCGCGGTTGAGCGCCACCTGCGTGCCGACGGCCGCGGCAGCCAGACCGATCCTGCGGGACGCCAGCGCCCCCACTACGGCGACCGCGGCGACGGCGCTCGCCCGTTCGCGCAAGCCGAGGTTGAGCGTCGCCGGCACCTCGCCGCGCTCCAGCATCAGCCGCACCCACGGCATGCCGCGACGCCTGACGTCGGTGACGATCATCGACCGCAGCGTCCACTCCTTGAGATGCGTCCCCTGCAGCGCTGGGTCGAGGAGGATGGGCCCCTGGTCGGCAAGGCGCCCGCCGAGCTCGATGTCCTCGATCGAGGGCACGGGGTAGCGGTCGGCGTCGAAGCCGCCTGACGCGGCGAACGCGTCACGGCGGACGGCGCCGATGCCGGCCCAGAAGCTCCTCACTTCTCCGGCCGAGCGCTGGTGGACGACGTGGTGGAGCAGGTTCCGGAACGCCGCCGCGTCGCCCTCGGTCGCGACGGCGTCGTCATAGGAGCCGAACAGCGCCACGAGATCCTCGTCGGCGGCGAACGCTGCGCGCACGCGCTCGACGGCGTCGGCATGGATCAGCACATCGGAGTCGACAAACAGCAGCACGTCTCCGCTGGCACGTGCAGCGCCCGCGTTCCGGGCCGCCGCCGGGCCCGTGCCGCGGGGCTCTTCCACTACGATCACCTCGTCGGGCCCGCCAGCTGCCACGGCCTCGAGGCAGGCGTCGAGGGTGGAAGGCCGGTCGGTCGCCGGCACGATCACGGTGACCGTGGGCATCGTCGTCAGGCGCGTGCTTCCGCGAGCTCGAGCTCGCGGCGGAGCTCCACCGGGAGACGGAAGGTAACGTCCTCGTCGACCATGCGGAACGCCTCCACGCGCGTGACGCCACGCTCGCGGAACCAGTCGCAGACCCGCGTCACGAGGCGCTCGGGAGCAGACGCCCCGGATGTGACGCCGACCGTCCGCACGCCCTCCAGCCAACCTTCGTCGATCTCGGTCTCGTCGTCGATCAGATACGAGGGAACGCCACCGGCGCGCGCCACGTCGACGAGCCGGTTCGAGTTCGACGAGTTGCGCGACCCGATCACCAGCAGCAGCTCGATCTCCTGCAGCATCTCCTTCACGGCCCACTGCCGGTTGGAGGTGGCGTAGCAGATGTCTTCCTTCTTCGGGCCTACGATCTGTGGGAACCGCCGGCGGAGGACGGCGATGATGTCTGCGGTCTCGTCGACCGAGAGCGTCGTCTGCGTGATGTAGCGGAGGCTGGCGTCGGCCGGGAGGTCGAGAGCCTCGGCCTCGGCGACGTCCTGCACGAGCACGGTCGCCTCGGGGGCCTCGCCCATGGTGCCGACGACTTCCTCGTGGCCGGCGTGTCCGATCAGCACGACGGTGTGCCCGGCGGCGGCGTAGCGCCGCGCCTGCACGTGCACCTTCGTGACGAGGGGGCAGGTGGCGTCGATCACGTCGTGCCCGAGCCGGCGCGAGTTCTCCTGAACGGCGGGGGCGACGCCGTGGGCCGAGTAGACGACGACGGCGCCCGTCGGCACCTCGTTCTCGTCCTCCACGAAGATTGCCCCACGCGCTTCGAGGTCGCGGACGACATGGATGTTGTGGACGATCTGCTTGCGGACGTAGACGGGCGCGCCGTAGTGGTCGAGCGCCCGCTCGACCGTGTCCACGGCCCGCTCGACTCCGGCGCAGTAGCCGCGTGGCGACGCCAGGAGGACGCGCTCAACCATGAACACAGGGTACGTGGCGCCGAGCCTCGCGGCTCAGGTCATCGAGAGGTCTCCGCGAGCAGGATCCCAGCCAGCACCACGAGTCCGCCTACGATCTGCACCGCGACGAGCGTCTCTCCCAGCCAGGCCCAGGCGACGACAGACGCCGCCACCGGCTCGAAGGTCGCCACGATCGTCACCGTCGTCGCGGGCAGGTGTTGCAGCGCGCCGATCGACAGCACAAACGGGGCAATCGTCCCGAAGAGGATCGTGCAGACGGCGAGTCCCCACACCGGGACGGACGTGCCATCGGCGAACCCGGGCAACGCTGCGCTCTCGGCGAGCGTGCTGAACGGGAAGCTCCACCACGGCTGCACGATCGCCCAGAAGCCGGCGGCGGCGCCGACCGCGAGGCACACGAGCGAGTAGGGGTCGCGTCGAACCACGAGGCGCTCGCCGGCGAGGTAGTAGATCGCCAGTGCGACGGCCGCCAGCAATCCCGCCGCCACCCCGATCTCATCGAGCGTGAGCCCGGCCCAGACCTGTGCGACCAGCCCTAGCCCGACGAGCACAAGGGCGAGGGCCGGCCAGACGCGGTTTCGCACCCGCTCGTGCCAGACGAACCGGGCCCAGAGCACGACGAGCACGGGTGCGGTGAACTCGAGCAACAGCCCGATCCCGATCGGAAGCGGTAGATGGCGACGAAGTAGAGCCATTGCACGAACACGAACCCGACAACGCCGTAGATGAGCAGCGACAGCGCCTCAAGGCGGTCGACGCGCAGGCGGCGCGGCGCCAGCACGAGGAGTCCCGCGAGCAGGACGACGAACGCGCCCGTCGAGCGGAGCTCGGTCCAGCGGAGCGTCCCCATCCCGCTCGCTTCGAGGGCCAGCTTCGACACCGACCCGTTAACCGCGAACAGCGCCGCGGCGGCGAGCGTCATCGTGTATCCGAGAGCCGCCCTGCGGTCACGCTGGGTGGCGCCCGGCACCGGGAGCGGGGCGTCGACCATCGCCGCCGAGCATACGGCCGGTAACAGCACCGCTTCGCTTGACGAATCGCGGAGCGCTGGCAGACTCGGTCCATGCCGGCCCGCGCTCTGAACGTCGTGCGGGGCGCCTGTCCACACGACTGCCCCGACACCTGCGCCTGGGAGGTGACCGTTGAGGACGGCCGCGCCGTCTCCCTCCGTGGCGTCAAGGAGCACCCGCTGACGCAGGGTCGCCTCTGCGCCAAGGTCAACCACTACATCGAGCGGGCCTACAGCCCGGAGCGGCTGCTGCACCCGCAGCGGCGCGCCGGCCCGAAGGGGGAGCGGCGCTTCGAGCGGATCGGCTGGGACGAGGCTCTCGACCTGGTAGGGGGGCGGCTACGCGAGATCGTCGCCGAGCACGGCGGCGAGGCGGTGCTGCCGTACAGCTACATGGGGACACAGGGCGTGGTGCAGGGCGCTTCCATGGACAGGCGGTTCTTCGCCCGCCTGGGCGCGACGCGGCTGGTCCGCGCCGTCTGCGGCTCGGCTCCGGCCCGCGGCCTCGCTGCGACCCAGGGCGGGACGAAGGGGATGCTTCCGGAGGACCTCCGTCACAGCCGCTTCATCGTGTTGTGGGGCACGAACACGATCGTCACCAACGTGCACCTGTGGCCGTTCGTGACGGAGGCGCAGAAGCGTGGGGCGCGCGTCGTCGTGATCGACCCGGTCGAGACGCGAACGGCACGGGCCGCCGACTGGCACGTGCGCCCGCGCCCTGGCACCGACGCGGCGCTCGCGCTCGGACTGATGCAAGTGATCGCCGCCGAGGGGCTTCATGACGCCGACTACGTCGAGCGTCACGCGGTGGGTTTCGACGAGCTCCGAGGCCGGCTGGAGGAGTACCCGCCGGCGCGGGTGGCGGAGATCACGGGCCTCGCCGAGGAGGAGATCGTCGAGCTCGCCCGCGCCTATGCCGGGACGCGCCCGCAGGCGATCCGGACCCTGATCGGGATGGGGCACCATGAGCACGCGGCGATGACGCTGCGGACGGTCGCCTGCCTTCCCGTGCTCGTCGGAGCCTGGCGGGAGCTCGGGGGCGGTCTCGTGGGGACGACGGCCTGGGCCGCGTGGAGCCCGCTCGACCTCGACCCGGTCGAGCGGCCCGACCTCGAGGACGCGTCCTTGCGCGAGGTGAACATGGTGCAGCTGGGGAGGGCGCTGACCGAGCTGGAACCGCCGATTCGCGCACTGGTCGTCTACAACGCCAACCCGGCCGCGATCGCGCCCGATCAGGGCCGCGTCCTCGCCGGCCTGCGACGGGACGATCTCTTCACGGTCGCGATCGAGCAGTTCATGACCGATACGGCCGCTCACGCCGACGTCGTGCTGCCGGCCACGACGCAGCTCGAACATCTCGATCTCGTGCCGTCGTGGGGCAGCGTCTACGTGTCGCTTAACCGCCCGGCGATCGAGCCGCTCGGCGAGTGCCTACCGAACAGCGAGATCTTCCGCCGCCTCGGCCGGCGGCTGGGCTTCGAGGAGGAGCTCTTCGCCGAGACGGACGAGGATCTCGTGCGCATGGCGCTGGCGGGTGGGCACCCGCTGCTCGACGGCGTCACGTGGGAGCGCCTGTGGGAGGACGGGTACGCGAAGGTTGCGGTCGCCGACGACTGGCGACCCTACGCCGACGGCGGCTTCGGGACGGCGTCCGGCAACGCCGAGCTGTACTCCGAGTCGCTGGGCGCTGCCGGGCTCGATCCGTTGCCGGGCTACCGGTCCGCGCGCGAGTCGCCGGGCGGTGACCCTGAGCTCGCCCGGCGCTTCCCGCTGCAGCTCGTCAGCGCCAAGTGGTCGCTCCACTTCCTCAACTCCTCGTACGCGAACCTACCGCGGCATCTCGCCGCGGAGGGCGAGATGCCGGTCAAGCTCGCCGTGGCCGACGCCGAGGCGCGCGGCATCGACGACGGCGCTCTCGTACGGGTGTTCAACGACCGCGGCTCGCTGCTGGCTCGTGCGCGGGTCGGGGAGAAGGTGCGTGCCGGGATGGCTGCCGTCCCGTCGGGCTGGTGGGCGTCGCTGGTCGAGGGCGGCGCCTCGGCGAACGCGCTCACCTCGGACCGCCTCACCGACCTCGGAGGCGGCTGCGCGTACCACGACACGCTGGTCGAGGTCGAGCCTGCGTGAGCCCGTCGTTTCCCGGCGCGGGCTGAGCTACCCGACGATCGTCAGGGTGCGCGGCACGCGCGACAGCACCTCGATCCCGGTCTCGGTCATGACGAGCGTCTCCATGTAGCTCGCGGTGAAGCCTGCGTCCCGATCGAACAAGATGTTCTCGTAGTTGGTCACGTACCCGGGCTCCCACGTGAGCTGCTCGTAGGCGTCGTTCGACAGATACGTGTGGCCCACCCAGTCCGGGGGAAGCGCGATGCCGAGCGCGTAGCCGCCGACCCACCACACCTGCTCGCGCGGGAAGCGGGAGTAGACGAAGTCCTCGGCGACCTTCTGTGCGACGTCGAGCGGGTCACCCGGCCGCACGACCTTCTGCACCGCGACCACGCTCTCCGACGTCACGTCGAGGATCGCGCGCACCTGCGGATGGTCGGCGCCGACCGCCAGCGTCCGGCAGAGATCGACGTGGTAGCGGTCGACGACGGCGCAGTAGTCGATGTAGACGACGTCGCCGTGCTCGATGCGGCGCCGGGTCGGAGCCCCGTGGGTCTTGCACCAGACGAGCGGGCCGGCGGACACCATCGTTCGGATCGCCGCCTCTTCACCGCCGAGGCGGGCCATGACGGCGCCGAGCTCACCCGCGACCTCCAGCTCCGTTCGTCCGGGCCTGACGTGCTCGCGGATCTCGAGGAACGCCCGATCGGCGATCGCCGCCGCCGCCCTCACCGTGCGCAGCTCGGCCGGCGACTTCACCGCCCGGACGCTATCGACGATCCAGTCGCCGGAGACAATCCCGGCGCCGCGCTCGCGCAGCGCCGCCGCGACCGCGTGGATGAGAGGCCCGGCAGGGGAGCGCGAATGCCATTCCACGCCGACCGTCCCGTGCGTCCAACCTCGCGTACGAAACGCGTCGGCGACGGTCGCGACCGCGGTCTCGTACGTGAAGAACACGGCGTCGTCGAAGAGCGCGGTCATCTCTACGAGCGCCCGGTGGCGTTCGTAGTCGACGAACACGAGCTCGTCGGAGTCTTGGGTGACGACGACGCCGAGGGGCGCCCGCGGCGGGTACCAGATCGACTCGAAGCCCGTCAGGTAGCACAGGTTCGCCGGGCTCATCACGTACAGGACGTCGACGCCGCGACGCCCCATCTCGTCACGCACGCGCTTGGCCCGCGCGCGGTACTCCTCGATCGGGAACGGCAGCTCGGCGGCCGGCACAGTGACCAGTGATCCTACGCCCGCGGCGCGATTCCTCACGGCGGGTCGTCAGCGGGGGCTGTCAGTCTGTGCAAACCTTGACCGACGGGGCGTAGCTCAGCCTGGTAGAGCGCTCGCTTTGGGAGCGAGAGGCCGGCGGTTCGGATCCGCCCGCCCCGATCTACCGGCGCAGGTCGGAAATCCGCAGGAGCGGATTTCCGACCGCGCAGATCCCTGAAGCCCGGCCGCTGTCGCGGCCGGGGTGGCGGTTCAGGATGGCCGCGTTTAGGCGCGGCCCGGCCGGGCCTTGGCTGTCACTGGCTAGAGGAGTCCCGGCCTTCGGCCGGGACGTGCTTTCCGTCCCTGAGCTCGCGTCGAGACGGTGAGGCCGCCCGCGGCGGCGCAGGGGGTCACTGGCCGGGGAAGTCCCGGCCTTGGGCCGGGACGTGCTTTCCGTCCCTGAGCTCGCGTCGGAACGGTGAGGGCGCTCGCCGGGCGCCCTCACCGCACCTCCTCTCCGTGCTGGCCCTACGACTCGGATTCCGCGCCGCGGCCGACCAGCGAGGCCCAGATGGCGCCGCCGAGGATGCCTCCGGCGAGCGGCCCGACGATGTAGATCCACACGTCGCCCCACTCCTGGTTCCACAGCACCGGGTCGAGCGAGCGCGCCGGGTTGAACGAGCCTCCGGAGCTCGGGCCGACCGTCTCGACAGCCGCAAAGATGAAGAGACCGATCATGAGCGGCGCCATGACACCGTTCCAGGGCGCCCGCTTGTCGGTGGCGACAGTGAGGATCACCATCAGGAACAGGGCCGTGGCGACGATCTCGAGCACGAGCGCGCCCCAGTCGTCGACCGACGCGCCGGGTTGCGTCGAAAGGGCGTCGGTGACGGCGCTGTCGAAGACGATCGCCTGTACCAGGACGGCGCCGAAGCCGCCGACGAGCTGCGCCACCCAGTACGGGATCACCTCAGCATTTGGATGCTTGCGGGCGAGCGCGAGCCCGGCGGTGACGGCCGGGTTGAAGTGCCCGCCGGAGATGTGCCCGAACGCGGTGATCGCGAGCGCGAGGCCGAGCCCGAAGCCGAAGGCGATACCGAGGTTCCCGATCGCCGCTCCGCTCGAGGTGACGCTTGCGGCGATGCCGCTGAAACCGATGAAGAAGAAGAGGAACGTCCCCATCACCTCTGCGAGGAGACGCGTTCCGAGCGCAGGCTTGCCCACTGTGACCTCCCGTTTCGAGCCCCTTCGAGGCGGGGCTACGCTGCCGCCGTGATCGTTCGCCGCGCGCTCGCGGTTTCCCTTCTCACGGGGCTCGTCGCCCTGCTCGCCGGCACGGCGACGGCGGGCACGCCGTTCACGGCGGACGTGAGCCGGATCGGGCCGGCCCGGGCGGAGCGAATGACCGGAGTTTCCTGGCGTCCGGGCTGCCCGGTCGCGCTGCGCGACCTGCGGGTGCTGACTGTGAGTCACTGGGGCTTCGACGGCGTCGTCCACCGCGGCACGATGATCGTGCACCGTGACGTCGCCCGCCGGTTGGTCGGAGTCTTCCGGCGCCTGTACGAGGCTCGGTTCCCGGTTCGGCGCATGACGCCGGTCGACGCGTACGGCGGCAGTGACTTCCGCTCGATCGAGGCCGACAACACCTCTGCGTTCAACTGCCGGTATGTCGGCGGCACGCGCCGGTGGTCGGAGCACGCGTACGGGCGCGCGATAGACATCAACCCGATCGAGAATCCGTATGTCTCGTCGGGCGGCCGGGTGTCGCACCCGGCGAGCCGCGCCTACGTCCGCCGCACCCCCGTCCGACCCGGGATGGCGGTCGAGGGCGGACCGCTCGTGCGCGCTTTCGATGCCGCCGGCTGGGGCTGGGGTGGGCGCTGGAGCGGCGCCGTCGACTACCAGCACTTCTCCGCGAGCGGCCGCTGACGGGTTCGGCCTTGCAACAGACTGTTGCAAGGAGTGTTGGTGCTACCGGACGACGGGCTCGCCCGTCAACGCCAGCCGCTCGATCAGCCGCGCCGCCCGCACCACGCCCCGTTCGGCCTGCACGCGCGCCGAGATCGCGCTCATCCGGTCGTGGAGCAGTGTGTCCCCGAGCAGTCGGTCGACGGCGCCGAGCAGCTCGCCGTCCTCGAACCCGTAGGTGTCGAGCCGCACGCCGAAGCCGGTCTCGTGCACACGCTGGGCGTTGTCGTATTGATCCCAGAACAGCGGCAGCGCGATCATCGGCTTGCCGAAGTGGAAGCACTCCGTCGTCGTGTTGTTGCCGCCATGCGTGATCACGAGGTCGACGAGGGGCAGGATCGCCGGCTGCGGCAGGAACTCCGCCCCCCACATGTTCTCGGCGAGTGCGAACTCGGTGTGCTGCGGCCCTTTGGAGACGACGAACCGGTGCTCGGAGCGCGACAGGACGTCGACGAGTCGCTTCATCAGATCGACGTCGGCCGAGCCGAGGCTGCCGAGCGAGAGGTAGACGAGCGCGCCGTCGCGACTCGCGAGCTCCGAAGGCAGCTCGAAGGAGGTGTCGGCGCGGCGCACGCACGTATCGAGCCGGTGCCAGGTGGGAGCAAACGGCACTTCGCGCTGGTAGTCGACCTCGGCGGGGTAGACGTAGAGGTTGAGCCGGGCGGACTCGTGGATGAACTCGCCCGCCGGGAGCGGAGGCGCCCCGCGCTCTTCACAGAAGGCCGAGAACTCGCCGTGCAGGTCGGCGGTGGCGCGCAGGTACTCCGCCCGGAAGTCGGCCCAGCCGCTGCGATTGGCCTGCGGATAGCCGGAGAATACGGGAGCGATCGCGGGGTCGTCGAGCTCGAGCGGGTTGCACGACACGATGCGCGCCCACGGCCGTCCGGAGTGGTGGATGGCGGGGAAACACGGCACGTTGTCCTCGACGATCGCGTCCGGCTCGAGCTCCGCGAAGATCTCGCGCAACCGGTCGTCGACATAACGCGAGCCGTCGCACAGCGCGCGCCACGTCGGCTCGATGAACGACGTCAGCTGGTCGATCGTGGGCGTGCGGAACACCGGCGCCGTCTCGCGGATGAAGTCCTTCCAGAACTGGCCGGGCTCCTCCTCGATCTCAGGGGGCGGCCCGAGGCGCATGAGCCGCTCCTCGAAGCCCTGCGCCTCGAGATTGCCCGCGAACGACTCCTCGATCACGAACACGACGCGGTGGCCTCGCTCCGCGAGCACCTGGCCGATGCCGACACAGTTGTTGGTCGGGCCGTATGCCCCTTCGGGGAAGAACACGATCGTCGCGCTGTCATTCATCTAGCCTCCTGCGGCATCGTGGCGTGCGGCGCATCCTCTCAAGACTCGTTTGCTCGTGCGATCGCAGGGCTCGATCGCGCGTGGCTCGCCGACCGGCGCTGGTTCGCGGGCAAGGGCCGACCGGTGCGGGAGATCGAGCTCGTCGATCGGGTCGTGCCGGCAGGGGCGCACGGGGCGGTCGTGGCGATGGTCGCCGTCTCGTTCGAGGACGGCGGCGTCGAGCGCTATTCGCTGCCGGTTCGTCTCGACGGAGCCGCCGCCCGTGAGTGCGCGGCTGACGATCCGCTGTGGCCCGCACTCGGGCGGTTGGTCGCGGCGGACGCGGCCTTGGTTCCGGCCGGGCCGGGCCGGGCGCTCTCGGACGACCAGTCCCACACGTCGGTCGTGCTCGGCGAGGCGATGGTGCTGAAGCTCTATCGCTCGCTGGCTGCGGGGCCGTTCCCCGAGGCTGAGGCGCTTGAGGCACTCGGCGGGGTGGAGGGTGTGCCGCGGTTCCTGGGCGCGCTCGCCCGCGGCGCGGGCGACGAATCGACGCCCCTCGTCGTGCTGCAGGAGTACGTCCCGGCGGTGGAGGCGGGCTGGGAGCCGTTTATCGAGCGGGTGGTCGGGATCGCCGCCGGTTTGCCGCCCGCGGAGCTGATCGACGACGCGGCGCGCTTCGGTGGGCTCGCCGCGGAGATTCACGTGCGGCTCGCGGAGCGCCTTGGCGTCGAGGCGGCGACGCCCGAGGCGCTCTCGCTGCGACGCGCCGCCGCTGAAGCGTCGCTCGACCAGGCGCTCGAGCTGCTTCACGGTGAGCCGCACAACGCGCTCGCGGGCGCTAACGATCGCCTGCGCGAGGAGCTCGCGCTCTTCGATCGCTGCGCCGGCACGCCACTCGGCCGCATTCACGGCGACCTCCACGTGGGGCAGGTGCTGCGTTGTGCCGGCGGCGGACTCGCCGTCGTCGACTTCGAGGGCGAGCCGGGCCGCCCGCCGCACGAGAGGGCGGCACGTTGGACGCCGCTCAGGGACATCGCTTCGCTCCTGCTTTCCTTCGACAACGTCGCGGCTGCCGCAGCGCGCCGAGCGCGGGCGCGCGATCTCCCCGTCGTACCGCTCGAGCGTTGGAGCGACGCGGCCCGGGCGGCTGCGCTCGCAGCGTGGGAGGGCGGTGTGCGCGGCTCGGCCCTGCGGGCCGACTCCGACGCGCTGCGGGCGTCTTTGGCCGAGAAGCAGGTGTCGGAGCTGCTCTACGCCACGCGGTACCTGCCCGAGTGGCTCTACGCTCCGGTCGCAGTGCTCGAGCGGAGGTTCACAGGGTCGGAGACGGCATGAAGCACGACGGCTTCCTCGCCGACGTGCTGCGTGCGCCCGAGGCGCTGGCTGGGTTGCTCGACGAGTACGCGGCCGCGTCGTCGCCGGTCGACTCGCTTCCGTCGGCGGGGTCGCTGCAGCGGGTGGTGCTGATCGGGATGGGCAGCTCCGGCTTCGCGGCCGTCACCGTTGCGGCGCGCCTGCGTGCCACGGGGATCGATGCCGTTGCGGAACTGGCCTCGACCGGGTCGCCGACACCGCCCGGCCCCGGCACGCTGGCCGTGGGCGTGTCGGCGAGCGGGTCGACGGCCGAAACTGTTGAGGCGCTCGCGCGCCATCGCGGCTCGGGCCTTGCCGTGGCGGTCACGAACGATCCGTCGTCGCCGCTCGCGGAGGAGGCCGACGTGACGCTGCCGCTCCTGGCGGGGGTCGAGGAGGGTGGCGTCGCCTGCCTCACCTTCCAGGCCACGCTCGCGGTGCTGCACCTGCTCGCGGGGCGGCTGCTCGGCGGCCACCCGTCGGTCGCGGATCTTCGCCCGGCAGTGGACGCCGCCGACGCGCTGCGCGACGGGCGACAGGCGTGGCTGCCCGAGCTCTGCGCGCTGCTCGGGGAGGCGACGTCGATTCACACGGTCGCGCCTGCCGAGCGACTGTCGTCGGCGTTGCAGTCGGCGCTGATGCTCCGCGAGGGCCCGCGCCTCCAGGCGCACGGCCACGAGACCGGCGACTGGCTGCACGTCGACGTCTACCTGACGAAGCGGCCCGGCTACGCCGCGCTGCTGTTCCCGGGCTCACGCTTCGATACCGACGTGATGCGCTGGCTGACGGAGCGCGGCTCGACGGTGATCGCAGTGGGGTGCCCGGTCGACGGTGCGGCGCTGACGGTGCCGTTCCCGTCCGGAGACGACCTACTCGTGCAGGCGCTGGTGGAGACGGGTGTCGCGGAGCTCGCGGCGGCGGAACTCTGGCGCCGCGGCGTCGAGGCAGCGCTCGTCTAACGGGTTTCATCAAGGCCACTCCGGCCGCTCGAAGCCGCCGTACTCTTGGATCGCGCCGAAGATGCTCTGCACCACGGCCGCTCGATGGAACGTGATGCGGCACGTTCCATAGGGAAGCCGGCCAAGACGGTTTCCCTTGCTGCTTTTCGAGACCCTGTTGACGATCGATCGGCGAAGGGACGACTGCGGCAGTCGAGCCGCGTCCAGCCAGAACTGCTCTATGCCTTCTTGGTCAGCCGTGTGATCCGCGTACAAGTGCGCTCGTACGCCGATCAGCGCCTCGGGAGCCTCGTAGCAGATCCGGAGGAACTCCACGAACAGCGCCACCATCGCCGGGTCGGAGTTGCTGAACTGGATAGCCGTCCGTGACTTCGAACCCTCGGCCCAGTACAGCATGCAGCCGGCGTGATGGAGCGGGTCTCCACAGCGCGCGTGTTCGCGACCGGCGTCCTGCCACACCTTGCGCCGCTCACGGGCTCGAGCGAGATTTGCGGATCGCACTATCTCTCCGTTCCGTGCCGGATTCCGCCTGTGGAGTGCCTCCTTTGCATCGGGGGTCAGCTCGATGTCGCGCACCCAAAGGCTCACCGACGAGAGGGAGACGCCGACCATCGACGCGATTCCTTCACCGATCGGCCTTCGCGTCGCAGTGATCGGGCGGCCTCACGCTCTTTTGTCTTCATTTTAGACAACAGTAGCGGAGGTGGCGGACGGCGCGGTGTCGGCACCGAACCCGTCAGAAGAGATACAGAGCGGGCGACCGGGTTCGAACCGGTGACATTCAGCTTGGAAGGCTGACGCTCTACCAACTGAGCTACGCCCGCGCGATCTCCTACTAGCGTAGCGCCGTGGCACCCGGAGCGTGGTCGTGGAATCCGGAGGCGCTGGCCGGCGTCGCGCTCGCCGTCGCCTACCTGCTCGCACTCCGCCGCCACCCCGCCGGGCCGTGGCGCGTCGCCGCCTTCCTGGCCGGCTGCGGGCTCCTCGCCGCCGTCTTCGTCACCCCGTGGGACACCGTCGCCGTCGACTACCTGCTCTGGATCCACCTGCTGCAGAACGTCGTCCTCGCCGAGTGGGCGCCGCTCCTGCTCGTGCTCGGCATCCCACCCTCGCTCGCCGCGCGCCTCGCGAGACCAGCCGTCGTCCGCTCGGTCACACACCCGTTCGTCGCGCTCCCGCTCTGGGTCGGCGCGTACGCTGCCTGGCACGTCCCCGCCCTCTACGACGCCGCGCTCGATCGAGGCGGCGCGCTCCTCGCGCTCGAGCACCTCACGTACTTCTCGACCGGCCTCGCCATGTGGTGGTGCGTCTGGCAGGAAGCGCCGCACCGGCTTTCCAGCGGCGCCCGCGCGGTGTACGTGTTCGCCGGGTTCGTGCTTTCGGCGCCGCTCGGGCTCGTGCTCGCCCTCGTGCCGGAGCCGATCTACGACGCGTATGACGATGCGCCGGAGCGTCTGTGGGGCCTCACCCTGCTCGACGACCAGCAGTTGGGCGGCGTCTCGATGGCCTCCGAGCAGGCCGTGGTCTTCTTCGCGGTGTTCGCGTACTGGTTTCTCCGCTTCCTCGGAGAGCAAGAGCATGCAGAAACCGATTGACCGCGCGCCGCCGCCGCCGTACCCTCGTGACGTGCGCCGTCTTGCCGTGCTTCTCGCGCTCGTCGCCGGAGCGACGCTCGCCACCGCGGCGGGCGGCGCAGCGCCCGCCTTCCCGTTCGGCGTGGCCGCAGGCGAGGTTACGCCGACCTCGGCGATCCTCTGGGCGCGCGTGCCGAAGTCCGGCAACATCAGCGTCGAGGCCGTGGCGCCGAACGCGCCGAAGGTCATCGCGACGACGGTCGCGTCGAAGCTCGACGATCTCACCGTGCGCGTAATCGTGGGTCCGCTGCGGCCGGCGACGACCTACCGCTACCGGTTCCGGCAGGGCGCGGCGGTGAGCCCGTGGGGGACGTTCCGGACGGCCCCGCGCGCGGACGCCGCCGTTCCGATCCGGTTCGCGATCTCGGGGGACGCGGACGCAACGCCGGGCGCGAACGGCAAGCCCGCCTTCAACCGCTTCGAGACGTACGCGCGCATGGCGAAGGAGCGCAACCACTTCAACATCAACCTCGGCGACACGATCTACTCGGACTCGGAGGTGGGCGGCGCGCCCGTCGCGCGCACGATCGCTGCCAAGTGGGAGAAGTACCGGCTCGGGCTCGCGCTGCCGGCGCTCCGCGAGCTGCGCGGGTCGGCCGGCCTGTACAGCCACTGGGATGACCACGAGTTCATCAACGACTTCTCGCGCGCCGAGCACGGCGACACGATCTATCGCGCCGGCGTGAAGGCGTTCACCGACTACGCACCTGTCGTCTACGCGCCGACCACCGGCCTCTACCGGACGTTCCGCTGGGGCAAGCACCTCGAGCTGTTCTTCCTCGACGAGCGCTCGTTCCGCAGCGCCAAGGCGACCGGCGTCTGCGGCGGAGATCTCGCGCCGACCGCCCCCGCCGCCGTGCGCCAGGCGTTCGCCGCGATCGCCCCGGATCTGGCGAAGCCGGTGCCGCAGGAGTGTCTCGACGCGCTCGCCGACCCGTCGCGAACGATGCTCGGCGCCTCGCAGGAGGCAGCCTTCCGCAAGGCCGTGCGCGCCTCGACCGCGACCTTCAAGGTGATCGTGAACGAGGTGCCGCTGCTGCAGCTGTACGCGCTGCCGTACGACCGCTGGGAGGGCTACGCCGTGTCGCGGGCACGCGTGCTTGCCACGCTGCAGGGAATCCCGGGCGTGGTCGTGCTCACCACCGACACGCATGCGCACCTGATCGGCGAGATCCGAACGTCCACTCTGGAAGGGCCGGAACCGGTCGGCACGGGGATCTCGGAGGTCGTCACCGGTCCGGTCGCGACGAACACGTATGCGAAGGAGATCGATGGCTTTCTCGGCTCGCCCGGCGCGGGTGCGCTCGTCAGCGGGCTCTTCTTCAAGCCGCCGCCGCCGCGTGGCCTCGGGCTCCGCTGCGCCGGGACCGACCAGTACGGCTACGCGCAGGTGTCCGTCACCGGAACGACCTTGACGGTGACGCCCAAGACCGCCTCCGGCGGCAACGTGCTCGACGCCACCGGGCTCCCGTGCGGGCGGCTCGTCGTGCGCGCCTCCTGACGGCGTCGTCTGCGGCGCTCCCTATGCTCGCTCGCGATGGAGGAGCGCATCGTCCGCTTCCGCCCGCGCGCGATCCTGGTCGTGATCGGAATCGTGCTCGCGACCGCGGCCGCGCTGTGGCTTGTGTGGCTGTCGAAGGGCGTGCTCCTGTGGATCCTGATCGCCGCCTTTCTGGCGACCGCGCTCAATCCCGCCGTCGACTGGCTGAACCGGCACGCTCTGAAGCGCCGTGGGATGGCCGTCGCGGTGGTGTTCCTGACGGCGATCGGCGTCATCGCCGCGATTGGTGCCACGCTCGTGCCGACGCTCGTCGACGAGGTCAACGACTTTTCGAAAGCGGTGCCCGACTACGTCGACGACCTGACGAAGGGGGAGGGGCCGCTCGGCTTCCTCGAGCGCGACTACCAGATCGTGGAGCGGATCCGCGACGCGATCGAGACGAGCGGCGTCGGCGGCGTGCTCGGGCTGTCCTCGACGGCGGTCGGGGTGGCGAAGGGGGTCGTCACGGCGGTCGTGGCCATCCTCACGATCGCGTTCCTGACGCTGTTCATGCTGCTCGAGGGCCCGTCCTGGGTGGAGCGGATCTACGGGATCGTCCCCGCCCGGCACGAGGCGCGCGTGCGCCGCATCGGCGCGGAGGTGTACCGGGCGATCGGCGGCTACGTCGCCGGCAACCTTGCGATCAGCCTCATCGCTGGCACCGCGACGGCGATCGTGCTGTCCATCCTCGGCGTGCCGTTCGCGTTCGCGCTCGCGCTCGTCGTCGCGCTGCTCGACCTCGTGCCGCTGGCCGGCGCGACGATCGCCGCCGTGATCGTGACGACGGTCGCCTTCTTAGACTCGACGACGTCGGGGATCGTGTGCCTGATCTTCTTCCTCGCCTACCAGCAGTTCGAGAACCACGTGCTCCAGCCGGTGGTCTATGGGAAGACGGTGCGGCTGTCGCCGCTGGCGGTGCTGGTGGCCGTGCTGATCGGCGCCGAGCTGGCGGGCGTGGTCGGCGCGCTGGGCGCGATCCCGGCCGCGGCCGCGATCCAGGTGGTGCTGCGCGAGCTCCTCGGCCGCAACGAGCCGGCCGTGCAGGCGACCTGAGCCGAGCTGCGGGAGCGCCGCCAGACGGCGGCCCGCGCCCTACCTTCGTCGGCAGGAGTCCCGTGGCGATCACAGTCGAATCCGGAAGCTGCGTTGCACGCCGGCGCCGCCGGCCGAGATCCTCACGCGCGCCGTCACCCATCCGCGAAGACGACCGCGGTAGAAGAACTGCACGATGCCGCTCGTTCGCGGGCGCACCTCACGCGCCGCGGGCCGAAGCCTCACGTGCATCCTGCCCTGCCGGTGCAGCGCAATGTCGACCCGGTTGCGTCCCAGCGTCTCCGTGACGTTGCCTCGGTTGACGACCAGCAGCTCGAGTATCCGAGCCCGGCCCGCGCGCCTCACGCGCAGCTCTCGCAGCTCGAGCCGGCGTACGATCCTGCCCGGTGCCCGGACGACGACCACGACGCCGATGCGCATCCGCACCGCCAGGCCGAGGCCCTGCTGCGGTCGTGTAGTGAGGAGGACGAGAGCGTCGTAGTCGCCGGGCTCCGCGCGGCGGGGCACGCGCGAGGAGACGGTCAGCACGGAGCTCGCGCCCGAGCCGAGCGCGAGCCGGCGCGGGCGGATGCTGAGCCAGGCGCCCGCCGCGCGAGCGCCGCCGGACGGCGAGATCCGCGGTCTGCCACGGAGGTCGAGAGAGAATCCGGCGCGTGCCACATCGACGAGGACGGGGCGGCTACCGGAGTTCGTGACGCGAATCGTCGACTGTCCGGAGCCCGCAAGGGCCACGTGGGCCGGAGACGCGGTGAGCGCTACCGGCGGCCGCGTCGTGCTCGTGCCCGCGGCTGCGGGCACGAGCACGAAGAGCACCAGTCCGATGCCGGCAACCCGGATCATCGGCCGATGACGGTAAACGTGATGGTCGCGGCGTACCGGCCCGGGGCGACCACCGGGAGCGGCGAGACGAATCCGACATTCGTTGGCCAGACGTCGCCGGTGCCGGTGCTTCCGGCCGCGCTCGTCCCGACCAGCAGATCGGGCTGGGGTGCGATCGGGATCGGTGCCATCGCGCCACCCGCGAGGGTGCCGCCGATCTGGCCGCCGCTCGGTGCCGAGGCTGAGATCCCCAGCGGCAGGTCGGCGGGGAGGAATGCCGACCGGTGGATGGTCAGCGCATAGCCCGTGGTGTTGTTGCTGACGACGGTCACCCGCTCCGAGACCGGGGCCGGTGTGGCCCCCGCCGCAGCGGTGCCGAAGCTGATGCTCGGACGCTCGAGCGCGATCGAGAGGACGGGCTGGACGTCGAGCTCCACCGCAGCGCTCTGCGAGACGCTCCCGGCGGGCGGCGGCGCAGTTCCGCACGTGGCGGCCGGAGAAGCAGCGTTGCGAGGTGCCGGGACGAGCGCTGTGAAGTCGGCTGCATTGTCGTCGGTGTCCGTGCATCCGTTGCCGGCTCGCGCGTTCGCCGTCGTGTTGCCGAGAGCCGCGGCTGCTGTCGTGCCTTCGAAGTCGGCCGCCGACCCCCAACCGACCATGTCTGCGATCTGCACGATCCCGGAGCAGCTTCCCGCGGCGGCGCCGCAGGCGAGCAGCGTGCCGTCGCGAACGAGAGCGACCTTGCCGCCGGAGTTGGCGAGGTTCGTCGTCCCTGTCGCGTCCGGAGTCGGCAGCGGCGAGCCGACGGCGGCTGCCGACGCGAGCTGCACGAGGTAGTACCCGCCGGGCGGGATCGACCCGGACAGCGTCGTCGCCTGCCACGTCGTGCCGGTTGCGGAGGCGTACTGGATCGTCCAGCCGTCGACGGCCACCGCCGCCGCGCCTCGGTTGAAGAGCTCGACGAAGTCGTTCGTAAAGCTCGCGCCGGCGTTGCCGCCGCCGGCGTAGACCTGGCTCACCACCAGGTCGGGCGAGGCGCTCTGGGCGGCAGGCGCGATCAGCAACGCGGCTGCCAGGACGATCGTGAGGAGGGCAGCGGTGAGGACTCGGCGCATCGGAAGCTCCAATCGGGAGTGGAAGGGTGAACTCCCTCTCTGGTACCGGCTCCCGCTCGCGGCCGAAAGTGTCCTTTCGCGAGTTGGCACACAGTCGACACACTCTCGTTGCACTCTCGTGCGTGTACCGCCTGTTCCCGGCTGGCTCACACAGGACGAACGCCACAGCCGGCATGAACGGCGGCCGAGTTCGTCGCTTCGCTCCGGGGAACGCACGCGCAGATGCTCGACGCGCCCGGGAGGATTCGAACCTCCGACCCGCGGATTAGAAGTCCGCTGCTCTGTCCCCTGAGCTACGGGCGCTCGCCACAAGGGTAATCGGTCGCCGGGCGGGATCCGTGAACGAAGGGCGGCCGGGGTACGCTGGCCTCCTTGTGGTGATCGGGATCGTCTCGCCTGGTGCGATGGGGAGCGCCGTCGGGAGCGCGCTCGCCGTCGGCGGCAGCGCCGTTGTCGCGACCATCGCCGGCCGCAGCGAACGGACGCGACGGCTGGCCGAGGCGGCCGGGATCGACCTCCGACCGACGCTCGCCGACGTCGTCCGCGCGGCCGACGTCGTGCTCTCGATCGTGCCCCCGGGCGAGGCGCGCGCCGCCTCGCGCGCGATCGCCGCAGCCGCGCACGACACCTGCGCGCACCCGCTCGTCGCCGACCTGAACGCGATCGCCCCCGCGACCGTTCGCGCGATCGACGGAGAGCTGCGGGAGGCGGGTCTCGATCTCGTCGACGGCTCGATCTCCGGACCCCCGCCTACAGCCGGCGCCGTGACCCGGGTCTATCTGTCCGGACCCCGCGCACACGAGGTCGCTGCGCTTACCGCGGAGGGCGTGTCCTTCCGGATCGTCGGGGCCGGCGTCGGCGCCGCCTCGGCCGTGAAGATGTCGACCGCGTCCGTCTACAAGGGCACCAACGCGCTCCTCGCGCAGGCGCTCCTGGCCGCCCACGCAAACGGCGTGCTGGAGCCCGTGCTCGAGGATCTGCAGGGCAACTGGCCCGATCTCGTCGACGGTGTCGAACACTGGCTGCAGAGTGCCGCCGCGAAGGCGCACCGCTACGTGGCGGAAATGGAGGAGATCGCCGCCACCCAGGCTGCGGCCGGGCTCACGCCGGCACTGTTCGAGGCCATCGCCGACACGTACCGACGACTGGCCCAGTCTCCGCTTGGACGGCAGCCACCGGAGGACGTCGACCCCGCGCTGCAGCTCGTCGACGTCCTCGAGTCGTTGTAGGCAAGTCTGCGCGCTACCCTCGATGAACATCGAGGAGGTGCTCGTGCTAACAGCCCGTCTCAGCAAGCGGCTCGTGCTCGTCTCCGCACTCGTCGTCGCGGTCGCGGCGGGAACGGCCGGTGCTGCGGGAACCGCCTTCCCGAAGCGCATCGCGCTCCCGAACGGCTTCCAGCCCGAAGGAATCGCCACGGACGGCGAGCAGTTCTTCGTCGGCTCGATCCCGACCGGCGCCGTCTACCGCGGCAGCGTCCGCTCCGGCAAGGGCGCAGTCCTCGTGCGACCGCGCGCCGGCCGCTCGGCGATCGGCGTCGAGGCCGACCGTGGGCGCCTGTTCGTGGCCGGCGGGCAGACAGGGAAGGCGTACGTGTACGACGCGCGCACCGGGCGCCCACTGGCCTCCTACGCGCTCGCCACCGCTGGCAGCACCTTCGTCAACGACGTCGCCGTCTCCAAGACGGCCGCGTACTTCACCGACTCCTTCCAACCGGTGCTCTACCGTGTGCCGCTCGGCGCAGGCGGGCGCCCGGGCGCCGCGTCGGCCGTGACCCGCATCCCGCTCGCCGGCGACATCGCCTATCAGGCCGGCTTCAACGCGAACGGCATCGACGTCACCGCCGACGGGAAGGCGCTCCTGATCGTCCAGTCGAACACCGGGAAGGTGTTCGCCGTCGACCCGGCAACGGGTGCGGCCACCACGGTCGACCTCGCCGGCGAGACGGTGCCGAACGGGGACGGGCTCCTCCTCGTCGGCCGCCGCCTGCACGTCGTCCAGAACCAGCAGAGCACCGTGACGACGATCGCGCTCGCCGCCGACCTTCGATCGGGGCAGATCGTGCGGCGTCTCACCGACCCGCTCCTCGACGTCCCGACGACGGTCGACCGGGTCGGCAGCCGGCTGTACGCCGTGAACGCTCGGTTCGGCGCTTCGGCAACCCCCTCGACGCCGTACTGGGTCACGCGGCTGCCGGCCTAGGACGCGTGATCTACCGCAGCAACCTCACTCGCAGACGGTGAGGTAGGTGGGTCGCCGCTCAGCCGACGAGAACGGCTCTGCGGAGCGTGACCTGGAGGTGGCGTGTGAACCGCCGCGGCGTCCAGCCCCTGTCGACGACGAGCTCTTCGTACATGCGAGGCGAGGCAACAGCCCAGATCAGATCTGCCGCGTCAGTGACCGTCCAACCCGTTGCGAGAACGCCGTCACGCTTCAACCACCTCGCCAGACGGCGGCATCCCTGCAGGCGGTCCTCGCTCTGGTCCTGCCAGACCATGGCGGCGTCGGGATCGCTCCGACGGGCGCCGTCCACGGCCCTGACGAAGCCGAGGATCTCCGGTGTGAAGGCCACGAGGAGCGTTACCCAGGCATCGAGCGCGGCCGTCGCATCGGGAGCCGACCAGACCGTTTGCTCCGCGAGCGCGCCGATTCCCGTTCTCTCGTGCTCGTAGCGAGCGAGCTCGGTGAGCAACGAACCTTTCGATCCGAAGTGGAGATAGACGGCCTGACGCGAGACCCCGGCCTCGTCGGCCACCTTCTCGAGGCCCACCCCGTAGCCGTGCCGATCGAAGACCTCGTGGGCGGCTTCGAGGATTGCCAAACGGGTTGACCGATCGCCACTTGACATGCTGTAAACCTTATCGTAGTTTACATGCTGTCAAGAAGGAGACCATTCGATGAACGTTCTCTGTGTGACGTGGGACGGTGCGGGCAACATGCCACCTCTACTCGGCGTCGCCCGCCGCCTCTCTGCCGACGGTGTTCGCGTTCGCGTTCTCGGTCATCGGCGATCCCAGGAATGGGTCGAGAGTACGGGGAGCAGCTTCGTCCCCTACGCGGCCACGCACGACCTCGACAGCACGATCGGCCTCCCACCCGAGGAGGAGCTGTCGTTTGTGTGGGAGAAGCTCTGGTTCTCGGCTGCGGTCGCCGAGGATGTGGCTGTCCAGCTGCAGCATGAGCCGGCGGATGTCGTGGTCGCCGACCACATGCTCGCCGGGGCATTCTGCGCCGCGGAGCAGGCCGGGGTACCGGTCGTCGCCCTCTTTCACCAGCCGTGGTCCCTCTTCCATACGGGTCCCTGGGCAGACATCTGGCGCTCGGCGGGGCCGCTCGTCGCGGCGATGAGGGACTCGCTTGGGCTCTCCGACGTCGCCGAGCCGCAGGATCTCTGGACCGGTGTGCCGGTTCTGGTAGCCAGCGTTTCGGAGCTCGGGCTTCCTGTCCCTCCCCCCGCCGACGTCCACCATGTCGGTTGGGTTGCCGAGCATCCGCCGCACGCCCCTTCAGGCCCGACGCCTCTGCCACCCGGGGACGCCCCCCTGATCTTGATCGCTCACAGCACGAGCCAGATGGGGCAGGCACCGGTGCTGAACGCGGTTCTGGAAGGGTTGGCGGACCTCCCGGTCAGGGTGCTCGCCACGACCGGGCCGGCCGTCGATCCCGCGTCGCTCGAGGCGCCGCCGAACGCCTCCGTCGTCGAGTACCTCCCACACGAGCTCGTTCTTGGCGACACGGCGGTAGTCGTCACCCACGCAGGGCATGGCACGACGCTGGCCGCGCTGGCCCATGGGGTACCGATGGTGTGCCTGCCGATGGGCCGCGACCAGTTCTTGCTCGCCCAGCGCGTCGAGGAGCTTGGTGTCGGCGTCCAGCTGGCTCCGGGATGGTCGCCGGAGGACGTCGCAGGCGCCGTCCGTACCGTGCTCGGCGAACCTCGCTACGCCGACGCCGCCCGTCGCATGGCAGATGGGATCGCCGGATACGGCGGGGTGGGTGCTGCGGCCGACGTGGTCGTGAACGCGGCGAGAGCCGCGCGTGTGCCCTAACGCGGCAGGCGTAGTCCAAGGCGCCGCGGGAGCGTCGCCACGAGGCTCGATACCGGATCGGGCTTCCGTCCCGCGTCGATTGCCGTATCGCGTCGCACGAGCGCCTCGCGGATCACTGTGCCGCCGACCCACCGCAGCGGCTCCGGCGGCATCAGCTTCCGGTCGGGCTCTACGATCGCGAGCCCGGTGAGCTCGTCGCGGCGGTCAAGCGCGAGTCGCGCCAGGATCTCGCCGCCCAGGTAGCTGGGGCCGACGCCGTTGCCCGTGAAGCCGAAGCCGTGGTGCACCCTGCCGCGCGACCCGAAGATCGGCAGGTGGGTGGGGGAGACGTCGATCGGCCCACCCCAGGCATGAGTGACGCGCCGGTCGGCGAGCTGCGGGAAGAACCGGCGCAGCGCCGCCGCAGCGTGACGGGCGGCATCGGGGTCGACGTCGAGGCGCTCACGATGCCGGCCGCCCACGCCCATCCGCCCGCCGCCCCAGCCGAGCGCGATCCGGCCGTCCTTCGTGGTGCGAAAGTAGTGGAGCAGTGTGCGGCAGTCGTGGATGTTCTCGCCGCCGGTCCAGCCGACCTCCTCGAGCACGTTGGGCACCGGCTCGGTGATCACCATGTGGCTCGACGCGACGGCGTGGGCGAGCCGATACCCGGCGAAGCCGCACGTCGCCGAGTTGACCGCGAGCACCGCGGTGCGGGCCTGCACCGTGCCGCCCGCCGTCTCAGCCACCGCGTCGCGCGACAGCGCGCACACGGGCGTGTGCTCGTGGACGCGAACCCCCGCCTCGATCACCTTCGCACGCAGGCCCAGCGACAGCCGAGCCGGCTGCACGTTCGCCGCCACCCGCAGCAGCATGCCGCCGAGGAAGGCCGGCGAGGCGCACCGCGCGGCGACCTCCTCTCGCGACAGCGCGACCGCCTCCTCGTCCGCGCCGACCTCCAGGCACGCCTCGACGACGTCGTCCCAGTGTCCGAGCTGCGCCTCGCTCGTTGCCACGTGCAGCGTGCCGCCGGCGCGGTACCAGGCGTCGACCCCCTGCGACTCGCACCAGGCGCCGATCCCGCTCACCGCCCGCTCGGAGGCGCGACAGACCGCGACCGCCCGCGCGTCGCCGACGCGGTCGCGCAGGATCGGCAAGTCGTCCCACAGCGTCGAGACAAAGCCTCCGTTGCGACCGCTCGGACCGTGCCCGCAGAGGTTCGCCTCAAGCAGCACCACGTCGAGCCCTGGCTCGAGCGTCTTCAGCTGCCACGCCGTCCACAGGCCGAGGTAGCCGCCACCGACGACGACCACGTCCGCTACGGCGTCGCCGGCGAGCGGCGGACAAGCCTCGACGGGCCCCGCATCCTCGAGCCACCAGCCGTAGCGCGTGTGCCTCATCGCGTCCTCGCCCACGACCGCGCAGGCTAACGGCTCGCCAAGCGTGCCGACGCGGTCAGGCGAGCCCGCGGGCCTTGCGGCTCGCGGACTGCTGCCGCTTGCCCGCGGAGAGCTCGGCCTTGCGCAGGCGGATCGACGCAGGCGTCACCTCCACAGACTCGTCCTCACGGATGAACTCGAGCGCCTGCTCGAGCGAGAGCGGACGCGGCGGGATCAGCCGCACCAGCTCGTCGGCGGTCGAGGAGCGAATGTTCGTGAGCTTCTTCTCCTTGGTGGGGTTCACGTCAAGGTCCTCGGCGCGGGCGTTGTCGCCGATCACCATGCCCTCGTAGACCTCGACGCCCGGTCCGACGAACAGCGAGCCGCGCTCCTGGAGGTTGAGCAGCGCGAACGTCGTCGTGGGGCCGCGCCGGTCGGCGACGAGGCTCCCGCTCGGCCGCGTGCGCAGCTCGCCGTGCCAGGGCTCGTAGCGATCGAAGACATGATGGAGGATCCCGGTGCCGCGCGTCTCTGTCAGGAACTCGGTGCGGAAGCCGATCAGGCCGCGCGCGGGCACGAGGTACTCGAGCCGCACCCAGCCGGTGCCGTGGTTCACCATCTGCTCCATCCGTCCCTTGCGGAGCGCGAGGAGCTGCGTGAGGACGCCGACGTATTCCTCGGGAGCATCGATCGCGACGCGCTCGACCGGCTCGTTCACCTTGCCGTCGATCTCGCGTGTGACGACTCGCGGCTTGCCGACAGTGAGCTCGAACCCCTCGCGCCGCATCAGCTCCACGAGCACGGCGAGCTGGAGCTCACCCCGTCCCTGCACCTCCCACGTGTCCGTCTGCGCGGTCGGCGCGACGCGCAGCGAGACGTTCCCGATCAGCTCCTGGTCGAGCCGCTGCTTCACCATCGGCGCCGTCAGCTTCGAGCCTTCGAGGCCCGCGAGCGGTGACGAGTTGACCCCGATCGTCATCGAGAGGCTCGGCTCGTCGACGCGAACGACGGGGAGCGGACGAGGATCCTCGGGGTCGGCGAGCGTCTCCCCGATCGTCACCTCAGCGATCCCGGCGACCGCGCAGATCTCACCCGGCCCCGCCTCGGCTGCCTCGACGCGGTCGAGCGCGTCGGTCACGTACAGCTCGGTCACCTTCGCGCGCTCGACGGTGCCGTCGGCGCGGCACCACGCGACCTGCTGCCCCTTGCGGATCACCCCGTTGCGGACCCGGCAGATCGCGAGCCGCCCCACGTACGGCGACGCGTCGAGGTTCGTGACGAGCGCCTGCAGCGGATGCCCCTCTTCGAACGTCGGCGCCGGAATCCTGCTCAGGAGCAGATCGAACAGCGGCTCGAGGTTCTCGCTGAGGCTGGAAGGGTCGGGCGCCAGCCCTGCCTGCCCGGCCCTGGCGTTGCAGTACACGATCGGGAACTCGATCTGGCTCTCGTCGGCGTCGAGGTCGAGGAACAGCTCGTAGACCTCGTTCACGACCTCCTCCACGCGCGCATCCGGGCGGTCGACCTTGTTGACGACGAGCACCACCGGCAACCGCGCCTCGAGCGCCTTACGCAGCACGAAGCGCGTCTGCGGCAGCGGCCCCTCGCTCGCGTCGACGAGCAGGAGCACGCCGTCCACCATCTGCAGCCCCCGCTCGACCTCGCCGCCGAAGTCCGCGTGCCCCGGCGTGTCGACGATGTTGATCTTGACGTCGCCGTAACACACGGCCGTGTTCTTGGCCAGGATCGTGATGCCCTTCTCGCGCTCGAGGTCCATCGAGTCGAGCACGCGCTCGGCGACGTCCTGGTTGGCGCGGAACGAGCCGGACTGCCACAGCATCGCGTCCACGAGCGTCGTCTTCCCGTGGTCGACGTGCGCCACTATCGCGACGTTACGGATGTCGTCGCGACCTGTCACTCGTGGAGGGTAGCCGCGATCCGCTCGATCGCGGCCGGCCCGACGCCGCAGCAGCCTCCGATCAGGCGCGCGCCGAGGTCACGCCAGTGCGTGAGCAGCTCAGGCTCGATCGCCGATGAGCTGCCGCGCCATCGGCGCGCGCCCGCATCCCAGACGCGCCCGTCGTTCGGGTAGGCGACGAGCGGCCGCGTCGTGACCCCCGCCGCGCGGGCCAGCAACGCCCCTACGAGCGATGGCTCGAGACAGTTGACTCCGACGGCGATCACCTGCGGTGAAGCTACTGCCTCCGCTACCGCGTCCTCGATCGGCGTCCCGTCCGAGATCGTGGCGGCGTCGCGACAGCTGAAGCTGATCCACGCCCGCACGCTCGGGTAGGCGGCGAGCAGGTCACGCACGACGACCGCCTCCTCGACCGTGGGAAGCGTCTCCACCGCGAAGAGCTCGGCGCCGGCGCCGATCAGCTCTGCGAGCCGCGGCGCATGGAACGAGGCGAGCTCATCCCGGGTCACACCGTAGTTGCCCCGGTACTCGCTGCCGTCCGCCCGGGCCGCGCCCAACGGGCCGATCGACGCAGCGACGTCGAGCTCCGCGCCGGCGGGCAGCTCGGCGAGCCTCCGCGTCCGCGCACGCTCGGCGAGCTCGAAGCTCAAGCGCATCAGCGCTGCCGCGTCGGCCGAGTCGATTCTCTCGTCGGCGAATCCGGCGAAGCTCGCCTGATAGCTCGCGGTGATCGCGACGTGTGCACCGGCGCGGAAGAACGAGAGGTGCGTCTCCTCGATCTCCGCCGGCTCGTCACGCAGCATGCGGGCGGACCACAGGCTCCCCGACAGGTCGTGGCCCCGGGCTTCGAGCTCGGTCGCCAGACCGCCGTCGAGCACCGTCACCCGGTCGAGGTCGAGCATCGTCGGACGGTAGCGCGCTCGAAGCAGGCGTCGTATCGTCACGTCACCCGAGCGCGCCAGGAGGTCGTTCATGTCCGTGACCCAGGAATCCGTCGATATCTTCACCGAGCGATTCGTCGACGCACTGAACGACGCCGCGATGATCGCGATGGCCTCGGTCGGCCACCGGGTCGGCTTGTTCGACGCCATGGCGGACGGCAAGACCCGCACGAGCGCAGAGCTCGCCGAGCACGCCGGGCTGAACGAGCGCTACACGCGCGAGTGGCTCAACGCCATGACCGTGTCGAATGTGGTCGAGCACGAGGACGGCCGCTACCGCCTGCCCGAAGCGCACGCCGCGTGCCTCACGCGTGCGGCGACCCCGAACAACCTCGCCGTCTACGCGCAGTACATGCCGCTCACCGGCACCGTCGAGGACGACATCGTCCGCTGCTTCACCGAGGGCGGCGGTGTCCCGTACGAGCGGTTCGGCCGCTTCCACGAGGTGATGGCCGAGGACTCCGGCCAGACCGTTCTCCCAGCCCTGTTCGACCACATCCTGCCGCTCGTCGACGGGCTCGAGGCGCGACTCGAAGCGGGCGTGCGCATGCTCGACCTCGGATGCGGACGTGGCCGCGCGCTGATGCTGATGGCGGAGCGGTTCCCCGCCTCGAGCTTCGCCGGCTATGACCTCTCGGTGGAAGCGACCGGCTGGGCGCGCGCCGAGACCGAGCGGCGCGGCCTGGCGAACCTCACGTTCGAGGTGCGCGATCTGGCGACGTACGACGCCGACGCCGAGCCGGGTGTATTCGACCTCGTTACCACCTTCGACGCCGTCCACGACCAGCCGAGGCCGATGGCTCTCCTGCGTGGCATTCGGCGCACGCTGCGCGACGACGGCGTCTACCTGATGCAGGACATCGCGGGGCACAGCCACGTCGACGGGAACCGCGACCACCCGATCGGCACCTTCCTGTACGCGATCTCGACCATGCACTGCATGACCGTCTCGCTCGCCCAGGGCGGTGACGGCCTGGGGACGCTGTGGGGGGAGGAGCTCGCCGGCGAGATGCTGCGCGAGGCGGGGTTCGCGTCGATCGCGGTGCACCACCTGGAGCACGACCCACAGAACGCCTACACAGTGGCGCGGCCCTAGCGGGCGCGGCGCGGATCTGTACGCTTCTGCGACCGAGCGCGATGACGAGCCGTCACGGACACCCGTTGGGTGAGGCCTCCGCAGCGCGGCGGCTCGCCCACGCGACCGCCGCTGCGCTCGTCGTCGCAGCGGCCGTTGCCTTCGGCGCTCTCGCCGGCGGCGCGCCCGAGCGGGCGGCGTCTCTCTCTGCGGCGGCGGGCTCGTCGCACGGCGCGACTGCGGCGCGACTGCCGCTCCTGCGGCTCAGCCCCTCGCTGCAAGACGAGGCGCTTCGGCTCCGCCCGGGGCGCGCGGCGGCAGCGCTCGCCCCGTTCTCGCGCACGCTGGCCGGCACCCCGTGCGGCGAGACGCCCGGCCTCCTGTGCTCGGAAGTCGTCGTGCCGCTCGACCGCACCGGAGCCGTTCCGGGCACGATCGCTCTGGCCGTCGAGACGCTGCCGCCGAGTGGACCCTCCCGCGGTGTCATGTTCCTCATCGCAGGCGGGCCCGGCCAGGGCTCGGCCACCGTGTTCGGCCTCGGCGACCCGGGCTCGGCTGACTACTACCAGTTCCTGTTTCCGGGGTACACGCTCGTCGCGTTCGACAACCGCGGCACGGGTCGTTCCGGTCTCCTCAACTGTCCCGGCCTCCAGGGCTACTACGCGATCGAGGACGAGGAAGCACGTGTGGGCGCGTGCGCGCAGGCGATCGGGTCGAACAGGGCCTTCTACTCGACGCGCGAGCACGCCGAGGACCTCGAGGCTGTGCGGCAGGCGCTCGGCGCCGCACGCGTCGGGCTGTGGGGGACGTCGTACGGGACCAAGCTGTCGCTCGCCTACGCCCTCGCCCACCCGGCCCAGGTCGAGCGGCTGCTACTCGACTCGATGGTTCCGACCGACCTCGACGATCCGTTCCGGGCCAACACGCTGCGGGAGATGCCGAAGGCGCTGGCCGACCTCTGCGCGACGGGCCTGTGCAGCGCCGCGACACCCGATTTCGCGGGTGACGTCGTCACGGTGGCGAACCGGCTCGCCACGAAGCCGGTGCGCGGCACGGTCCTCCAGCCGAACGGGAAGCGCACCACCGTGCGGCTCACGGCGTTGGACGTGATGACGGTCGCGATCGACGCCGACCTGAACCCCGGGCTCGCCGCCGAGCTGCCCGCGGTGATGCGTGCCGCCCGGAACGGCGACACGCAACCGCTGCTGCGCATGTTCGTGCTCGACGCAGCGGGTGCCGAGTTCCCGGCGGAGGCGCTGAGCGGAGGCCTGTTCGCCGCGACCGTCTGCAACGACGGCCCGCTGCCATGGGCTGCAGACGCTCCGGTTGCGAGCCATCGTGCGCAGTTCAACGCGGCCGTCGCCGCGCTGCCCGCCGGTTCGCTCGGACCGTTCGGCAACTGGGCCGCGGCGATCGGGAACGGCCATTTCTGCATCGGTTGGCCACCGCCGTCCGGCAACATCCCGCTGGGCCCAGGCCCGCTCCCCAACGTGCCGGTGCTCGCCGTCAACGGCGGCTTCGACATGCGCACCCCCGTCGCGAGCGCGCAGGCGGTCATCTCCCGCTTCCCGCAGGGTCGCCTGATCGTCGTCAACGGCGTCGGGCACAGCGTCCTCAGCGCCGATCCGTCGTTCTGCGCGGCCCGCGCCGTTCGGCAGTGGATGCTCAACGCCTCGTTCTCCGACCAGTGCGCGCGCCCCGCACCGTTCCTCGCGCCGATCCCGGCCTATCCGGCGGCGAAGCGCACCAAGGTGGCGAGCCCCCGCCAGACGCTGTCGATCGCCCTGAAGACGGTGCGCGAGGCGGAGGCGCTCTGGCTGATGGCCGTCGGCACCGGCGACCAAGTGGCGGGTCTCTACGGCGGCAGGGTCGTCGGCACGGGCGACCGGGAGTTCACTCTCGTGCGCTACAGCATCACGCCGGGCGTGGAGCTCTCCGGCAGGATCCGGTTCACCGACTTCGGGCCACCGCTCGAGTTCGACGGCATCGTCTCGGTCGGCGGCAAGCTCGCCTCGTCGGGGCTACTCGGCCTCTCGAACGGCACGCTCGCCGGCACGCTTGGCGGCGTGCTGGTGGGCTGAGTCCGTTGGCGCAGGACGGAAACTGCTCCCACAGTTTCCGTCCGCGCAAGATCCCTGAAGGCGTCCGCTTCGCGGCCGCGGCACTCCTCTTTGGCGCAAGACCGGAATCCACTCGCGCGGATTCCGGTCGCGCAAGATCCCTGAAGGCGTCCGCTTCGCGGCCGCGGCACTCCTCTTTGGCGCAAGACCGGAATCCACTCGCGCGGATTCCGGTCGCGCAAGATCCCTGAAGGCGTCCGCTTCGCGGCCGCGGCACTCCTCTCTCAGCCAAGCCGTTAGCTGATCCGCGCCGAGAAGGGCCGCGTCACCGTGGCACCGTCGACGGTGAGCGTGATCGTGCCGCGGATCGCCTTGCCCTTGGCGGTCTTCGGGAGCGTCCAGGAGCACGCTGCCACGCCGTTGGCGAGGCGACGCGCCTTCACGGGGATGGTCACCCCCCCGACCTTCGCGCTACAGGTGACCGTGCCCTCGAGGACGAGGCCGGCGGTGTCGTTGCGCGTGACGGCGAGCGCGGCCGAAAACGCCTTGCCGGCGCGGGCGGGCTGCGGGCTCGTGGTGGCGTTGGCCACCGACAGCACGAGCGTGGTCTTCACCTCGTAGATATGGGTGCCGAAGTTCGGGGCGAAGTCGCGGTGGATGTTCGTGAACACCGGGTCTCCGTTGGCGTCCTCGGTGATCCCCGACACTGCGAGAACGAAGAAGCTGATCGACTTCGGCTTCCCGAGGTCGGTGGCGCCGACCCGCATCGTGGGCCCGCCCGTCGAGTACGTGTACGAGGCGGCTGAGGATTCGAAAAAGTAGTCGGAGCCGTTCCACTTGAACAGCGCGATGCCGGCCGGGATCAGCTGCAGCACGTAGTCGGCACCGAAGGTCTGCCGGTCGCCTTCGCTGGGAATGCTGTCGATGAAGATGAAGAACAGCATGTCCGGCGTCAGAGCCGGCCGGTTGGAGACGTTGATCTGGAAGGACATTGCGCCGGCGTCGTCGTTGGAGACGTCGAGGCTCGTGATGTCGGGGCCGGCGGGGTCCTCGCCGGTCGTGTCGGGGTACGTCTGCGCGTTGCTCGCGGTGCCGGCCAGCCCGCCGAATGCGAGCGTTGGCGTTCCGACGAGCGCGATCAGCGCGGCGGCGAGCACGATCGTGCGGCGTCTCACACCCCCTACTCTTGCGACAGTGGGCCCAGAGCGCAAATCGTGTTCGGTGCGACCTGTCTACGGTGACGCGCCGAGCTCGCGCTCGACGTCGTCGATCCACTCACGGTGGGCGCGCAGCAGCCGGCGTGCGAGTGACAGCTCGAGCACGATCGCCTTCGTACGGTGCGGGATCGCGTGCGCGCGCTCCTCGAACGTGTCGCACAGAGCCTCGAGCCGCGGCAGGTCGTCGCGCAGCGCCCGCAGGCTCCCGAGGACGGCGTCGAGATCCCCCAGGTCGGAAGCGAAGAGCTTGATCGCGGCCTCGTGCTGGATACGCGGATACGTGGACGGCGCGGCGAGCCAGACCCGGAAGGCCTCGAGGCCCTTGTCTGTGAGCTCGTACACGGTTCGCGGGCGGGTCTTCGCCGGCTCCGTGCGCGCGCTGAGGTAGCCGTCATCCGCGAGCCGGCGCGCGACACGGAGGACGTGCGTCGAGGCGCCTGTCCAGAAGAGCGGTGCCGCCCCCGTGGCCATCTCGACGAGCTCGGGCCCGGAGGCGCCGTCGCGCCCCACGAGGGACATGACCGCGTACGAGATGGGGTTCAGCTCGGTTGACATGGATAGATAGTATCTCGCATAATATCCAAGGAGTGACCAACGGCGCAGCAAGGAAGGTGACGACGATGGACGAGTCGATCGGAGTGCGGGACACAGTGGCACGGTTCTACGAACGGCTAAGCGCCGGTGACGTCGACGGCACGGCGGCGACGATCGCCGACGATCCCGGCGCGTTCGTGATCGGGACACAGCGGATCGGCGAGGGCCGGGAGGCGTGGCTCGAGTCGGTGCGCGAGAACGCCGAGTTCGGCGTCGCGTTCGAGGCGGGGTCGATCCGCGCGTGGGCGGCCGGCGACATGGGTTGGGCGGTCGACGAGCCGACGATCGTGATCCCCGGCGGCCCCCGCCTGACCACGCGAATGACCGCTGTGCTGCGCCGCGACTCCGACGGCGCATTCCGCCTGCTGCACCAGCACTACTCGTGGGCGGTTCCCGACGAGGTCGGCATGGAGCACGCGCAGGCGTGGCGCGAGCAGCTCGGCTTGGCCGCTGTGTCCTGAGTGGCCCCGGGTGGAGTCGAACCACCGCACGCAGATTCGAAGTCTGCCGCTCTATCCACTGAGCTACGGGGCCGGGCGCGTCCGCTGCGCGGACGCGCTAAGAGAGTAGTGGTCGATCGGGAGCGCCTGCGGCCAATCCGCCTGAGACGGGCGCCGGTATCCTCACCTGTACGCGGTGGCGGTAGCTCAGCTGGTAGAGCCCCGGGTTGTGGTCCCGGTGGTCGCGGGTTCGAGTCCCGTCCGCCACCTGTGCTTGCCCGCAGATCGGGAATCCGCGGCAGCGGATTCCCGATCGCGACAACCCCTGAAGCCGCCACCTGCGGTGGCGGGCCGTCGTGTCGACTCGCCTGGTGGTGTTCGGCGACCGATCGTTGGGTCAGCGCGTGCGCACGATGACGTACGTCTTGCGGACCGTCTCCTCGACGTCCCAGGTGCCGCGCCAGCCGTCCGGCGTGAACATCACCACGCCCGGACTGATCCGGGTCACCGTGCCGTCGGCGCTTGTGATCGTGCCGCGGCCGGCGACGAAATGCATCAGCTCGCAGATGCCGACCTTCGCGCCGGGGAACGTTCCTGGCGTCACTTCCCAGACGCCGGTCTGGACGAGACCGTCGTTCACCAGCTCGATTCCCGACTCGACCGGGTCGCCTCGCGTCGCGCCGGGCTTCGGGCCGATCAGCTCGAGCTCGACGCCGAGCACGTCGTCGAGCGAGACGGATGTGGACATGGTCGTCTCCATGCGCGAAGCATCGCACGTGGGTCGCGCGTCGTCGCCAAGACACCCTCGCTCGGTCCGGTCCGTCCGACCCTGGTCCTACCCTCGCGGCATGACGCTCGGCGTCATCGTGTTCGCGGCCGTCTTCCTGTTCGGCCTCGTCCTCGGCTCCGCCACTCGACGCCCGCTCCCGATCGCCTCCGTCGTCGTCGGAGCGTTCGCGGCGCTGCTCGTCGTGCAGGCGCACGAGCCGTTCGCCGCCTTCGCGGCGTTCGCGCTGATCGCGCTGGCCGGGCTCGTGGTCGACTCCGTTCGGGAAACGGTTGTTCTGCTGCTCGGCCGCTAGCCGCGACCGACATCGCAGAGCGCCACGGCGCGTGACAACCGCCGCGGCCCAGGACCCTCTCGACGCGGGCGCTACGCTCCGCCGCCCGCAGGCCGGAATCCGCTCTCGCGGATCCCGGCCGCGAGAATCCCTGAAGCCGGCCGCGTTGCGGCCGGGCCGCTGCGCAGTCGAGCTACGCTCCGCCGCCCGCAGGCCGGAATCCGCTCTCGCGGATCCCGGCCGCGAGAATCCCTGAAGCCGGCCGCGTTGCGGCCGGGCCGCTGCGCAGTCGAGCTACCCTCTCCGCTACGCGGGTGTGGCGGAACTGGCAGACGCGCCGGGTTTAGGTCCCGGTGGGCTTCGGCCCTTGGAGGTTCGAGTCCTCTCACCCGCACTTGCCCGCAGGTCAGAAATCCGCCGAGCGGATTTCTGACCGCGAGAATCCCTAAAGCGCAGGATGACCGCACCTGTATCCGACGGCGGGGAGGCTGGATCTCGCCTTGGCAACCGTCCGCCGGCACCACGGCTGTCAGCAGCGTCGGTCCTGATTCAATGGCCGCCATGGCCCAGGTCGAACAGCTCGACGGCAACCGCGTACGGATCACCGTCGACGTGACACCGCACCAGCTGGAGCACGCCGTCGACCACGCGGCGAACGACCTCGCCGAGTCGGTCAAGATCCCCGGTTTTCGCAAGGGGAAGGTGCCGATGCCGGTGCTCGTGTCGCGCGTAGGCAAAGACCGGATCTGGGCGGAGGCGATCGAGTCGCACATCGGCGGCTGGTTCTGGAGCGCTGCCGCGCGCACGCGCGTGCGCCCGGTGACACCTCCCGAGTACGAGTTCGCGGAGCTGCCCGCATCGCACGGCGAGCCGTGGTCGTTCACCGCCACGATCGAGATACAGCCGACGCCCGAGATCGTCGACTGGACCCAGCTGGAGGTGCCCCGCGCCGAGGCCACCATTCCCGAGGACCTCGTACAAGCCGAGCTCGACGCACTGCGGCGTACCGTGGCCGAGCTCGTCCCAGCCGACGACCGCCCCGCGCGCGAGGGTGACACGCTCGTGCTCGACCTCGTGACGCCGAACGGCGAGTCGCAGTCCGACACGGTGGTCGAGCTCGGCTCGGGCCGGCTCGTCGAGCAGCTCGAGGCCGCGCTCGTCGGCGTGAGCGCCGGCGAGACCAAGGAGATCTCGTACGAGCTGGCAGCGGGTGAGACCGCGAACGTGACGGTGACGGTGAAACACGTGAACGAGGCGGTGCTGCCCGAGGTGGACGACGAGCTCGCACGGTCAGCGAGCGAGTTCGACACGCTCGCCGCGCTACGCGGCGACATCGAAGGGCGGATCCGCGCCGCACTCGACGAGGAGATCGATGCTGCCTTCCGCGCCGCCGCCGTCGACATCCTCGTACGCGAGTCGAGCGTGCAGGGCGCAGGTCCGCTCGTCGAGACGCGTGCGAGGGAGTTGCTGGACGGGTTCCTCCGCTCTCTCGCGAGCCGCGGTATCGCGCCCGAGGCGTACTTCCAGATCACCGGCCAGACGCCCGAGCTTCTCACCGCGCAGATCCGCGCGGAGGCGGGGCAGTCCGTCGCGCGCGAGCTCGCACTGGAGGCGGTCGCCGACAAGGCGGGCGTCGTGGTCACAGACGACGACGTCAAAGAGCTGATCCGCGAGCAGGCCGAGACGTCCGGCGACGACGCCGACGAGATGATCGCTGACGTGTGGGCCCACGGGCACGAGGAGTCGCTGCGCGAGGACTTGCGCCTGCGGCGTGCGCTCGACCGGCTCGCCGCCGAGGTGACGCCGATCTCGGTCGAGCAGGCGGCGGCGCGCGACGCAATCTGGACGCCGGACAAGGAGAAGCCCGCCGTGGAGACGAAGTTGTGGACACCCGGTAGCAAGGAGAGCTGATGAGCCCGCTGATTCCCATGGTTATCGAGCAGACGTCGCGCGGCGAGCGGTCGTTCGACATCTACTCCCGTCTGCTCAACGAGCGCATCATCTTTCTCGGCACGCAGGTGGACGACCAGATCGCGAACCTCACGATCGCGCAGATGCTGCACCTCGAGTCCGAGGATCCCGACAAGGACATCTACCTGTACGTGAACTCGCCGGGCGGCCATGTCTACGCGGGCCTCGCGATCTACGACACGATGCAGTTCATCAAGCCGGACGTGTCGACGATCTGCGTCGGCATCGCGATGAGCATGGGCGCGCTCCTGCTCGCGGGTGGGGCCGAAGGGAAGCGGATGGCGCTGCCGAACTCCAAGATCCTCATCCACCAGGTCTGGGGCGGCTACCAGGGACAGGCATCCGACATCGAGATTCACGCGCGGGAGACCATCTCGCTCAAGCGCAAGCTCGAGGAGATCGTCTCGAAGCACACCAAGCAGGACGTAGAGAAGGTGCGTACTGACATGGACCGCGATTACTTCATGACCTCCGAGGAGGCCGTGGCGTACGGGATCCTCGACCGGGTGATCACGCACCGCTGATCCAGCGCGGGTAGCCGAACCCCCGAAAAGGGAGTAAAAGGAGACACGTGGCCCGAGCGAGCGAGGGGAACGAGCAGCTGCTCTGCAGCTTCTGCGGCAAGAGCCAGCGGCAGGTGAAGAAGCTGATCGCCGGCCCCGGCGTCTACATCTGCGACGAGTGCATCGATCTCTGCAACGAGATCATCGACGAGGAGCTGACGTCGCCGACGACGCTCGACCTCGACAACCTTCCGCGCCCGCTCGACATCTACGCCGTCCTCAACGACTACGTCGTCTCGCAGGAAGAGGCGAAGCGCACGCTGGCGGTGGCCGTCTACAACCACTACAAGCGCGTGCGCATGGGGCAGGACGACGGCGAGGTGGAGCTGCAGAAGTCGAACATCCTCCTGCTCGGGCCGACGGGTTGCGGGAAGACGCTGCTGGCGCAGACGCTGGCGCGCATCCTCAACGTCCCGTTCGCGATCGCCGACGCGACCGCGCTGACCGAGGCCGGCTACGTCGGCGAGGACGTCGAGAACATCCTGCTGAAGCTGATCCAGGCCGCCGACTTCGACATCAAGAAGGCGGAGACGGGGATCATCTACATCGACGAGGTCGACAAGATCGCGCGCAAGGCGGACAACCCGTCGATCACGCGTGACGTGTCGGGCGAGGGTGTGCAGCAGGCGCTCCTCAAGATCCTGGAGGGGACGGTGGCGTCGGTGCCGCCGCAGGGCGGGCGGAAGCACCCGCACCAGGAGTTCCTCACCATCGACACGACGAACATCCTCTTCATCTGCGGCGGCGCGTTCGCGGGGCTGGACAAGATCATCGCGCGGCGCATCGGTCAGAACGCCGTCGGTTTCGGCGCCGAAGTGCGCTCCAAGCGCTCCGAGGAAGCCGCCGAGATGCTGTCCCAGGTGATGCCCGAGGATCTGATGAACTTTGGCTTGATCCCCGAGTTCATCGGCCGGCTGCCCGTCGTCTCGGCGGTGCACCAGCTGCACCGAGAGGATCTCGTGCGGATCCTCGTGGAGCCCAAGAACGCGCTTGTGAAGCAGTACCAGCGGTTCTTCGGCTACGACTCGATCGAGCTCCACTTCATGGACGACGCGCTGTGGGAGATCTCCGACAAGGCGCTCGCGCGGGAAACCGGCGCGCGCGGGCTACGCTCGATCATCGAGTCGGCACTGCTCGACGTCATGTTCGAGCTGCCCTCGAGGCGCGACGTCTCGAAGTGCGTGATCACCAAGGAGACGATCGCGAAGAATCTGAAGCCGACGCTCGTCACGAGCGCCGGCCTCGACGCCGAGGACGACGACCTCGGCGCCGTGGCAGAGGCCTAAGCACCGCCGTCCTCGCTCAGGCCGGCGGCGGCTCCTTCGGCGCTCGGAGGAGGTCGGAGATGACGCGGTACTCGCTCGCCATGAGCAGGTCCTTGGTGCGTCCGGCAGCCTCCTTCATGGCGATCAGGTGGTCGAGGGAGGCGACGCGGATCGCGACTCCCTCCACCGCCAACTCGCTGCCGGCCGCGCGGATGAGCTCGGAATACCCCGGTGCCCCCACCAGGTCCGTGAGGATGTCGAGCGATCCGTACAGAGTCGAGAAGGTGAAGTTCGCACCGTTCTCGAGTGTCTTCGCAGCTAGGCCACTCTCGCTCCACGGTTCCGAAGTACGAAGTCGGCCACGTCTGCTGCGTCGTCGAGACGTTCTGCAACGGACAGCTCGAGGCGGTCGCGAAGGAGCGTAGTGTCGTGGCCCCAGTCGATCGCGTGCGCGTCGAGCGCGAGCTCCTCGTTCATCAAGCGCAGCAGCTCCGACAGCGTGGCGACGGTGGGGGAGACGAGGCCTCGCTCGATGCGCGAGATGGCCGCCTGCGACGTCCGCGCCCGGGCGGCGAGCTGGCGCTGCGTCAGCCCGTGCCGCCGACGTGTCTCGCGGAGCAGCAGTCCTGCCGTCACCTCTCCATGATATCTGAAAAGATATGAGGGTGGGTGACCGCGAGAGAGGCACGATCCTGATCGCGCTCGCCGTCGGGCTCCTGGTCGTGACGCTGGCCGATCACGAACCGCTCGACTCGTGGCGGGTGCGGGTCGAGCTCGGTCTCGTCGCGGTCGGCGTCCTGGTGGGCTTCGGGCTGATCCTCTTCGGCCGCTCGCGCTGAGGCTCCCCGAGGTCGCCGTTGCCGCCTCCGTAGACTTGTCGCTCCATGCCGACGGAGATGCAGCCGCAATACGACCCGAGCGGGGTCGAGGCGCGCTGGCAGGAGACCTGGGAGGCGGAAGGGCTGTACGCAGCCCACGCTGACGATCCGCGCCCCTCATTCGTCGACGCGCACCCGCCGCCCAACGTCACGGGCGAGCTGCACATGGGGCACGCGCTTCAGCTCGCGCTCGGCGACGCCGTCGTGCGCATGAAGCGCATGCAGGGCTTCAACGTCCTCTTCCAGCCAGGCTACGACCACGCGGGTATCGCCACCCAGAACGCGGTCGAGAAGGATCTCGCGAAAGAAGGGCGCACGCGGCAGGAGTTGGGCCGCGAAGCGTTCGAGGCGCGCGTGTGGGAGTGGCTGCGCGAGTACGGCGGCACGATCATGACGCAGTTCCGACGCATCGGCGCCTCGCTCGACTACGGCCGCGAGCGATTCACGCTCGACGACGACTACACGCGCGCGGTGATGCGCTTCTTCGTGCACCTCTATCGCAAGGGCTGGATCTATCGCGCCAACCGGATCATCAACTGGTGCCCGCACCACCAGACGTCGCTCTCCGATCTCGAGCTCGTGCACGTCGACGTCGACGACGCGTTGTCGACAATCCGCTATCCGCTCGCGGACGGCTCGGGGTACATCGCGGTCGCCACCGCCCGCCCGTCCACGATCCCGGCCGACGTCGCAGTCGCGGTCCACCCCGAGGACGAGCGGTACCGCCACCTGGTCGGCAAGGAGGCGGTCGTTCCGTTCGTCGAACGACGGGTGCCGATCATCGCCGACGAGCGCGTCGAGCCCGAGTTCGGCACCGGCGCGCTCAAGATCACGCCGGGCCACGATCCGACGGACTTCGAGATCGGTCGCGACCATGGGCTCCCCGAGCCGATGGCGATCGGCCCGGACGGCCGCATGAGCGGACTCGTCCCCGAGCTCGAGGGGCTGACGCAGGACGAGGCTGAACGGCGAGTGCTCGACTGGTGCCGCGAGCGAGACCTGCTCGAGAAGCGCGACCATTACCGGCACAGCGTTGCCCTCTGCGAGCGCTGCGAAAGCCGCATCGAGCCGCTCATCTCGCTGCAGTGGTGGTGCTCGATGGAGGAGCTGAAGCGGCCGGCCCTCGACGCGCTCCGGGCGCGTCGCGTCCGCTACCACCCAGAGTCGCAGCATCGGTTCGCGATCGACTCGCTCGAGCACGCGCCCGACTGGTGCATTTCACGCCAGCTGTGGTGGGGGCACCAGCTCCCGATCTGGGAGTGCGCGGGAGGCCACCTCACCGTCGAGGAGACGGAGCCTGCCGCCTGTGCCGATTGCGGCGCGGAGGATCTGACCCGCAGCGAGGACGTGCTCGACACCTGGTTCTCCTCCGCCCTGTGGCCGTTCGCCACGCTCGGCTGGCCCGATGACACGCCCGACCTGCGCCGCTTCTACCCGGGGCACCTCCAGACAACGGGTCGCGAGATCATCCGCCTCTGGGAGAACCGCATGATCTTCGCTGGGCTCGAGCTGCTCGGCGAGATCCCGTTCGAGGACGTGATCATCCACTCCACGGTGCTGGCGCGCGATGGCCGGCGGATGTCGAAGAGCCTCGGTACCGGTATCGACCCTCGCGACGTGATCGACGAGCATGGTGCCGACGCCACCCGCTATGCGCTGCTCAAGATGTCGTCGACGCAGGATGTCCGCTTCGCCGACAGCGCCGTTGAGGAGGGCCGCAAGCTCGCGAACAAGCTCTGGAACGTGGCGCGGCTGATTCTCACCGCGACGGAGCACGTGACACCGTCTGCCAAGCCGCGCTCGGTCGAGGAACGCTGGATCCTGGCGCGGCTGGAGGCGATGCGCGGCGCACTCGAGGACTCGTTTTCGCGATTCGACTTCGCCGAGGCTGCGAACGGCCTCTACCACCTCACCTTCGACGACTTCTGCGACTGGTATGCCGAGGCGATCAAGCACCGTCTGTACGAGGGCGATCGCGACGCGCAGGCGACAGCACTCGCAGCGCTCGAGCGGTTGCTCGCGCTGCTCCACCCGGTGATGCCGCATGTGACCGAGGAGATCTGGTCGCACCTCCCCAACCGGCCTGCGCGGCTGATCGTGTCGCCGTGGCCCGACCCCGACGGGTCGTTCGCCGCGGACGCCGCCGCGCTCGACCGCGTGCAGGAGGCAGCCCAGATCTACCGACGCAGCGGCGTCCAGGTGGAGCTCGGCTCCGAGGACGAGCAGCGGATCTTCCGCGCCGTGCTCCGTCCCGGCCGGCGTGAGGTCTCCATCGACGCCGAAGCCGAGCGGGAGCGGCTGCGCGGGGAGATCGCCCGCGCGGAGGCGATGCTCGCGAACGACAGGTTCGTGGCAAACGCCCCGTCGCACGTCGTCGAGGCAGAGCGCGAGAAGCTCGAGCGGTACCGCCGCGAGCTCGATGCCGTCGGCGGCTGACAGCTTCCCGAACGTCGCCTGGCTCGCGTCGCTCTCGCCGTGGCCGGTGGACGGCTTCGGGCTCGACCGGATGCGCGCTCTCCTCGCCGCGCTCGGGGACCCGCAGCTCGCGTACGAGGCCGTCCACGTCGTGGGCACCAACGGCAAGTCCACCGCGACCAGGACGATCGAGGCGCTCCTTCTCGCAGACGGCCTGCAGGTCGGCGCGACGATCTCGCCCCACATCCGATCGTGGTCGGAACGGATCACGATCGGCGGCGAGAAAGCCGACCTCGAGCAGGCGCTCGCGCGCGTCAGGCCCGACGCCGAGCGGCTCGCAGCCACCCAGTTCGAGACGATCACCGCCGCCGCGCTCGCGGCCTTCGCCGACGCGAAGGTCGACGGCGCCGTCGTCGAGGCGGGGCTCGGCGGCCGGCTCGACGCCACCAACGTCCTGCGCTCCCGCGTCGTGTTGCTGACGAACGTGTCGCCCGAGCACACCGAGGTGCTGGGCGAGACGGTGGAGGAGATCGCGCGGGAGAAGCTTGCGGTAGCTCATCCCAACAGCATAGTTGTCCTGTCGGACAACACCCATGCCGAGCTCGTGCCGCCGCACCGCGAGACGCGGCTCGGCGGCGCGCGCGAGGCCGCGGAGGCGTTCGCCGGCCACCCGATCGCAGCCGACCCCCCGGTTTGGCTACCGGGACGGCTCGAGCGACGCGACGGCGAGATCCGCGACGGCGCCCACAATCCGGCCGGGGCGCGCTGGCTCGTCGGCAACCTGCCGCCCGCCGATTACACGATCGTGTGCTCAATCCTTGCCGACAAGGATGCGGACACCATGCTGTTCGAGTTGGCGCGTGTCGGCGCGCGGCTCGTCGCGACACAGTCGTCGAACGCGCGCGCCCTCCCGGCCGCCGAGCTCGCGCAGAAGGCGCGCCCTTACTTCGCAGCGGTGGAGGCCGTCACGGAGCCCGCCACGGCGCTCGCCCGCGCGCATGCGCTCGGGGAGCCGGTGCTCGTCACGGGCTCCCTCTATCTTCTCGCCGACCTGGCGACGGCGGAGAACTGCGGGCGGGCGGACACGGAGGGGCGATGACGAGGCTGACAAGGGTGCGGGAGCGTTTGACCGTCGTCGGCTTCGCGCTCGCCGTGGTGGCGGCGATCGCGGGGATCGCGTTCGCCGTCGGGTATATCCTCGGCAAGGTCCTCATCTGACGGCAATGACTTCGATTCTCGGCGCAGACGAACCCTTCTTCGACTCGGGCTCCTGGGACCTGATGCGCAACCTCGCGCTCTTCTTCGTGATCGCGATCTGGCTCGCCACTGCTTTCTGGACGTTCAAGGACGCCCGGCATCGCATCGAGGACCCGTGGCTCGTGGCCATGGCCGGCCTGCTCGGGCTGGTGCCGTTCGTAGGGCCGTTCCTGTACCTCTTCTTCCGGCCGGCGGACTACATCGACGAGCGCCGCGAGCGCGAGCTCGAGATCCGCGCAATCGAGGAGCGGCTGGCGGAACGCGATCTCCGCTGCCCTGTCTGCCGGGGGCACGTCGACTCCTCGTATCTCGTCTGCCCCGTTTGCGCGACCCGCCTCAAGCAAGCGTGCGAGGAGTGCGGATCGCCGCTGGAGCCGATCTGGCAGGCGTGCCCGCACTGCGCGACGCCGATTCCGCCCGCTGTGCTCGACGGCGGCGGGCTTCTGCAGCCGGTGCGTCCCCGCCGCGGCCGCGCATAGGCGCGTGTCGCCGCGCAGGGCTCGCCTACACTCCTCAGTCCCATGGCCATCGAAACCACGCTCGTTCTCGTCAAGCCGGACGGCGTCTCCCGCGGTCTCTGCGGTGAGATCGTCGCCCGCTTCGAGCGCCGCGGCTACGAGCTGCGCGGCGCCCGCCTCCTCAAGATCACAAAGGCGCTTGCGCACCAGCACTACGCCGAGCACAAGGGCAAGCCGTTCTTCCGCGACCTCGTCGACTTCATCACGTCAGGCCCCGTGCTTGCGCTCGCCGTCTCGGGCGAGGACGCGATCGCGGGCGTCCGCGGCCTGATGGGCACCACGCACCCGAAGGACGCCGCCCCCGGCACCATCCGCGGCGACTATGCGACGCTGCTCGGTGAGAACGTCGTGCACGGATCCGACTCGAAGGTGAGCGCGCGAGGAGAGCTGAAGCTGTTCTTCCCCGACGGCCTCCTCTAGGCCGATGGCGGATCTGTCGCCAGACGCTCTCGCCAACCGCGAGGACTGGACGAAGGCCAACGCCGAGTACACCGACGCGAAGGCGTCCGCAGACTGGGCCCAGGAGGAGATCGGCTGGGGCCTGTGGGACGCGCCCGAGCGCGAGCTGGGGGTGCTCGGCGACGTCGCGGGGCTCGACGTGGTCGAGCTGGGCTGCGGCACGGCATACTTCTCCGCGTGGCTGGCGCGCCGCGGAGCGAGACCCGTGGGCGTGGACGTCACCCCGGCTCAGCTCGCTACTGCGCGGCGCTGCCAGGGGCAGACAGGTCTTGTCTTCCCGCTCGTGGAGGCAGATGCAGTTGCGACCGGGCTTCCCGACGCGAGCTTCGACCTCGCGCTGTCGGAGTACGGCGCCAGCATCTGGTGTGACCCGTACCTCTGGATTCCGGAGGCGCACCGATTGCTGCGCCCGGGCGGGCGGCTCGTGTTCCTGCGCAACAGCACGCTGGTGATCCTCTGCTCGCCGGACACGGACGATCCCGCCACCACGTCCTTGCAGCGACCACAACGAGGCATGCACCGCTTCATGTGGCCGGACAGCGGCGTCGAGTTTCACCTCGGTCACGGAGACTGGATCCGACTCCTCCGAGAGACCGGCTTCGAGGTGCTCGACCTCGTCGAGCTCTTTGCCCCGGACGACGCGGAGACGCATCCACGCTACGCCTACGTGACCGCCGAGTGGGGACGGCAGTGGCCGGCCGAGGAGATCTGGGTCGCTGTGAAGCGATGAGCGACCTCGACGTCGTGACGGGCGCGTTCTCGTTCACGGGTCGTTACATCGCCGAGGAGCTGCTCGAGCGCGGCCGCGCGGTCAGGACGCTCACCCGACGTCCGCAGCCCGAGCATCCCCTCGCCTCCCAAGTCGAGACGGCGCCGTTCGTCTTCGACGAGACGCTCGTCGCGAACCTGCGTGGCGCCGACACCCTCTACAACACGTACTGGGTGCGCTTCGAGCGCGGACACGCGACCTTCGACACGGCGGTCGCGAACACCCGCATCCTGCTCGACGCGGCGGTCGCCGCGGGGGTCAGGCGTGTCGTTCACGTCAGCGTCGCCAACCCGGGAGACCACTCCCCGTTTCCCTACTTCCGCGGCAAGGCGCAGGCGGAGGCGCTCGTGCGGGCCTCGGGGCTCTCGCACGCGATCGTGCGGCCGACTCTCGTGTTCGGGCCCGAGGACATCCTCGTCAACGACATCGCCTGGATCCTGCGACGGATGCCGCTCTTCCTCGTGCCCGGCAACGGCCGTTACGAGGTGCAGCCCGTCTCGGTCAGCGACACGGCGCGGATCTGCGTCGAGGCGGGCGCGGCGCCCGACGATCTGGTCGTCGACGCCGCCGGCCCGGAGCGCTTCGCGTTCGAGCCCTTCGTTCGGCTCATCGCCGCGGCAATCCGGAGCAGGGCGCGCATCCGCACCGCGCCGGCCTCACTCGCGCTCACCGCCTCGCGGATGCTGGGTCTGCTCGTGCGCGATGTCGTGCTCACTCGCGACGAGGTAGGGGCTCTGATGGCGGGGCTGCTCGTCTCGAACGAGCCGCCGCGGGGTCGCGATCGGTTCGAGGACTGGCTGGCGGAGAGCTCGTCGACGCTCGGTGAGAGCTATCAGTCTGAGCTGCGAAGGAACTTCGGTGGCTCCTGACCCCCTTGTCCTTGCCTCGTCCTCGCCGCAGCGTCGAGGCATCCTCGAGCAGCTGCGGATCCCGTTCGAGGTCGTCGCGCCCACGTATGTCGAGCACGACCCGCCGGACGCCGACCCCGTGTCGCTCGTGCGCGACCACGCCGCCGGCAAGGCACGCTCGGTGCACCGGGACGAGCGAGTCACGCTCGGCGTCGACACGACGGTGCACCTCGCCGGCCGCGTGTACGGCAAGCCCGCGGACGCGGACGATGCGGCGCGCATGCTGCACGAGCTGTCAGGGCGCACGCACACGGTGCTGTCCGGCGTCTGCCTGCTGGGTCCGGGCTTCACGGCGGTCGAGCACGTCACCACCGAGGTCACGTTTCGCGCGCTCGCGACTCTCGACCTCGAGGCGTACCTCGCGAGCGGCGAGTGGGGAGGCCGCGCCGGCGCGTATGCGATCCAGGGCCTCGGCGGCCGGCTGGTGGAGCGGATCGAAGGCGACTACCTCAACGTCGTCGGACTGCCGGGCGCCGTGCTGGTCGAGCTGCTCGAGCGGCACGCACCAGAACTCCTGCAAATCGCGGGGTAGCTACACTCCCCCACCCATGGGCCTGTTCCGCTCCATGACCGGGTTCGGCGGCCGCGACATGGCGGTCGACCTCGGCACCGCCAACACGCTCGTCTACGTGCGCGGTCGCGGCATCGTGCTGTCCGAGCCGTCGGTGGTCGCGATCGACCAACGTACGGGCGCCGTGTACGCGGTCGGCGTCGAGGCGAAACGCATGCTCGGCCGCACGCCCGGGACGATCTCCGCCATCCGCCCGCTCAAGGACGGCGTCATCGCCGACTTCGACGTCACGGAGCAAATGCTCCGCCACTTCATCCAGAAGGTGCACCAGCACCGGTTCGCGCACCCGCGCGTCGTCGTCTGCGTGCCCTCGGGTGTGACGGGCGTCGAGAAGCGCGCCGTGGAGGAGGCGACGCTCTCCGCAGGCGCGCGCGCCGCCTATCTGATCGAAGAGCCGATGGCCGCCGCGATCGGCGCCGGGCTCCCCGTTGCCGAGCCGACCGGGAGCATGATCGTGGACATCGGCGGCGGCACCACCGAGGTAGCCGTGATCTCGCTCGGCGGCATCGTCGTCTCGCAGTCGCTCCGCGTCGGCGGCGACGAGATGGACGAAGCAATCGTCAACCACATCAAGAAGGAGTACAAGCTCCTCATCGGGCAGCAGACCTCGGAGGAGATCAAGCTCGAGGTCGGGTCCGCCTACCGGCTCCAGGAAGAGCTGCAGGCGGAGGTGCGCGGCCGCGACATGCTCACCGGCCTGCCGAAGACGGTGATCATCTCCTCGGAGGAGATCCGCCGCGCGCTCGACGATCCCGTGTCGCAGATCATCGACGCGATCAAGTCGACGCTCGACAAGACGCCACCGGAGCTCGCGGCCGACATCATGGACCGCGGCATCGTGCTCGCCGGCGGCGGTGCGCTCTTGCAGGGGATGGACGAGCGCTTGCGACACGAGACGCAAATGCCCGTGCACCTGGCGGAAAGCCCGCTCACGTGCGTCGCCGTCGGCTCCGGACGCTCACTCGAGGAGTTCGAGGCGATCCATCGCGCGAGCCGCTCCCGCGCCCGCCGCAACGGCAACCGCCGGTAGCCGGTTCCTGCCTCGAAGGCGCAGCGGGGGTGTCACCCCGCAGGCGTGACAAACCCCGGGTTCGGCGCCAGCGGCACCGCTACACTGAGCGGCCAGTGCCTCGAAACCGCACCGCACGCCCGGCGGTGCTGGGCGTAACACTCCGACGACCCACCGCGGGCCAGCTGCCCTCACGATCCGCCACCGCGCTCAGGCGCCGCGTGGTCGTGGGGGTACTCGTCGTGCTCGCGATTGGGCTCATCACCGTCTCCTTCCGTGAGGATCGTTCCGGCCCCCTCGTCCGCGCCCAGGACGCCGGCGCCGGCGTCCTGCGGCCCTTCCTGGTGGCAGCCGAGCGCATTGCGGAGCCGTTCGAGGACGGCTACCGCTGGGCCGAGAGCCTGTTCGAGGCACGATCCGATGCCGAGCGACTCGCTGCCGAGAACGTTGCCCTACGGCAGCGCCTCGCGCAGGCGCAGCTCGCCGTGCGCGAGAACGATCGGCTGCGGTCGTTGCTGCGCTTCCGCGACGGCGCCCGCTTCCCGCGCGACTACGAAGGCGTGGCAGCGGCAGTGATCGGGCGCCCTGCCGGCGCCTTCTCGCAGGCCATCGTGATCGCGGTCGGCTCGAAGGACGGCGTCCGCCGCAACGATCCGGTGGTCACCCAGGACGGGCTCATCGGTCTCGTGACACGGGTCTCCGGCCGCTCTGCGCGCGTCACCCTGCTCACCGACGAGCAGAGCGCCGTGTCGGGGGTCGACGTGCGCACCAACGCGAACGGCATCGTCCGCCACGGCCGCGCGAGCCGCACCACACTCGTGCTCGATCGCGTGGCAAAGGAAGACGTGGTCCGGGTCGGTGACACGGTCGTCACCGCCGGGTGGGAGTCGCCTCGCCTCGCCTCCCTGTACCCGCGCGGGCTCCCGATCGGGCTCGTCACGAGCGTGGGCCAGGCCGACACCGACCTCTACAAGCAGGTGCTCGTCGAGCCGTTCGCAGACTTCCGCTCCCTCGACGCGGTGCTCGTGCTCGTCCCGCGCGAGAGGGGCGTGCGGTGATCGCCGTGCGCGTCGGTGTCGTCGTGTTCGTCGCCTCCGTGTTCCAGGTGGCCGTCTTCTCCGGCTGGGAGCTGCTCGGCGGCTTCCCGGACGTGCTGCTCGTCACGGTCGTCAGCGTCGCCCTACTGCGCGGGGCCGTCGTGGGAGCGGTGACGGGTTTCGCCGGGGGCCTCCTCGTCGACACGGCGACCCTCGGCACGCTCGGGCTCACGTCCCTGCTCCTCGCGGTCGCCGGCCACTTGTCCGGACGCTACGGCGAGACCTCCGGGCGCGACCGCTCCTTCGTACCGTACGTTGCGGTCGGCGTGATCGCCGTCCTCGTCGGCGTTGGCGGCTACCTCGTCCACTTCCTGCTCGGTGACGCCGTCTCCGCGAGGCTCGCGCTGCCGCCGGTGCTGCCTTCGGCCTTGCTCGACGTTCTCATGGTGTGGCCCGTCTACCGGCTGTGCCGCGCCGTTGTCGGCACGGCGGCGGCCGAAGCGCCCCCGAGGGAGGTAGAGCTCGTTGTCTAACCCTCCCTACGGCGAGCCGCGCTCGAGCTCGCAGCGCTTCCTGCCGTCCGACCCCGCCGTCGAGGCGCCGTACCGGCTCACACCAGGCCTCGCCGTGCGTGTCGGCATCCTCGGCGTGCTCGCGATCGCCGTCTTCGCCGTCCTGTTCTTCCGTCTGTGGTCGTTACAGGTGCTCTCGGGACCGCAGTACCTCGAGGCGGCGCAGGGAAACCAGCTGCGGGTGATCCGTCTGGAGGCGCCGCGCGGGACGATCGTCGACCGGCACGGGAAGGTGATCGTGGGCAACGTCCCCGGCACGGCGGTCAAGCTCTGGGTCGGCGACCTACCGCGGCAGGGGCGCTTCCGCATCGTCGAGCACCTCGCGCGCGTCCTGAACGTCCCGGCCGGGAAGCTCGCCGCCGCCGTTGACGACCGGCTCAGCGACCCGCTCAATCCGATCACCGTCAAGACCGCCGTCCACGACGATCAGGTCGCGTACCTCTACGAGCACCAGGAGGAGTTCCCCGGCGTCCAGATCCAGCAGACGTACCTGCGCGACTACCCGTACGGGTCCGTCGGAGCGCAGATCCTCGGCTACGTCGGCGAGATCTCCGCCCCCGAGCTCAAGCGCAAGGCGAAGCAGGGGTACGTCCTCGGCGACAAGCTCGGCAAGACCGGGATCGAAGCGGAGTTCGACCGCTACCTACGTGGTGAGCCGGGCCTCGCGCAGATCCGTGTCGACTCGCTCGGGCGTCCGCAGAGCCCGCTCGAGCTCCGCCGCGATGCCCGCCCCGGGCACGCTGTGCGGCTTACGATCGACCTCGGCGTGCAGCGGGCCGCGGAGCGCGCGCTGCAGCTCGGCATCGACACCGCTCGCGCCAACAAGTCCTATTACGCAAACGGGGGCGCTATCGTCGCGCTCGATCCGTCCGACGGCGCCGTGCTCGCGATGGCGTCGTACCCGACGTTCAGGCCGTCCGTCTACGTCGGCCGCGTCGACCCTGACAAGATCGCGCCGCTCGTCAACGACAAGGTCGCCCGCGCAGCGAACTACCCCGGCCTGAACAGAGTCACGCAGGTCGAGTATCCGCCAGGGTCCACCTGGAAGCCGGTCACGGCGCTGGCCGCGATGCAAGAGCACTTGCTCGCGCCGTACGAGTCGATTCAGTGCACCCCGCGGGCCGAGTACGGCCTCGACAAGCAAGTGTTCCGTAACTGGGATCCCTACGTGAACCGTCCGATGACGCTGCCCGAGGCGATCGCCACTTCCTGCGACACATACTTCTACGACGTCGGCTACCGCTTCTACACCTCGGGTCGCGACGGCTGGGGCCGGTTGCAGGACTGGGCCGGCGTGTTCGGGTTCGGGGCCGTGACCGGGCTCGACATCGGTGGCGAGGCCGACGGCCTTCTGCCCACTCCCGCCTGGCGGAAGCGCACCTTCTCGAGCGACTGGGACCGGGCTTGGAACCCGGGGGACTCGATCCAGCTCGCGATCGGCCAGAAGGACGTCACTGTGACGCCGCTGCAAATGGCCCGCTTCTATGCGATGGTCGCGAACGGTGGCCGGCTCGTGACCCCGCATCTTGTCTCGGCCGTTGAGACGCCCGCGGCGAACGGGCAGCGGGCCGAGGTGCTGCGCAACTTCGCCGCCGACCCCCCCGTCGATGCCGGCGTCGACCCGGCGGCGCTCCAGGTCGTCCGTGAGGGGCTGTTCGCGGCGACGCACTCCCGCGACGGAACGTCGTCCGGCATCTTCGGCACCTACCCGGTTCCGGTCGCAGGCAAGACGGGGACGGCGGAGAAGGTGGTGGCGATCCCCGGCTACCCCGCCGACCACCTCGAGGATCAGGCGTGGTGGTGCGGCTACGGCCCGTCGGAAGGCGCGCGCATCGTCGTCTGCGCGGTGATCGAGAACGGCGGCCACGGCGGCACTGCTGCAGCTCCGGCGGCAATGCACGTGATCGAGCAGTTCTTCGGCGTCAAGGGTGGACCGCAGGCGGTCGTGAGGACAGATTGATCGTCGAGGCAGGCACCAGGCCACGTGTCCGACGCCGGGGGCGCATCCTCGATCTTCGCGTCGCACTGCGACAGCTCGACTGGGTGCTGCTCCTCGCGGTCGGCGCGCTCGTCGCGTACGGCCTGTGGGCCGTCGACGGCATCACCCGCTTCGACGTCCCCGGGGATCCGGACTACCACCTGGTACGACAGGCGGTCGCCGCCGGAATCGGCCTCGCGGGCCTCGCGACGGCGATCATGGTTCCGCCCTCGCTCTACCTACGGCACTGGCGGCTCGTCTACGGGGTCACGATCGCCCTCATGATCTTCGTGCTGGCAGCTGCGGAGACGATTCGCGGCTCGCGGCGCTGGCTCGACGTCGGGCCCTTCCAGTTCCAGCCGTCCGAGTTCGGGAAGGTGCTGTTCGTGCTCGCCGTCGCAGGCTTCCTGGTCGAGCGGACGCACGGCATCCGGCGGCTGGCGACTGTGCTCGCCGCCGTGGGGCTGGCGCTGCCGCCGATGGTGCTCGTGTTCCTGCAGCCGGACCTGGGCACCGCGCTCGTCTACGCCGCCGCCCTCGCCGCCGTCCTCTTCGTGGCGGGCGTGCGCTGGTTGCACCTGGCGGTGCTGGGCGTCGTGGCGGCGGTGGCGATCGCGAGCGTGCTGTGGTTCCTTCCGTCCGCAGGCGTCGAAGTTCTGAAGCCGTACCAGGCTGAGCGCCTGACCGGCTTCCTCGATCCCGACGCCGACCCAGGCGGCACGACGTGGAACCTGAACCAGTCGATCACGGCCATCGGCGCCGGGGGTCTCGACGGTCGCGGCGTCGTCGAGGCCAGCCAGA
>Ga0247727_10001555_pt1 | contig 54172 bp, 49 predicted proteins | sample WisWelCaveWW1625_FD_202498 | JGI IMG/M metagenome (GOLD analysis project Ga0247727, IMG submission 202498) | Biofilm microbial communities from Wishing Well Cave, Virginia, United States - WW16-25 | ecosystem: Environmental > Aquatic > Deep subsurface > Groundwater > Cave microbial mat | place... | reverse complement strand
TGAATGCTTTTTATCGATGACATGAAGGGACTTTCAACCGAACCTCAGCGACGAGGAGAATTAAAATGAAACGAGCTTTAGTGCTCGCCGGCGGCGGCAGTCGCGGCGCGTTCCAAATCGGCATGTTGCGCGAACTCGTGATCAATCAAGGCCTCGACTTTGACGTGATTCGCGGCGTCAGCGTCGGCGCGCTAAACGCGGCGTTTCTCGCGCAGGCCGCGACGGCGGGAAACTCTCTGAAGAATTTGCAAAAAAGAGTTGAGCAGTTGCACAAAGTTTGGGCGTCGGAGATTCGCGGCAATAGCAGCATCTATAAAGAGAAAGGCGGTTTCGCCGGACTCGCCGCCGGCGCGAACAGCATTTACACGCTCGTGCCGCTGCGCCGGCTGATCAAAAAACATCTCGCAGTCGAAGCGTTGCGCACCTCCGGACGCGATTTTGCCGTCGGCGCGGTCTCGCTCGTGTCGGGACGCTACAAGGAATGGTCGCCGGATGACGCGCGGTTTATCGAGCGGGTCATCGCCTCCGCTTCCATTCCCGTGGTTTTTCCTTATGCTGATTTTCCCAGCGAGCGCGATGCCTTCGTCGATGGCGGCGTGCGCAATATCACGCCGCTGTCGAGCGTTTTTCACACCAAGCCAGATGAAATTTTCGTGCTGCTGACCAGCCGCTTGATCATGCACGGCAACATCTTTCCGGAATCGACCGCGAAAGAAGGCATTTATGAAGATTGGCGCGACAACAAACTCGGCACCCGCGTTAATGGCATTGACGTGATGAAAAGAACCGCTCTGCTTTTAACCGACGAAATATATCTCGACGATATTCGCAGCGCGCTGCGCTGGAACAGCGTCGCGCAGGGCGTGCAGGAATTGCAAACGTTGGCGGCGACGCCGGGCAATCTGAGCGCGCGCGCGGCGGAAGTGGTAAACGAATTGTCCCGCCGCCTCATGCAAGCCAACAAACATCCGGCCAACATTTGCGTGCTGGCGCCGAGAATTTGGTTCGGCAAGGAAAACGCTTCAACTGAATTTTCTCCAAAACTGATCAAGGAAGCCATCGCGCACGGCGAAGAAGTCGCCAAAAATCACGCGCTGTGGGTGTGGCCGCGAAACGCCAATTAAAAGAGAGATTCGCATGATGCGACTAAAACTATTTTTGCTTGTCAACCTCTGGCTGGCTCTGGCGGGCTTGTCGGAAGCGCAGTTTTTAAGCCCGTTGCCCAAGAGCTTGACCAAAGCCGATATCGATACGCTGAAACAAGCTGGGAAAAAAAGAAAATGGTTGTTGAGGCCGGCCTTTTTGCATCGTTCGGATGCGGTGTATCGTTTGTACGGCGGCAAAGGCGCGATTTCATACCTCGGGTCTTTTTCCGGGGCGATTTCAAAGAAAAGGGCTTTTATCGTCAATGAGCTGTTAAGCGGCATTGGCGGAAAAATGCGGGTGTCGCTCTCTTCCGCTTTCGTGGTGACGAAATCCAATGCGGGAGATTCTGCGAAGGCAGAAATTGAAGAAGACAAAAACGCGGCCGTGACGCGGCTGATCGCCAACGGCGGCAGTTTCTCGGTGAAAATTGGCCATCCTTTTTGGGCGGGCGGCGGCGGCACCTGGCAGCAAGCCTCATTCGCATATTTGAACTTCGGCCTGTTGACCGGACTTACCGACGTGGAGTCTGAAAATCATATCGGCGCCTTTGGCCTCATCGGCGAATACATCGGCAGCTACGCGATTCGTTCTCCGGAAACACAAGAAGTCGGGTTTGAAATCTTGCTCGGCGTGCGCGGCGGCTTTAACCGGGCGACGAAAAAATTTTTGGGATTCAAGTCGCGCAGCATTCCTTTTGTGCAAGTGGCTGCGGGGATTCGACAAAGCAAAGAACTGAAATACACTTTGCTTTACACCATCGTGCGCGATGAATTTTCCCAGTTCACTCCGAAAGTGATTCTCAATTTGCAAGCGACGGCATTTTAGCGGTCGCGCTAATATTTTGTTCCGGTCCATAACCCGGACAGCCCGGAGCCAAATTTAACCACGAGGGCGCAAAGACAAGAAGTTAACAAAGGTTTTTTGGGTGTCTTGGTGGTTAAAAGTTTTTGCTTTTTTGCACACATTTGAATTTTTAGAATTTTTAAGGCGAGGCTCTCATGCGCAAAACCGCTTCAGATAACGGCGTTTTCGTGAAAGCGTATGCCGGCGCCACCGGCGTGATTCTGGCGATGAATGTGAATGATAAAAAAAGAAAGGGGTTGCTCGGATTTGCCATTGAAAAATACGACAAGCGGGAAGGCAAGAAAAAATGGCTGTCGGGCAAGTTGAATTTTCCCGGCAAGTTTCAAAAGCCGGGGGCGAACGTCGAGACTAAAGCGGCGCCGATTCAAAAATTTCGCTGGTCGGATTACGGCGTCGAACCGGACGGCGAATATGCGTACACGATTTATCCGGTTTACGGCACGCCCGAGGCGCCGCAGCTCGAAACCGGGCCGACCATCAAAGTGAAAACCGCGAGCACGACGGCCGGGGAACACCGCGTGTTGTTCAATCGCGCCGCCGCCGCGAGCCAGGCCTTCTCCAAAAAATTTCCGGCGACCGAAAGATCGATGCGCCAGGCGCGACGAACGCGGTCGCTGTTCCATCCGCCCAATGAGATGTTGAATTGGCTCAGCCGCGGCATGCTCGAGCAGATTTTGGATTTCATCGAACGCGCCGCGAATGATCAATGGGCGCTCGACATTGCGATTTACGAATATGAGCTGCACGAGATTGTCGAGACCGTGAAAATGGCGCAGGCGAAAGGCGCGCAAATTCGCCTCGTCTATCATGCCAAACCGGGAGACAAACAAACGGAGGAGAACGAGCATCATCTGGCCGGATTGCCGAATTCGATCAAACGGCCGCGCGTGACCAGCAAGATTTGCCACCACAAGTTCATCGTGTTGAGCAAGATTTCGCGCGGCGCGCGCCAGCCGCAAGCCGTGCTCACCGGCTCGACCAATTTTACCGAGAACGGCGTTTATCGTCAGGCGAACGTTGTGCATGTTTTGGAGCAGCCAAACCTCGCGCAGCAATATCTCAACTTGTTTGAAGAACTCTGGCGCCATCATGACGATCTCGGGGCGACGCGAAAATATATTACCGCGAACAACAAACTAACCGTTTCCCAGCCGGTGGTGGCCGGCTTTTCTCCACGCTCCGGCGGCGACGATTTGGCGTTTTTCAGTCAAGCGATTCGAGCCGCCAAACGCGATGTGTTGTTCTGCACGGCTTTCGATCTGCACGACGACATCGAGCAGGCTCTGCTCGGCGCGCCGCACGACGACATTCTCCGCTACGGCTTGCAGAACACGCGCAGCAAAATTACCGGCTATCACGCCGACCAAACCGCGAAATTCGTTTCAGCGGCGATGCTGCCGAGCGGCTTGGAAGGCTGGCTCAAAGAAACCACGAAAGGCCAGCGCGGCAATATTTTCATTCACACCAAAATCATCATCATCGATTTCACTTCGGAGGCGCCGGTGGTGATCAGCGGCTCGCACAATCTTTCCGAGGCCGCCTCCAAAGGCAACGATGAGAATTTCCTGATCGTGCGCGGCAACACGGACGTCGCGGATTGTTATGGTTGCGAAATGCTGCGATTGTACGAGCATTATCGTTTTCGTTTTTACGTGGCGGAACGTCTGCGGAAACGCGGCCCGTGGTTCACGCTCCAGCCCGATGATGGCTGGACGAACGCCTACTTCGGCAAGAATCCGTTGAAAACGGCGGACCGGCTGCGGTTTGCCGGAGAGACGGGGTAAATTTTTTAAAAAAAGTGTGGAAAATACGGCTGTTTGAGTATCTATATAATTAGAAAACAAAGGAGAACCTCATGTTAAAAAAAGCCTTTCTCGTCGGCATCAACGCCTATCCCGATCATCCGCTGCGGGGATGCGTGAATGACGTCAAAGCCATGAAAGAGTTGTTGAAAAATTTGTACGGTTTTAAAGAAGATGATATCCGTTTGATCACGGACAAAGAGGCGACTTCAAAAGGCATCGTGGCGGGCCTCGGATGGTTGGCGCAGGGCGGCGATGCGCAAGCCGTCCGCGTTTTTCATTACGCCGGCCACGGCCATTTCGCGCCGGACAAAAGCGGCGACGAACCTGACGGCAGCGACGAGGCGCTGGTGCCTTACGATCACAAGACCACCGGATATTTGATTGACGACAAGCTCAAAGAGCTTTATGATCGTTTCCCGGCGAACGGCAACTTGACGTTGATCATGGATTGCTGTAATTCCGGCAGCAACAATCGCGGCCCTGGCGAAGGCCAAGAACAAATATTTTACCGTTTCATTCCCCTCACGCCGACAGAGCGCAAAGCCATCGCTGCAGCAAAAAGAGCATTTCATGATGAACAACGCAAGTTTGTCATGAAAGAAGTCAAAGGCTTCGCCAAAGTTCGCGGGCGCGACCGCGATTTCGAGCAGCGCATCGCTGCGGCCATGCAAAAATTCGAGAAGCAGCGTTTCGGCGAGGTGCGGGTGCGCGAGGGCAATGTTTTGCTGGCGGCCTGCCAAAGCGACCAACAAGCCGCCGACGCCAGAATCGGCGGCGCTTATCGCGGCGCGTTCACTTTTTATCTCGTTAAATTCCTGCGCGAGTCAAACGGCAAGATCAGTTATTACAGCCTGATGGAAAAAGTCGGCAAAATGCTGTACGATCATAAGTTCAATCAAAAGCCGCAGCTCGAATGCATCGACGGCCGTGAAAAGGCGCAGGCGCTGGCTTTATTTAAATGAGAAATTCTTTGTTTTGACCGCCTTTTCGCGGCTGTATTTTTTTAAAAAATTTTCAATTTTTTTCAAAAAAAGTGAGAGAAAATCGACTTTTCTTTTGTCTATAATATATGAACGGGCAAGCTTTCGGGACCCGGCCATTCAGAAAAGACCATTTGAGGGTTGGCCGGCAAGGTCTAAATTTTTTGATGGGGGGATTACTGGGGAAAAAGCCGATTGATGGCGGGAAAAAAGAATAGGCTGAAACATCAGCAGCACCTGTCGGCGCCGAGTGTCGTTCCCGATAACCCCAAGTGGGGGGGGAACTTTTTCCGGTTTTTCATCGGGGGGACTCTTCCCTTGAGAGAATCGCCATCCCGTCATAGGACACGATTGACGGGATGGCACTCTCAGTTACGCGCCGCAGAATGCCGGTCCGCGAGGGCGGAGGTCTCGGGCGGGTCAAGCGAGATTTTCTGGGCAAGCTCTTTTTTCATGAGGGGTCTAAGGGGATATGAGGGGCTCGCTCGATAGAGGCCATCGCGTCAGCCGATGAAATTGACGTGATGGCCTCTTTTATTTTTTCATGAACAGCTTTTCGAGTTTTTCCCTCGCCTCCGCGGCGCGGTCGGCGGATTTATCCGGCTGGCGCTGCGCCGCCGCTTCAAAATAATCGCAGAAATTTCCCACCGCTTTGTCCTGCACGAACTCCGCCTGCGGCTCGCGGCATTGATGATGCGCCTTCTCATCGTAAAAACGGCAGTTCAAACAACAATGCAAATACGACGCGCATTTGGGGCAGGTGTCGCCGCGGCCGGGTTTACCGGTCAGCTTGATTTCGGCGCTGCAGGAATAGCAGAACATGGCAAAGCCTCGCTCATTTGATTTTTACGATAAAAAAATCTCTTTAGAAATATAGCAGACAAAACTTGCCGATCAATTCTTTTCTTCTCATTTATTCTTTTCTCCGCAGCTATCATAAAACTTGCGATTTCACTTGAAATAATGTAAATTGGATGTGTCCATTCGAGTCAACAGATCGTATGCGAGTTCAATTCATTGGTTTCGGCTTGTGTGCCGCTTTTGCCGGCTGCAATTCCCAATCGAATGAGGTGGCCGGCACTTTTAAAGCGCAAGAAATAGTTTCTCCCGCCGGCCCCGGCAGCAGCGCGCCCAATCTTTTTGTCGCCGGCGACGGCCGGATTTTTTTGAGTTGGATCGAGCGCGCGGGTGAAAAACCTCATGCCCTCCGCTACTCGATTTACGAAACCGGCAGATGGTCTTCGCCTCAAACCATTGCGGAGGGCCAGAACTGGTTTGTGAATTGGGCCGATTTTCCGTCGATGACGGCATTCGGCGACGCGGCGTTTGCCGCCCATTGGCTGGCAAAAAATGGCAACGGCGCCTACGCCTATGAGATAAAAATCGCGCTTTCAACCGATGCGGGCAAAAGCTGGCGCAAAACGCTCACGCCGCATCGCGACGGCACCGCAACGGAGCATGGCTTTGTCTCGATGTTGCCGTGGGGGAATGATCGGCTTTTTGTCGTTTGGCTGGACGGGCGCAATTTTGCCAAACTGGCCAACGGTCATAACGACGAGTCTGATCAAGACGTCGATATGATGCTGCGCTTTGCCGCGCTCGACCGCAACGGCGATCTGCACGATGAGGCTATTTTAGACGCTCGCGTCTGCGAGTGTTGCCAAACTTCGGCTGCAATCACCACCAATGGCGCTGTCGTTGTATATCGCGATCGGTCGCCGCAGGAAATTCGTGACATCGGCGTCGTGCGTTTTCTAAACGGCCGTTGGACGGAGCCGGGTCTTGTGCACGCCGATAATTGGGAGCATCGCGGTTGTCCCGTCAACGGGCCGGCGATTGCGGCTGATGGCGAGTTTGTCGCTGTCGCTTGGTACACCGAGGCGCAAGACGCGCCGCATGTCCGCCTGGCTTTCTCAATTGATGCCGGCGCGTCTTTCGGCCAACCGATTGAAGTGGGCGACGGCGAACCGATGGGGCGCGTTGATTTGATTTTGCTGCCGGACCGCACCGCGCTGGTGTGCTGGTTGGAGCAGACTGATAGCGGCGGCGATATTCGCGTGCGTCGGGTACGCGCCGATGGCTGGCGCGGACAAGCTTTCACGCTCGCGCCATCAAGCCCGCAGCGCGCCAGCGGTTTTCCGCGCTTGGCGCGCAACGACGGCGAAATCGTTTTTGCCTGGACCCAATCCGATGGCAACTCCACGGCTGTCCGCGCCGCCGCGGCAAAATTAAACGGCGGTTATTGACAGGATAATCTTCGTGATCGTGCCAGTTTTTCCGGAGTCATTCTATATGTCGCCTCGACTATCGCGCTTCAGCAAACGTCTGCTCGTCGTCACGAGTTTCCTCATTCTACCGTTCATCTTTTCCGCTTTCAGGCAAAGTTCGCACAAAAAATTTGTCATTCGGCGCGGCGATACCGCCAGTTATCTGGCGATCCGTTATTATGGCTTCTTCAACGATTCGCTGTTCACGGTGTTGAAACAAGCGAATGCGCACATCAAAGATCTGAACTTGATTTATCCTGGCGACTCGCTGCGGTTTCCACAGCGTGCCGCGCCGGAGCCGCGTTTGGAGCAGTTGCGCACCAGCGCCTCGCAAGCGGTTCTGACGTTTTACGAGGGCACGGTGAAATACCGCCGCCGCGGCAAAGGCGAATTTCTGGCGGTGCAGCCGAATTTATTTTTAAATCCTAACGACGAAATCCAAACCCGCGACAAAGCGCGCGCCGAGCTGGTGTTGGACAATCGCAGCGTCATTCGTCTCGCGGCCAACTCGCAGTTGAAGATCACCCAACTGACGCGGCCGGAGAAACCGAGTGTCGCTTTACAGCCGATGCAAGCGCAGTTCGATCTCTCGCTGGGCTCGCTGTGGACGCGCGTCAACAAGCTGTTTAATCGCCAGCCGAAAGTCGACGTCAAATTCCCCACGGCGATTGCGGGCGTGCAAGGCACGATTTATCGGGCGACGGTGGCGAGAGATAGCACCACGAATGTGCGCGTTTATGAAGGCAGCGTCGAAGTGCGCGGCGGCCCCGGCGTGATGCGTCCGCCGCCGGTTGGCCGCCCCGGACAAGTGCCGGGCCCGCAGCAGGTGCCCGGACCGCAGCGCGTCGATCTGGAAACCTGGGTGCGTCTCGTGCGCGCGCAGCAACAAGTCGTCATCGGCAAGGATGGCCGTCCCACGGAGCCGAATCGTTTCACCGACCAGGGCGCGGAGCTTGATTGGGTGCGGTGGAACCAGCAACGCGATCTCGATCTCGATGCCGAACGTTAGTGCGAATCAATCGGCGGCCTCTTCCGCCTCGAAATTTGCCGCATGGCAGCGACAACGCGCGCATCAACTTTGGCGCGCCAAGTTGCCGCTGATGATCGGCAGCGCCGTGCTCGCGCTCGTGACGTTGCTTCATTTACAACTTTTGCCGTTCGGGGGAATTTTTGAGCGCCTCGAACGCGCCAATCTCGACTTCTATTTTCGCCTGCGTGGTGAATTAAAGCCGGATTCGCGCATTCATCTCGTCGCTATTGACGATCTCAGTTTGCAAAAGGCCGGCGGTTGGCCATGGCCGCGCTTGCAACTGGCGCAGCTTCTCGAAAAAATTTTGGCCGGCAATCCCAGGCTGGTTATTTGCGATTTTGTGCTTCCCGCCAAAGCCGAAGAAGCGGCCGGCGCCAAAACGCTCGCAGAGGTGATAGCGTCTTCGCAAAAAATTATCCTTCCTTACTATTTTTCCGATTTCGGCAAATCTGCGGATAAAGCTGATTTGCCGGGGAAGATTGCCGCCAGCTCGTATTTGTTGTTTGATTTTCGCGAAAGACTGCTGAACGATTCGCCGATCGTTGCCGGAACGATTAATTATTCGGCGCCGGCGCTATTAGAGGCGGGCTTGCCGGGCGGCCATATCAATCTTTTTCCCGAGGAAAATTTTGGCGAATCGACAATACGTTGGGAAGCGCAGATGGTGCAATATGGCGATTCGTATTTCCCTTCGCTGCCGGTGCAGGCCGCGACGCATTTTTTGCAATTGACGCGCGCACAAGTGTTGGTGAAAGCCGGCGCGGGCATTCAGCTCCGCGAAAATTTTGTGCCGACTGATCGCCGCGGTTGGACGTTGATCAATTATTATGGCGGCCCGAGAACTTTTCCACAGACTTCGGCGGCGACCATCTTGCAATCGGGCGCGCGCTCCGATCTGGCGGGCAAACTCGTTTTTGTCGGATTGACCGCCGCCGGCACGCAAGATTTCGTGTCCGCGCCCACGTCATCGCGCCTGCCCGGCGTGGAAAAACTCGCGACCTCGACGGCCAATATTTTACAGGCCAACGCGCTCATTCGGAATAACGCCATCGAGAATTTTGAATTTGCCGCGCTCATTGCCGCCGGATTGGCCGCGTTGTTCGTTGCCTTGCGATTGCCGCGATTGTATGGCGGCGCCATTTTGCTGGGGCTGGTGTTGTTAGCCTGGGTCGGCGCGTTTGGATTTTTCACGCTCGGCCGGACTTGGGTTAAATGCGGCGGCATCATTTTCGCCATCGTCGCCACCGGCGGCGTGACGGCTTTGTTGCGCCAACAATTTGGCGTGGCGCCGCAAATCACGCTGGGTCCCGGCGCGGCGGCGATCAGCACTGATGGCAAAGGCGATTTGGTGCGTCTCGGCCGCTTTGAAATCATCGGTGAAATCGGCGCCGGCGCGATGGGGAAAATTTATGAGGGCTTCGACCCCACCATCAATCGCCGCGTCGCGATTAAAATCATTCGCGCCGAATTGTCGGCCGGCAGCGAACGCGCCCGCCAGCGCTTTCTCCGCGAAGCGCAAGCCGCCGGCGCGCTCAATCATCCGAACATCGTCACGATTTATCAGGCCGACGAAGCCGGATCGTACTCGTTCATCGCGATGGAATTTTTGGAAGGCGAAACGTTGGAAGGGATTATCGAGCAGCGCGCGCCGCTGCCGCTGGAAGAAATTTGCCGCCTCGTCGCGCCGATTTGCGCGGCGCTCGATTACGCGCATCGCAACGGCGTCGTCCATCGCGACATCAAACCGGCGAACCTCATGATCACCAACGACGGCGTCGTGAAAGTGATGGATTTCGGCATCGCGCACGTCGATTATTCCACCTTGACGAAAGACGGCGCGGTGCTCGGCACGCCGAGTTACATGTCGCCCGAGCAGATCAGCGGCAACAAAGTCGACGGCCAATCCGATCTGTTCTCGCTCGGCGTCATCGTTTACGAAATGGCCACCGGCCGGCGCCCGTTTCTCGGCGAATCGCTCGCCACCATTTCCAACCGCATTCTCTCACAGATGCCGATTCTCGCTTCCGATCTCAATCCGAAATTATCTCCGGCGCTCGACGCCGCGCTCGCGCAGGCGATGGCGAAAGACAAAACGAAACGTTTTGCGACGGCCAAAGAATTTGCGGAAGCGTTGCAGGCGGCGTGCGCGCTCGAGGCCTTGCAAAATGCGGCGGGAGAGGAGCAAGGATGAGAAGCCAACTTGTAATGCCTCACTTACGGGTGGAGGCAATTGTCATTCTGGAAGAATCTTGTTTAAATCCAGCGCCGTGCTTGCAATAAACAAGATGCTTCCAGCATGACATGAAAGTAGCCCACCAGTAAGCGAGGGATTGCGCCAACTTTGATTTTTTTCTTGACAATGAAAGCCATTTGTTTTATACTACTCAAAATTAGAAACGGCCGTTTACTATCTTAGTCCAAGGAGAGCACAAATGAAGATTAAAAAACAGATGGTCGGTGACGTTGCAGTCCTTAGTTTGAGCATGACACTCTTCGGCGGCGCGCCGGACTCGCAAGAATTTAAGGACCAAATTTATCAGCTTCTCGACGAGGGCGTAATCAAATTCGTCATCGACATGAAAGGCGTCAAAAGAATGGACAGCACCGGCCTCGGCGTTTTGATCTCGGCGCTAACCTCGGTGCGCAAACGCGGCGGCGAATTCAAACTCGCCGAAGTCAATGATACCATGGAAAGCATTTTGGTGATGACCAAGCTCGATGCCATTTTTGAGACCCACAAAACGACCGAAGTGGCCACACAGAGTTTTGCGAAAAAATAATGCTCGCCAACACGCTGTTTGATTTTTTTGCCCGCTGTTCTTTGGATTATGCGACGCGCGAATGCATTGTTTTCGGCGACAGCCGTTTGACGTATGGTTATTTTGCCAAAGTGGTGGAGCGGTTGGCGGCCGGGCTGGCGGAGATGGGCGTGCGGCGCGGCCATCGTATTGCGCTCATGCTGCCGAATGTGCCGCAATTCCCGATTGTCTACTACGCGCTGCTGAAACTCGGCGTTTGGGCCGTGCCCATCAATGTGATGTTCAAGGAAAACGAGATTCGGCACGTTTTGGCAGATTCGGGCGTCGACGGTTTTATCGCGTGGGAGAAATTCAGCGCCCGTCTTTTGCCGGTTGTCGCCGCGAAACCCTGCCGCTGGCAAATTTTTTTCGGCGAGAAAATCCCGTCCGGCGCCATCGACTTGACCCACCTCATCGCCACCTCGATGCAACGATTTGAACGAATGAGCGGCGAAAATAAAATCAACGCCGATCCGCATGATCCCGCGGTTATTTTTTATACGGCTGGCGCCACCGGCCTGCCCAAAGGCGCGGTTTTCAGCCATTACAATTTGGCGGCGGCCATCTCCGCATGTTGGAGAAATTTTGCCGTCACGATTGACGATCGCTTTCTCGCCGTCGTTCCGCTCTTTCACAGCTTCGGCCAAATGCTGGCGATGCATCTGCCTCTGGCCGTCGGCGCCAGCACCGTCTTGTTATCGAAATTCGATCCGCCGGCGATTGTCGAAACCATTGCCGGAGAAAAAATCACCCATTTCGTTGCCGTGCCGTCGATGTTCTCCGCACTGCTGCGCTTGTCCCCGGAGCCGGCGCAGCTGGCCTCGCTCAAATGTTGTCTCGTCAGCGGCGCGATGCTGCCGGCGCGCCTCCGCGAAGAATTTGAGCAGCGTTATCACGTGCCGGTTTATGAAGGCTACGGCCTCACGGAATGCAATCCATTCGTCACCGCATTTAGCGCGTGGATTCCCCGCGCGCCGGAAAAGGCGTGCGCCGCCGGGTTTCCATTAAAAGGAATGGAAGCGGCCGTTTTAGATTCCGATCGTCGCCAAACGCCGGCCGGAAAAATCGGCGAGATTTTTGTGCGCGGGCCGTGGGTCATGCAAGGTTATCTTGCCAACGGTCAAATTTCCCGCGACACTTTTTGGCAGGACTGGCTTGCCACGGGCGATTTGGGGATGCTCGACAGCGAAGGATTTCTCTATTTGGTTGATCGCAAAGCCGATGTGATTATGAAAGCCGGTTTCCCGGTTTACCCCAGCGAAGTTGAAGCCATTCTCGCGCAGCATTCCAAAGTCGAAGAATGCGCGGTGATCGGCGTGGCGGATCGCATTCACGGCGAAGAAGTGAAAACGTACATCATTTTGCGGTCCGGCCAGATATCAACGAAAGAAGAGATGGTTGAATTTTGCAAGTCGCGCTTGGCATTTTACAAATGTCCGCGCCACGTTGAATTTTGCGAAAGCCTGCCGCACAGCGTCACCGGCAAAGTTTTGAAGCATCTGCTGCGGGAGAAGAAGCCGGCGCCGATTGTGGTCGCAACGCCTGAGAACCAGCCGGCGGCGGAAGTTGCTGCGCCACAAAATGAGATTACTGCGGCGGAAGAAAAAGTTACTCCAGTAGCAATGATGGTGGAAAACCCCTCAACACAAACAACAATGAATAACGCAACCTAGAAGCTTAGCCGGAAAGTGGGACAGCCAGCCTGGCTGTCACGTATCGACAGGCTTGGCAGCCTGTCCCACAAAGACTTTTCGGCCAGACTTCTAGTCGAATTGAAAAAATATAAGCTTCGATTAACTAAACGCCAAGAGTGTGTTATGTATTACGGAATCTTGTTTGAAAAAGTTGAGGAAACCAGTTTTCCCCCAGGTTATTACCACCTAAATTTTGCACGCAAGAGCGCAATGCGAAATGGTTGCGAAAGCGCTTTCGCCAAACTCCGCTAGGAGTGAAATGTTTATAGCAAGCTCAGAACCGCGCCCATTGCGGTTTTGGGCAATTCTGGTGCAAAATTCAGGGAGTATATTGAAACAGTCTGGATTGACAAAAGAAGAATTCAAAAACCTATAATTCACTTGGAGGTTCACCGTGAAGGAATATACCACCGACAAAATTCGCAATGTAGGATTGGTCGGCCACGCTGCCGCCGGCAAGACCACGCTCGCGGAAGCCATGCTCTTTGCTGCCGGCGAAATTTCCCGTTTGGGTTCCGTGGATGAAGGCACGACGGTTTCGGATTATCATCGCGACGAAATCGAGCGCAAAAATTCGATCACCGCCTCCATCCTGCATTGCAATTGGAAAGATCATAAAATCAATCTCGTCGACATGCCGGGTTACTCGGATTTCGTCGGCGAAGTGCGGGCCGGATTGCGCGCCGTCGATATCGCGCTCTTCGTGCTCAATGCGCAAATCGGCGTCGAAGTCGGCACCGAAACCGGTTGGCAAACTGCAACCGAATACCAACTGCCGCGCCTGCTTTTTGTGAATCGTCTCGATAAAGAGAATGTTAATTTCGATAAAGTTTTAAACAGCGCGCGCGCGCGTTTGGGCGACAACGTTTTTCCGGTCACGTTTCCAGCGGACGCGAACGAGCTTGTGGATGTGCTTCAGATGAAACTGGTGAGTTTCGATGCCGCTGGAAAGATGGCGCTCGCCGATATTCCGGCAAAATGGCAAGGCCAGGCCAATGAATGGAGAAGCCAACTCATCGAACGCGCCGTCGAGTCGGACGATAAAATGATGGAAAAATATTTGGAAGCAGGCGAATTGAGCGCGGAGGAAGTCAAGCAATGTGTGCGCAAAGGCCTCGGTCAGGGCAACTTTTTTCCGCTGCTCTGCGGCGTTGCGCCCAAAATGTTCGGCGTGCAGGCGCTGCTGGATTTTATTGTTGAATACGGCCCGGCGCCGGATTTTCGCGGCGAAGTTGAAGGCCGCGCCGCCGGCAAACAAACGCTCAAACGCCGCACGACGGACGACGCGCAATTAGCCGCTTTGGTGTTCAAAACCATTTCGGAAGCGCATCTCGGCGAGCTTTCGTTTTTCCGCGTCTTTTGCGGCAAAATGACGCCCAATACGGAAGTGCTGAATGCCAATCGCCAGGCCGCCGAAAAAATCGGCCAGCTTTTTGTGATGAACGGCAAGAACCGCAAAGATGTCGCGAGTTTACATGCCGGTGATGTTGCCGCGGTCGTAAAATTGAAGAACACGCACACCAGCAACACCCTCTGTGACAAGCGCGAGCCGATCATCATTCCCGAAATAAAATTTCCCGAGCCGTTGATGACCATCGCCGTCGAGCCCAAAGCCAAAGGCGACGAAGACAAGCTCTCCGCCGGCCTGCATGCGCTGCACGAAGAAGATCCCACTTTCATCATGCGCGTCGATTCGGAGCTGAAACAGATTTTGCTTTCCGGCCAAAGCGAGTTGCACCTCGGTCTCGTCGTGAAACGGTTGAAAGAGAAATACGGCGTCGACGTCAACATGATTGAAGCGAAGATTCCGTATCGCGAAACCGTTCGCGGCCACGCGCGCGAGTTTTATCGCCACAAAAAACAAACCGGCGGCGCCGGCCAATTCGGCGAAGTGCATTTCCACATGGAAGGCTATCGCGAGGGCGCGCCCTATCCGGATGACTTGACCATCCGCGACACCGATCTCATCGACATGCCGTGGGGCGGCAAATTGGAGTTTGTCAGCGCCATCGTCGGCGGCGTGATCGATGCCCGCTTCGTGCCGGCGGTGAAAAAAGGCATTCTGGAAATTATGGAAAGCGGCGTCGTGGCCGGCTATCCGGTGACCGACGTGCGCGTGATTCTGCACGACGGCAAAATGCATCCGGTGGACTCCAACGAAAATGCCTTCAAAACCGCCGGCCGCATGTGCTTCCGCGAATGTTTCGTAAAAGCCAAGCCGGTGATTCGCGAGCCGATTGTCGAGGTCGAAGTGACCGTGCCGGATGAATACATGGGCGACGTGATGGGCGACATGTCCGGCCATCGCGGCAAAATTCTCGGCGTCGAAGCGAGCGGGCACAATCAAATCGTCAAAGCGTTGGTGCCGCTGAAGGAAATGGCGAAATATTCCACCAAGCTGCGCTCGATGACGCAGGGCCGCGGCATTTACCGGCATAAATTTTCGCATTACGAAGAAGTGCCGAAAGATCAGGCCGAAAAATTGATCAAAGCTTACGAAGAGGCGAGGGCGCAGGGATTGTGAGCGGAGAAATTCTGTGGGCGCCCTGGCGCATGGAGTACATTCTCAGCTCCAAAGAGCCGGGGTGCATTTTTTGTGACAAGCCGCAGCAGAGCAGCGACCGCGAGAATCTTATCGTACATCGCGGCGAACATTGCTTTGTGATCATGAACAAATATCCGTATAACAATGGCCATTTGATGGTGGTGCCGTACCGCCACGAAGCGCAAGTGGAAAATTTAACGGGCAAAGAAAATGGGGAAATGATGGCGTTGTTGCAGGCTGCCGTGCGCGCGTTGAAACAAATCATGTCGCCGCACGGCTTCAACATCGGCATGAACGCCGGCAAAACCGCCGGCGCCGGCATCGACGCACATCTGCATTTTCACCTCGTCCCGCGCTGGGAGGGCGACACCAACTTCATGCCGATTACCGGAAACACGAAAGTGGTTTCGGAGGGATTGTGGGAAACGTGGGAGAAATTGCGGGTGACGTTTTAAGCGCATAGATGAGTCGTGGCATGCAAATTCTATTCTTGCGTTATATTTTTTTTCCGTGTATATTAAGTGGAATTTAATAGTGGAATTTAATAAAGGTATGCCAAATGACTCTAAACGTATTGATTCAATCAAACCCCGATAAAGGGTTTATTGCCGCCGTGCTCGGTTGGCCGGATTTTGTTGTCACCGGTCAAACGAAAGCAGAAGCCCTTGAAAAGGTCAGGGCAGAGTTAGATCGTCGCCTTACGACCAGTGAGATCGTCAGTCTTCATTATGAGCCGGCAAATGGCTCACATCCTTGGATGAAATTTGCCGGCATGTGGAAAGATGACCCGATATTTGAGGAAGTTCTGGAAGATATCAAGGCGTATCGTGAGGAGATTGATAAAGAGTGGAAAGAATGAAGCTCTACGTGCTTGATACTGATCATGTCAGTTTGTTTCAGAGAGAGCACCCTCGGGTTGTTGCTCGAGTTGGGGAAAAACCACCGGAGCAACTTGCGGTGGCAATCATTACCATCGAAGAACAGCTTAAAGGCTGGTTGGCTCAAATAAAAAGAGCTTCATCTTCACATGCTCGCGTTAAAGCCTTTTCGGGGCTACGCAAATCCATACAATACTTCAATACTATCCAAATTCTCGACTACGATATTGCTGCTGAAGATCGATTTGTAAATTTACGTCAACAAAAAATTCGCATCGGTACCCAGGATTTGCGGATTGCAGCAATCGCATTGACCACGGGCAGCGTTGTCGTTACGCGCAATCGTTCGGATTTTGAGAAAGTGCCCGGCTTGTTGATCGAAGATTGGTCGGTGTGACGACCGTGGCTTCGACGCGCATTTGCATTTTCATCTCGTGCCGCGCTGGGAGGGCGACACCAACTTCATGCCGATTACCGGAAACACGAAAGTGGTTTCAGAGGGATTGTGGGAGACGTGGGAGAAGTTGCAGAAGATTTTTAAAATTAAAAGTCCCTTGTGAAAATTGCACGGATTTTTTTTATCGTCTCAGTCACACCAACCGCTCCAACATCGAATACAACTTCCGTCGTGTAATCCCCAACAACTTCGCGGCTTTGCTCTTGTTGCCGCCAGCTTTTTCGATGGCGCGATGGATGAGCTTCTTTTCGATGCCTTCGAGCACGATGCCCTCATAAAGAATTATTCATCAATGGAAGGCAAAGTATTCACGTCAATAATTTGCAAACCATCAATGCGATCAAAATGGCGGATATTGACGGTTAAAATGGGGAGATGGTGGACAAGGCAGGTCGCAGCAATGAAGGTGTCTTTGATGCCGATTTGCAGGTTTTGGCAAATCAAGCTTGCATCCAACTCAGCAGCTTTTCGAGCAATGACTTCCGTTAGAGGTAAAACTTTGAATTCTACTTGCAGGGCGCCAATATCAGATAATCTGCCAGCGCGAAAGGCGCCCAATTCAATTTCATAAACACTTATTGCGCTTAAATTCGGGTCGTAGGCTAACATCGACCGCAAGAAAAAGGAGCTTTGCTTGTCACGCGCTTGTACATGCTGAATGATCATCGACGAGTCTAAGACAGCGTCTCTTCGCGCCATTGCTGCCATCTCTCCTCCAACCCCTTAAAAGCCTGCTCAATGTGAGGATCGTCAGCCCAGATGCCTAAAGTTCTTTCCGCAAACTCCAATTGTCTTTTCAGACTGGTTGTTTTTTGGGCTCCACGTACGCCCTTTTTCCCATTTTGATGTATAGAAATTTTGACTGTTCTTTTTCCAGTCTTGGCAAGCGCATCATACAAAGATTTGGATATTTCCCAATACGGTTTTTTCGCTAGTTTTGCTGTAGCCATAACATGCCTCCAACTTTCTTTTAGCAAAATTAGCACGCATTTTTGTTAATTGCAAGCTCTTTTCTTTACGTTTGCAGCGACTGGAAGAAACTCACCCCAACCTCTCCAACATCGAATACAACTTCCTTCTCGTAATTCCCAACAACTTCGCCGCTTTGCTCTTGTTACCGCCGGCTTTTTCGATGGCGCGGTGGATGAGTTTCTTTTCGATGTCTTCGAGGACGATGCCTTCGTCGGGAAGATCGAATTGCGTCGGCAGCTTTTGAATGCCTTGAATGTGCGGCGGCAAGTCGGCCACTTCGATGGGGCGGTCGCCGGCCATGATGAGCGAGCGCGCGACGACGTTTTCCAATTCGCGGACGTTGCCGGGCCACGGATACATGCGCAATTTATCCAGCGCTTCCGTAGCAATGCCATTCGCCTCTCTGCCGGAGCGTTTCAAAAAGTGAGAGACGAGATCAGGCAAATCATCCAAACGCTTGCGCAGCGCCGGAACGGAAATGGGAAAGACGTTGATGCGATAATAAAAATCTTCGCGAAAGTTTCCTTCTTTCACGGCGATTTCCAAATCCCGATTTGTCGCGGCGATGACACGGGCTTTTACCGAAATTTGCTCGTGGCCGCCGAGATGAATGATCTGGCGATTCTGCAGCGCCCGCAGAAGTTTGACTTGTATAGATGTCGAAACGTCGCCAATTTCATCCAGGAAGATCGTGCCGTCGCCGGCGGTTTCGAAGAGACCCAGCTTGCGTTTTTCCGCGCCGGTGAAGGCGCCTTTCTCGTAGCCGAACAGCTCGCTTTCCAACAATGTTTCCGGCAGCGCGGCGCAATTGATGGCGATAAATGGCTTGTCGGCGCGCGGGCTGAGATAATGAATCGCCTGCGCGACAAGTTCTTTGCCGGTGCCGCTCTCGCCGCGAATGAGCACGGTCGCATCGCTCGGCGCGACTTTGTAAACCATTTTATAAACTTCCTGCATCACGCCGCTTTGTCCCACCATGTTGTCAATCGAATAGCGCTGCTTCAATTCCTGCTTCAGCGTGCGATTTTCGCTGGCGAGCGATTTCTTGTCAAAAATGTGGCGCAGCTTGACTTTCAGCTCGTCGATCTCAAAGGGCTTGATGATGTAATCATAAGCGCCGCGTTTCATCGCTTCGACCGCAGTTTGCGCGGTGGCATACGCGGTCATCAAAATCACTTCGCAGTGCGGATAGCGTTTCCTGGCAAAATCCAAAACTTGCAAGCCATCCGGCCCCTCCATCTTGAGATCGGTGAGCACGACATCATAGGCATGCGTATCAAGCGCATTTATCGCGGCGGTGCCATTGTTCGCTGTCGCGATGGCATAGCCCTCCGGTTCGAGTGCCGCCTTCAAAACCGTGGCCATGCGCGCTTCGTCGTCAACAATCAAAACTGTGCGTTCGGTCATATTTCAATTCTAATTTGTGAACGTGTCGTTAGAAACTTGGATTGATGGATCGTTGGATTAATGGGTTTGTTGGCGCTCCACAACTCTCAAAATCCAGTTATCCAAAACTCCAACACTCCGGCTTTACTCCACTGGCAACCAAACGTGCATCGTCGTGCCTTTGTCTTTTTCACTTTCAGCGGCGATGCGGCCGCCGTGTTTTTCGACGAGTTGTTTGCACACCGCCAAGCCGAGGCCGCTGCCGCGCGTTTTCGTCGTGAAAAACGGCTCGAAAATTTTTTCCGGTTCCACTGGCAAACCAGGGCCATTGTCCTCGACAAGAATGTGCGCAAATCTTTTGCCTTTTTCATTTTCTTCCTGCACGCGAACTTCGACTGCTCCTTTTACCTCCATCGCTTGAATCGCATTCAGAAGCAAATTGAGCAGCACTTGCGTAATCGCTTCTTCATCATGGCGCAATGACAATGACGGCGCCATGCTGTTAAAGTTTAATGCGACGCCGTTGGCCTGCTCGTCGCTGCGCACCATCGTGATGGCTTTCTCGACGGTTTTGACGAGATCATGCTGGGACAAGTTGAGTTGTTTGTCGCGCGTGAGACTGAGAAAATCATTGACGAGATGATTCAACCGTCGCACTTCCGAGGGAATAAATTCGAAAAGTTCATCCGGCTGTGAAGAGTTTTCGTAACGCTGGCGCAGAACGTACGCCGTGCTTTTGATAATGCCGAGCGGATTGCGAATTTCATGCGCGACGGTGGCGGCCATTTGCCCCATCGTGGCGAGACGCTCGGAGCGGCGCAGATTCTCCTGCGTGCGCAGAAAGAGCGAAATCGCGTTATATAAAAAAAATGCAAAGGTGATGAGCACCACCAGGCTGGCAATACCGCCAATCACGAGTTGTCGGCGAGCCGGCTGCAATAAATTAAGAAAATCGGCGCTGGCCTCAAGTACCAAGAGACAAACGATTGCACCGCGGCTATCACGCACCGGCGCATAAGCCGCTTTGAACCGATTACCTGCCAGCATGCGAACCGGCGAGCTGGCTACTTCTCCGGCCCAAGCCCGTCGCACTTCGCCGCTGTCGTTCTTTAGATAAGAAATTTCCTCACCCGGCTCAAGAACATCGCGATTGGATTTCAGGACTTGAAATTGGCGATCAATCAAAAAAATATTCTGAACGTTTACTTCCACGGACAAGTTGTCAATCAGCGGATCGATCAACACTTTTGCGGCTAATCGTTGTCCGCTGGCCACAAAATCCGGGAAGGCGGTGGTTTGCACCTGTCGCGCCACCAAGCCGGCAACGGCGCTCAGCCGATTCTCCAGTTCTTCATTGAGCGTGCGATTCAGGCGATTGAGAAAAAACCAACTGCCCAAATTGAATGCCAACAGCACCACGAAAATCATGATGCTGACGATGACGATCAGCGGACGAGAAGATTGAATCAGCGAAAAACGCATGACGAAAATTTAATTGGTGTGATGGATTGTTGGAGTAATGGAGTGTTGGGATAATCATCAATCCCAAACTCCATCACTCCAGCACTCTATTAATTTGACGCCTCGCCAATCTTTCCCGCACTGCCGCCGCGACGCGGTCGGGCGGCAATTTGTTCTGACAATCGAGATGGCCGAGTGGACAGAAATTTTTGTGACAGGGCCGGCATTCGATGGGCTGCCACAGCGCGAGATGGCCATCGGCTTGATCATAAGGAAACCAGATATGCGGCTGGCTCGGCCCAAACAAGCCAATCGTCGGCGTGCCAACCGCAACGGCGAGATGCATCGCGCCGCAATCGTTTGATACAAAAACTTGCATTTGTTGCAGCACGCCGGCAAGTTGGCGCAATTGGAGCGCGGGCAATAAAATGATTGAGACGTTACGAGAAGTCAAAATTTTTGGCGACGGAATTTGCCGCATCACGTCCAGCACAATGTTTTCTTCTCCCGGACCCTGCGTGATTAGCACTTGCACATTTTGCTCGCAAAGCTGCCGCGCCAACTCGGCAAAATATTTTTCCGGCCAACGTTTGTTCGGCCAGGTCGCGCCGGGATGCAAACCGACGACGGGGCGAGCCCGGTCGAGATTGAATCCACGCAAAAATTCATTCGCCCAACCTTGCTCTTCTTCTGTAATGAAAATCTCGGTGCGGTTGTCGCCTTTGGTTATCCCCAGCGCTTCGAGGCTGTGCCAATGAAAGTCAATCGCGTTGGGTTCGGTTGGCGGCGAAGGGACGCGAACATTGTACAATTTTCCACGACCGCGAAAATCACCGCCGACGCGAATCGGCGCGCCGGTTAGCCAGGTCATCAGCGCGGTGCGGGGATTGCCGAACAGATCGATGGCCAAATCAAAACGGCGTTGGCGCAATTGATAATAAACCCGCCATTGTTCAGTCCGGCCGCCTCGCAATGGCAAGGCAATCACTTCGTCGAGATGCGGATTGTGCAGCAGCAGCGGCGCAAAAGCATCTTGCGTCAAATAGCTCAGTTGCGTTTGCGGAAAAACTTCTTTGAGCCGGCGAATGAGAGGCGTCGTTAAAATCACATCGCCCATAAATCGCAAACGACTGAGCAGGACGCGGCGGAGGCGCTGATTTTGCAACTCGAGGTTTTTAAAATTCAAAATAACTTTGGAAACAAAAAAGATTCTTCCAGAATGACATTACATTTACTTTTGCAAACCCCGATCACTTCGTCCGCATCTCGAACACGCCGTCCCAATCCGGCGGGCGCGGCGATTGCATAAAAATATCGCAGCGGCGGAGAAATTCTTTCGCCGGGCCGTCGTCGGATTTGAATTCCAAAACGCGGCGAAATTCAGCGATGGCTTTCTGCCATTCCTGCAAGCGATACAACTCGAGGCCGCGCGCGAAATGCGTATAGGCCGTGTTCAAGCTCTCGGCAAAACCGTCACTGCGCCGCGCCAACAATTCGTAAACCCGCACCGGGTTGGATTTGCCTTTCACGCGCAAAAAATCCAATTCGCGCGCGATGATTTTGCCTTTTGCCGCGTTGTAAGTCTCTTCGCCGACCATGATTTTGGTGGCGTACATTTTATTCGCGCCTTCCAAACGCGAGGCGAGATTGACGGCGTCGCCGATGACGGTGTAGTCAAAACGATTTTTGCCGCCGATGTTGCCGGCGATCATTTCACCGGTGTTGAGGCCGATGCGCGCCTCGAATGCCGGGCGTTTTTCCGCCGTCCAATTTTTGCGCAAATCGACCAACACTTTCTGCATATCAAGCGCGGTCAGACAAGCGCGCTCGGCATGATCGGTTTGATCGACCGGCACGCCAAAAACCGCGACCACGGCGTCGCCTTCGTATTTGTCCAAATACCCGCCGTACTCCAGCACGACGTCCGTCATGGCCGAAAGATACTCGTTCAATTGCATGATCAATTTCTCCGGCGACAATTTTTCCGAGACGGTCGTGAAATCCTTGATGTCGGAAAAAAACGCCGTCGCATATTTTTTGTCGCCGCCGAGCTTGAGTTTGCTGGGATCTTTAATCAACTCGTTCACGATCAGCTCGGAAGCGTAATGCACGAACATGCCTTTGATGAGCTGCTTTTGGCGCTCTTCGCTGAGGAAGCGGTAAACCATCACGCTGATGAACGCGATGCCAAACGACAGCATCGGCTGCACCAGCGGCACCCAGGCATTGCGTTCCACAAAAATCCACGTCGTCAACACGATGTAGCCGCCGCTGAGCGCGAGCACGAACAAAATTCCGAGCCAGGGGCTCCAAATCATGGTGATGACGCCGGCGATCATCGCGAAGATCAACATCACCACGATGCTGAGCCTCTTGGGTTGCTGCGAGATAAATTCCTGCGTGAGAATATTATAAATGATATTGGCGTGCACTTCAACGCCGGGAAAGGCCGCTTGAAACGGCACCGGACGCAAATCCGCTAAGCCGGCTGCCGAGGTGCCGACGAGCACGATACGATCGGCAAACATTTCCGCCGGCAAGCGTTGTTCGAGCACATCGTAATACGAAACGTAACGAAACGTTTTCCACGTGCCCATGTAATTGATGAGTACGTGGCCTTTTTTATTGATGGGAATGCGCAACGGCTTGCCGCCATTGCCGGATTCTCCCAAGCGCGCTTCGCGGCCAAGCTCGATTTCGATATCTTTATAATTGAATCCGGCAAACTGCGTCACGACGGCCAGCGCCAGCGACGGATAAGCTTGCCCGGCAAAATTGACGAAGAGCGGCATTTTGCGAATGACGCTGTCTTCATCCGGCAAAAAATTGGCGAAACCCATTCCGGCGCTGTTATTGTAAAGCGCCATGACCTTGCCATCGAAACGATCAAAACTATCGAGCGCGGCAATGGTTTCACGCGGCAACGGCAGAATGAAACGCGGCGCGGCAAATCCTGCCGGCGGTTTGTTCATTTTATAAAGAAAAGCGTCGGGATCGGCTTGGCCGAGTTCCAGCGAGTGAATGACGTTGCCGGCATTTTGCGTGCTCAGAATGAAAAGACTGTCTTCCGCCGGTTTGGCATCGCGCTCGATGAAAAGCATATCGAACACAATACAACTCGCGCCGCCGGCGCGCAAATAATCGATCACGCGCGCGTGATAGCTGCGCGGCCATTGTTGAAAGCGGCCGAGTTTCTCGAGGCTGCGATTGTCAATATCGACAATAATGATGTCTTCGATATTGGCGCCCCGACGTTGATCTTTTAAATGATTCAAGCGATAGGGATAACGCAAGTCCAATGTCTTGGCTTCGAAGTTGCGAAAGGCTTTGGGTAAAAGTAACTGCGTGATCAGCAAAACGATGACACCGGCGAGCAGGCCCAATCCGGCGCCGAGCAGAGCTTTTTTAATCAGGGATTCGATCATGTTCTGGTTGCTGGTTGTTCGTCGCCGGTTGCTGGGTGCTGGTTATTTATTAGCGACCAGCATCAAGCATCCGGCATCAAGTAAAATTCTCCAAATCAAATTCACCATTATATACGAGCCGCACGTCGCCCTCCAGCTCGAGTTTTTCAAAATTGCTATCACCATAAACTGTCAATTCGCCACCCCGCGTGCTGAGGTGAATCGGAAAAGGCATTCCCTTTTTGAGATGGGCCAATACAGCGGAAGCGACAGCGCCCGTCCCGCAAGCAAGCGTTTCTTCTTCGACGCCGCGCTCGTAAGTGCGCAAATGCAAATGCGATCCGCTAGTGACGGCGACAAAATTGACGTTCGTTCCGGCGGGTTGAAAATTCGAATGCTGGCGATATTTGGCGCCTAATCTTGCAACCTCAACATCATCGACATCCGAAACAAATAAAACATAATGCGGCACGCCGGTGTTGACGTAACCACCTTCTTGCAGTTTCACTTCTTCGAGCGCGCGAGGATGCAGGTTGAGATCCCGCGGCTTTTGCATGCGCAGCCGAACTTTGCCGCCGGTGACGACGGCATGGTAAGCATCGCCGCTGACTTCGAATTGCATTTCCGCCGGGGCCAGGCCGCGATGAAACGCATAAAAGGCGCAAGCGCGCGCGCCGTTGCCGCACATTTCCGACTCGCAGCCGTCGCGGTTGAAGTAGCGCATGATAAAACGCGATGGCGTAAAACGTAATGATGGCGACGGTGGATTTTCAATCAGCAAAATGCCATCCGCGCCGATGGCGACGCGACGCGTGCACAGCGCGCGAAATATTTTTTTTTCATCGCCGCGAAATAAGCCGGCGCGATTATCGAAGAGAATAAAATCGTTGCCGGTGGCCGAGAGTTTGGTGAAACGGATGGGCATTGTAACGTTGATGATCCTCGCTTGAATTTAAAAAAGCAATTAACACCATTTCAAAACAACAGAAAATATAACAAAGCAGCAAGAGAAAGTCAAAGCGTTTTTTTGTCAAGAACATTTATGCAGTGAAGCCGGCTGACCTGCAACGCCTCGCGCAAACTTATCTGCGCGACGGAGATATGATGATTGCGAATACCGGCGGCGTCAAAAATATCAAAGATCAGGTTGGGTATGATTGATGTTACAAAAGCGAATTGAAGCCTTTCTCATCCGAGACTGACAAACCCCGATTTCTCTGTTGTCCGGCGACGGCAGGCGATCGGGGCTTTGCATTTTGTGTCACACAAATCACTTGACGGCAAGGGCGTTTGGCATTAAATTGTTTATTGGACTTTCTCTAACTTCATCGCAAGGAAATCAATTATGTCCAAAACTATTTGCCTCTATTGCTCATCGAGCGACGCCCTTTCTTCTTCCTACTTTCAGGTCGCGACTGAGTTTGGCGCTTTGCTGGCGCAGCGAAATTATACGCTGATTTATGGCGGCGGCCGAATCGGCTTGATGGGAGCGGCGGCAAGGTCGGTGCATCAGCACGGCGGCAAAGTGATCGGCGTCATTCCCCAATCCCTGCAAGAAAAGGAAGTCGGCTACAACGCCGCCGACGAGCTGATTATCACGAAGGATTTGCGCGACCGCAAAGCCATTATGGAAGCGCGCGCCGACGCCTTTGTCGCGCTGCCCGGCGGCTTCGGCACGCTTGAAGAAATTTTTGAAATTCTGACGCTCAAACAATTGCAATTTCATACGAAGCCCGTCGTTCTCGTCAATACAAATCATTTTTACGGTCATTTCGTCCGTTTGTGTGAACACATTTATAAGGAGCGTTTTGCCAAGCCGGACTCGCGCTTGCTTTATCACCTCGCGCCGGATCCGGCAAGCGTTTTTCCATATCTTGAAAACTATCAACCGCCGAAATTGCAGAACAAGTGGTTTTGAATTGATCTCAAAAGTAGCTTTCAATTTGGAGCAGCGTTCTTACGTTCAAACGTAATTAAAATAAAAATAGTATTCTTTCAAAACAAATCAACGAGGGAGCACATGAAAACGTTTTGCAAAGCGCTTTTTTTCCTGGCCTGCGGTATTTTCGCCTGCCAACAAAAACCAACTCCGAGGCCCCTGACCGACGCCGAGCTTCGAGAAAAAGCCAACAAGCTCGCGCACGAATTTATCATCGTCGATACGCACGTCGACATTCCGTATCGACTGCGCGAGAAGATGGCGGACATTTCGCAAAGAACCGAAGACGGCGATTTCGATTACGTGCGCGCCAAAGCCGGCGGTTAAGCGCGCCGTTCATGTCGATTTACGTTCCGGCGGAATATGAAGAGAAAGGCGGCGCGAAAATTTTGGCGGATAAATTGATCGACATGGTGGAAAAGTTTCAGACGGATTGGCCGGATAAATTTGCCGCTGCCAAATCCGTCGCCGAGGTGCAGGCGCAATTTGCCAAAGGCCTTATTGCGCTGCCGATGGGAATGGAAAACGGCTCGCCGGTCGAAGGTAAGCTGGAGAACCTGCGGCATTTTTATGATCGCGGCATTCGCTACATTACACTGGCGCATTCAAAGAGCAATCACATTTCCGATTCTTCATATGATCCCAACCGCCGTTGGAAAGGGTTGAGTCCATTTGGGAAAGAAGTGGTGGCGGAGATGAATCGTCTCGGTATGATGATCGATATCTCACACGTGTCGGATTCGACGTTTTATCAAGTCATTCGGCTCTCCAAAGCGCCGGTAATCGCGTCGCATTCGTCGTGCCGCCACTTCACCGCGGGCTGGGAACGCAACATGGATGACGAGATGATCAAAGCGCTGGCAAAAAATGGCGGTGTGATTCACATCAATTTCGGTTCGTCGTTTTTGGACGACAATTATCGTCAAACCGAAGATAAAATGTGGAATTATTTTCAAGAGCATAAAATCAGCCCGAACTCCGAAGCGGGAAAAGCGTACGTCAAAAAATTCCGCGCTGAAACCGGACTGGGTTATGCGGACATCAAAGACGTGGTGGCGCACATCGATCATGTTGTCAAATTGGTTGGCGTCGATCACGTCGGCTTCGGCTCGGATTTCGACGGCGTCGGCGACTCGCTGCCTACCGGCTTGAAAAGCGTGGCGGATTATCCGAATATTATTTACGCGCTGTTGAAAAAAGGTTACTCCGACGCGGATATTCAGAAAATCTGTTCGGGAAATTTGTTTCGTGTTTGGTCGGAGGTCGAAAACATCGCGCAGAAGTTGCAGGCGAGCAATGATTGACTTTTACCGCGAAACACGTGAAAGGACATCTAAAGTGATCTCTATTTCTTCCAACATGCGCGCCATAGAACTCCGCGCCTTTGATGGCAAATTCGCAAGCTTGGCGCTCGTCGATAAACCGGTGCCGCGTCCGGCAAATGGCCAAGTCCTCGTGCGCATTGCGGCGGCGCCGATCAATCCTTCCGATCTGATGTTCCTGCGCGGCATGTACATCAAGAAAAAGCTTCCGGTCGTGGCCGGCTTTGAAGCGAGCGGAATCGTTGTTGCGGCGGGTAGCGGTTTCATGGCGCGCTTCCTGCTCGGCAAGCGCGTCGCGTGTGTTGCGCCGTATGATGGCGACGGTACGTGGGCCGAGTATATGGTAACTTCCGCCAATTTCTGCATCCCACTGCGCAAAAACGTTTCCTTCGAGCAGGGCGCGAGCTTGATCGTCAATCCATTGACGGCGTGGGCGTTGATGGATATGGCCAAGCGCGGTCGCCATCAGGCGGTGATCCAAACTGCGGCAGCCAGCGCTTTGGGAAAAATGATCATCCGGCTCGGGCAGCGGCTCGTTATTCCTGTGATCAATATCGTGCGACGCCAGGAACACGCCGAACTGTTGCAATCGCTTGGCGCGAAATATGCGCTCAATAGCAGCGCGTCGAATTTCAATGACGATCTCAAAAAGCTTTGCCACGATTTGCAAGCCTCGCTCGCGTTCGACGCCGTTGCCGGAGAAATGGCCGGCCGCGTCTTGCATGCCATGCCGAAACAGGGGCGCATCATTATTTACGGCGGCCTGTCGGAACAACCTTGTCTCCTTGATCCGCGCGCATTTATTTTTGACGACAAGCATGTTGATGGTTTCTGGCTTTCCACGTGGTTGCAACATCGAAATCCCCTCAGCCGCGTGCGAACGGCGATGCAAATGCAAAAATTTCTCGCCACCGATTTGAAGACGGAAATTCGCGCCCGGCTGCCGCTGAAAGAAGTGGTAAATGGCTTGGAGCAATATACCAGCGGAATGACGGAAGGGAAAATTCTTTTTATTCCCAATCCGAATTTAGTTTGACGCGGACGAGCCATCCTCAGTCGGACTTGGATATGCTGATTCTTCAAATTTGGCTCATCCGTTGTCCAAGTCCGACTTCACTTATGTCTATGTCATATGTTTCATTTAGCTTCTTTCAAAGAATAAATTCTCAAACCGGATATTTTGCTCTGCGTGATTTCTTTGTATTTTGAAAAAAATCGTGCATATCCCGCCGTGAGGAGTTGAAATCGTCATGAGCGAAATTATCTTGATCGCGTTTTGGGGCGGTGTGGCCTCTTTTTAACAGGAATTTTAATTGCGGTGACATGACAAAATAGTAATCAATGTCATTGTCTTCCAGCTCGTGCTGCAACTCTTCGAACGTTAAGTTCTCTCCAACTCGGCCAAAATATTTATAGTTATTATAAAACGCCAACCCAATGAGACTCACCCAATGATCATTCGAAGCGATATTGCCATGAATATCATAATGATCTTTCAATTGTTTGCTTAATAGATAGAGATTTTTTCCCGTGTGGCGATTGTTGGCCAAATACTTTATTGGTTTGTAACAGTAGGATAAGACAAAGCCGAGCAAGATGATCGTTATGCCGATTTTATTGACCAAGACCGGGCGCGATAATCGGCCGAGCAAGTGAAAACCGATGAGCACGACTAAAATCGACGCGATCCACATATATCTTGCTTCGAGAAAAATCAAACTATAGCCGCCGCCGTATATGGCGAGTGTCACAAGCGCATAAGGCGCGCTGCGCGACGGCTTGATTTTAGTAAACCGAAAACAAGACAAGAATGCCGCCAAAATAATAACGCTCGAAAAAACGGAGAAGGATTGCAAGTGCTTTCGCAAAACGGGGGCGTTGTTTCGAACGCGATTGATGAGTTTTATAAGCGCCGGCGGCGAGAAAATGGAATGGCTTGCGATTGCCAGGTCGTCGCTTGCTGCCGTGTGGCTCTGCGTTTGAAATTTTTTAAACGCCGGATCTTCCCAGGCGCTTATCGCCGCGCTATCGGGCGGAGGCAATAAGCCCGGCCTCGACACGGCAAATGGCGATAGTTGGGAATTTAGCAAAGCGAGACTGTACGTCGCTGAAGTGCTGAAGGTGAAATGCTGGTATTTTTGGCTTAACAGATAAATCCAACTCCCGCTCAAAATAACAAACACGGCGAGACCGGAAGCGAAATTTTGTAATACGGTTTTTTTCTCTGCCGTGGTGGCGCTTCTGAGATAATGCCAACAATTGAAAATTAAAAAATGGGCAATAAAAAACGGCAATCCAAAACTTTTCGCGAAATAGGCAAAGCTTCCCAAAAGTCCGCACAGCGCGCCTTTGTTTTTGTCGCGGTGATAAGCCGCATCGAAAATAACCGCTAAATAATAAAGCAGCACGCAGAGAATGAGAAGATCGGGCGTGATCACAAAAAATGCAAAAAACAAAATTACCGGAATCAAAGAAAAAAGCATAAAGTTCTGGTGCGATTCGGATAGCTCAAATCGCTGCGCAATCAATCTGATTCCGATCAGCGTCGCCAGACCAATCAGCACCGACAAAATCTTTGCCGCCAACAACGGAGGCAATCCTAAAAATAGAATCGGCGCGAGCAGCCAAGAGAACAATGGCCCCCAATAGCCGTTAATGGCGCCGCGAAAATCGCCGTTCAGATATCTCTGCGCAATGGATAGATAAGAAACGCCGTCCGTATTGATCTGATATTGATAAGCTTCAAGCAGACAAAAGCCCGACAATAAAAATACGGAAAGCGTAAATGAGAAAATGACTTTGGGGTTGCGGAAAAAAATATTCGGCAGCATAGTGTTTCCTGTCGTTATCCAACCAGTAGTGTTGATGTTCCGCGCATCATAAAATGAGGCGTCACGATTTTTTAAAAGAATATCGCATTATTCCAACCATAAAAGCAAGCCCGCTGTACAAATAATAAAGCCAGTGACAGGGAATCGTCTGCAGCACAAACCAGAAGCCGCGTTGGCGCCAAAAGAATCGGTAAACCGGCGCGTTGAGCGCCAGCAGCAGCGCGATGAAAAGAGCGACGATACCAGCAAGCGCCGGCCAGCGAAAAGATATGGCCGAGGCGCCAAGAAGGCCGTAGACCGAGGCAATGCTGAGCCGGTTTGACGCTTTCAAATTCAGATCATTGACCAACTCGCGTTCGCGCAAAATCAATTCGGTCCACGGCAGGGCACGCTGGAAAAAATCGGTTTTGAGCATTGAGAAAAATTCCCAGCGCTTCAGATGTTTGACCTGCAAAGTTTTCAGCAAACGAATGCGATGCCCGGCTCTTTTGAGGCGGTAGCCCAATTCAATATCTTCGATGCAGGGCTGGCGATATTTCTCGTCAAAGCCGCCGGCGTTTAAAAAAATTTCCCGCCGCACGGCGCCGCATGCGCCCCAAAATGTCGAGGCTTCTTCATTGCCCGTCTGATGCACGTAGTGGTGAAACAAATTGCGGTATTGCGAGAGAAAATTATTTTCCGCAGGAGCATCGTCATACGAGCCGATCAGCGCCGCCAAACCGGAGGCTTGTTGAAAGGCAGCCGCGATTTGCTTGATCGCATCTGAGGCAATCGCGACATCGGCGTCAATGAAAAAAAGCAAGTCGCCTGTTGCAGCACGCGCGCCGAGATTCCGAGCATGAGCCGGCCCGCTGGCGACCGGCGTCACCAACACTTTTGCGCCGGAAGCTTCGGCAAAATATTGGGAGCTATCCGAACCGCCATCCACGACGACGATCGTTTCCAACGGCGCGGGATCGGCTTGCCTCACGCTCGCGAGGCATTGTTTGAATTTCTCGCCGCCGTTGTGAACGGGAATGATGAGCGAGATCGTCGGCGCTTGATTCTTCATGCGTTCTCTATTGGAGTGATACTAAAGCTGCGCCTGCGCCAACTGATAATACTCGCCGCCGCGCTCGAGCAATTCCTCTGGATGGCCAATTTCTGCAACTTGCCCATTTTTCAACACGATAATCTGATCGGCATTTTTAATCGTCGACAAGCGATGCGCGATGATGATCACCGTGCGGCCTTCGCTCAACTCAAGAATGGCTTGATGAATGCGGCGCTCGGTTTTGGTATCGAGCGCGCTGGTGGCTTCATCCAAAATCAAAATCTCCGGATCGCGCAAAATGGCGCGGGCCATGGCGATGCGTTGGCGCTGGCCGCCGGAGAGTTTGACGCCGCGGTCGCCGATGAAAGTATTGTAGCCGTTCGACAATTCCATGATAAACTCGTGCGCGCCGGCATTTTTTGCCGCCGCGATGATTTGCTCGTCCGACGGCGCTGCAATCGCGCTGAAAGCAATGTTGAATTTGACGGTGTTGCTGAAGAGAAACGTGTCTTGGCTGACGATGCCGATTTTGCGATGATAAGAGGCGAGTTGGAAATTCGGCAATGGCTCGCCGTCGAGCAAAATTGCGCCGTGCTGCGGATCGTAAAAGCGCAGCAACAAATTCGCGATGGTGGATTTGCCGGCGCCGGACTCGCCGATGATCGCCGTGGTTTTGCCGGCGGGAATGGCGAAATTGACTTCGCGCAAAACCGCTTTGGGCGTGCCGTTGTAAACAAAAGCCACGTCGCGAAATTGAATTTCACGTTGCAGGCTGGAAAAAACTTGGCGGCCATCGGCTATGAAGGGTTTGTCGTCGACCCGCAGCAAGTCGTACACAAAATCGACATACGACCGGTTGCCGGCAATCTCCGTTCGCTGTCCATTGATGATTTTCGTCAGCGGCACGATGCGGAGCAAAATATAGACGAAGGGCAAAAGCTGCATCAACATGAGCTGCGTGTCCATTTTATACAGCCGCATCGCGAGCAGAAATAGAACGACGATGGTCATCGATCCCAACACATCCGTCAGCGGATGCACGCCAAAGAATCGCGAGGTGCGCCGAAAAGTCATGCGCCGGCTGGCCTCGATCTTTTCATGGAGCTGCGGAATTTGTTCTTGCTCCTTGCTGTAGGATTTAATGAGTTGGATGCCGCTTAATGATTCGTACACAGCGTTCATTAAATCTTGTTTTGTCGCGGCGCCCTGTTGGCCCAGATGTCGCGCGTTTTTTGTGTACTGCGAAATGACTATAAAAAAAACCACGCCCAAAATCATGGTCAACAAGGTAAGCGGCCATGACAAAATGAAGAGCAGCGCGACCAGCACGAACAGCGTCAGCAGGTTCGCCGTCAGCTCGATGAACATGCGCATGAAAAATTCCATCTGGGTGGTATGCCCCATCGCCTTTTCGATGATTTCTGCGACTTTGGCTTGATAATGAAATTCGATGCCGACGCGCATGAGCAGCGTCATGGCTTTCAGGCGCAAATCTGCTTGCAAGCGGTGGGAGAGCCAATGTCCCAATCTCATGGAAAGCATGATGAAAAGATTTTTGAGCAGAATCGCCGCCAGCACAAACCCGATTGAGAGCATGATTTGCTGCTGGGCAGAATAAGGCCGGAGCAATTCCGCCAGCCAACGAAAAATCGCCGGCAAATTTTGGTCCGCATCCATTTTCTGCAAATTGCCCAGCAGCGGCACGAGCAAGCCGATGGAGACGCCGTCAAAACACGAGCCGAGCATCGAAAGCAAAATGACGAGGGCGGCGACATGCTTGTACGGTTTGATGATTTCGAAAAGAAATTTTGTTTTTTCGTGTTTTGACATTTAATGAAGCGCTTGTATTTCCCTTGGTCCTGTGGCGTTAAATGTTGCCAGCGATGAAATTCAAATTGCGCCAGCTTTTCTTGCGACTTGCCAATGCCCCTAATGTATCCGATCATCTGGCCAAAGCCATCGAGGCCCAGCCCCAATAACAAAGTCGGAACGACTCGCAGAAGCGGGACGTTCGGTCGCGCCGGTTTGAGAATTTCTCGAAGTATGCGCCGAAATCGCACTAATGGAATCAACGGCGCGCCGCCAATATATACGAGCCTCGCAAAAGCTGACATGGTCTTGAGGCGCGTTCCCGCAAAAACTCGCCCGCAATGATATTGCGCGCGAACCCATGATGATAACAACGAAAAATTCACGTGCGAAGTTTTCGCCGCTGGTTCCAAATACAATTCATATCCTTTCTTACGCAATTCCCAGTGCAGCACGGTTTCGGCCTCGAGCATGGCTTCGAGCCGGTCGCCACATGCGAGCAGAATCGCGCGCTTGTAACTGCTGTTGTGGCCCGGCAAAAATTCAACAACGCCCGCCGGAGTCGGATCGATCCACGGGCCATATCCAATCAAGAAATCGGCCCAACTTACTGCCGTGTTCGGGTTGGCATTTTGCACCACCGGCCCGACAGCCGCATACGGTTGCTGGTGTGCTGCGATCAAAGCCTCGGCCCAATCCGGCATGGGAAAAGAATGATCTTCTGCGAGCGCAACAATCGGCGCGGCGGCCTGGCGAATGCCGGCAGCATTGGCTGTCGCGATTGAGGTGATGGCGCCGCATTCAACGATGAGAACTTTGCAAAAACCTTCCAACTCGGATTCATCAAAATTGAGTTTGGCTTTGAGCGGCGCGACGATGACCAGCTCTAACTGATTCTGTACCGTTTGTTGGCGCAGATGCGTGATGGTTTTGCGAATGCTTTTCTCGTCATCCGGCGTCGCGAGAATCACCGACATGTCGGGAGTTGAATGCGTATTCATACTTTAGTTGCTAATGCGTTCAATTCAGAAAAATTTCTGAAAGTTTTTTCGACGGCCACCGGTAGATGAACCCAACGGAAAAGCTTTTAATTAAACTTGCCTTTTCGACAAGAAACTTAACCACAAAGACACCAAGGCACGAAGAACAAAAGACCTCATAAGCTTTTCTTGGTGTCTTCGTGTCTTTGTGGTTAAAAAGTTTTTGAGAAAATCGTTCCTGTTTAAAAATTTTTACCAAGCTTAACAGGCTTGCCGAGCGCATCCGATTCAATGGCCGCAAGCGCGATCTGCACGGCGGCTCTGCCGTCTTCCAGCGAGCAATTCACCGGCAAATCATGGCGAATGGCGTTGATGAAATGCCGCCATTCCTGCCGATACGAAACTTTATAATCGCCGCCTTGGCGCAGGATGGCAATTCCAGTTGGCAATTCTTTTAACGTCTTTGTGAATTTATTTAAACGCGAGGCAATTCCTCCCTCGATAGTGGAGGTCGAATAAAATTCGAGACCGTCGAAGCGGAATAACGAAAGGCGCAGCCGCCCGTTTTGTCCATAAATCTCCATCTCGTTGTTGTCGCTGGTGCGTTCGCCGAAGAGCGCCGAGATGATCACGCCATTGCGCAGGCGCGCCGTTATCGTCACGGTTTCGTCCGGCCATTCCGTCGATTTGCTGAAGGCGAAAATTTCTTCCATTTCGCTTTGCAGCAAACAACGCCAAAGATCGAAGTGATGCACGGCGATTTCAAACAGCGCGCCGCCTCCCAGCTCGCGCCGATTTCGCCAATCGGGCATTGTCCGATGATAACGAATGGCGCTCGTCCACGTGCTGCGAATCGCTTCGATCGCGCCCAGGTCGCCGCGCTGAATTATTTTTCGCGTTTCTTGAATGAGCCGGTGATGCCGCAAATTAAATCCCACCATGATTTTTTTATTGGTCATCCGAGCTTTCGCGATGAGACGATCACATTCCTCCAAACGCAGCGCGAGCGGCTTTTCAACAAAAAGATGTTTGCCGGCTTCCAAAACGGCGGCAGCGATTTCGACGTGAAATTGCGCCGGAACGCAAACCGCGATGACGTCGAGCGAGCGATCGTCGAGCAAAGCCCGATAGTCGGTATGGCGTTGCTCGATCTGAAATTGATCGGCCACTTTTTTGAGTTGATCCGGATCGACGTCCGCCAAAGCCATGACTTTGGCCGCCGGCAATTGCTGCAACGCCGGCAAATGGAGCGTTGCCGTTGCTCTGCCGCATCCAACGAAGCCCAGCTTGAGAAAATCTTCTCGTTTTGTCATTTTGAGATATCGTATAATTTGCGCATTGCTTTATTCCAGCCACGCTGAAAGATCGCGCGCAATTATATCTTGCAGACGCAAAATATGATCGCGAAAAATCGGGCGCAGCTTCTCGCGCGCCTCCGGCGGGCATTGTGTTGCTTTGACGTTTCCCCTGTAATCTCCTAAACGGCGCGACAGGTACCATCGAAACACCGGCGGGGGCAACATATATTTAAGCTTGAGGCGGATTGAAACCGGGGTGGCGTTGACGACGGCGCGCCACAACGGATTCTGCATTCCCGCCGCGGCGGTATTATATCGCGTCGAAATATCCGGCTGAAAATTTTCATCGACTTCGAGAAAACGGAAAATCTCTCGCAGCATCGGCAGAGGATTCTGCAAATCTTCATAAAGAAAAACGCGCAATAGTCCTCGAGATTCGTAATGGAATCGGCTAAAATTAATCGTAAATCCGCCCTTGAAAGCCGGTCATATTGGCTGGTCTCCACCGCTTCGCCATAAAAGGCAAAAAATCGCGGTTCTTTTACGGGACTCAAGTAAATCTGCGGATGCTGCTTCAGATAGTGGTAGAGTGAAGTGGTGCCGCATTTGGCGGCGCCAATAATAAAAAAATTCCAGCCCAAGCCCCAGAGGCGATGCAGCGCCGCAACCACGGCAAAAAGCTCATCCAAAATCTCGAGATCGCTGGGCGCGTCGGCAATAACTTCAAAGGAGCATTCATTTTTTATTCACACGTTGGCATGAAATCTCATCTCACCGGCTATCGTGCCAGCGCCGCGTTGCGAATTGATATCGTCGATTTCTTAGTGAGATGAGAGGAAAAACAAATAAACTGAAGCTATGATGAGGAAGGATTATTGAAACAGATCAGAATGCGTCCCGACACGTTCTAAAATCAAAAGATCGTCTGCAATTTTGTAGATCAAAAGGAAATCCACTTCAATATGACATTCACGATAGTCTGCCCATTCTCTTGCCAAGGCGTGATCTTTGTAGTTGCCAGGAAGTAATTGGCCGCCGGCTAACAACTCAATAACCTTCTTAAGGCCATTTAAAGATTTGCTCCGCTTCTTCATCCGCTGTACATCCTGGCGGAAATACGAACCCTCCTTGATCTTGAGAGTGCTCGTACTGCCGATCTTGCCAAGTTTCAGTCGTTTCACCACTTATCCATTTCTGCAAAAAGTTCTTCAGGAGAATCATAGGTTTTCAATTTATGCTTATCATGTTCCGTTTGCTTGAGTGCCTCAATCGTTTCTTGATTGGGATTTTTTACCTCGAATGGAAATCCTTTTTGCAGGACCACTTGGCTGAGAAAGATTTTCACCGCCTCACCAAGAGAAACACCGAGCTTTCCTAAAACTTTTTCGGCTTCATCTCTTAAGCGGCTTTCCAGGTGAATGTTGATTTGTATGTCTTTTGGCATGGCCTAATCTCCGTTTTTATTCAATATAAATCCTTTGACCGCCAAAGTCAAACATAATTTAAAACACATAATTTAAAACTCTCTATAGCGCCGAACAGAATTTTCCGTGATGGTTTGGTTTTGCTGCAAATGCCTCCGCGAAAAATCCCGCCGCATTAATGATCTGCCACAACAACAACGTTCCCGCCAGCGGCAGCGCTTTGGTCCAACGCACTTGTGTGAACGGATAAAGCAGCCAATTGCGCAAATTGGCATGAAACTTCATCTCGCCGGCCATCGTGCCGGAGCCGCGTTGGCTGCGAATTTGATGATAGCGATACGCGCCTTTTCCATACGCATAATGCTGCCGGCAGAATTTTCTCAGCGTGAGTGGATGCGCATGATGAATCACGGCGTTCTCGGCATAAATCATGCGCCAGCCGCGATGCCGCCAACGATCGCACAACTCGCGATCTTCGGAAGTTCTGAAATTCGTATTGAAACCGCCCAACTCATGAAAGCGTGGCGCCGGTATCGCCATATTATTCGAGGCGAAAAATCGCGCCTGCTGCGGATTCGCATTGTAATGACGATAGACAATATCGACGATGAGTTGGCTGGTGGTCGAAAATAGATTGTCCGTCAAGCGATTGATGATCCGGCCGCCGGCGAGACAATCGGGATTTTCCTTAAAGACTGTCGCCAAGATTTGCAGCCAATCCGGCGCCGGAGCGCAATCATCATCAGTGAACGCGAGATAATCGCCTTTCGCCTGCTTCGCGCCGTTATTGCGCGCCGCGGCCGGGCCGGCGTTTGCCTGTTTGATTACCGTCAAATTAAACTGACTGCGAAACGGGGCGACGGCGATCTCTAATGACATCGGGCTGCCATCGTCCACGACGATCACTTCAAAACGCTCGCGCGGATAATCCAACTTTGCCAACGCCTGCAAGCAAGCCGCAAGCTGCAGCGGGCGCTGATAAGTTGGAATGACGATGGAGAAAAAGGGTGACAATGGCACTTTCATGCGATCGAATTTATTTATATCGCATCCCGACGACGAGATTATAAATCCATCCAATCAACCAGCCGATGAGGCCGCCGGCGAGCGCGCCATAAAAAAAGCCGATCACGCTGCCCCCCAGCTTATCGAATAGCCAATGAAATATTGCCCGAGCAACTGCAAATGCGCGCCGACATTCTCGCCGCCTTTGATCAGCAGCCACGCGGTCATCAGAAACAAGCCGAGGCCGCCGATCATCGCAAACATGAGCGCGAGAATATTGGCATGAATTCGCGCCACGGCATGGCTGATCTCTTTGCCGGCAGCGTGTTTTTTATTTTTCATCAAATTTTCTCTAAGAGGTTGCGCGCTTCCTCGGCTGCCGCGCGTTTTTGGGCCAATCTCGCGTAAACCTGCACGCCCCAATTGCGCAGTCGCGCGAGGAGATTGCCGAACGCGAAACCGCCGAGTCCGGCTTCGAGCGCCCCGAAAAAAGCGCCGAGCCACGTTACTTTATAGCCAATGAAATAATTTGCCAGCAGGGATAAATTCGGCCCAACCACCGGCCCGCCTTTCAACAATAGAATGCCGGTGAGGAGAAACAAAACCAATGCGCTCACGAGACCAACGGCAACTCCGAGCGCGAGAGGATCTAATCTGGCAAAGGCGATTTCGATCACCTCCTGCGGTAATAAACGAGCGGACGGCGCGACGGTCGCCGGCGTCAACCGATCGCCGAAACGCGCGTCTTTCGCGTTCGCTTCTTCGTGATATTCCATTTCGGTGTTCACGGCCCACACATCATTGGTTTCACCGGCGATATTGCGCGCGGCATACACGCCGGTCAGCATCGAGTGATCTTGATTGTTATACCGATGCAAGCCGTTGCGGCCAATGGTTTGCAAATTGGAAAAGCTTGCCAAGTATTGGCGAATGATTTCCAAACTGTCGCGATAATTCGCATCGTAAACCGGATAGGCCTTTTGCATGCGCACCACCGTGCCGTCTTCCACTTCGCGCGCTTGAATCAAGCCGATTTGCTCGCATTCGCGGATGCCCAATTCAATCAGCCGCTCGTTCGGCCAGCGCCACTCCTCGTCTTTTTCCCACAAGAAATATTCCAGCCCCAACGAAGTGCGCGACGCCTCCGGCACCATCGCCGCGCTCCAATTTTTGTAATTTTGCACGCGGCCCAATTTCACTTCCGGCGTGTGAATATAAATCCAATTATCCGAAAAAACGTTTTCGCGTTTAACGATTAAAACCACGGTTAAATAATCGCGGTAGCGCAGATACCGCGCCGCTTGCAGCACGCTGTCCGGCGGCGCCGGCTGCAGCGCAAAAATCAGCTCGCGCAGCGGCATGGTGGAAATAAAATGCTCGCCGCCAAATTCCGTGGGCGTTCCGGAGAGCTGGCGCGTCATGATGAATTCAACTTTACCGCGCCGATGTTGAAGCTGCTCGACGCGTTCGCCGTGTTGGGTTGAAATGCCGCGCTGCGCCAATAAACGCTCGCAGCGCTCCCACATCATGCCGGGGCCGAAACGCGGATAATGAAATTGCTCGATGAGAGTGGTGATAAGCTGGCCGTTGTCGCGCTGGTGGCCGAACAGAGCCTGGCGCAAAGCGCTTTGGAACGACAGATTTTTAATTCTTTGCGTCGCCCAATCCGCGGAGATTTCATGGCAGGGAATGCCCCAAACTTTTTCCGTGTATGTTTTGAAAAAAATGTCATACAACCGATAGCCGAACTGATTCGCCACCCATGATTCAAAGTTATCATCATCGCCGTAAGGGCGTATTTTAGCGCGCGCATAACTCAGGCAAACGCGCAGCGCTTCGAGGCCGCCGAGTCCGGTTAATGCATTGCCGGCTTTGAGCGGATAATCGAAAAAACGGCCTTTGTAATGAATGCGCGACAGCCGCGGCCGCAGCAAAAAATCTTCTTGCAGAATCTCGCGCCAAAGTTCGTTGATATAAGGAATTTTGGAAAAAAAGCGATGCCCGCCAATATCGAAACGATAGCCCTTGTAATTGACCGTGCGCGAGAGGCCGCCCACCTGCGTATCGGCTTCTAAAATGATCGCGCCTTCGCCGAGCTTGGAAAGTTCGTAAGCCGCGGTCAACCCGGCCGGGCCCGCGCCAATAATCATCGTCGAGGACATTTTCCAACAATAGCACGTTAACGTTAATTCAAATCCCAAAAAAGGATTCACACAGATGTTAAAACACAGGATGACAATCCCGCATGAGTTTTGATCCGTATGTGCTTTTGGGTGACGGCTTGCCCGCGTTGGATTTCGATTTCCTATAACAGATTTTGTCGAGTTACTTTGGCAATGTCAAATTTCCTTTTTACGATCGTGGTTTGGTAAAATATCGAAATCATAAAACAAAGTCAAGTCTTTCGTGAAATGCCAATTTTGTGGTTAACGCAGTTGCAGCAGCGCGCCGATCAACCCCATCCCGAGCCGCTGCGACGCGCGAGCATCATCCCGGCGAAAAGCGGTTGGTAGCATTTGCCAAGAATTTTTGTATAAAACTGCCCGCAGAAATGCAAGAGCGTGTCGAGCAAATGATTTGTGCGCTCAATCATCCTGAAATCGTTTTGCCGTCGACAACCAAATTGATCGAGGGATTAGAAGCGTTGTTGAATGCTGAAAAGTTGCTGTAATTTGTAGTATCACAGAAATCCGCCGAAAACATAGAATATCGCCGGATTACTCGATAACTTCTACGACCTGCAGTAGAAATGATGAAAGTTTTATTTTTTTCTTGACTGGAATATTTATGTTCACTATATTGATTTCAACGAAAGTGATCTTTTGAACACCATAAATGGAGTCAGAAATGGATAAGATGATCAACGAAGATGTCGACGTTCTTGCTCGCACTTATCAGGGCAAAATTGATCCGGTGTTAGTGTCGTGGAAGGGGCGCAATTATACGGTTCAACGTATCGAAGGCCGCAAAAAAATCCGATCCCCCAAAAATCGTTTTGAAACGATTACCGTCAAAGTCACGGTTGCCAACGAAATGCACCTTGAATTTGATCACGCCACCAAATCCTGGCGACTACTCGCCGTCTCCCAACCTGCCAAATAATTGGTACTCCTTTTGTTTTGCAACGCAAATTGCTTACTTTCCATTCAATAAAACATGCAACAACACGACATTTGAGCAAAAGCGTATTATTACTCAGAGCAGAAAATAGTTTACATATTTTGATTTTTTCTTATATTATCGGGTATGAAAACCCGAGATGCTCGCACTCTTTCTCCTAATGCGCAAGAAGATTTGAAGATCGATGTCCTGAACAACTGAAACTGCCTTTTTATCTGTGGATGCGTGAAGCCGTTACGAGCCAGGGCCAACTGTACTTTGATCTTCAAAAATAAATTTACGACGATTATTTTCTTGGCGTTTTTTGAGGCGTTTGCTTCGCCAAGTGAATCGGAAAGTACTCTTGATTATTGACAGACACTCTGTCCATATGTCGGGCAACGCGCAAGCGTGGCTGAAGGAAAATTCGCATCGTATCGACGTGGTTATCTGCGCGGTCGTCAACGCCAACCTCGTGTCGTCAGAAAGTGCTTTGAAAAAGAAAACGTTCGGTATGCTGCTGTATAAAATAAAAATGTGATCTATTTTATGCTCCCGATATATGAGTTCAACTAACAGTGGCCGAAGGTTGCCAATGAGCGAGAATATCAACGAACAAATGCGCAAGACCATCGACGCCGTTTATCGCTCGGAATCGCGCCGCGTGCTCGCCACGCTGATCCGCCTGCTTGGCGATTTCGACCGCGCCGAGGACGCGCTGCACGACGCCTTCAGGGCAGCGCTCGAGCAATGGCCAAACGAGGGCGTGCCCGCCAACCCCCGGGCCTGGCTGGTTTCAGCCGGGCGTTTCAAAGCCATTGATGCGATGCGCCGGCGGGCGCGTTTCGACGCTTTGCAAACGGAAATCATCGAGCGATTCGATGCCGAAGCCAGCGATGCCGTGGAGCTGGACGATGAGAGCGTCGCGGATGATCAGTTGCGGCTGATCTTCACCTGCTGCCATCCGGCGCTATCGCCGGATGCTCAAATGGCGCTGACGCTGCGCGAGGTCTGCGGCCTCACGACTGAAGAGATTGCCCGCGCTTTTTTCACCACGCCCTCCACGCTGGCCCAACGTATCGTCCGCGCCAAAACAAAGATCCGCGAGGCGCGCATTCCGTATCAGGTGCCGTCCCGCGCTTCGCGGGATTTGCCCGATCGGTTGGACACCGTGCTGCACGTGATCTACTTGTTGTTCAACGAGGGATACTCGGCGTCGTCGGGCGAATCGCTGACGCGGCCCGATCTCTCGGGCGAGGCGATTCGTTTAGGGCGATTGCTCGCCGAGTTGCTGCCGGAGCCGGAGGTGATCGGACTGCTCGCGCTGATGCTGTTGCACGAATCGCGGCGGCCGGCGCGTAGCTCGCCTGCTGGCGACTTGATTCTGCTCGAAGACCAGAATCGCTCACTCTGGAACAGTGATCAGATCGCAGAAGGGAAAGCGCTGGTGGAACGGGCATTGTCGTCGCGCCGGTTTGGACCGTACACTCTGCAAGCGGCGATCGCGGCTGTGCATTCCGAGGCATCCACCGCGTCTGAGACAGACTGGGCGCAGATCGTCGCATTATACGACCTGCTTTTGCACGCCGAGCCGTCGCCCGTGATCGAGCTGAACCGCGCCGTGGCAGTGGCGATGCGCGACGGCCTTTCGGCGGGTCTTGCCCTCATCGACGCCATCCTGGGCCGCGGCGATCTGGCCGACTACCACCTGGCGCACTCAGCGCGGGCAGAGCTCTGCCGGCGGCTGGGGAAAACTGCAGAAGCCCGAGCCTCCTACGAAAGAGCCCTCAGCCTCACGCAGCAGGAGCCGGAGCGGAGGTTTCTTGAGCGAAGGTTGGCAGAACTGCCGGAGTGAAAGGTTAGGTAAGCGCGTGTTGCAAACCGGAATCGCCGACCACTTCGGTGCCGACGAGTCAGGAAAACGAGCATTGAAGAAATGAAATTGGACACGAAAGCAAAAGCACACAAAATTTTTTGTGAAAAATCTTTTGAGCCCTTTCACTTTTGTGCCCAACTGATTTTATATGGCTGCCTTCACCTCCGGCGGTAGCAGCTTGTACATCACTGGCGTCACTAGGCGCGCCAACACCGTCGAACTGATGAGGCCGCCGATGATTACCCACGCGAGCGGGGAATAAAGTGCTGAGCCGCCTAATGCAATGGGTAAAAGTCCGCCAATCGCCGTCATCGTCGTCAGCAGCACCGGCACGAAACGGATCTCGCCGGCTTTTTGTACTGCTTCGTCGATGCCCACGCCTTGCTCGCGCAGTTGGTTGGTGAAATCCACCAGCAGGATCGAGGTTTTCACTTCGATGCCGACCAGCGCGATGAAGCCGACGATCGAGGTAAAAGAGAGCGTGTTGCCGGTGAGAAAGAGCAGCAACAATCCGCCGACCACGCCGAGGGGCACGACCGAGAGTACGATCAGCGTGCTCATGAAGCCGCGAAATTCCAGCACCAGCGTTGCCAATACGCCGAAGACGGCGATCAGAATGGCCGTGCCCAATCCGCCAAAACTTTCCTGCCGGCTCTCGATCTCACCCGCCGGAACATAACGATAGCCTTCCGGAAATTTGAAAGTCTCGAGCTGCGCGAGAATCGCTTTCGTCACGCGGTCAGTATTGTAGCCGGTTTTGACATAAGCCGTCATCGTCACCGCGCGCTCTTTGTTGTAGTGATTGATGCGTGTCGGCGAAGCTTTGAACTCCAAATTCGCCAACTGCCGCAACGGAATTTGCGCGCCGGTTACGGAAGCGATATGAATGTGATCGAGCGCCGCGAGCGTCGCCTTGCCGTTACGCTGAGAAGTCACATTGATGTCGTACTCGTTTCCCTCGTCGTCGCGAAATTTTCCCACGCTGATCCCCGCCAGACTCATGCGCACGGTGCGCTGCGCCTCGACAATCGGCACGCCGAACAGTCCCGCCTTGTCGTAATCGAGATTCACTTTGAGGTCGGTCATGGCGATCTTCACGGGATTGTTGACGTAAAGCGTTCCCGCCGTCGATTTGAAAATTTGCTCGACTTCCGCGGCAATCGTTTTCAGCGTGTTCAAATTTTCGCCGATGAGCCGAACCGCAATCGGCGCATCAATCGGCGGCCCATTCTCGAACTCTTTCAGCTCGATCTTCGCATTGGGATATGCCGCAAACGCAGCCCGCAGCTCTTCGTAAAATTTCGGCGTCGCGCTCGGATCGTAGGTTTTGACTTCCGCCAAAATTTCGGCCACGTTGTTCTTTTCGCGCTTGGGCGACACGTTGTAATACGTCTGCGGATTGCCTTTGCCGAGGTTGGCCACGTAGCTTTTGATTTCCGGTCGCGACGCCAACTGCGTTTCCACGAAACGCGCCGCCTTGTCGGTCTCGGCGAGGCTGCTGCCGTCCGGCGTTTCAATCGTCACCAGAAATTGCGGAATGCCGGCTTTGGGGAACAGGCTAAAACCGATGAGCGGCACGAGGCCCAGGCTGGCGACGAACAACGCCGCAGCAATGACGATCGTTTTCGCCGGATGGCCAAGCGACCAGCCGAGCAGCCGTTTGTAAGTGAAATCAATAAAACGATTCAAGCCGCGCAGAAAAAAATTGCCGACCTCGTCGTGCTCTTCTTTCAACGCGCGGCTGGCGAGAAAGGGAATGATGGTAAGCGAGACGAACAGCGAGGCGAGCACCGTCACCACCACCGCTGTTGGCATGCTGCGAATATAATCTCCCGGTGCGCCTGGCAAAAACATCATCGGCAAAAATGCAAAAATGAGCGTCGCCGTGCAGCCGAGCACCGCCACGCCGATTTGTTTCGTTGCGGCGATGGCTGCTTGCGTGCGCGTGTGGCCGGCGCGCAAAAACCGTGTGATATTTTCCGTTACCACAACCGAATCATCAACTAACAAGCCTAGCGCAATCACGAATCCGACGATGCTCAGTTGATTGATATTGAAGCCGAAAACGTCCAGCAGAAACAAGCCGATCAGCAGCGAGAGCGGAATCGAGATCATCACCACCATCGAGGCGCGAAAGCCCAGCGGCAGCAGCGTGACCAGCACCAAAAGGATGGCGATGCCGAAATCCCGATAAAGTCCGTTCAAGCGTGAAGCCACGTTTTGCGCTTGGTCGAAGCCGAGGTGCAGCGTGATGTTTTTCGGCAGCGCCGGCGCAAACGCTTCAAGCTCTTTGCCGATGGCCTGGCGCACGGCAAAAATATTCTGTCCGGCTTTTTGCTCGGCGGTCACGAACACCGCACGCTTCCCGTTGAAGCAGCCGGTGTACGTCACGTCTTCGTAGTTCCATCCCACTTCCGCGACGTCTTTGAGAAAAACCGCGTGGCCGTTCGCGGCGCCGACAATCGTGTTTTGCACCTCGTCAATCGTTTTGTAATTGCCGCTGGTTTTGATATTGAACTTCCTGCCGCCGGCATCCACGCTGCCGCCTGGAATGTTGGCGTTGCTCGATTGAATCAAGCCGATGACCTGGCTGATCGGAAAGCGGAGTTGCGCGAGCTTGCCCAGATCCAGCGCCACGCGCACCTCGCGCTCGGGATAGGCCCACTTCTCCACTTCTTTGATGCCGTTCACCTTCTCCAATCGCTTTTTGAGCCGCTCCACTTGATCTTCCAAATCCTTGTAAGGCGCGGTCTCCGAGACCAGCGCGATTTGAATGATGCTGACGTTGGTGGTGCTGAATTGCACCGTCTCCAGGCTCAGCAAATCCGCCGGCAGGTCGTCGCGGATGCTATTGATCTCGCGCAGGACTTCATCATATTTTTTGTCGGCGTCAGCCTTCGCGTCAAACTCCACGCGAATGAACATCACGCCGTCGTCGATTTCCGTTTTGATGCTCTTCAGATCATCCAGCTCGTTGAGCTTCTCTTCAAGCGGATCGGCCACGAGCTGCTCGATATCGGCGGGGCTGGCGCCAGGATAGACGGCGATTATCGCATACGTTGGAAACGGAAACACCGGATCTTCCGAGCGCGAGATCGTCAGCAGCGAGTTGATGCCGATGGCGACGAGCGCGAGAAACACCACGATGGTGAATTGATAATTTTTGACGGAATATTCTGCGATTTTCATGGCAATTCTCTTCCTTAAATTGGAATAGCTTTGAGAAGACAGAAAAATGAATGACAGAAAAATATTTCAACAACAGACTTCATTTTTCTGTCTTAGTATGCTCCGGCACGATTTTGATCGTGTCGCCGTCGTTCAGATACGCCGCGCCGTCTGTGACGACTTCATCAATGCCATCCAAGCCGGCATTGAGGGCGGCTTGATTGCCATAAATAAACGCGACAGAAACGCCGACTTTTTTCGCCGCATTCGACGGCGAAATCGTATAAACGCTGCCGCGCAAACCATCCGCCTCGACAAGCGATTCAATCGGCACCAGCCATACCGGCGATTTTTTTGAAGGCGAAATTTCCGCCTTCGCTATCATTCCGGATAAGAATGTCGTGCCCTCCGCCGGTTCGACGCGCAGCTCAACTTCGTATGTGCCGGTCATTGGAGATGCCGTGCCGGAAATCTCCGAGACGGCAGCGGAAAAGGAATGATTGGGATATGCATCGAACGTGAGCCGCGCCGTATCGCCGATGGCGATTCGCACCACGTCACGGTCGGCTAGTCCGGCTTTTACAACCCATCCATCTTGCGCGCTGCGCATCAACAACACCGGCGCGCCGGAGCTGATAAGCTCATTGGCTTCTGCAAAGCGTTTCAAAATTTTGCCGTTGGCTGGAGCATAAATCGAAGCATACTGCTGATTGAATTTGGCAATCTCCAACGCCGACTTCGCGACTTCGTAGCCGGTGGTGGCGTCCTGAAACTGTTCGAGCGTGGCAACCGAGTCGCGATAAAGATTTTGCGCCCGCTTCAGATCACGCTCGGTTTTATCGAAAGCGTTCTGCGCTTGATGTACTTGCGCGTTGATTTCAGCGAGATTCAGCGTGGCTAGCAATTGGCCTTGCCGCACGCTTTGTCCTTCGCTCACGTAGATGCGGTCGAGAATGCCGTTGATTTTGAATGAGAGCTTGCTTTCCACTTTGCCGGCAAGCATGCCCGTTGCGCGAATGTGCTGAGCGATTGTGGCCTTTTCAACTTTTGCCGTTCGCACCGCTACCGATTCGACTGAATTTGAGTTGGCCTCGCTCGTGTTGCAGCCGGCAAGCGCCAAAAATAGTCCAGCAGCCAACAACAAAAGCGTTGCGGCTTTGATGGACTCCAAATTCTGATTTTGCTTTTTCATTTTGCTGCCTCCTGAAAAGGTTAAATATAGGTTTTCATTTCAGCTCGGACTTCATAGTGCTGTGAGCGCGCATCAAACCGCGAAAGCAAAGCTCTTGCCTTTGGGGGAACAACAGCGACCTCATAATCCTCGCCTGCAAAAGCCCGAACAGCCTCTATGGAGTCAAACCACATGACGGTCACGAACTCTACGTCATCCCCGAGATTCCGCCGAAAAAGTTGAATCCCCCGATAACCGATAATCTGACGATCTTGGATGCCTATGAAAATCTCGCTCTTGAGGAGTGATTCGTAAGCATCGGCGCTTGATGGTGTAGTCCAGCCATGCCAAATTCGACTAATCATATTCACATTCTCCATTTATGATGCCTAACATCACTTTCTCGCGCTTTGCAAATCTTCACTCGGATACAACCCTGCGGCGCGCTCGAGCTCCGCATATTTGATGTAATAATCATAAGCCGTCAGAATTTGATTGATGCCGGCGTTGGTGAAAGCGGTGCGGGCATCGATGTATTCGACCTGCGCGGCGCTGCCTTGCTCGTATTTTTTCGCCACCAGCTCGAAAGACTTTTGCGCGCTCGCCAGGCGGTCATTCGCGGTGGCGATGGCTGCTTTTGCCACTGCTGCGTCGTTAAAGGCGACACGCACTTGCAGCGCGATTTGATTCTCCAGCTCGGCCAGTTGCGTTCGCAAGCGTGAAACTTCGAGACTGGCTTGCTGCCGTTTGGCCACATCTTGAAAGCCGTTAAAAATGTTCCATTGTGCGACGAGCGACACGACGAGATAATCCTGATCCGCGCCAAAGTCGTACTTGTTGCCTTGAAAGCCGAAATCGACGCCGAGCGAAAGGGTGGGAAGAAAATTTGCCGTATTCACTTTGACCGCTGCTTCGGAAGCCTTGATGCCGGCGCGGAGCTGCTGAAACTCTTCGCGACGTTCTCTCGCCTCGGCTTGCGCTTTGTCCAATGAGGTGGTGATTTCAACCGCAAGCAGGGAATCAGTGACGAGCGTAATCGGTGTGTCGAGTTGGCGGTTGAGCAGGAAATTGAAGTATTGGCCGGCAGCATCGTTTTGCTGCTCCGCCTCCGACAGTTTCTGCTTGATATCTGAAAGTTCAGCACGGGCACGATACACTGCATCAGCCGTGACTTTTTGATTGGCATGCAAGCTCTCATTCACGCGCAAGTTTTCTTCCAGCAGCGGTAGCGTTTTGCGATACAGCTCCACTACACGCACGGTCTTGGCATAATTTAGATAAGCCGTTTTGATGTCCGCCACGAGCTGTCGTTCAAACGCGCCAAGCTGCGCCGTTTCGGCGTCGCGAAGATTCGAGCGCAGGCGATAATTGTAAAGAATGGCGGGATGAAAAATCGACTGCGCCAGCGTGGCTTTGGTCTCGCGCTGCAGCGGCAAACGCAAATCCAAGTCCGTGGGAAATGCTTCCGCCTGGAGAAGCTGATTCAAAGTCGAATAGACGGGGTTGATGAGTGTGCCGAGATCGATCACGTTGCCATCGATCTCGGAGTATCGTGCGTTTAGCGTCAGCGCGGGAAAGAATAGCCCGCGCGCCTGCCGGAGCGCCTCTTCGCTTTTCTGATAGGAAAAATTTTGCTGCTTGAGCGCAAGATTGCTCTGCAATCCTTCACGCACGTAGTCATCGAGGGCGAGCGGTTGCGCATTGATCAAAGTTGAAGCACCGAGGCTCCATATCGAAGCGGCTATCATTAACCATCTGCCTGTTATCATGTTCAACCTCGCTTTATGCAATTTTAGTCTTTTTGACTACTGGTAATAAACTGACTTTGAGTCAGTTGTGTTGCTGAAAAAACGCGATTTAAAATTCGCGTCGTTTTTCAGGTTCAATTTGGCCGTTTTGTACGCGATGGTCGTTATGAAGTTGCACGCAGTGAATTCAACATCAGCTCCCACGATTTAAACATGACCTTTTCGAAGTCGATGGTCTCGTCGGAAATGAAATCGGCTTTTTTATTTGCGATCAATCCAATCATGCCGTTCGACGTCCCCCACAACATGACGGCGACTTCCGTGGGCGTGATATCGCCACGAAAAATGCCTGCTTTGAAGCCACGCTCGAACACGCGCGCCAAGACGTTCAAACAGCCCAGTGAACGCAGCTCGGTGCCGTGCAGCACTTCACGAGAGACTTTGGAATGCACCACGCGCGCGTCGGCGAACGTCAAAATCTTGAAGTAGTCCGGATAGCGCTTGTAAAACTCATAATAGGCGAGGCCGATCTGCCGTAGCGCCTCAACGGTGGCAAGCGGCCGGGCCTCCACTTCTTCGAACATGCGCCGCAAAATCGCCAGGCCTTCTTCCAGCAACGAGACGTACAGATCTTCCTTGCTTCTGAAGTAAAGATAAAGCGCGCCTTTGCTCAATTCCGCAAGCTCGGCAATCTCATCCATCGAAGCCGCCAGCAGGCCCTTCTGAAAGAAAACCTTGCGCGCGGCTTTGAGAATCGTCCGCCGGCGCTGTTCTTTCTCGCGTTCTTTTCGTTCAGTTGTGCCCATAGAAATGACTCTCAGTCAGTCAATGTCCAAAAGTTAGTAACCTTAACACAAAAGTCAAGAGTTTTTTTCCGAGATCATCATTACCATTTTATGCTTCTTCAAGGTTAATTTGTAACACCAATTTTTGAAATGTCATCCCGAAGTGTCGGGATCTTTTTTAGCACTGGGCAGAACTCAAAGAATAACGAGTTTATTGATTCGCAAAAAGATTCTTCCAGAATGACAGTCCTATGGATGTGTTACAAATCAAACCTTAATCGGTATAGATATTTTCGACAACATGGAAAAAAGCAACCAAAAAGATGAGGAGTTCGATATTTCCCGGGTGCGCTACCATCAGGCCGGTTGTCGATTTTGTGCTGTGCCGAACGACAATTTAGTGAAGCGAATTCAAAATAAAATCGCTATCTTCGTGATATTCCACAAGTCTGATATAACCGAACCGAGTGCCGGTCCGGGCATTTGTTGTTCAACAAACTGATGGAGGCACCCACATGAAATACATGTTGCTGGTTTATTATGACGAGCAGGCGTTGAGCGAGACCGAGCGGGAGCAGTGTTATGGCGAGTCCGCGCAGCTCGCGCAAGAGCTTCATTCGAACGGCCAGTATCTGGCCGCCAACCCGCTGCACCCTACGGCCATGGCGACCAGCGTGCGGGTGCGCAACGGCAAACGGCTCGTGACCGACGGCCCATTTGCCGAGACCCGCGAGCAGCTTGGCGGTTACTTCCTCGTCGACGCCAAGGATCTCGACGAGGCCATCGGCGTCGCCGCGCGGATTCCCATGGCGCTCAAAGGCACCGTCGAAATCCGGCCGGTGGTCGAGATTCCGGGTCTGCCAATAGAGAAGTAGCTGCCCAAAAATGTAATCAACTGGTCGATTTTGCGCTCCTTTATTCGACAAGATTGTGGAGCGCGGGTTGAATCATAACCAAAAGCCCGGCGCAAAAAATTAAACTGAAGGAGATTTCACCATGAGAGTCATGGTCATTGTCAAAGCAAATCAAGAATCCGAAGCCGGCGTGATGCCGAGTGAAAAACTGCTGGCTGACATGGGCAAGTACAATGAAGAGCTTGTGAACGCCGGTATGATGCTGGCGGGCGAGGGACTGCATCCCAGTTCGAAAGGCGCGCGCGTCAAGTTCTCCGGAGAGAAACGCACCATAACCGACGGGCCTTTCGCGGAGACGAAAGAGTTGATTGCTGGTTACTGGCTCTGGCAGGTGAAGTCCATGGCAGAAGCTATCGAATGGGTCAAGCGTTGTCCGAATCCAATGGAGGGAGAATCCGAGATTGAGATTCGTCCGGTCTTCGAGGCCGAGGATTTCGGCGAGGCCTTCACGCCCGAGCTTAGAGAGCAGGAAGAGCGCATTCGCGCGCAGGCGGCAATGCTCAACAAGTCGTGAAGTGATTGCCGTGCAAGTCGTGACGATGCTCGCAGAAAAAGCTTTTTAGAAAAAGGAGACCATGATGAAGTACCTTTGTATGGCCTACGAAGAAGAAAGCAAATTGAACGCCTTATCCCAGAGCGAATGGAGCGCCCTCAGAGCGGAGACCTTGTCTTATGTCGACGAGCTTCGGAAGAGCGGTTACCTCATTGCCGCCGAGCCGCTGCAAAGCGTGCGCACCGCGGCCACGGTGCGAGTTCGCGGCGGCAAGGTCTCCATCACGGACGGGCCCTTTGCCGAGACCAAGGAAACACTCGGCGGATTTTTTCTGATTAACGCGAGGGATTTAAACGAGGCCATCCAGGTGGCCGCCAAGTGGCCGTCGGCGCGCTTGGGAAGCATCGAGGTGCGACCGATTGAGGACGGACTTAAGGAAGATAAACGCTACGCGTAAACACGTGGAGAAGATGAGACCATGGGAAAAGTCAATCTTGTTGCGAAGTGGTCAGATTATGGCCCGCTGTTGCAAAGCGTGCTGCGCATCGTGGCCGCGTTCATGTTCATACTGCCCCGGGACGATGAAGCTTTTTGCATTCCCAATCGGAATGCCTCCGGACGGCGGCACTGCCCCGCTGCTGTCCCAGGTCGGTATTGGCGGCATCCTCGAGACGTTCGGGGGCGCGCTGCTACTCATCGGCCTGTTCACTCGCCCGGTTGCATTTATTCTATCTGGCGAAATGGCGGTGGCGTATTTCCAGTTTCACGCGCCGCAGAGCTTTTGGCCCATCGTGAACAATGGCGTGAACGCCGCGCTCTACTGTTTCGTCTGGCTCTATTTCTCCGCTGCCGGCGCCGGGCCGTGGAGCTTGGATGCGAAACGGGGGGAAGTAACATGCGAACCATGCTCATCATTTTCGCGGGCTTTGTGCTCTGGGGCATTGGTCTCGGCATCGCCAGACTCTTGTCAAACTTCAGCGCCTCGTCCACGACCGCCGCCACGATCTCGTTCGTTGTCCTCTGGTTTATCATCTCTGCCTTAAACATGTGGATCGGCATATCGCAAGCTGGTTATTCGTTTCAAGAAGAGCTGCCGATCTTTTTGTTGATATTCCTGCTGCCGGCCGCGACCGCGGTGCTGGTGAAGTGGAAACTTCTTTGAACCGGAGTGGCAGGAATGGGAAAGAACAGATTGGAAGCCTTCAGCGATGGCGTGATCGCCATCATCATCACCATCATGGTCTTGGAATTGAAAGTGCCCCAGGGCGAGACCGTCGCGGCCCTTGCACCACTGATTCCCGTGTTCTTCAGCTATGTGTTGAGCTTCGTGTACCTGGCGATTTACTGGAACAATCATCATCATTTGTTGCATACCTGCCGCAAGGAAAACTTTCGCCGATTCTCTACCTCGTTGCGATTGCGGCGGCGTTCTGGTCACAATGGATCTCCCAAGGGCTATACGTTTTTGTTGCGTTAATTTGGCTTGTGCCTGATCGGCGCATTGAAAACGCATTTAGGAGCAGAGAAGCATAACAATCAAGACCATCGGAGTCAACCGTGACAACGAGAAAGAATGCCGCGTCTAAAGGCGCCGGCGCGAACGAGGTCGATGAGTTCATGCGGAAACTCGATCACCCGCTGAAGAAAGAATTGGAGGCCGTACGCTCCATCATTCTCGGCGCAAACTCGGAGATCAGTGAAGGGATCAAATGGAATGCGCCAAGCTTCCGCCTCAAAGAGTATTTTGCGACGATCAACATACGGAAAGACGAGATTCTCATCATTCTTCATTTGGGCGCAAAGGTCAAAGACAACAGCACGGCTGGGCTGAAGATCAGCGACCCGACCGGCCTGCTGGAATGGCTTGCAAAAGACAGAGCCGTTATCAGGTTCCGTGACATAAAGGCAATCAAATCTAGTAAAACTGCGTTCGAGAATGTCGTGCGTCAATGGATCGCTTACTTGTAATGACAGGAAAATGTATGGCAGAAAAATAAATTCGGGCATCATCCAAACAGTGCTCACCATTGAGCAAACAGTACACAAACATTTTTCTGCCGTTCATCTTCCTGTCATATTGAAATTTTTGCGGGATAATTTTACAATAAACCAGAAAGGAGAAACGTCATTATGTTCAAAAAAATCCTCATCGCCCTCGCAGTGGTCGTTGCCGTGCTTCTCGGCTTTGCAGCGACCAAGCCGGACACGTTCCGTATCGAGCGCGCGGCGAGCATCAAAGCCGCGCCGGAAGTGATCTTTGCCCACCTCAACGACTTCCGCAGTTGGGGTTCCTGGTCGCCGTGGGAGAAATTGGACCCCGCGGTGCAAAGAACATACAGCGGCGCAGCTATCGGCGCGGGCGCCGTGTATGAATGGAAGGGCAACAGCGACGTCGGCGCGGGACGTATGGAGATTACGAAGTCATCTCCATCTTCCAAGATCATCATCAAACTCGATTTCATCGAACCGTTTGAAGGCCATAACACGGCTGAGTTCACGCTGGCCCCCGAAGGCGAGGCCACGAATGTCACGTGGGCGATGCACGGCCCCAATCAATTTCTCGGGAAGGTCATGAGCATCTTCGTCAACATGGACAACATGATCGGAAAAGATTTCGAGACCGGTCTGACCAATTTGAAGACCGTCGCGGAATCGGGGAAACAAGACATCGTCCTCACGCGGGTTTTCGACGCGCCGCTGGAACTCGTCTGGAAGGCCTGGACCGATCCCGAGTATGTTATGAAGTGGTGGGGCCCGCGAGGCTTTACCTCGCCTTCGTGCAAAATTGATTTTCGTGAAGGCGGCAAATTTGTATTTTGCATGCGCGCGCCGAAAGAAATGGGCGGCAATGATCTCTACACCTCCGGCGTCTACAAGAAGATTGTGCCCATGGAGCTTATTGAGTTCACGCAAGGCTTGTCCGACAAAGACGGTAACAAAATCAATCCTGCTACGATCGGCATGCCCACGGACTTTCCGGAAGAAATTCCCTCCCTCCTGGCTTTCAAGCGCGTGGGCGATCCTTCGACCGGGCTCAGGACGGAACTCACCGCCATCGAATACGGCTGGACGGTGGGTCAGATGCGGAATTTGTCCGAACAAGGTTTGAGCGAGTGCCTCGACAAGCTGGCAGAAAGCTTGAAATAATTCGGCCATGTTGAAAAACAAAAATAGTTAGAAAAACCTTTAAAAATGCGGGGTTCATGGTTATATTGCGTCGTCCAAGTGCAAGCCTTTTGTTCAAAACCCTGAAAAAACCTTGCACTTATTCATCGCATCTAAGGTGGCTCAATGTACATTTGCCAGGAACCTGACCAACAACAACTGGAACTGTTCGAACGCTCGCTACCTTTTGAAGGTGGCCTCGACCACGACAACCGCTGGATTCGCTTGGCCCATACGCTCAATTGGCGTGAGCTCGAACTCTCCTACGCCAAACTGTTTGCCGCCGATGGCCGCCCAGCGATTCGCGCGCGTTATGTGTTGGGCACCTTGATTCTCAAACATCAATTTCAAGTCAGTGACCAGGAAATTTTCCAATTGATCGTTGAGAATCCCTACTGCCAATACTTCATCGGGCTGGCGAAATT